>ERZ827363.206-NODE-206-length-62536-cov-11.141531_pt1 | contig 62536 bp, 66 predicted proteins | sample MGYA00519776_ERZ827363 | MGnify/ENA primary metagenome ERZ827363 (study PRJEB31778, sample SAMEA3449288) | human gut metagenome | biome: human gut; feature: human-associated habitat; material: faeces | place: United Kingdom | collected 2010/2012 ... | reverse complement strand
TCTTCTTTTCTATTCAACAATTTATCACTTGTAAGTTTTATTCCAATTGCCCCCAGTGGTGCTGTTACCAGGACACTAAGTATGGCAATTGCCTGCATTATTTCTCCTCCTGCAACTCCCATTTGAATAGGAATTGACGATTTTGCTGATTGTACTGTGGCCTTAGGAAGATAAGCTATAACACAAAATATTCTTTCTTTTAAATTTAAATTTGTGCCCTTAAGTGCTAATAAAACTCCCACTGACCTGAAACTTAATGATATAGTAAGCATAAATAAACCAACATAAATATACTCTCCTACCAAAGTTGGGTTAATTGCCATTCCTACGAAAGAAAATAAATACAACTTGCCGTATTTCCATATGTTGTTCATTTTATCTAAAATAAATTGAGCACTCTCTTTCATATAATTTCTTATGAAAAATCCATAAATCATCACAGCTAGCAGTGAGTTGAAGTACTGTGTATGAGTAGTTTTTTCAACATATCTCATCATAAGTGATATGATAAAGACCACTACAACTTTTATGTAATCATTTTTTACTTTTCTCAAAGCAAACTCACTTATTTTAAATAAAAGAAAAGCTACCAATATACTAGCAAAAATAGAAATCGGTATGGATATTAATTGAGATACAATTGATATACTTTCTCCTTTTTGATTTTGTAAATAAACTCCTAAAAATGTAGTAAATAGTGTGATTGCAATGGTGTCATCAGCACTTGCCCCAACGAGTAACATTTGTGGAATTGCCTTATCTTGTCCAACTTTTCTATCAATTAAAGAAATCATTGAGGGAATTAATACAGCTGGACTTACTGCTGCTATTATAAACCCAAGGATTGCTCCCTGAATAAAAGTAAATCCTAAAAATTTCATTGATAAAAATGCTATAACAAAGCCTTCCAATGTGGCAGGCACCACACTAAGTAACACTGCTGGTCTACCTATTTGCTTTATTTGTTCTAAACTTATGCCAAGCCCTCCTATGAAAAGTACTGTAACCAATGCCACATCTTTTATAGTAGAAGAAATTTCTAAAGTTCCTTGTGGCACTAAATTTAAATAAGACGGTCCTATAAGCATTCCTACTATCATCATGCCAATTAATGATGGCAATTTTAATTTTTCAGCTATTAACCCACTGTAATTAGCTAAAATCCCAATAATTAATAAACTTAGAACTATTATCATACTCATACCTCCTTTATTTTTGACAAAAAAATAGACTCCTACCCTCATATTCAAGAGTAGGAGTCATTAGCGTCTAAGCATTTAATGGCGAACTCCATCGCCTATTATTTATATGTATACATTATACTTCATAAGCTAGCTCTAAGTAAAGATAAAAGCTCTTATTTTTTTATATAAATAATCTTACCTTCATTATCTATATGATTAATTAGATTTTCATTAGTTATTTCATTATAATGAATAATATCAAAAAAATATGGCAAAGGGTAAACTTCATTTAAATAGTCCTCTATTTTATAAACAATACTTCTACTTACATCTTTGCCAATAATAGCTATATCCACATCTGATCCTTTTTTATAATTTCCCATAGCTCGACTTCCAAATATAACAGCCTTTTCAATTTCATCGTACTTTTCTAAGGCTTTCCTTATATATTTTATATCTCTATCTAATAATCCAAACATTTTATAGTTCCTCTGATAATTTGTTATATAATTTATCTAATTCTGGAAGGTAAGCATTTAATATTTCACTTGTCATTTTAGTTGCTAATTCCTCATCATAAGTATGAGTAGTTAAATTTCTATTTGACAATGCATCTATCCAAATATGACCATTATCTATTAATCCTATTTGAAAAGCTTGTTTAACTGTCTCTCTTGGACTTTTCACCATATAGCCTTCTGATTCAAGATAATCTTTTAAAACTTTCCAGGCTAATTCAAATGTCATCTCAAAAAATTGTATAATACCAGCTCTTTCAAGCTCTGTTGTTATTTCTTGATTTGAATATTTTTTTAATAATTTATATGATTTATCAAAGTTTTCAAATCTTTGTTTCCATCTTATTTCTTTTAAATTTTCCATGCTACACCTCTTTTTTATACTTCACTAAACTATTTATTATATTATACACTATATAACCTCTGTTCTAAACATCTTTTATAATATTAAAGTTTAACTCAATTATAAATTAAAGTTATTTTTACTTATCTTCATTTATATACTACAATTTAGATAGTATAAATCATTATTAGGGGTTACATATGAGTAATTTAAATTTATGGGAAACTTAACAAATTAAATGAAACTTGAAAATGGGTTGATTTAAGTCATGAAGTTAGCAGCCAAACACCACACTGGCACGGCTTTTCATCTTTAAAAACTTCAACTTTATACGAATTAGAAAAAGACGGTTTTACAACTCATACTTATGAATTAGTTGGTCAATATGGAACACATGTTGATGCTCCTATTCATTTTGTAAAAAATCAAAGAACACTAGATACATTTACACTAGAAGATATGGTCATGCCTTTATGACTTATGTCCGCCAACAGGTGCAGTAATCTTTTGTACCTTCCCAAAAATAAAAAATAGTACAGGATTTACAGCTAGATGTTTTGCCCTTTGTCCTAGATAAGTAAAAATAGTTTGATATGATTTTTCATATTCTAACTATTTTTTATTATTACTAAATTGTAAGAAAAATGAAAGGTTTTTTTAATAGTATTTTCTCCATTTTGCCTTTATACTATTGTTTGGGTATTTTATATAAAATTTTTATTAAGTTAGGAGAAAAAATGAATATTTTCAATTACTTTTTCAGGAGTGTGCCTGAAAACACTAAATTTGCATCCTTTGGGAAGATGCATATTTTTATATTAATTATAGGTTTTTTTATAAGTTATCTTATAATTAAAAAATTACAAGTTAACAGAAATTTTGAGTTAATAGTTGCTTTTGTATTGTTAATTCAACAAATAACTCTATATTCTTGGTATCATATTTCAAATTATAACCCTTTTACAGAAGGACTTCCTCTGTATCATTGTAGAGTTGCAATTTTAGCATTAGCCTTAGGCTTAATATTTAAAATAAACTTATTATTAAATATTGGTGCTTATTGGGGAATTTTCGGTTCCATAAGTGCCCTTTTAGTTGTTGGAGCAGACCCCTTTGCTTTTCCTCATATAACTCAATTTTCTTATTTTATTGGGCATTTGTTCTTATTATGGGGAGCTGTTTACTTACTTTTCGTAAGAAAAATAGGCATGACTAATGTGGCTCTTAGAGATATGATGATTTTTACTACCATATATCACATGATAGTTTTCATAATAAACAATAAGCTTGGTTCAAATTATGCTTATTTAATTGAGCCACCATTTACGATTAATTATAATTTTAATCCTTATGTTTATGCTTTTATAGTTATTATACTTTTCAATACTATTTTGCTATTGGAGTATCTAATGATCAACTTTAAATTCTTAAATAAATTAAAACTTATAGTTACAAGTTTTAATATTTAATATTAAGTAAAATATAATTTCATAATTTTTAACTTATAAGCATAAATTTAATAAGAAGTAAATATAAGCCTCAACATAAGATAATACTTAAAAATACTCCAAAACAGATAAATATATTAAGAATAATTGTTAGGGGGTAAAAAAATGAAAAAAACTACAGGTATTATAGGCATAGTTGTAGGCGTAGTTGTAATAATATTTTTAATATTTGTTTTAATTCTTTTTGCTATACCATCAGATGATTCAATAGATGCCATAAGTATAATAAAAAATGGTAAATACGATTATTGTACTCATACTACAGAAGAGGCTCTTGAATTTTATTATGGTCACAATATTGAATGGAAAGATAATAATGAAGATAAAGTAACAATTGAAATAGATGATGATGATGTAAATTATTTATGGGTTGTAACTTATGAGAAATTAAATGATGAAACTATTTCATATCAATTTGATCAGCTTTATATAAACAATGTCTTGCAAGATTATGATACAACACAATATGAATTAGAAGCTATATTTGGAAATTAATATAAAAAGGGGCTTCATAGAAATTAAAACAATTCTATGATAGCCCTTAATTTTTTTACTCTTTACAAATTTAAAATAATAATTTTAAAAAGTCATATTTTATATTATTCTATTGTTATAGCTGCAACTGGACAACTATCCATAGCTTCTTTGGCTGATTCTAATATATCCCCAGCTATTTCACCTTCCATTGGAACTGATATTGATTCATCATCCATGCTAAATACTTCTGGACACATTCCAACGCACGCTTCACATCCTATACAAGCGTCTCTATCTACGAAAGCTCTCATTTTTTATTCTCCTTTTTTATATGTATTTATTTAATCTTAGACAAACTAATTAGCTTATCTTAAAGAATTATTTAATGTGTATTTATAATACACTTTTTATTTTCATTCCTCTGTAACATTTGTTACAATTAACAAAAATTATATATTTTTCATCTTTTCTTTTAATTCACCTTGTCTATCTTTACAGATAAATTCTTCTAAAGAATGATTTCCCATATATAAATTTTCTAAATTAATACAAAGGCTATGTTAGCTAACTTCGTGATTAATCATATATAATATAATTAAGTTCGTAATTGTTATATATTACGAACCAAAAGGGTGAGAGCTATGCTCTCATTTTTTTATATAAATAAATGAGTCTGAAAATATAATTATCAATTTATAAAGGTAAAAACACTTTAAAAGAGCTACCCTTTCCCAATTGGCTATTTACTTGTATCTTTCCATTATGTGCTTGAAGTATTGATTTAACAATAGCTAGACCAATTCCGGCTCCGCCTGTTTTTCTATTTCTTGATTTATCTGCACGATAAAATCTCTCGAAAATATATGGAAGCTCATTTTGTGAAATTCCTATTCCCGTGTCTATAATTTCGCATACAGCATATTCAGATTCTTTATACAGTTTAATTGTTATTTTATCTTCTTTATTAGTGTATTTGATTGCATTAGATAATATATTGGTAATAACTTGATATATTCTATCTTGATCTGCTTCAATAATAAGTTTTTCACCAATTAATTCAAATTTGATTTTTTTTTCTTTTATCTTATATTCAAAATTATATGAAACTTTTTTTAGTAACTCAAACATATCAAATGGAACTTTTTGTAATTTATAACATCCATTTTCCACATTTGCAAGTTTTTCTAAATCTTTTACTAAAGTAGTAATTCTATTTAACTCTTCATAACAACTTTCCAGTCGCTTATTACTTGGCTCCCATAGCCCAGTTATCATAGCTTCTAAATGAGTACTTACTGATGTTAATGGTGTTCTTAATTCATGAGCCATATCTGCAGTTAATTGTTTTCTTAAATTTTCTTGATTTTCAATTGAATCTGCCATAAGGTTAATAGAGTTCTGTAATTCAGATAATTCCTTTATTTTAGTATTTTTATCAAATCTATATTCATATTCTCCATTTGCAATATGTTTAGTTACTCCTATCATCTTTGATATAGGTTTGCTAATATTTTTAGATAATATACTTCCGACCCAAATAGCAATTATAAATGAAACAATTCCAATAACTATAAATATATAATTAAGTGATTTTATGAACTCAGAATCATTTTGTGATAAGAAAAATGGACCGTAATATTCTATTTCCATATTTCCTATATTGTTTCCAAATTTAGTTAATTCAAATTTTTCACTTATTATTTTACCATTTGCAACTTGAAAATTATTCTCCATAACTTTGCATATTTCATCCATTATATCTTTACACAATTGCATATTAGCAACTTTGGCATCCCATAATATACTATTATCTTTGTTGTAAATTTTTATAATATATCCTTCATTTAATGATGAAATACCTATATTATTAATATTTTTTTCGTCCCATTTATTTTCTTTTATATTATATTGATCCTGTATTGAATTAACTATTTCTTCAATTTTTCCAAGCTGTTGCTTTTCTTTATATTTAGTAAATTCATTTTTTATAATCAAGTTTGAAAGTATACTAATCAGTAGAACAGTTAGTACAACTATAAATGCTATAGATATGGATAGTTTACTTTTGATACTTTGCTCCAATTAAGTTATTCACCTCCAAACTTATAACCTTTACCGAATACTGTTATTATATATACAGGTGACTTAGGATTATCTTCAATCTTTTGGCGAAGGTTTTTTATATGGGTATCTATAGTACGATTATAACCATCAAAATTACTTCCAAGTGCTATTTGAATAAGTTCTTCTCTAGTAAATACCTTATTGGGGTATTTCATCAAAGACAATAGTATTTTCCATTCTGATTGGGTTAGATTAAGTAATTCATTTTTCTTTTTTATAATATTTGCTTCAACATTTATATATAAATCTCCATTTTGAAATGAGTTGTATAAAGGATTTAATTCTTCTGATGTTCTTCTTAATATAGCCTTTACCCTTGCAACTAATTCCATTAAACTGAATGGCTTTGTTATATAGTCATCAGCCCCAATATCTAGTCCTTGTAAAAGATTTGATTCATCAACTTTTGCAGTTAGCATTATAATTGGAACTCTAGATTTTTCTCTTATTTTCATACAGATTTCTTCTCCGGATATATCAGGTAACATAAGATCTAATATAATTAATGAAATCTCATTGTTATAAAATATTTTTAGTGCTTGTTTTCCATCTTCTGCTTGATAAACTTCGTAGCCTTGTTTTTCCATTAATGAAGTGACAACTTCTAGAATTTTTATTTCATCTTCTACAATTAATATTTTCTTTTTACTCATGATTATATAACTCCTTTGTCTACTTTTAATCTAATTAGTGGCAACTTGCTTGACTATTCACAGATAAATAGTCTTTCTCAGAAATTTTATATTTTTTTACCTCCTCTTTAATTCCATCTAGATTTATATTGTCAATATCTTTGACAACCTTCACATACCCAAAGTAATTGTAATTTTCTTCTGCAAAGGTAAAGTCTTCGCTTGGAATTAGATAAATTTCATTATCTCCCTTGTTCATATCTACTACTTGATTATAAATAGGAAATGCTAGAGATATACTTTTATTATCAGTATTATTTATACTCCACTTAGTTTCCAATCCCTCTTGAATTATTATTACTGCCGGTGTAAATCTACCATTTTCAATATTTATATTAACTACCTGTTCATTTCCTGATACTTTGGCTACTGCAACTTCATCAGTAGATATTTTATAATTCGAATTTATTTTATTAAGTGTATCTAATCCATTTTGTAAGTTTTCTGAAATTTCAGGCTCTTGTCCAGGATTAACTACATATATCTTACTTCTTAACATTCCCATCCAGCATGAATAAGTATAAGTTCCTGCCTCGGTTGGAGTAAATTCTATTATATTATCTCCCATTTCTAAACTTTTTTCTATTTCATATTCTCTTATAATTATTTTATTATTACAACCATTTAAACTACCATTTGAAACTTGTATATTCCACTTTACAGGCTTTCCTACTTCAACAATAATTGGTTCATATGTTCCACCTTTTAACTTTGTAGTTACTACTTGAATATTATCTTGTATTTCAGCCCTAACTCCAGAATCATTTTCTGAACCTTGAGAAAAATTAATTCCTGATAATGCTAAAGCATTATTAAACATGGAAAAACCAAGAACAATAACTAGTATTGCTCCAAACTTCATAATTTTATTAGAGAATTTTTTGCTCATGTAAGAACTTAATGTGCCCAATCCAAACATTAATGGTACTGTTCCTAAGCTGAATAAAAACATGGAAATAGCACCTTTTGTTACACTACCTGTGGAAATAGCATAAATTTGCATTGCTTGCAATGGACCACATGGCATAAATCCATTTAATAACCCTATAAAAAATGGACTATTATTATTTTTAGACTTAAACTTTTTAGCAAATATTTTTGGCATCCTAGGATTTAGTTTTCTAAGCCAAGGGAAAATATTTAACATATTTAATCCCATTATAATCATAAATATACTAGCAATTAACTGAATTAAACTTTGCATCCATCCAGTAAAACTTATTATAGAACCAATTCCTCCTACTATGGCCCCAAAGATAGTGTAAGAAATCACACGGCCTAAGTTATATAAAAAAGCAGGTTTTATTGTTGATAATGTACCTTTATCAATAGTATCATTATAGTTTATACATTGTGATAAATTAATACCTCCACACATTGAAACACAATGAAGTGAAGTAAACAAACCTATGATAAACAACATACTATAACTTGTATTTTCATTTGGCGTTGGAAATACACTGAAAATATTTGAAACTCCAAATTTTTTTAGTAATAATATAACACCTAGTATTATTATTATAATTAGAAAAGTATTATCTTCATCTTTATTTGCGCAGTCAATATCTCTTTTCTTACTTTTTTTATTTTTATTACTTAAATCTTCATTTACTTCGTTACTAAAATCAATAACTTTGTATCCGTTTTCAGAAATAACTCTTATCAAATCATTTATAGATGTCTTATTTTCATTATAATTTATTTTTGCTAAACCTTTGGTATATGAGACTTCAACTTTATTAACCCCATTATTATCTAAAAGTATATCCTCAATAAGATTTTCACAGTTAACACATACCATACCTTCAATTTTAAGTATTACTTCTTTCACATTATCTCTCAAAATATTTTCTCCTTTCTTTTTGAGTGCTTATTCTTAATATAAGGAAAAGTTGTGAAGATTTTATGGAGACAGTTAAAAAATAATTTGGCAAGTTTTTATAACTAATAAGTACATTTATTGATTATCTAATTCTAATTCCATATGATAAATCGTAATATTAATATAATACGAACTACTTGCAACAAACTAAACAACCATACCTTAGCATTTAGAGATTGAAATTACTAAGGTATGGTTGTTTTTTATTATAATTATCACTCTAATTTAATGATAAATATCCTATCTGATGGAGCTCTTATCTATGAAAGTGACGACTATAATATTTTATTTGATAAAATTTATGAAGATTTGTCCTTTGATTTTTACTTTCTAAATACTTATTTTGAACAAGTAGAAGAATGTATAACTTTATTAATCCGAAATGAGGAATAAATTCTATAAATACATACTAAATTATAATGTTTTATATAAATAAGTTATAGTTTAGTATAAAAATAGATGGAATTAATGTTTAAATATATAATTTATGTTATACTATCCAATGTAATAATAAACCAAAAAATGTATACTCGTATATAAATTTACATTTTGAGGAGGACATAATAATGAGTATAAATAAAAATTACGTAATGGCAGGAATGCTAGCTACAGCTGTTGCCATACCTCTATCGGATACAACAACTTCCCATGCATCTGAAATAAGAACAACTACAGTTAGAGTTCATTTTAGAACGGGAGCTGGCACAAATTACAGCTCAATGGGTATATTAGATAAGGGAGTAAAAGTTTCTTACATATCTGAAAGTGGGAACTGGACGAAGGTAGAATACGATTCTAAAACAGGTTATATATGTAGTGATTATCTAGAAAAAGGAGAATCTAATGCTACTCCAACTAGCACTATGTACACAACTCCTGAGATTGGATTAAATTTAAGAAAAGGTCCTGGTACAAGCTACTCAGTTATAAGAACTTTATCTAAAGGAACAGCCGTTACTGTTCATTCATCAAGCAACGGTTGGAGCAAAATAAGTGTAAATGGAGTTGAAGGATATGTTTCTACTTCTTTCTTAAGTAGTACAAACCCTTCTACTAATTCATCTACTTCAAACGAAACAACTTCTACTCCAACTACTACTATGTATGTAACTCCTGATGCTGGATTAAATTTAAGAAAAGGCGCTGGTACAAGCTACTCAGTTATAAAAACTTTATCTAAAGGAACAGCCGTTACTGTTCATTCATCAAACAATGGTTGGAGTAAAATAAGTGTAAATGGAGTTGAAGGATATGTTTCTACTTCTTACTTAAGTAGTACAAAACCTTCTACTAGTGGATCTTCTTCTAGTTCATCATCTAATTCATCTACTAGTGTATCAGTAGATAAAGTTTTAAACTTTGCTCATCAACAATTAGGTAAGCCTTATGTTTGGGGTGCTCAAGGACCAAATTCTTTTGACTGTTCAGGACTTATATATTATGTATATAAAAATGCAGCCAATATAACACTTCCTAGAACGTCTGTAGAACAAAGTAAATTCGGTACTACTGTTAGCAAAAGTAACTTAAAGGCAGGAGATTTAGTATTCTTTGATACTAATGGACCTAACAATGGAGCTGTATCACACGTTGGTATATATGCTGGAGGAGGACAACTTATCCATGCATCTTCATCTAATAAAAAAATAGTAAAAGTTAACATGGAAACTTCTTACTGGAATAATACTTATGTAGTTGCTAAAAGAGTTTTATAAAATATAAAAAACTTACCCAGGAAAAACTTCTCTTAGGTAAGTTTTTTTACTTATTTTAATTTAGCACCGTCTTTAAATGAATTTCCAACCTTTTGTCCAAGAAGGCGATATGATGAAGATGAAGAATCAAATGATATTACCTCCATTTTATCCATATCTATAATCATCTAAAACAGACTCCTCCACACTCATATTTACAACTTCCCCTATAACTCTAGTTTCACCTAATAATTCTTGAATATCAACTACCTTGCATTCCAAAGTAAGTGGATATTCTTCAATCAGCAGATTTATATATATTTACATTAATATTCCAGATAATTTATAATATAAATTAAGAAAAATTACACATACAAACTAAAGGAGAATATTATTTTGGCAAAGAAAAAGAAAGACTTTAACTACAAAAGACTGACAATAATACTTTTAATTTTATTAATAGGAATACCTTGCGGACTTTTTTATACCCTTAACAAAAAAGCTCCAAAAGAACAAGAAGAAACAACATCTAAAATTCTGGACACTTCTTCTGTAACAAATATTTTACTTCTAGGAACTGATGGACGAAAAGGTGAAACAAACTACAGATCCGATTGTATGATGATAGCTACCCTTGATTTAAAAAACAAAAATATAAAACTTACATCATTGGCTCGTGATACTTATGTTAATATTCCTGGCAGGGGAAAAGGCAAGCTAAATGCAGCTTATTTTTGGGGCAAAGAAGATTTGTTAATTAAAACTATAAAAGAAAACTTTGATATCCAGCTGGATAAATACATAACTGTAGATTTTGATAATTTGATGAATATTATTTTCATATTAAACGGTGTACAAGTAGATGTAAAAGAACATGAAATTGATGCAACAAATGCTATAATTCCTACTTCTTATGAAACTTGTACTTATGAAGACAAAGGAGATATGAAGCTGATAACTTCTCCTGGTGTGCAAACTTTAAACGGATATCAAGCCATTGCTTATTCTAGAATTAGATATTCAGACAGTGCCATAAACAGAGATGCTAGACAAAGAGCTGTTTTAATGTCTGTTTTTAGCAATATGAAAAAAGTTGCCCTATCTAATCATCAAGGTATATTAGATAAATTATCTCCATATTTTTCAACTAACTTAACTTCTAGTCAAATTCTAGATTTAGGTGCCAATGCCTATGTTAATGGTGCTTTAAATACAGTAAAACAAGGACAATTCCCAATTATTGATGATGTCCATGTAAAAGGTGGCACTTACAAAAAAGCAGGCTGGGTTTGGTTATATGATCTTAATTCAATATGCGTTTTAAAAGATTTTATTTACAACAATATAGATATGAAAGATAATGATTATCTTAAAGACAATAGTAATATTGAACTAAATTATTAATAATAAAATACCTGAGTTGTTATATAAACTCAGGTATTTTATTATCTATTTATTTTTAATAGACAACCATACTTCAAAGTTACTATCTTCCTTTTTATCATCTAGATAAACTTCAATATTTATACATTGGTCAAATTCATATCCTGAAGTTGGCAACCATTCTGTCAAAACACGTTTTTCCACATCTTGTATAGCTTGTGGCATATTACCTTGACCTTTAAATATAGCCCAAGTAGATGCTGGCACTGTATATTCATACATTCCTTTTGAAATAGGTTTATCTGTAGACACTGCTATATAGTATTTCCAATCTTTTTCCTCACCATTGCATGCATTAAGTCCCAGTACTCCTGGTGCTCCAGCATTATTTTCATCCATAAGAGCCATTATTTCTGAAAGTTTTCCATTTTCCAATGATTCTTTCCATAGCTGTGGAACTTTTATAGAGTTTTCTTCAAAATCATTTGTTAACTCTCTTTGTACTCCTACCACTCTAAAAGCTTCTTTTTTCTCAATTCTATATTTCATTTCTTCCACTCCTTTAATAGTTAATTTAAAACTTATGGGAGAATATGATTTTAGGAAGGTTCCTTTCTTTTGAGCCATAGAAGGTGATACTTCATGGACCTTTTTGAAAGCTCTATTGAAAAAAGTTGGAGATTCATAACCATACTTTAAAGACACATCCATAACTTTTTCACCATTTTGCAAATCTATAGCTGCCTTAGTCATTCTTCTATTTCTTATATATTCCGATAAAGTCACACCAGCTATATAAGAAAACATCCTTTGGTAATGATAACAACTACAGCAAGCAAGTTTTGCTGCTTCTTCGTAGTTTATTTCGCCATCTAAATTATCCTCAATATATTCAATTGATTTATTTAATTTATCTAACCATTCCATAACATCTCTCCTTTACAACTATAAGTATAGTGGCTTTTAAATATAAAGACCTCTCATATCTTGCACAAATATGAGAGGTCTTTTATCTTATTATATAGTCATCATATGATATGCGGCATTTGCTGCATTATACATATCATCTATATTTGCATATTCATCTACTGTATGAACTTGATACATTCCTAAACTTAGTATAGCACATATATAACCATAGCTAGAAATTATATTAGCATCACTTCCCCCACCAGTTATCATGGCTTTTGGTTCAACTCCTGCTTTTTTAAGTCCTTCTTCACTTAATTTAAATACAAAACTTTCTGAATCAACTTCAAAACGTGGGTATGAGTTTTCATGATTAAACTCATATGTTGTATTAAAGGCTTTAGCTGCATCTTCACAACATTTTTTCATATGAGCAATTTCTGCTTCTAATTTTTCTTCTTTGTGAGATCTTATCTCTGCAGTAAAAGTAACTTTATCAGTAACCACATTTGTGGCTGCTCCACCTTCTATTCTTCCTATATTAGAAGTTGTCTCCTCATCTATTCTTCCTATATGCATATTACTTATGGCATGAGATGCTACAACTATGGCATTTATTCCTTTTTCCGGTTCCACACCTGCATGAGCTTTTTTCCCATGGAAAGTTACTGATATATTTTCTTGAGATGGTCCTTTGTAAGTTATTATACCTGTTGGTCCACCTGCATCAAATATAATCACATCTTTGCAAGGTAAGTTTGCACAGTTTAAATTTTTAGCACCTTTTAAACCAACTTCTTCACAAACAGTAAATAATAAATATATATCTCTGTGAGGAACTTTATTTTCTAAAACAGTTTCTAAAGCTTCTAATATAACTGCTATACCTCCCTTATCATCTGCACCTAAAGTAGTTGTTCCATCTGTTTTAATTATATTTCCTTCTACTATAGGTTTTACATTTTCACATGGCATAACTTGGTCCATATGAGCTGCAAAACATATGGGATTTTCTGAAGACTCTCCTTTTATGTAGGCTACAAGATTTCCACAATTTCCTCCAATTTTATCTCCTGCATTATCTATTACAGCTTCTATATTTCTTTCTTTTAAATAACTTACTAGCCAATTAGCCATTTCTCTTTCTTTTTTTGATGGACTATCAACTTTTACCATCTCTATAAAATTATTTACTAATCTGTCCCTATTTACCATAATGTCTCCTTTAATAATAAATATATTAGCTATAAATTCTATTAATTTAGTATCTTAAAGAAAAGATAATATTATACACCACATAGGAATTGCCAGCATGGATAAAATAGTAGTAAGAACTACACATTTACTTGCAAATTCAGCATCTCCTCCATATTTTGATGCCAATATGGCTGTTGTACTTCCAGCAGGCATACCTGCTAAAACTACTGAAACTCCTGTTATTAATGAATGAACATTAGTTATTTTACAACCAATAAAAACTATAAGAGGAATTATAATTAACCTAAGCAAAGAAAAGGCCCACATAGTTTTTGACTTCATATCTTTTATATCAACATCAGCTAAAATGGCACCGATTAAAATCATCGACATGGCTGTTGTACATCCACTTATACTTTTTATTGTATCACTTAAAAATACAGGCAACTTTATTTGAAAAATCATAATAGTAAGTCCTATGCCAACAGCTATTATACAAGGATGAGTTACTACTTTTTTAATTAAATCTCTTTTACTTGTAGACTCTGTAAAATAAGAAACTCCCGCTGACCACATGACAATTCTTTGAGGAATTAAATATATGGATGCATATAAAAGTCCCATAGAACCGTAAATTCCCTCAGCAACTGGATTTCCTAAAAATCCAGCATTGGAACAAACTGTAGCATATTGTAAAACTGTACGTCTTTCTTTTTCAACTTTCTCATATAATGTTGCACTCAAAAAAGTACATACAAATTGAAGTAAAAATGATACTAATAAAATTGTTATTCCATTAATTAATATTTCCTTGGAAAATTCAATATAAAAAGAATTTATAACGTTACAAGGTAGTATTACATTTATAACCACATCAGTCAATACATTTTTACCTTCCTCTGTAATAATATCTCTTTTTTTCAATATGATGCCAATTACTACTAATAGAAACATCATAATTTGTAAATTAATCAATCCACTAAAATTCATTATGCTTTCCATCTTTCTTCAGTACGATTTATTTTTATTGACGATAATCTAATATTATACTTTAATGTAAAAAAAATAAAAATGGCTAAACTCGCGTATTTAGCCATTTTAGTGTATTTTTAGTGTTTTTATTTTATTTAATTTTTATATATTTAACAGTGCTGTATGGGCCATAAACTTTTTTATTTTTTATAGTTTTATAAGCTCTAACTTTATAATAATATATTTTATTTTTAGTTAATTTACTATCAGTATAAGAAGTTGTTTTACCACTAGTAATTGTTTTTATATTGGAATAAGTTCCATTCTTGCTTTTGGCTCTGTAAATTTGATAACCACTTGCTCCTGCTACTTTGCTATATTTAATATATGCTTTTTTACTTTTACTACTTAAGCTTAGAGTAGGTTTTGACAAAGACGGTTTAGCTAATACTACTGATGAATAGTCTCCATAAAGTTTTTTCCCATTTGTTTTATTAAAAGCTCTTATTTTATAATAATATGTTTGATTTGTTGTTAAATTTTTATCTGTATAACTTAATGTACTTGCCAAGTTAATATTTTTTATTTTTGTGTATTTTCCATTTTTACTTGTTGATCTATAAATTTGATAACCATATGCTCCTGATGGTTTAGCCCAAGTAAGTTTTATACTATTGTATGATTTTTGTGTAGACTTTACTTTTTCTACTTTTTTAGGTGCTTTCTTTGGAACAGCTAAAGATAAATGAGGCACACCATATCCATAATATTCATCCCAACCAGACTGTCCTAAGTCTTTCGTATTTTCCCATAATAAATATTCCACTTGATAAATACTTGCTTTTGAATTTTGCAATCTATACATGGCACAAACTGCTGAAATATGAGGTGCTGCCATAGATGTTCCATTAAGAGAAGTATATCCTCCACCTGGATAAGCACTATACACATCTTCTCCAGGAGCTGCTACATCTATAGTTGAACCATAATTGGAGAAATCACACAAATTACCATAACTGTTTATGGCAGATACTACTATGGGGTCATACATATCTGAAGGACATTCGTTATTAGTATTGTTAGAATTATTTCCTGCTGATATAACAACTGCTACATCATCTGAAATAGCATTTCCTATAATTTCATGAATATAATCTACATGAGTATCAAGTTCAATACTAATATTAATTACTTCTACTCCATTTTTTACACAATATTCAACACCATTAGCCAAGCTCATAGATGTACCTCTGCCATAGTCATCTAATACTCTAACTGGTAATATTTTTATATTTAAATTTGGAGTACAATCTACTATTGTACCTGACACATGAGTACCATGGCCGTTTCCATCATTGGGATTTTTATCTGAATCTATAAAATCATACCCACCATTAACTATTCTATTTTTAAATATGGAATGTTTCTTATCTATTCCACTATCTACTACTCCAACAGTTATAGAGTTATTAAGATTTTGTTTTTTTAAATAAGACGCATATTTTTCTGCTTCTATATATTTTACTCCCCAAGAATTATAAGATGCTGATACATTTTTAGGAGATAATGTTGCTGTTTTCTCTGTACTTATATAATAATCAGGTTCAACATAAATAGCTATATTGTCTTTTTGAATTTCTTCACATGCTAATTTTGTATTTTCAATGGAATCAAATTGTAAAACAACAATATTATTTGGACCTTTTACAATTTCTTTTGCATTATATTTACTTAAGTTGCTATTGTTATTTTTCAATTTTACAATCAAACGCATAGTTTGATAAGGACTTGTAAGTTCAATTTCTTTATTTTTTTTATCGTATTTATAAGTATATCCCAAGCCCTTAGAAAGTACATCAATTGGAGCCATTACATTATCATTGTTTATTTCAACATCTTCTTCTATCTTTTTAACTTTCTTGTTTACTTCAATTTTATCGCTACCTTCTTCTAGTGCAACGCTATTTCCAAAATAATTAATTTTAATATCTTCATCCTTTTGATGAATTTTACCTCCTGATAAGTCTACTATTTCCTCTACTGGAAGTATAACTGTATCATCTTTTACTGATACTTTGCTGGAAAGTTTAATTTTTTTATTACTATTGTCTACTGTTAAATAATCTTTGCCTACTTTTAATTTTATAGATTCAAAATAATTGTCATTCCAATTTTCCTTTATTAAATTTGATGATTTCTTGTAAAATTCCATATATTTTGATTTGTCATCTTTGCTTGTATTGCTTTCATCCTTTATATTTTCCATAGCATTAATTGGATAAAGTGATACAAATGCAAATATAAATGATAAAAACATCGTAAGATATTTTTTATGTCTCATAAAATAGACTCCCCCTCAATAATTTATTGTTTTGATAGGAATTGTCCAACTGCACTAGTTTATTTTTTCAATATATTTACTTTATTTTTATGAAAATATTATTAGAAATTTTTTTAGAAATGTTCTTTTGATATGTATATTTTTAATATTTGTTTTACAATATATAATCCCTAATTTAAATATATGAATTTATTTGTTTATCGTCAAGTAAAATAATACTTTTATTTTTAATATTATAAATTTAATATCTCATATAAAAATGATCACTTCTATCTTCTGCTTTATATGTTTATATTGACAAAAAATTTAATTGAATTTACTTTTAAAAAATGTTATGCTATCAAAAGTAAAAATCAATTTCAAACTTGAAATTGATTTTATACAATAACAAAGAGAGGTAATAAACATGATAAAAGTTGACAACTTGTCCTACTCATATCCACAAAGAGACTTATATAAAGATGTTTCATTTACATTAGAAGAAGGTCAACACTGTGCTTTTATAGGTGCAAGTGGTAGTGGAAAAAGTACACTTATAGATATAATTATGGATTCTGAAAACTATCTATTTGATGGTAAATTAGAAATGGAACCAAACTTAAAAATTGGCTATGTAAGTCAGTTTTCACAAAGAGATAAAACAAAAGAAATTACTGTTTTTGAATATATAGCAGAGCCTTTCATCAAATTACAAGAAAAGATAGCTACTCTTTGCGATGAAATGGGAACTTCTGATGATATTGAAACTTTATTAGAAAAATACCAAGAAGCACTAGATGCTTTCGATGCCATTGACGGTGATAATTTTGAAAACAATATTAATAAAAAATTAAATCTTGCAAACTTAAACAACCACAAAGATAGAATGATACACGAACTTAGTGGTGGAGAATTTAAACTTATTCAAGTAATAAAAGAAATGCTAAACAGCCCAGACTTAATGATTATGGATGAGCCAGATGTATTCTTAGATTTTGAAAATTTAAATTCACTTAAAAACTTAATAAATTCTTACAAAAAAACTATTTTAGTAATTACACACAACAGATATTTATTAAATCACTGCTTCAACAAAATTATTCATCTAGAAAATATGGAACTTCAAGAATTTGATGGAAGATATATTGATTATAATTTCTCTCTTCTTCAAACTAAAATTGAACTTCAAGAAATGGCCATTGCAGATGAAGAAGAAATTGCAAGAAATGAAGCTTTAATCGAAATATTAAGAGAAAAAGCAACTTACAATGCTGAAGCTTCTAGAGGTAGGGCTCTAAAAGCTAGAGTAAAAATTCAAGAAAGACTGGAAGCTCGTAGAATAAAAGCTCCTTTTGTAGATATAAAGCAACCTTATATAAACTTATCTACTGATAACGAAATAGAAGAAACTACTGCTTTAAAAGTTGAAAATCTTGCTATTGCTTTTGATGAAACACTTTTAGAAAATGTTAACTTCGAGATAAAATCTACTGATAAAGTAGCAATAATCGGTACAAATGGTGTTGGAAAAACTACTTTATTAAAAGAAATATTCAAAAATAACAACAATGCAATTAAAGTAGATGAAAATATAGAAATGTCTTATTTATCTCAAATGCAAGGTGATGTTATAAATGAGTCAAATACAATCCTTCAAGAGTTTTACGATGTAGGGTTTGAAACTTACGGAGAAATTAGAAGATATCTTGGAAAATACGGCTTTGATGCAGATATACTTACACAAAAGATAGATTCTTTATCTGGTGGAGAAAAAAATATTCTTCAACTGGCAAAAGTTTCTGCTAGTAGAGCAAACTTACTTTTAATGGATGAGCCTACAAGCCACCTAGATATTTATTCACAAATGGCCCTAGAAAAAGCCATAGCAGATTATAAAGGTGCCATATTAATGATTTCTCACGACTATCACTTTATAGTTAACTGCGTGGATTATGTTTTACTTATTGAAGATAAAACAATTAGAAAAATGAGCATGCGTAAATTTAGAAAAATGATTTATGCTAATCACTTTGACAAAGATTATCTACAAATTGAAGAAAAGAAAAAAACAGTTGAATTAAAAATTGCCTCTGCTCTAAAAGATACTGATTTTGAAAGAGCAAAAACTTTATCTGAGGAATTAGAAAAACTAATTAAATTAATGTAATAAATTACCCCCTTAAATTAATTTTTAAGGGGCTTTTTTAATTTTCATTCATATTTAGAGCATAATTTTTAAAATCTATTTTATTTTCACTCATAGGCAAATTCTTATTCCACGCCATATAGATACTTTTATATCCCAAATCATCTTTTATTTTTATTACAGAAATCTTAGTAGTATTAATCATTGGCGTATTTAAAATTATAGCAATACCTGCACCTGCTGCAACTAATCCAGAAAGTATACTGGAATGACTAGGCTCTGCATAAATTTTTGGTGTATATCCAATTAAATCAGAATAAGACTTGCTCATATCACTAGATTTATTATTATAAGCTATGAAATACTCATTTTTTAAATCTTTTAGATATACTTCCTCTTCGTTGGCTAATCTGTGATTTCTCGGAACTATTAAGACATATTCTTCATTTTTCACCAACACAGATTCTATGTCTTTATCCAAATCTTCTATATCGCTTATAAAACCAAAATCTATATTTCCATTTTTCAATCCTTTTATAATTTCTTCTGTAGATTGATTGTCCATATTAAATTTCACTTTTAAATTGTGATTAAAAAAGCTACTTATTAAAAAAGGAATATAAGTTGCTCCAATGCAATTAGTAGATGAAATGGATATAATCATATCATTGTTATTTTTCATTTCTTTTAATTTTAATTTACCTCTTTCAATTTCATTTAAAGCTTCTTTTGCATATTTCAAAAAAGCCTCGCCAAATTTAGTAATTTTTATATTTCGTCCTTCTCTTTGAAATAATTTAACATCCAACTCTTCTTCTAATTTCGATATTGCTTTGCTTAAAGCTGGCTGAGTAACAGACAATATATTAGAAGCTTCTGTAAAATTTTTAGTTTCTGCTATAACTTTAAAATACTCTAGTTGTTGTAAATTCATATTTATCTCCTACATATTAAACTTAAAATTTATAACTTTTAGTTATAGTTTTATGAATATTTTTAATTAGACATAACTAATCCTATAGTGCTATAATCTCATTATCGCCTTATACAGTATTAATTAAAGTATAAAAAATTATAAATTTTATACATATAAATGTCAAACTATTTTAAGCTGTATATAAAAAAATCAAAGGAGAATTAAAAAATGTTTAATGTAAATAAAGAAAAATGTATTGGATGTTCTCAATGTGTAAAAGACTGTCCAGTTTCTGCAATTTCACTAAATGAAAATAAAGCTGAAATAAACAACACAACTTGCTTCAAATGTGGTCACTGTATAGCAATATGCCCTGTTGAAGCTGTATCAACTGATGATTACAATATGGAAGAAGTAATTCCTTATGATAAAGCTAAGTTTACAGTAGATGCTGAAAATCTTTTAAACTTTATAAAATTTAGAAGAAGTACTAGAAGATTTAAAAATCAAAAGGTAGAAAAAGAAAAAATAGAAAAAATAATAGATGCAGGAAGATTTACTCAAACATCTACAAATAGCCAAGATGTTTCTTACACAGTAGTTACTGATAAACTTGATGAGTTAAAAGAATTAGCTTATGAAAGCTTAAAACAAAAAGGAGAATATATTTTAGCTAACTTAACTCCTGAAACTGCTTATTTAGAAAGATATGCTAAAATGTGGGTATACTTCTATGATATGTACAAAAAAGACAAAAAGAATGATAAATTATTCTTCAATGCACCACTTGCAATATTTGTATCTTCTCCTAATGTTACAAATGGTACTTTAGCTTCATCAAATATGGAACTTATGACTGATGCACTAGGTCTTGGTACTTTCTTCAGTGGATTTTTATTAATAGCTGCTAAGGATAATCAACCAATGTTAGATTTACTTGGTGTAAAAGACCACAGTCAATTATCATCATGTCTAGTAATTGGATATCCTGATGTTAAATACAATAGAACAGTTCCAAGAAAAGAAGCTGTTGTAAAATGGATATAATATTACATATAAAAAAGATAGATTATTAAAATCTATCTTTTTTACATGCTTGCATTTAAGCTTCCAAAATTGTCGTCATCATTTTTATTATTGATTTTATCCATAATCTTAGTGTAAACCACATCAAATCCTTTGCTATATAATGCTCCAAATACATTATTTACAACTCTAAACACTAATGTATCCACAAAACCAATTGTCTCAATTGCTGCAGGCAGGGCAGAAAAATTATTTATAATAGTTTTATTTTCATAACTAGCACAAAAACCTGCCAATAATCCTGCTAATATAGGAAATACTCCCACCATATTTTTAGGTAATAATATATAAGCTGTACCAAATAAAATTGCCCCAATTAAAATTGATGAAATTCTTATTTTGCAACGATGATTTAATTTTTCCTCACTACTTTGAGAAAGTACAGTCATGCATGCAAAAGCCAGCCACATTGTTCTTTTGAAATTAAGCATTTCCCCAATAAATACTACTGAACTTATTCCAAGGGCAAGCTTTAATTGCCAAGCTCCCTTTTCATGACTTATATCAAAAGATTTTAAAACGTCTAAAATTGTATTGTTAAATTCTATTTTCAATTTTTTATTTTTTATATAGAAAATTAAAGCTACAATTACTCCTCCTAGCAATAATCCCATAAATCTTAAATAAAAAGATTGTATTGAAGTAACTGGATTTCCATATAAAAGGAAATAAGATAATATTAATACTGTGTGATTCGCATACATCATATTGTTGCAAGTAAAAATTATTATTGATAATATGGATACAAAGTTAATAACAAATCCTACAAAATGATTTGAATTACTTGCTAAATAAGGACATATTGCATAAATCATAAAAACACCTAATAGTGTAAAAGCTGATTGATCAATTTTAAAATCTAAATTTGTAAATCTAAAAGTAAGCACTAAAAGTATAGTAACAACACCTACCATGCTATTTTCTGATCCAAAAAAGCTACTAAAAAATACTACTACCAACATACAAAATAAAATACATAAAATATTTTTTAATATAAAAGCCCCTAAGTATTTTTGTTTTGTTTTTTTGTCTTCTTCATTTTTTATCATGGGCTTTAACCGCTCTGCTCCCAATTGCATTGCTTGATAAAAAGTCATATTGTTTTTTCCCATTAATTTCTCCTATTCTTTGTTCATTATTTTATTTGCTTTTTCTATACATGAGATTAAATTAAAAAATTCTTCATCTCCTAGTTTTAAGCGTAATTCATTAATTGGTGATAAATATAATTCGTATATTTTAAATAATTCTTCTTTTCCATATTCAGTTATAAATACAGAGTAACTTCTTTTATCATATTCGTCTTGTTTTTTAGTTACATATCCATCTTTATTTAATTTATCTACTAATCGACTTACTATAGTTTTATTTAGATACATGGCTTTACTTAAATTAGCAGGAGTCATGCCTTCATTATGAAGAACAAGCTGAGATAATAAATCATATTCTTGTGCTGTTCTTTTGTTTTTTATAGTTGAATGAATTATTAAACTTCTACTAAATAGTCTTACTTCGTTCATTTTTTCCATCATATATATAAATTCTTTTTTTTCCATTTGTCTATCCTCTCAAAACTAGTTGACTTTGTTAACTATATTAATAATATATTATAACTAGTTAACTTTGTCAACTATCTACTTTTCCATTTCTTCCAATTTATGTTTCAAAAATTTATTTATATCAACTACCTTATGATTTAATCTTGAATACTCAGCTGCAAAAGGCATCACATGACTTTCAATGGAATCTATTGCACTGGTTTTTATATGTGATTCACCATTGTTTACTGATTTTATAAAGTCTTCCATAAGCTTAAAATCCCCTCCTCCATGACCACTTTTTATTATTTTAGGATGAATTATCATATGATTTCTATCTCCAAAATTATGCACTTCTATTACATTTTTCAGCGAATTACCTCCTACTTCTCCATGGGTAAACATAAGCTTTGTAGTTCTACTACAATCATTTGTAAAAGCATATAAATTAAAAGTTGCCGTTATATTATTTTCAAATTCTAAAATACTAACCATATGATCAGCCACATTATTATCACATTTATATACACATTTTCCATAAGGACCTGTAGTTATGGCTTTTTTAAAATTTTCATTGGTTGGATTAGAGTCCACTGCATATAAAGATGCTTTTAATCGATTATCTTGCAAATATATTTTCTTAGCACTATAAGGGCAAAATTCTTTTTTTATGCAATTTACACATCTGTCGCTCATATCCTCTTGGAAATTTTCTTCTATCATATGACTTAAACTACCAAAAGAAGATATATACTTACAATGTTTTCCTGTCAACCATAATAAAATATCCATATCATGACAACTTTTAGCCAGTACTAGAGGACTTGTTTTATTGCTATCTCTCCAATTGCCACGTGTATAACTATGGGCATAATGATAATAACCTATATTTTCATTGTGTTGTATGCTCACTAGCTGGCCCAGTTCTTTGCTATCTACTATTTTCTTCAATTCACTAAAAAATGGTGTATATCTTAATATATGACATATCATAAAGACTTGATTAGGGTATTTTTTTGCTAGTTCTCCCAATTTTATAACTTCTTCTAATTTATTTGACATGGGTTTTTCTAATAAAATATGATATCCTTTTTTTAAAGCCATTTGGGCTGGCTCATAATGTTGTTCATCATTAGTAGCTATTATTAAGGCATCAGCTAATTTATCTTTTGAAAGTAAGTCCTTATAGGAATAAAATGTATTTTCTTCTTTTATATTATATCTATTTTTAAAATTATTTCTTTTTTCTTCATTAGGCTCTGCCACTGCCACAACTTGGCCTAAAGTAGGATTTTCCAACAAATACGGTGCATAAGCATTCGTTCCCCTAACACCTGCTCCTATTACGGCAACTGAAATTTTTTTCATACTATCTCCACCTCTATATAGTAATTTTCATCCTTACTATATATTCATATGTGGATAATTTAAATGATTATGATTTTTAATAAAATTAAAAAAGAACAGTTTTAAATAACTGCTCCTTGTACATAATTATTAAAATTTATCCTTATATAAAGTGTATTTACCGTACATACTCATTAAATCTTTATAGGCAACTTCTATTTTTTCTTCCGACTCACCTTTAATTATACTTTCAGAGTATATATCTAGTAATGTAAATATTTTTCTTGAATCTAAACAATAATTTTCCACTTCCAATTTGTCTAACTTCGATTTAAAAATATCCATTTTTTCCTGTAAATCATTTAGTATTTTATTATTTTCTTCAAATATATCTTTACTATTACAAATTAGTTGGCAACAAGATAATAATTTCTTCATATCAGATATTTGTAAATAATTATTAATAATAGAAACCATGGCATCAATAAATTTATTGTTTGCCTTAAATTGTTTTAAAAATATCTTGTCTATACTCATACGTTCTTATCTCCCAATTTAAACAATTTTTTTTATTATACAATAAACATAATGTCGTAATATGTCGAAAATTGTAATCATAATAATATTTTTTTAATTTTTATACATTAAATTTATTTATTTTAGCCTAAGTAATCATATTTTTTATATATTTAATCAACTCTACTTCTTTATTTACATGAATTTGACATATTATAAATCTTTCTATGGGAAGTTTTAAATACTTATTGTCAAAGACTCTTTCCCTTTTTATGTGAGCTTTACCTGAATCAATATTTATATAAATACAATCCGTATATTTGTATTTTGTCTTAAAGATAACTAGGCTATTTATATTTGTTTGAATTAACTTCCATTTGTATAAGTTTAGCTTTAAAATATTTGCCTTTAATATTTCTATATTCATATATACTAACTTCCTTTTTAGTATATAATCTCCTAAAATCTAATATTTTATAATTTTATCTTATATTCATACCAAGCATCACATTATAATCAACTATCTGACTTTATATACTTTAAAATTAGCATGCCATTTATTATTAATAGTAAAAAAACAACAGTTATAGCATACACTTCCCTTATCATTACAATTAATATAGGAATCATCTCAAAATAATTGCAATGTTACATGAATTACACCAATACTTATGGTTTTACAATTCTAACGAAAGTAATTCTTCAAAAAGAAGATATTACAAATTGGCTTAGCACTCTTAATTTAGAAAAATAAAAATAGCGAGTGAGCATTTAATGCAAACTCGCTATTTTTATCTATCCCGTCAAGTGAGATAACTTTTCTACAAATATATCGTACCAATCAACAGACCAATTTCTACTGTGACATAAACTTAGCAATTCATTTTCATCATTAACACCTTCAGCTGTAATTATTTTATGAGTTTCTTTATTTACAATAAGACCATTATCAATACTATCAGAAATAAATTTATACATGGCCACACTTCTTATATGTGAAAATTCAGCCGTTCTAACTTTCAACGGTTCATTGGTCAATTCATCATTTTTTATATGATAAGCATTAATACGTTTTTTCTTAAGTAGCCTTCTTTGGCTTTTTAGTTGATTTTCATATTCTAATCTAAGTAATTTTGCTTTTTCACAGGAACTTATGGCATCATAAAACTGTTTAGAAGTCTCTAGATACATTCCCTTAGTACCAGTACCACTTTCTTCTATACTTTTTGCAATTAATTTTAATATTTCATAACCTCTCACATAAGTTTCATTTCCAAAAGTAGCCTTGGATTGGTCAGGAATTTGCATAAATATATATTCTATATTGTTTTTTGTTGTTCTAAGTATGCTGTGAAGTTTATCTTTTCTCACCCAAACCCATCCTTTGTAGTCAATCCTAGATGTGTTTTTCCAAGCATTTGAAATTTCCTTAACAACCTTACTCTTTGCCTTTTCGTTTACTTTTGGTTCATCTATTTTCAAGTCTTTTACAGAGTAAGGAATCATCAAATTATTTTCTTGATTTTTAATTTTTACCCACCATGGAATTATACATTTCGTTTAATTTTGCCATTGCCAAAGTAGATTTAGGATGGTTGTTAATATCAGGATGTATCTCTTTTAAAATTTTATCTCTCCAAACTTTTGCCTCATTTTTATTATTAAAAAGAGACTTTGTTATTCCTAATTTTTTCATCCTAACTTCACCATCAAGTTCAGTTAAATAAAAAATATATTCATTTGATTTAGATGTGAAATATTCATTGGAAGTTTTCATGTCACAATTGTAGATTTCTTGTATTAAATTTGAAAACTTGTTTATGTTTTTGTAAAGGTCCTTCCAACCCCTACCAGTTATTTTTATATTGTCTCCCACATCTTTTTTTATTTCTTTTTTGACTTGTGCAAATTTTCCCAAAGTCTTTAATTCATCTACATTTTTAACATTAATCCATCTCATAGCAAGACCCCTTAATTTTATTTCCCTATATTATATTCTAATTTTATCTTGCTAATGATTTTTTATAAAAAGTAGATAAAATATATTATTATTTATACAAATATTCTCTAGTTAAAGGAAGAGAATTATTAACTCCCTTAGTAAATACAATTTGATGAAGGTCTATAACACCTGTATAAAAACAAGCTGCACAAGAATACAAATACATTCTCCACATTCTTACAAACTTTTCATCAAACATCTCTCTTACCTTATCTGTATTTTTTTCAAAATTGTCAGCCCACTTTAATAAAGTTTTATAATAATGCATTCTCAAGCTTTCCACATCTACAGTATAAAATCTATAATCAGCAGACAAAGATATTATTTCTCTCAATGTTGGAATTACACCACCTGGGAATATGTATTTTTTAATCCAAGCATCTCCTTCAGATTCATAAAGTCCACTTATATAATGAAGGACAAATACACCTTCTTTTTTAAGAACTTTAGAAACACATTTCATAAATAAATCATAATTACTTCTTCCCACATGTTCTAACATTCCCACACTTACAACTCTATCAAATAATAATCCTGATTTTTCAAGTTCCCTATAATCCATTAATTTCACTTGCAAATAATCTTGTAAATTTTCTTTTTCTATTCTCTCTTTAAATGCTTTAAACTGTTCTTCACTTAAAGTAATTCCTAGTCCTTTTATTTTGTATAATTTAGCAGCTTCTATAAGCAATGCACCCCATCCACAACCTATATCAAGCAAAGTTATACCTTCTCTTAAGTTTAATTTCTTCAATAAATGATGAATTTTATTAAGTTGAGCTTCACCAAGAGATTCATTTTCATTTTTAAAATAAGCACAAGAATAGCTAAGAGTATCATCTAGCCACAATTTATAAAAATCATTTCCTATATCATAATGATATGTAACTTCTTCTTTTTGCTTTTTTGTAGATGTTAAATTTGAAAAAATCTTTGGAAGACCTTTAAAATCCGTAGTAAACTTGTCTTTATATTTTAATACAGTATTTAGCATTAATGAAAAATCTCCCTCTACTTCCAAATCACCATTCATATATGCTTCTCCAAATGCCAAAGTAGTACTTGTAAGTATATCCTTTTTCGGTATAGGTTTTTTCAAAATAATCTTAAATAAAGGCTCATTTTCACCTACCTTGACTTCATCACCATCCCAAAATTTCACACAAAATGATTCATCCTTAAAAGTATGTAAAAAAGATTTTATAAATATTTTATCTACGTTCATTATTTAGCTCCTTTATATCTTTTAATGTAAAATTTCTTAAATATTCCTATTATTTACAATAATTTATAAAATATTCATTTTCATTTTCCTTATATTAAAGCAATAAAAAAGCCAAAAACAGATTTAAACTATTTTTGACTTTTTTATTTATATTCTATACTTCATTTAAGTGGAATACTGCATTAACCTTACCTATAGTTTCACCTAAACTATTTTTTAAATGTTCATGTCTAAAGTTTTTCAAAGCTTCCATCTCTGAAGTTGTAAGAACATTTAATTCTTCTAAACATCTCATAACAACAGGTGGCACGGCTCTATTCATATTTCCATCTTCTATTTTTATGGCAATTCCCACATCCATTCCTTTAACTGCCAAACAATAAACACCATCAGCACCAATTTTGCCAATAAGCTTGCCATTGGTATGTTTTATAAGTTCTGTACAAAATCCTCCACTTCCAGCAACCATCTCTGGATTTTCATTCATTGAATCGAAAATTTTATCACAGGCACTTTTTAACTCAGGTTGTAAATCATCAGTAAAAGTAAATTTAGAAAAAGCTAGTGCTGCATTATAAAGTGGCATACCATGTACAGGTACTCCGCATCCATCTGTTCCTATTATAATTTTACTTTCATCAATTTCACAAATATGAGCTATAAGTTTTTTTAAATCTTGTTGCAAAGGATTATCTATAGAATTATAATTTTCTATATCATATCCTTTTGCTAAACATGATGCTAACATTCCACAATGTTTTCCTGAGCAATCTGAATTTGCTGGTGTTAATTTAATATGATTTTCAAGTTGGAAGTTTTTATACTTTTCATTTATAGAATAAGCTCCCTTGCAAAGGAGATTACTTTCATTTAATCCTATTTTATTAAATATCTTATCGACAACTGCTCTGTGCATATCTTCTCCATAATGAGAAGAACACATAAGTGCTATTTCATCATCTTCAAAATTATATTTTTCTACTGCCCCACTTAAAAATACATTTAATGCTTGAATTGGTTTTAGTGATGAGCGTAAATAAGCAACTTTATAAGGATCACCTTTATAATATTTTAATTTTCCATCCCTTCCTACTACTGCTATATCACCTCTATGGATATTTTCTACTAATGGACCCCTTGTTACTTCCAAAAGAACTTCTGACATAATTTAGTCCTCCCCTTTTTATTTATTGATACAATTTTTAGTATTTATAGTTATATTATAGAGGATTTTTAATATTTAAGTCATATTTTTTTATTTAATTATATTTATCAAAGCTTTCTTTTAAATCATTTAAAAATCGATCCATATCCTTTCTTATTTGACTTACGCTTGTAGATGTATCTAATATTAATTTTGATCTATCTTTCATATATATAGTCAATCTATAAGCTTCATAATATGGATTTTTCTTATCATCAACTTCTTTTAAATCCATTTTTTCTATATCATCGTAATGTATAGTAGAAATTTGCCCTTTATGATTTTTATCCATAGTAGCTATTTTAATGCTATTATCATCAGATAAAATAACTTTAAATTTATTTATTATGGAGCTATTTTCGCCCTCAAAACGATTGTTTTTTAAAGCATACAAACTATGGATATAAATTTTACTTTGTATTTTTTTAGGAGTTTCTTTTTTTATAAACTCAATAAAATTTTTCATATCATTTTCACTTACATTATCAGTATTTGAACGTATTGATTGCTTAAAATATACATTATCAATTATGCCATCTAATTTCATAATAATATCCTCCTAATATTTCTTTATTCTATATTTCTACAAATTAGAAGGATTTTCCTTTAAAAACAAATTGATTCTCATATTCACGTCTAACGGCGAATATTGCACTATATTCTGTTAAATCATATATTACAGACCACTGAGTCATACTAGTTGCATCTTCTGTTTCTTCTTGACTAATTATCTCCAAAAGTGACATAGCCTCATGTTTGTTCATTCTTGGAAGAGGTTTTAAATCTGTTGTTGTATCTTCTCTAAAGGATAAAACAGCCTCCAAAACTTTATATCTATCATATCCGTGACCCAATCCGTTCATTCTATTGGCCAAATAGAAATTTGTAACATAATTTCTCTTTAATACTGTCATGGCATTTTTACAATATTCCAATACAACAGAATGCCCTTCTTTATCAACTAATTGAAAATGAAAATTCCCCTCTGGCAAAGAAGATTCCATATCATAATTTTCTAATAATTTAAGAGCTTCACCTACATTTGATGATTTATCTAAAACCATACGCATGGCAGATGTAGTTGTTATTTTTGCTTTTTTACTATTTTGACGTGTAGGAGGTCCATCTAGTTTTAATACACATATAGCAAGACCCTTTTCATTCATTCCATCCATAATCAAATACGGAAATGCCATAGTCATAGAAAGGTCAGTTTTGCCATCATCAAGACTTCCTATTCCATATAAAGTTCTTTTTCCATCTGTAATCCAACCTGTATCTACCATTCCCATGGATTCATATCCATCTTCTGGCGATGTTTTCATCATAACTGCTGTCATATCCATTTTATAGTCAAAATTTCTACATAATATTATGTGGTTGTCAGGCGTTCTTGCCACAAAAGAGCTACAACCTGCATCTATGCCTCCTTTTGTACTTTCTCCCTCAAATGCTTTATTGTTTAGAAGTTCATTTTCAACAAACTTTATTAATAAGTTTAAATCTGTCACATTTAATTGTAACAATTTATCCAATTTATAATCAGCCACATAATTCATAAAATAAAGCTTACCATCATCTAAGTTTGAAATTGATTTAACAGTTTCTATTTGTTTTTCATTGATTAATTTCTTATATGGATTTTCTTTTTCATTCATTTTAATTCCCCCTTACTTCATTTTATTATTCTTAGGTATTTTTTAATATAATATTATTAGAGACTATTAAGTAAACTTATAATAGTAAAAATATAATTAAAGGAGGCATTCAAAATGAACATTAAAGCTAGTAAAATTTCTATTGTCTTGCTTTTAATATCTTCATTATTAATATCCTTGTTATTTACTGGATGTGTTGCTAATTTTAAAAAAGATAATACAAAAGAAAGTAAAAATGAAACTTCTCAAATAGTTTATTGCGATAATTGTGGAGAACCTTCCAATGAAATCACAAAATACTGTTCTAAATGTGGTAAAGAAGCAAAATGGCTAAGTGATAAACCTTCAACTGATGAAACTTCCAAAAAGAAAGAACAAAATAAAGAAAAAAATAAAAATAAAGAACAAGTAAAAAATAATTACAACACTTCTGAATCAACTCCTAAACAAAATCGTCAAATTAACTACAAAGCAAAATATCTAAGTAAGCTTTCTCAATTGGAAGATATCTATGAAAATCCTGATAACACTTATGATTGGTCTACAACTGGTGATGCAGCTCAAGCAGAATACGAAAGATATCAAGCTTGGGACGATATGTTAAATGAAATTTACTCCCTATTAAAAACTCAACTTAGCAGTAGTGAAATGAAAGCTTTAAAAAATGAAGAAATTAATTGGATAAATTATAGAGATAAAACAGCTGAAAATGATGCTCGTGACTTTGATGGTGGCTCTAATTATCCAGTTGTATACAACGGTTCTCTTGCTACTACTACAAAGGATAGATGTTATGAATTAGTTAATAATTATATGAAATAAAATACTATTAAATATATATAATAAAAAACTCTCACAAAAATAACTAAGAATTATTTCTGTGAGAGTTTTTAGTTATAAAGTTTTATAAAGAAAGCTTATCAATTTCTCCAGATTGTATTGCATTAATATTTTTAGCAATTTTTTCTTTAGGCCAATCCAAACATCATTGCCAATTACAATATCCACCTTGTTATCCCATGAAGTGAATACATTACTACGATCAAGATTCCATTCTTCAAAGAAAAGTGGAAATGGATAAGTTGATAAAGAAGACAAAGTATGATTTGCACTATTAAATAAAAACTTTGTACCACAAGCTATAGAACAAAACTTGTCAATTATAAGTTTATCCTTATTTATTGGATAATTATATTAGGATTAGTAATTACATTTTTCAAATAAATAATTTCTTTATCTCCTATACGAGGATAAATTTCTCTCTGTGAACTATTCATATAAATCACCCCTAATTTAATTATATACCTTTTCTAATACTATAAATATCTAGCTTTTTTTATTAAAAATAATATAGTATTATATTAAGGTACTTTGCTAATATAAATTTAAAAAGGAGTTCAACTATGAATTTACAACAAGAAGAATTTTTAAAACAAAACAAAGTAAAAAACATAAAATATCCCATAGATTTGTTTATCTTCCTCCTTGGAGATAAGTGGAAGTTTCTCATATTATGCAAACTCTTAAGTGGAACTAAGCGATTTAATGAGCTAGAAAAATTAATAGGCAACATTAGCGCAAAAGTTTTGACACAACAATTAAGGGAATTGGAGACTTTCGGCTTTATTTCCAGAAAAGTTTACAATCAAATTCCTCCAAAAGTGGAATACTCCATAACTGATTTTGGCAAAACCTTAGTTCCTACTATGAAATCTATGTTTGATTGGGCTATGACCTATGGTGATGAATTTTCTTGGTTAGGTACTTTAGATATAGATAAAAATTTACAATTTCCTTATGAAAAAAAGCTTTAGCACTTATTTGTGTTAAAGCTTTTTTGTACTTAATCCATAAATATTTCTGGATTTCTTTCAATATGAGCAAAATTTGTTTCAAGCATATTTTGCATATTTTTAAATGCCATATGTGTTATTTCTTTAGAATTAAATGGACATCTTTTTATACAACTACAGCATTTTATACATTTATTCACATCTATATTTTTGTAATTATTAAAATCTATGGCAGATGTTGGGCAATGTTTAGCACATATACCACAATTTACACAAGTGTCATTAGTTTCTGGCGCCATTGGTGGCATAGCAATATTTTTTACTACATAAGGGAAGTTTCCAGGCACCTCTATATTTTCCAATTGGTTTAAATCATTTAAATTATCTAATTTAACTTTTATTTTTTTACCAAAATCATAAGCTATACTTAAATCCTTTGCATTTGGTCTTTTAGTTGCCAATTTACTTGTAGATGAATGTTCTGTAACAAATGTAGATGCTGCTAAAGTTTTAAATCCGTTATCTTCAAATATATTTTTTAATTCTAAAAGACTATCTTCATAATCTCTATTTCCATATGTGGCTACAAATACAGCCAAAGAATTATTACCTTTTATTTTTTCTGTATAAGGTTGTAGTAATTTTGGAAACCTTCCTGCATATGTTGGTACACCTACTATTACTATGTCATTTTCATCAAAATACAATTCATCTTTTCTATTTTCAACAAGTGTAATATTAAAATCCTTGTAATCTAAATCCATTCCTTTTGCTATTTCTTTTACAATTTTTTTAGTTCCATCTGTTGGACTAAAATACAGTAAATTTAATTTTCTTTTCATTTTTATTTCTCCTCTGTCATTTTCATAAAATGATTATAAAGAAAAATAATAAATCAAACAATAATGCACTTTTTAGTTAGTAACTTACCAATTGGTAAGTCAGTTTATTTTAGCGACCTACCAATATTTCTTGTTCCTTAGGATAACGTGCCCCTACTAATTGAATATGGTTTATATCTTCCCTAATTTTTTTCAATTCATCTTCTGTAAAAACAACATCCATAGAACCTATATTTTCTTCTATTCGTGAAATTTTCTTACTTCCCGGTATTGGTACTATCCATGGTTTTTGAGCAAGAAGCCATCCTAGTGCAACTTGAGCAGGTGTTATATTTTTTTCTTTTGCTAAATTTTCAACATAATCTACTAGTTTAATATTTGTTTGTAAATTTTCTTCATTAAATCTTGGAATTTGACTTCTAAAATCATCTTTTTCAAATTTTGTATCCTTTTTTATTCTTCCTGTCAAAACTGCTTTTCCTAAAGGACTAAAAGGAACAAATCCTATGCCCAACTCCTCTAAAACTGGTAGTAATTCATCTTCCACATTTCTATACCACATGGAATATTCACTTTGTACTGCCGTTAAAGGACACACTTTGTGAGCTCTTCTTACACTTTCCACACTGGCTTCTGATATACCCCAATTAAGTATTTTCCCTTCTTCCATCAATCTAGAAATTTCTCCAGCAGTTTCTTCAATATCCACTGTAGGGTCAACTCTATGTTGATAATACAAATCTATACGATCTGTTTTTAATCTTTTTAATGAGTGTTCCACAGCTCTTCTTATATAATCAGGCCTACCACAAATTCCAATAGGTCTTCCCAAAGCATCTTTTAAATCATCTTCTAAACTAAATCCAAATTTAGTGGCAATTACTACATCATTTCTATATGATTTAAGGGCTTCTCCTAATAGCTCTTCGTTTGAACCTTCTCCATATACATCAGCTGTATCAAAAAAGTTACTCCCAACTCAACAGCTTTTCTTATAACTTCAATTGCTTCATCTTTTGGTATATATGGTGGATAACTTTGAGAAAATCCCATACAACCAAGTCCCACACTTGAAACTTCTAATTTATTTTTCCCTAATAATCTTTTTTTCATTTTAAATATTCACCTTTACCTTATTAATAAATCATCACTTGACAGTAAACTTCATCATCTACTACCATAATCATAGACCTTAAAGTATGGTTTAAGTCAATGCTTTATTTTATAAAAAATAATAATTTATTTATAAATAGGGGGTAAAATGAAAGAAACATATTATACTATTAAAGATGTATCTATGAAAACTGGTATGAGTCCATCTACTTTGAGATATTACGATAAAGAAGGGTTGCTTTCTTTTGTAAAAAGAAATAATGCTGGTATTCGCATGTTTAAAGAAGAAGATTTTGAAAATTTATATACTATCAACTGCTTAAAACACTCTGGTATGCCATTGAAAAAAATAAAAGAATTTATGGATTTATATTTAAGTGGAAATGATACTATTCATGAAAGACTTGTCATGTTTGAACAACAACGTGAAAATATTTTAAACAAGATAAAAGAGTTGGAAGATATGTTAGAAGTTGTTAATTATAAATGCTGGTATTTCAAAGAAGCCGAGAAAAAAGGTGATGTTTATTATTATAAAAATATGCCTGAAGATGAACTTCCTGAACAAATCAATAATTTTTTAGAAAGAGTAAAAGAATTTCATTCAAAAAAAATTGAAACTCCTTAAAATTCATATATTAAAATATAATTTTTTAATTAATCAAAAAAAGAAATGTTCCCCAACATTTCTTTTTTTGATTTAAATATATGATTGCATATTACTTAAAATATTGTCCGATCATTAAATTTTCCCCACCTGATTACTCTTACTCCCTTATATTACCATAGACTTTTTAAAAAGTTTGTCGTTTCTTGTCATGTATGTAAATTTTTTTTATTTTTTATGTTTTTTTTATGTTTATATTTAATAATTTAGGGTAATTTATATTCTTTACCACAAATATATAATAACTACATTTTGACTCTGTATAAAATTTATAATAATTTTGATATAATAAAAATAAAAAAGGAGACAAAATATGAATAAATATGCATGGAATGATGCCATGATTCTAGATAAAATTCAAGAAGTTTTAGATATTGAAAACATAGATGATATGGATATAACACCTGAAAACTTAGAAAAAATAAAAGATTTACTAAGCGAAAATATTTCAACAGAAGACATAAATAACTCAGCTTCTATTTTAGCTGAAAGTATAGATGAACTAAAAACAACTTCAAAACAAGATATCAAAGATTATATTTCAAGATTAATAAATTATTTAAATAAAAACAATCTAAAATCTATTATTGGTGAATATGAAGGTATTGAATTTGAAGTTTTCAAAAATTCTACTGTGGAAGAAGTTTTCAAAAACTATTATGATAAATACGATGAAACTTATGGTATTTCTAATATGCTTTCAGATTTGGGATTAAAATAGAAAAAGACTGAGTTTTCTCAGTCTTTTATAACTTCTTTAATCTTTTTAAAATAAATAATTAGCAGTAAAATAATAGATAAAGGTACTGCTAAAAATACAGACAGTTGAGGTGATATATTAAAAATATCATATTTTAAGAAAATCCTAGGAAAAATTATCACTAAAGGAATAGATAAAACAACCTGTCTCATTAACTCCAATTTCGTTGCATCATCTTCTTTGCCAGAAACTTGCATAAAAGTAATCACTGCATATAAAAGTCCTAAAAAAGGAAATCCTCCCACCACAATTTTAATTATGGGTTTTGATACCTCTAACAAACCTTTATCATTAGTGAATATTTTCAAAACAGTTGATGCAAAAATAAATATTATCAGCATTACACTTATAGAATATATTAAACTATACTGAAGAACTTTATTTTTAACCTTTCTCTCTTTAGTTTTATTTTCTTTGCTGTGAAAGTAAGCTACTATGGACTGTACTCCTTGTGTCAAACCAATTAGCGGTAATAAAATAATCATATTTATATTTGAGCATATGGACCAAGCTCCCACATATAAAACACTTCCATATAATATAAGTACTTTATTTATAATAAAAGTACTTATACTATTTAGAGACTGCATAAGAAATTGCACAAATCCTATTTTCACTATGGAAATTAAAATCTCCTTACTTTCATTTAAATCCACCTTGCCTTTTTTAAACCACAATCCTTTTCTAATTAAAAATATGGTTGAAAATAAAAAATAATAAATTTCACTTATTAATGTGGACAAAGCTATACCTTTCATACCCATGTCTAGTACAAAAGTAAAAATCACATTAAATACTATATTTATAATTGTGGCTGAAACACCAACCATAACTTCTATTTTTGGATAACCAAAGGCTCTAATATTATTAAGTAACATATATCCCATGGAACTAAATACATTAAATATAACTGCTATATTTAAAAATTCCTTAGATAAGATAAAAACTTCTCCTTTGGCTCCAAGTATTCTTAACAAACTATTTTCAAATAAAAATATTAATAAAGATATGATAAAGCTTGATATAAAACAAGCATAAAATCCCACTTTAAAAGTATTATTGATTTTTTCTTGATTATTTTCTCCAAGTCTTTTGGATATAACTATACTTGTAGATACTCCAAAAATTAATTGAGCTGCAATTAAAAGTAGCAATATGGGATTTATAATTCCCATGGCTGCTAAGGCTTTATCTCCTATATTTCTCAAATGCCCTGCAAAGGCAGTATCCACCATAGAAGTCAATGATTCCAACACTAATGAACATATAGTTGGAAAAGAAAATAATACTATTAATTCTGATATGGATTTTGTTTCATAGATGTTTTTCTTATTCATTTATCCTCCTTGATGACTTTTAAAAATAATCTGAAAAATATGGTGCTTGTTGTTCTATGGCATCTTCTAGCATGTCCACCGTATCATTGCTACAAGAAATTCTTCCTATTTTATATAAATAATCAGGACGTTTATATCCCAGTAACATGGTTGTCATAGTTTGAATATCTATTTTGTCTTCTGTTTTTTGTGAAGTTATAGTAATTTGTCCTTTTCCATTTTTATCAATAACAAGTTTAAAGTTACCTTGATTCCATGAAAGAATAGGATCATCCATCTTGAAAATCCACTCTCTTCTTATAGTATCTGCTTTAAAAGGATATTGTTTTATAAATTCTTCTAAATCAACAATTCTTGCCATAAAATAAGGCGAAATACTTTCTTTTATATCTGCATCTTCAAATAAAAATGCCAGTGGCTCATCTGTATAAGTATCTCCTATAACTTTATTTATCATAGAAAAATGAGCACTTATAAAATTCCAAAGTCCTGTTCTAGCTTCTTCATTTATAAATATCATATCTTTAATATGAAAAACTTCATCTTTAATCCAATAAAGAACATAACCATCAGGTTCATTTTTATCATTATAATATATGGCAGCCATCAAATCATCACTATCCCAAAGCCAATATTCATTCCAAGCCAAGTCATCTCTTATTAAAGCTCCATGAGTTTGATAAGCAAAGCGATTATAAGCTTTTTTTACTTCTTCGCTTTCCACATCTACACGCTCCACTTCTCCTGAAACTTGTTTGTTTTTAGGTAGTTGATAATCTTTTATTTCATATGTAATTTTATCTGATACTATTTCCCAACCTTTTCTACGATAGTAAGGTATGGAATAAGGATATAAAAAAGATATACTTTGTTTCTTTTCTTTCATATTTTTCAATGATTGATAAAGCAACTTATGCATTAATCCTTGATTGGCATACTCCGGATAAGTCCCCACTCCAGTTAAACCTCCCATGTCATAAGTTTTATTAAAAATACGTACTTTCATAGGATAAACTGCCACTTGTGATATTAATTTATCACCATCAAACCAACCCTTCACATCTGCTTGTTCAAGAGTTGGTGATTTAGCCCTAATTATTTCTTTTTCTTCCCATCCAATTTCTTGTAATTCTTTATCTGTTACTTGAAAAACATATCTCAATAATTGATTATATTGCTCTAAGTGTTCAAGTCCCACATCTTTCATTTTTAATTCTCTTCTTCTACTCATATAAAGCTCCCTTTCTGTTTCCCTTTTCGTTAATATTATTTTAATTCATTTATCAGTAAAATTTCAAACTCTGTATTGTAATTTTCTTTAGATTTAACAAGTTTTATACTACCTTTATGAGCTTCAATGATTTTTTTACTTATGGCAAGTCCCAAACCAGAGCCTTTTTTTGTACGAGATTTTTCTCCCACTACAAAGGGCTCAAAAATTTCATTTTTTATTTCTTCCGGAATTCCATATCCATTATCCGCTATATTTATTTTGACCTTATCTTCATATTTTTCAACTCTAAATAAAATAGAGATTTGATTTTTATTATGCTTTTGCGCATTGGAAACTAGATTATCAAATACTCTTTTTATCTGTAATTTATCAATACTACAATAAATAATTTCCTCTGGAATATCCACTTCTATTTCAACACCACTTAGATAAAGTTCTTCATATTTTTGTGCTAAATAAATTCTAGTAAATTCACAAATATCCGTCTTTTCAAATTTAAAATTATAATTTGGATGATCCATTTTGCTATATTCATGGAAAGTATTTATAAGTTCATCTAAGTCATCAGCTTTTCTGTTTATTGTCATTAAATACTGGTCTATTTCGTCTTCATCAACTAAATTATCGCAAATAGCTTTTGAATATCCCTTAATAACAGTTATTGGTGTTTTCAAATCATGGGAAATATCTGCCAACATTTGTTGTTTATCTTCTTCTAACTTTTTCCTTTTTTGTTCACTATCATATAATTTCTTTGACATATCATTAAAGCTATCACAAATATCACAAAATTCCTGTGGTCCATCATATTCTAAATAATTTTGGCGTTTTCCATTTTTAAACTCTACTATAGCTTCATTTAAAATATTAATTGGTTTTTTAACTTTATAATTTAGCCAAACAATAAATATAATTATCAAAACAATATAAATTAATATAAATCCTAAAAATGACAATATATTTGTATAGTCAATTTTCTTAATTATTTTACTACTTATGGAAGGTCTGTATATCAAAAGTGTCATTGGTTCATTATTTTTGTTATAAAATTTATATTTTCTTATTTCATATCCTTTAGGATAAATACCACATAAATATTTAAATTCCATATCTGTAAAAGATTTTATTTTATCTGATGTATTTGAGTAAATTAAATTCAAATTTTCATCCATCACATAAATTTTATTTTGGATATTATCTTCATCTCCATAATAAGTTATAGATACAGATATATTTTTTTCATTATTATCATTTACATATCTTTGAATATCTATATAAGGATCATCATAATAATTCGGTATATAGCTTACTTCTTTTTTCGTAAATACTCTTTTTCCGATTTTATTTTTACTTTCAAATATAATTTTATTATTTTTATTTAAAATTTGTATGGAGCCATGACGACCTACAAGCTTATTTATATGATTTTCGTCTAAATCATTAATTTCATTTTCAGATATAATACTTGCATAATCTGATAATTCCTTTACTCTTGGCTCACTTAAAATTTTTCTTATTCTATATGAGCTTAAACTTGATATACATATTATGGATAATATTATAACTAATGTAAATGCTATATAATTTTCAATTAAAATAGTATAAAATCTTTTTTTATTTTTTCTCAATTTTATAGCCAATCCCCCTTACAGTTTTGATGTACTCAGGTTTTTTCGAATCATCTTCTATCTTTTCACGAAGTCTAGATATATGAACCATCATAGTATTATTATCGCCTTCAAGATAATCTCCATTAATAGCCTCACTCATCTGTAACTTTGTAAAAATTTTCCCTGGATTTTTCATAAAAAGACTTAAAATTTTATATTCTGTAGGTGTTATGATAATTTCTTCTCCTCTTTTGAATAAAGAAAGTTTTTGCTTATCCAAGACTAAATCACCTACAACAAGTTTAGTTTCCTCTTCTTTTAAAGTATTATTATTTTGATTATTTAGATGATAAAATCTTCGTAAATTAGAATTTACTCTAGCAATAATCTCCAAAGGGTTAAAAGGCTTTGTTATATAATCATCTGCACCTAAATTTAATCCATAAATCTTATCACTATCTTTGTTTTTTGCCGATAAAATTATAATTGGAATTGTGTATTTTTCTCTTATTTTCTTTGTTAACTCATATCCATCCATTTTAGGCATCATAATATCCATAACTACTAAATCAACTTTTATATTTTCAATAATTTTCAATGCATCAATTCCATTTTCAGCACTTATAACTCTATAATCATCGCCTTCTAAATATATTTTTAATAATTTTATTATATCCTCATCATCTTCCACAACTAATATATTATAAATCAAAATTTCCACCTCTTCTTTTTCTAGCCACTTTAATATAATGCTTACCATCTAAATTTCTAAGATAAGTTATGGATATTATTAATCCACTTACTAAGATTAATAAATAAAAACTTATACCTCTACTTATAAGCATGGCTGATGATAATATATTGGCTGGAAACAAAGTTTTATATATTATCATAAATCCACTTTCACTAACTCCAACAGCTCCTGGAAGAGGAAGTGCTGATACACTTATAAATAAAACTGCTTGCATTAAGGTTACAGTAATTAAAGAATATCCACTTAAATCAAATCCTTTATATATCCAAAAAGGAATACTATGAAGACAAGTTATTTGAACAGTAGTAGTTAGTAAAACTTTAATTACAGTAGATTTATTTTCTTTAAAATATGTGGCACTTTCTTTATATTCGTTAACTTGGCATGTAGCCATCTTTTTAAAATTTTCCACTTTTTTATATTTTATTTTTGTTAAAAATAAGCATACTAATTCAATTACTTTTGTTATAAATCTTTTTGAAAAAATTGCCGTTAATATAAATATTAATACCAATGTATTTAAAATTATTCCAAGAACAACAAAATACTTTATATTACCAAGGGCATTTGCTAATACACCATGAGCCCTTATATAACCTATTATGGCCATAGTTACTGTTACAAATTGAAAGCTGGCCAAATCCATAAGAAGTGCCAAAGATGAATGAGAAATTGATATTCCATCTTTATGCATATAATAAATTTGCATAGGTTGACCTCCTGATGCAGAAGGTGTTACAGAACTAAAGAACATTCCCACTAATGCATATTTTATAGATGTAAAAATTCCAATTTCATATTCCATAAGATTTAAATTTCTACCTATGTTTATACCTTCACAAATTACAAACATAAAACTACAAACTATGGCTATTATAATATAATTTATATCAACAGAAGATATGGATTTTATTATATCTTCCATATTATTATTTTTTAATATAATATAAAGAGTTAAAATAATTAACCCCATAAATAAACCACCATTTTTTAATATAATTTTAGGTGATACTTTTTTCTTCATAATAATCCTCCATTGTGGCAAATTTATAACCATTAATTTTCCAAATAGGTATGGCCTTTTGCAAAGCTTTTATAGTCCTTGATGGAGCTTCATTTTCACCTCTACCATCATGAAGACAAATTATACTATTTTCTTTACTTCTCAATAATAATTTATCTGTAATAGCTTCAACAGTTGTATTACCTTGCCAATCTTGTGCCATCACATCCCACAATACTTTCTTTAAATTATGTTTTTTAATTTCCCTACTTGTAAATATATTACAATGACCCCAAGGTGGCCTATAAAATTTAAAATTTACTCCCAAATCATTCATTATTTTTATGCTTTCTTCAAAATCATATTTTGTATAACCTCTGCTTTGAAATAAAGCATTTTTATGTTCAAAGGAGTGAAGTCCTATACAATGATTTTCTTTTTTCATTCTATCTATAATTTGTGGGTTATTTCTTGCAAAGCTGGCTACAACAAAAAAAGTAGCTTTTATATTATGTTTTTTTAATAAATCCAAAAGTTTTGCTGTATATTTTTCATCAGGCCCATCATCAAAAGTTAAATAAAGAACTTTTTCTTTTGATTTTCTTTTTTCTACTAATCTATATTTTACTTTATAAAAATAAGTAGGCACAATACTATAAGAAAGTAAGATTATTATTAATATAATTAAAATTTTTAATAGCATAGTGCTTCACCTCCATTATAATAATTCAGCGGTGATACATTTTCTAATTTGGATTTTTCATTTCTCATATTTGTTTTTATAACTTCCAAAAGCAATTCATTTTTTATTAAAGATGTTACATCTTCATAAATATCTGTTCCATTATGCCAAATCACCTTACCAATGCCCGTATCTTCAATATATTTAGCATTTTCAATTTCTTGATATAAAAAAGGTTTTATAACATATATTGGTATTTCACTAAAAATAGCCTCAAATAATGTTATTCCTCCAGCTTTTGTTATAATTAAATCTGATTTTCTCATGTATTCACTTATTTTATCTGTATATCCTAAAACATTTATCTTAGGGCACTCTTTTTTTATTTCTTCTAGCAGTATTTTATTTTTACCTGCTATAAAAGTTATTTTTATATCTTCTTCTTTTGATATTTCTTTTAATAAATCTATGGAGCAAGGTAATAAACCTAAGCCACCTCCCATAACTAGTATTTCTTTTTTCTTGTTTAATTGTTTAATTACATTTTTTTCTTTAAAGTCTTGTTTTACAGGAATTCCACTTACTATTATCTTTTCTTTGGGTAAATTTTTATCTATTAAGAATTTTTTTGTTTTTTCACTTCCTACAAAGTACATATCTGTTTTCTCACATATCCATTCTTCATTTACGCCCAAATCTGTTATATAAGTATACAAAGGAGTATGGTAATTTTTCATTTTTTTATACATAGAAATATACTGAGAACAAACAGGAAAAGTAGAAATAATCATATCTATATCATTATCTTCAAATAACAAATCTAGTTTTTTTATTACGGATTTCTTAAGGGGTGTACTAGTCCTTCTTGATATAATTTTATTAAAAAAATTATAAATAAAAGAAAATTTTCTAACCATAAAATTAAAGGTACCATATATTAATTTACTAATTTTAGGAAATATATATTCTATCATATCAATAATGATTACAGTTGCACAAGGGTTATCTTTTAATATTTCTTCTTTAACTGCTTTAGCCACAGAGTAATGACCCATACCAAAAGCTCCTGTAAATATTAAAACTTTCATACTCATTACCTCACATTCTTTTTTATAACCTAAGTATACAATAATAATTTTTAAATTACCTTTACATTTTCGTAAGGTTGACCAATATGAAGGTTATTTATCTTACAATTTTGTTATATTATCTTTTTATATTTTTTTATTATTAAAAGTAAAAAAATGGCTAAAAGTTTATAGGAAGCTTTTAGCCATTTTTCATTATCTTATTTGACCATTTCCATAGATTATATATTTTGTTGAAGTCAATTCTTTTAGGCCCATAGGTCCTCTTGCATGAAGTTTTTGTGTACTTATTCCTATTTCTGCACCAAATCCAAATTCACTTCCATCTGTAAATCTAGTTGAAGCATTTACATAAACTGCTGCTGCATCTACTCTTTCTAAGAATTTTTGACTGTTTTTATAACTTTCCGTAATTATAGCTTCTGAATGCTTTGTACCATGATTATTTATATGTTTTATAGCTTCATCTACATTTTCCACAATTTTAACAGCAATAATATAATCTAAATATTCTTTATCCCATTCTTCATCTTTAGCTAAGATTATATCATCTACTACTTCCTTTGATTTTTCATCTCCCCTAATTTCCACATTCTTTTCTCTTAATGTTTTTACTACCTTAGGTAAAAACTCTTTAGAGATATTTTCATGTATAAGTAATTTTTCTGCTGCATTGCATACTCCTGGTCGTTGAGTTTTGGCATTTAATACTATATCAATAGCCATATTAAAATCAGCACTTTCATCCACATAAATATGACAATTTCCTGTACCTGTTTCTATAACTGGTATAGTTGCATTTTTAACTACAGATTTAATAAGATTTTCTCCTCCCCTAGGAATTAATACATCTATATATTCATTTAATCTCATCATTTTCTGAGCAACTTCTCTATCAGTATCACTTACTAATTGAATAGCATCTTTAGGCAAACCTGATTTTTCAATTCCATTTCTTAAAGCCTTAACTATGGCTTTATTAGAATTTATTGCATCGCTTCCACCTCTAAGTATGGTAGCATTGCCACTTTTCAAACAAAGTCCAGCAGCATCACAAGTAACATTAGGTCTTGATTCATAAATTATCCCTATTACACCTATAGGTACTCTCTTTTGTCCAATTTGCAAATTATTTGGCCTTTTCCACATACTAATAATCTCTCCAACTGGATCTGGAAGTTTTACTATTTCCAAAAGTCCAGTTGCCATATCTTCTACTCTTTTATCATTTAAATATAGTCTATCAAGTAAAGTTTCTGACACATTTTTATTTTTTGCCTCTTGCATATCAATTTTATTTGCTCTTATTATTTCTTCTTTTGAGTCTAATAACTCTTTTGCCATTAATGCCAATGCATTATTTTTTGTTTTTGTAGAAAGTATACTCAAATCATATGCAGCTTTTTTTGCATTTTCACCCATTAATATTAAATTTTCCATACTTATCTTTCCCCCTATTTATTTGCAACAAACAATGACCCTACATCTTCACCTCTTAGTATATTTCTAATTATACATGGGTTTTTGCCACTAGCTAAAATAACATCTACTCCAACAGATGTAGCAGTTTTTGCCGCTTTTAATTTTGTTGCCATACCTCCTGTTCCAAAATCTGAACCAGCTTTTCCTGCGTATTTTTCCATTTCTTCTGTAAATTCTCTAATTTCTTTTATCATTATTGCATTTTTATTCTTTCTAGGATCACAATCATAAAATCCCTCTATATCAGATAAAATAATTAGTAAATCTGCATTAATTAAAGATGATACTAGCGCTGATAAATTATCATTATCCCCTAATTTAGCTATATTTTCTAGCTCATCAATGGATACAGAATCATTTTCATTTACAATTGGAATTACTCCTTTTTTTAAAAGTAATTCAAAGGTATTACATACATTTTCTTTTAGATGTTCATCCTCTAGAACATCTCTAGTAAGTAAAATTTGCCCTACTATATGAGAATATTCTCCAAAAAACTTACTATAAATATGCATTAATTCACATTGTCCAATGGCAGATAAAGCTTGTGTTTCCCTTATATTATCTGGTTTTTCTTTTAATCTTAATTTTCCAAATCCAGCAGATACAGCTCCAGATGATACTAAGACAACCTCTTTTCCACTATTAACCATGTCTGATATTGCCCTTGATAAATTATCAATTCTCTCCAAATTAATATGACCATTTTTATACGTTACCATGGATGACCCCACTTTAATAACAATTCTCTTAGCACTTTTTATTCTCTTTCGAAAATTCATTGCTATTCACCCCTATTTAGCTTTTCTTATATTTTTTATTTATATTATATTTTATTTATAGTTAATTATAGCATAAAAATAATCCAGAGAATTTTATACATATCATCTGGATTAAATATACCTTTTATATTAAATTTATAATATTATAATAATATCTTTATAAAAATTATTGATGATACTATTTGTGTAAGTCCTACAAACAAGCTGTATAAAGATACTTTTTTACCTTGTTTTATCAATTCTTTTATATTAACTCTAAGTCCTATGGTAGCAAGTGCTATTATCTCAAATACATGACTAACTTCTTTACATAGAGCTGACACATTTGATGAAATAATATTTGCTGAAAATAAACCACACATTATGAAATACAAGAACTACAACAACTATAAATTATATATATTTTTGAATATTTAAATGATAAATTTCATTATAATTTGTATATTTATTAGAATTCTTGTCATTTTTATAAATAATTTAACTTTTAATGTAATATTTTTTATGATGAAAGTTAGGAATAAGTGTAGTACAATTTTCTTAATAAAGGATTTCAAAGGGGGAAACTTTTTTATGAATGGAACGATTATTATTATTTTTTCTTTGCTTTCATTAAGTTTAGTTTATTTCTTATTAAAGGTTTGTATTCAATTTAACCGTATAAATAAATTAAATCTCTTACTTGGTATGGATGTTACCAAACTTTATGATATTGATAAGAATTCGGAAAACGATTTCTACCTCAATTTTTTAATAAGAAAGTCAGCCATGCAGTTATATATTTTATCAAAAAAAATTTAATTACCTTTATATAAGTTATCGATTATAATTTTTAAAATTACATATTGTTTTTGATTACTTACACTAAAAAAGGTGATTAAAAATATAATCACCTATTTAGTACTATTTTTAATAGAAATTTTTCAATTGTTTAAGTCTACTAGGGTGTCTCAACTTCCTAATAGCTTTTGCTTCTATTTGTCTAATTCTTTCCCTTGTAACTCCAAATACTTTTCCTATTTCTTCTAGGGTCTTTGGATCATCATCATCTAATCCAAATCTCATTCTTAGTACTTTTTGTTCTTGATCATTAAGCCCTGTAAGAAGTTCATCTATTTTTTCTCTAAGATTTTTTTGTTCTACTTCATGAATTACCACATCGTCTAAATTAGCATCTGATGGTATAAACTCTACAAGCGAGCTATCCTCATCTTCTTTAATAGGAGTATCTAGAGATACAACATTTTTATCTCTTTTTAAAATCTCTAGTATTTTATCAGGCTCCATATCACATACTTCTGCTAATTCATCTAATGATGGCTCCCTTTGCAATTCATTAGATAATTCTTGTTTTTTTCTCTTTATAAAGTTTATTCTTTGATGAAGATGTACAGGTATTCTTATAGTATTTTCACAATCATCAATATATCTTGTTATACTTTGTTTTATCCACCAAGTTGCATAGGTACTAAATTTAAAGCCTTTTTTGTAGTCATATTTTTCAACTGCTTTTATTAAACCAATATTTCCCGCTTGAATTAAATCTAGCATATCAACATTTTCTTTTCTATATTTTTTTGCAATGCTGACAACTAATCTGTAATTGGCATTAATAAATTTTTCTTTTGCTTCAGGAATAGAATTGTCAATTTCTTTAGCTAACTCTATTTCCTCACTAGCAGTTAACATTTTGTACTCTTCAATTTCCTTAAGATACATTTTCATAGCATTTGATGCAGATGATGAATCTCCAAAAATATAATTTTCATAAGTATGCTCTTTTTTAGCCCCCATATAATCTAACCCCTTCTTTATACATATTGTTCATTAAAAAATGGTAAAACATATTTATATATTTATATCAATTATAATATGTTACACCTTCTGAAAAAATGCATGTTCATTGTATATTTTCTATTTCATAAATATTCTACTCATTAACCTAAAAACCTTTATTTTTAAGTTAATGTTTTTTATAAACTTTAAAAATATATCTTATTCTACAATTAATAAAAAAATATTACAAAACTATTTTTTATTATGAGTAATCTAATTATTATGTCTAATGGGCTTTATATAATTTATTTACAACCGCAGTCGTCCCCACAACCACATCCATCATGTTCATCATGGTTATGGTCATGACCACATCCACATCCATCATGGTGATGATGTTCATGTTCTTCTATCATTGCTTCAGCTTCGAAGAATTCTCTTTCCATTTGCTCATATGTAGGTAGAGATGCTTCTGTATCGTATTCTTCCCCTGTCCAATCTGCATACATCATTTGATCTCCATTTGTTAATACCATTCTTCCAGCCATTGTTATATTATCAACATATTCTAAAAACTCGATTTCTTTTTGTAAAGTATCTCCTTCTAAAACCACATCATCATCTGTACATCTTACTATTAATACTGGTGCAAAATATCCTTTTTTATCTTGAACATTTACAACTATATCTAAAACACCTTCTGCACCTTCTTCAAATTCACTTAAAGCTACATTTGTATCTATCATGTCTTGAGGTACATATAAATCCTCTATTAAATATTTTAATACTCTTTCTTTTACTAATTCTTGTGACATTGTCATTCTCCTTTCAATATGTAAAGTAATATTATAAAAATATTATTATATTTCCTTTCTATAGTATAATACATTTCATTATTTTTCAATCATCTTCCCATGTATTTCTAATTTTCATATAAATTTTTTTATACAAGAGCTCTTCTAATTAATATATTATGACTAAATAATTTCAATTCCTTTTTATATATAAAAAGGCCCTTATCTTATGGACAGCAAAATAACGAATTAATACAAATTGGTCTCCTAATTTAATCCAAAAATCTTCATTATCTTTTTTGCCAGCTTTGAAATCTTTCACAATTTGTTCAATTAACTATTTTTAAATCATCTATTGCTGATAATAAATTTTTATAATTTTCTTCATTGTCTATTTTAGAAATATTTTCATTTATCTTGTCTATGACACTTTCTATTTTTCTATTTTCTCTAAACATGGTATTAAGGGGATGACCTGGTATTTCTTGCGGTGCATTTCCTTCATTATGTATTTCCTCAATGGAACCTTTAAATACTGATGCATGAACATCACAAAGGCTTTGTATTTCTTCTATTTTAATACCTTCTTTTACTAATTCATTTTCCACATTAGTTATTTCACTGACTGACACATTGGCAAAAACATCTTCAAACTCTTTTTTTACATCCTCAACCTTTGCTCCATTATGTAATTTCTTTATGATATTTTTTAGAGTATTTTTTCTAAATTCACCATTGTTTATAAATTCACTCATACAATTACTCATCTTTGATAAAATATAATTTCTTAACATTTTCTCCCATAGTCTATAGCTATTATTCATATTACTTTATGTAATAGTTATACTCTTAAATTCTTAAGATTTTCTTAAAAGTCCCACAAAATTGAAAATTTATAATATAATAGATAAATATTTAATATATCTAGTAAAGGTTTATTAATAAATTGTAATTACAGTTACAATCTTGTAATTGCATTGATTATTCAAATATAATACTATATTCACAGAGTATTTTTACTTTATAGTAAATCTTTACATAAATCTATTTAGATGATTAATATAATTATTTTAAGTAGGAATTTTAGGAGGAAATATTATGAAATTTAAAAAGAAAGTTAGCTCTCTATTAATAGCTGCAACATTAGTTGTTGGTAGTATTGTGCCTGCCTTTGCTGATGGTACAAATGTGGTAACAATAGGTGTTAACAATACAGCTGAGCAAAGAGCAAAAATATTTAAGTATTTTGGTGTAAATGAAAATGAAGTTCAAGTTTTAGAAGTAAATAATAAAGAAGAAAGAGAATACCTAGGAGGAGTTGCAACAGAGGCTCAACTGGGAACAAAAACATATTCTTGTGCTTATGTTCAACCTACTAATAGTGGTGGAATAAATGTTAAAACTGCAAATATAACATGGGTTACTTCATCAATGGTTGCATCAACTCTTTCAACTGCTGGTATGCAAAATGCCAACTGTGTAATAGCTGCAGTATTTCCAGTAAGCGGTACTGGTGCTTTAACAGGTGTTATGAAAGCCTTCGAAGATGCTTCTGGTAAAAAACTAGATGAAGATAAAAAAGAATTAGCATCTGAAGAATTAATAACTACAGGAGACTTAGGAGACGATATAGGTCAAGATAAGGCAACTGGTGTTATCAACGATGTTAAAACAGAAATAATAAAAAATGGAACTCACGATACTAATCAAATTGCCCAAACTATAAACAATGTAACTAATAATTACAATGTTACTTTAACAGATGCTCAAGTTAAACAAATAACTGATTTAATGGAAAAAATAGCAGCACAAAATTACGATTATAACTCAATGAAAGAAACTTTAAACAATGTTTCTGATGTAGTTCAAGATAATTTAAAAGAAGCTGGAGAAGATATTAAAGGTAGTGGATTCTTCTCTTCAATTAAAGACTGGTTTACTAATTTATTCAAAGGAAACAAAGATTTAGGTATACTTCAAGATACTAAAGATGATATGCTTGGAAGTAATGCAGTTATAAATGCAACTGACAAAGCTGCTGAATACTTACCAACAGCTGAAGAAGCTGAAGGATTCTTCCAAAAAATAGTTAACTGGGTAAAAAATTTATTTAGTGGAGACTCTAAAGATAATAACAATACTGACAATAACGAAAATCAAGATATAAATGAAAATTCTCAAAATAGCCAAGAAAATCAATCTAATGACAGTAATATGGATAATTCTAAGGATAATCAAGAAGATTCTAACAACGACTCTTTAAACGTACAAACTGAGTCAGAAGGTCATTTTGATTCTCAAGATAATCAACAAAATTAATTTTTAATATAATTCACCCTAAATTTTAGATGAAAATCTAATATTTGGGGTGTTTTTATTTTGCATTAAGTTCATATAATTTCATTGAAGAATTAATTCTTTTCAATTAGAATAAATGTAAATAGAAAATAAATATTATAGGAGATGGATATGCCTAATAAGAAAAGACTTATAGATGAATTTATTGAATTAGTAAAAATAGATAGTTTAACAGGTAAAGAAAAAACTTTAGCTAATTTATTAGTAAAAAAATTAAAAGAAATTGGATTTGACGTAATCATGGATGAAGCTGGAAAATTTGCTGGTGGCGAAAGTGGTAATGTAGTAGCCACATTAAAAGGAAATCGTCCGGGTAAAAAATTATTATTTACAGCTCATATGGATACGGTAGAGCCAGGAATAGGAGTAAATCCAATTATCAATGAAGAAAAACAAATAATTGAAAGTGATAAAACTACCATATTGGGTTCTGATGATAAGGCTGGTATTGCTGCCATCTTAGAAGCTATGAAAACATTAAAAGAAAAAAATATTTCTCATGGCGATATACAAGTTGTATTTTCCATTTGGGAAGAACAAGGATTGCTGGGAGCAAGATATTTAGATTATTCAAAAATTAATGCTAACTATATTTATGTATTTGATATGGATGGTTCTCCAGGTAGAATAATAACAAAAGCATCTGCCCAAGATAAAATAACTGTTAAAATAATTGGTAAAGCAGCTCATGCAGGACTTAATCCTGAAAATGGTATAAGTGCTTTAAAAGTAGCTTCTTATGCCATAGAAAATATGAATTTATTTAGAATTGATGAAGAAACTACTGCCAACTTAGGCATGATTAATGGTGGAACAGGCACAAACTCTGTTATGTCTGAATTAATTATCCATGGTGAAGCTAGAAGTTTAAATGAGAAAAAATTAGATAAACAAACAAATCATATGGTTGATTGTTTCAAAGAAGCTGCTAATAAATTTGGTGCTCAAGTTGAAATAGAAGTTGAAAGAGTTTATGATGCTGTTAGCATTGATGAAAATGATGAAATTGTTCAATTAGCAAAAAAAGCTTTTGAAAATATAGGCATAGAAGCTTATACAGACTCTACTGGCGGCGGAAGTGATGTAAATGTTTATGCTGGTAAGGGATATAAATCTGTTAACTTAGCCATTGGTATGACTAATGCCCATTCAGTTAACGAATTTATAAAAATTGAAGATTTATATAATTCATCAAGAGTTATTTTAGAATTAATCAAAGAAGCATAATAATAATGCATGGAATATGAAAATTTTCCATGCATTATTATTATGCTTCTTTCCGCGGAATGTTCTATTAATTACGTCCATTTGTTGTTTTCTAGTTAATTTAATAAAGTTTACAGCATATCCAGATACTCTTATTGTAAGTTGAGGGTATTCTTCTGGATGTTCCATAGCATGAAGTAGAGTTTCTCTAACAAGGACCTTTACATTTAAGTGACAAGCATCTTGTGCAAAAGGTTCTCCAGCCTTTCTACCATCTGGTATAGATCCTGTTTTCTTACCATAAACAACATTTGAATGAAGTTATAGTTAATACTGATTGAGTATGAATAGAATTTCCATAAGTTAGGAATTTTCCGTCACCTTCATATGGAATGTGGTTACTTTGTATGAAATTTCTAACATCTATTTAGTCTTACCAAATACCATATTTAAAATCCTTCCAAGCATTTACCTCCATTTGAATTTACCCTTTCTTATGTCAATTTTGAAAACTTTCTTTTTATATATAAATATCCCCAAAGTTTTATATTTTATTGATTTTTCTTTTTTCATAATCTTTTTCTACTTTATTCTTCCAATTTATATCTATATCTCCACATTCTCTGCAACTTGAAATAGCCTCATTCATAACTTCGTAAGTAAGTTTTGTTCCCTCTTCATCACTTACATAATTTGATGCAAATTCTTCAGATATACCAAAATCTTTGGCTGTTGATATGGCATCTATATTGGCACCTAAAAATAAGAATTTCCAATTATATTTTTCCTTTTGGTAAGTAATCATTTGACGGATTTGTTCATAGGAATATTCTTTACTTGCATTTTCATAGCCATCAGTAGTTATGATAAATAAAACATTTTCAGCTTTTTTATCATTTTTTGTCACATTTGTCATAAAATTAATTGCATATCCTAGAGCGTCTAATAAAGCTGTACATCCCCTTACATAATAATCCTTGTCTGTAATATTTTTAATATCTTTTATATTAATTCTTTTGTGCAACATTTCTATTTCCTGGTCAAACAAAATAGTAGTAACATTTGCATCTCCATCTTCTTCTCTTTGTTTTTTCAAAATTGAATTAAATCCACCGATAGTATCATCTTCCAAACCTGCCATAGAGCCACTTCTATCTAGTATAAATACGACCTCTGTTAAAGAATTTTCCTTCATAAAAATACCTCCCTAAAATTTTTTATATCTTTAAATATAGAATACTCTTTTTAAGGAGGTAGTTGGTCGTTTCAAAAGCGACATTTATTAAATTGCTAATAAAGGCTGTTCAAAGGCGAACAAGGCTTCATTTATAGTAAAAATATCATAGTTTTTATTTTTTATAAAATACTCTATTATTAAGTCAAACTTGTGACTATGAGATAAGCTGTACCCTGCCCTTGATAGCAAGTCATTAGTTTCATCTAACGATAACTCCAAAGCTATGGCTAGAGATAGAGCTGTAGTTTTCTTAGGATTGTAGTCTTTGTTGCTTCGTATTTTTGAGAATAGTTTTCTATCCATATTTGCTTTTTTATAAATTTCTACATCTGTCTTTCCCTTTTCTTCAATAAGTCTTAATAACATCTGAGAAAAAGTTTCGTCCATATTATCTAAAATGTTCTCTAAGGATTTCTTATCAAAAGATTTTTCCTCAATAATTTCTTCCATCTCTAGTAAGTTTATATTTCTTGGGAAATAATTTTCATCTTCATAAAAATCATCAATATAGTGCTTTATATTATGGTATAATTTTTCACTTAGACAAACAACTTCTCTATTAAAAACTACAAGGTAAATATCCATGTCATTATCTTGCAAAAACTCTTTTATAGTTGTAACTGCTATATTTAAGGCTTCCTTTTTAGGATATCTATAAATTCCAGCAGATATTAAAGGAAAGGCTATGGATTTTAAGTTGTAGTCTTTTGCCAACTTTAGCGAATTTTTATAGGCACTTTTAAGATATGTTTCTTCTCCTGAGTTTCCATCTTTGTATACTGGACCCACAGCATGAATGATATATTTAGATTTAAGGTTGTACCCTTTTGTAATAACAGCATGTCCTACTGGACAAGGTGACAAAAGATTACATTCTTTTTGTAGTTCATCTTTTCCTGCTTTACTAAAGATTGCACCACAAACTCCTCCACCTGCTATTAAGTTTGAGTTGGCTGCATTTACTATGGCATCTGTTTCCATATTTGTAATATCATTATGTAAAATTTGAAAAGGCATTTAGGCGACCTCCGTTTATCTAATATTCTTATTTAGATTATAGCATTATGAGTTTATTTTACGTTTTATATAATTTTGATATAGCATAACAATCATATCCACAAGTTAATTACAGATACACTAGTACAGCATGTACACCAAGATAATTTTGCTGTACATATGATGTTTAAATGCTGTATTTCTCAATATTTTACATATAAAAAGTACACCTTTTGATGCACTTTTATACTTTTGTAATATTAATTTTTCATTAACTATACTAAATAAATTTAAATCTTTTCAAAATTATTCAATTCTTCCGACTTAAAATCAAATACTATATGCATTTTCACCATATTTGATGATATATCATAAAAATCATTGATATCATTTTCTATCTCTTTAATTAAACTCTCTTCATTATTAGCTAAAATCTCCACCTCTTCTGAATCCTTATTTACTCATTTCCTTACTCTTCTCAACACAAGCCTCAACAGCCTTAATCACAGCACCTCTAAACTTCTCTTCCTCAAGTACCTTCACAGCCTCTATAGTAGTCCCCCCTGGAGAACATACCATATCCTTAAGCTCCCCTGGATGTTTGCCAGTTTCAAGCACCATCTTAGCAGCCCCAAGCACACCTTGAGCAGCAAATTTATAAGCATCAGCCCTTTTCATACCAGCAAGAACTGCCCCATCAGCTATAGCTTCAATAAACATAAAAGCATAAGCCGTAGATGAACCACTAGCTCCTATTACTGCATGAATTAAATCTTCATCCACTATTTCACTTTTTCCAAAAGAATCAAATAAACCTTTTACAAAAATCAATTCATCTTCACTTATATTTTTATTTGGCGAAATAGAAGTCATCCCTTCTCCAACTAAAGCTGGAGTATTTGGCATAGTTCTAATAATCTTTTTATCATCACCTATAATTCTTTGAACAGACTCAATAGTTTTACCTGCTGCTATAGTAATCACTATTTTTTCCTTATCTATCTCATCTTTTATTTCTTCCAAAACTTCATCATATATATTTGGCTTTACTGCTACCACAATTAAATCAGCAAACCTAGCTACTTCCTTAGAATCTTTAGTTACATTAACTTTATATTCATTTTTTATTCTTTCTAAAGTCTTATCACTTTTTGCAGATGCTATCACGTGCTCATTATCTATAATTCCAGAATTAACTATACCTCCTAGAATTGCTCCACCCATATTTCCTGCACCTATAAATCCTATTTTTTTCATAAGCATCCTCCTTATTTCCTTTATAAATCAATTATATCATTGCCTTTTTGTTACAGAAACAAATTTGTTGTTTTTAATATAAAACCTCCATAAATTATCCTTATCTTCTTCTGCATAATCTATATTTACTCTTTTATCTTTCACAATTTCAAAATCATCATCTTCATTATCTACTATGTAAAGCTCTTTGTCTAAAATATATTTTCCACTTAAACTTCTATCTATATTTAAAGCTTTACACAACTTTCCTGGACCATTGGTTAAATTTTTTCTTTGATAACTAGTAAGTTCATCATAAGATTTTCCAAATCTATTTTGAGATATTTCTTCTAAATTTTGAACTGGCTCCACAGCTCTAATTAAAACACAATGGGGTATATTTTCCCTATTAGCAGAAATATTTAAACAATTATACATACCATAAATTAAATAAACATAAATATGCCCACCTTCCAAGTACAGTGGACCTGTTCTCACACTTTTTCTATTTTTATAAGCATGGGCAGCCTTATCAGTTTCTCCCATATAAGCTTCTGTTTCCACTATTTTTGTTACAATTTTTTTATTATCATATTCTCTAATTAAATATTTATTTAATAACTTTTGTGCCAAAGTGATGCTGTCATCATAAAAAAATTCTTTATTCAAATTTATGTCCTCCTATAAAATATCAAGTTTAATATTAATTTTATTATAACTCCATTATCTTCAATTATTGCTCATATTATGACATTAAACTATAATTAATTTATAGACATATACAGGGGGGATTACAATGAAAACTTTAGGCATAATTGATATTGGATCCAATTCAATTAAGTTAATAATTGTTGAAATAAATAATAATTTATACAGAGAGGTTTTTCATAAAAAATTTCAAACTAGGTTATCAGAATTTGTTGGAAAAGAAAGTAAAGACCTTTCTCCAGAAGGTATGAAAAATTTCTATGGAATCATTTTCACCTTAAAAAAATGCTGTGATAAATACAATTGTGATGAAATAATAGCTGTGGCTACAGAATCTCTTAGACAAATAAATAATTCATCAGAAATAATAAATGATATATCAACTGCATTAAATGTTAATATAAAAATTTTATCACCTACAGAAGAATGTTACTTGGGGTATGTTTCTTCTATTCCTAAAGATTTATATGATTATGTTCATATAGATATTGGCGGTGGTAGTGTGGAGATTGGTCTTATAAAAAATAAAGTTCTCATAGAAAGTATAAGCATTCCCATGGGTGCTTTGAAAATCACCAATAAATTTCACATTCATGAAGGAATATCCAAGGAAGAAGAAAATCATGTTCAAGAATATATATATCATAAACTAAGCAATGTGCCATGGATAAACGAGTGTAAAAACTTACCTGCTGTAGTTATAGGTGGCTCTATTAAAACTATAGGTAGAATTCATCAAAAGGAACAAAATATTTCTTCCAATATTCATGGCTATGTTTTGTTTAGTCATGATATTGAGTTTTTATTATATAAATTTAGACGATTATCTTTGCAAGATATAATGGCTACTACTGGAATCTCACAAAGTCGTGGAGATATTTTACTAGGGGCTTTAATTACTTTAAATAGTATTATTTCTTATTTGCAATCTTCTAAAATCATTATAAGCAAATATACTATAAGAGATGGCATTATTAATGATTACATAAAAAAAAACTAGTTTTAGTATAACGTTTATTTTATAAATTAAAAAAGCAACTACCTTAATTTATATGTAAGATAGTTGCTTTTTAACGCTTTAATTCATTTCTTTAGCAAACTTTTCTATTAAATCTATCTCAATCTTAGGCTCTTTAAATCCTTCATTAAATCCATTAATTTTTTTAAGGGATTGAAAAATCATCAATATGATTTATTAATTTATTAACTACATCTTCTTTACTTTCTAACACATCATATATTGATATCAACATATAAATTGGCTAGTAAAATTCTAAAGCCAGCTGATAAGGATTATTTTCCTTAAAAACACCCACCTTTATCATTTCTTCAAAAAGCTTAGACAAATAATCTATTATTCCCCCTGCCAAGTGTTTTTGATACGCCTTAGCCATTTGAGTCATATCTCCTTGGGGTACTTTCAACTCTTCATACTTTTTTATTTGTTCTTCTTCCATCTTCTTAATTATACAGTCAAATATATCTTGCTTATTTGAATGAAAATTGTCCCTTGTTGCTGCTTCTATACATATATATTCCCCCCAAGCAAATAAGATAAAAATATGTCTTCCCCAATAATTAATTTCTTCTCTTTTTTTCCAAAGAACAATCATATAACAAATAATTCCCACAATTAAAATTATTTTAAACAAAATAAAACTAGCCTTTTCTTGCAAAACACAAGAAAAAGCTAGTTTAGATTGTTTTATATTTTTATAAAATTGTACCAAATACTATAGATACAACTACTATCTGAACTACAGCTAAAGCAATTGTTAATGGTAAATTTGTTCCGCCTTTTTTTCTTAATACAGCTTCTTTGTCATGTGGGAATATCATAGATGCTTTTTTAATATTTCCTTCCACATGGTCTAAGTATAATGCATTTGCATATACTGCTATCCCAACTAAAATACAGAAATTAAGTATTGATCCAATATATGGTGTTTGTAAGGCCACCATACTTAATAATAAAAATGCACCTGCTTTAAAATACATTTTTCTATATACCATCCAATAAATACCCATGAAAAATGCAGCCCAGTTCCAAGATATACTCTTGCCACTTTCCTTCATTTTATCAAATTTATTTTTATAGAATTTTTGATTATTTTGTACAAATACACCTACTAAATCTACCTCTGTATTTACATTGATTTTTGATTCTTCCATATGTTTATTTCTCCTTGCTGATTTATTTAATTAAATAATTGTCCCTCTTTTACTTCTTTTTTCTTTTCTGGAAACTTTTTATCAAATATTTCTAATTCCTCATTATCAATATTATAACAGTCATCAAAAACAAAGCATCCACTAATATTTTCCAATGCATCATCTGTTAAACATTTTACCATAAAAAATGGTGCTTCATCTTCTAGAGGTACTCCTTCTATATGAATATTGTAATTTGATGCTGATTCAAATCCGAATCTTTTATAATAATTTTCATTTCCAGTAATAAATACTGCTAAATATCCCATTTTAGCTGCTTTTTGTAGAGAAATTCTAATAAGCTTGCTTCCTATTTGTTTATTTTGAAATTTAGGATTTATGCTAATTGGTCCAAAGGATATAAATTTATCATTTTCAACGCCATTTATATTTCCCTTTGTATAAACAATATGTCCAACAATTTTATTGTCATAAAGTGCTACAAGTTCTAAATCTTTAATTGAACTTTCATCTCTATGTATATTATGGACTACTAAATGCTCACTACATCCGGGTCTATACACATTCCAAAAAGCCTCTCTAGTTAAAACTTCTATTTCGTCATAATCATCTTCTTCTATTTTTCTTATAACTAGACTCATAATTCCCCTCCATTACAAATAAAATTTTAATTGATATTATATGTCAGTATACATTCAATTTTATTATATCATATTCAATAGTTTCATATATATTATATTTTCTAAAGCGTACTATTAATAAACAAAAAAGTGCTAAAAATTTAAAATAGTTAGCACTTTTTTCATATTTATTTTTTATTTTAATAATTATCATATCCACAATAAGGACAAGTACCATCATCATTTATAGTCGCTGAACCACAGTTATTGCATTGTGAGCTATGTTCTGCATTTTCTTCAGATTGTTCTGGGTAATTTTCTTCTTCTGGTGGGTCTGACTGTTGAAAACCACAGTCTGGACACATAACTCCATTATATTTTAGAGAGCCACAATCTGGACATGACTCTGGATCTGATTGTTGAAATCCGCAATCTTTACACACTACTCCATTATAATTTGTTGAACCACAGTTTGGGCATTTTTGAGTTTTTTTAGTTGATGATTCTTTCTTTTTATTTGTTGATTTATTTTGATTATTCTTTGATTCACTATTTTTATTTGTTGATTTTTTATTTTCTGAATTATTAGTGTTATCTTTTTGTTGAGTTGATGTTAAGTCAATTTTATAAGTATCTGTATTTTCCATATCATTCAAAATATCACAAACCTCTTTGCTTATCTTAGTTAAATCATAATTTTTAATATAGTTTTTTAAATTTCTTAATTTATCTTTATATTCTTCATTTTGAATCATTTCATCAGTTATATTTTCATTTAATTTTTCTATTTTCTCCCTACAAACTTTATCATTATCTTTGTTTTCATTTATAGATATATACATATCCTTTAAAACTAATTTTATTTCTGGTAAAATATCCGTCCTTTCTTCTACTTTACTTGTTTCTTTTTCTTGCTTATTACTTTCATCATTTCCTGTACAACCAATAAGTCCTAAACTAAAAATTAAAGGTATTATTATTAATATTTTTTTCATTATACAACCCCTCGCATATTAATATAACTTATATGTATATTATATAAAACTGAGGTTGTAACTTTAATTCCCCAAATGGGTAATTTTTCAAAACTTTACCGTGTTTAATTCTGCTTTAGAGTGAACATCCAGCTTTCTATATACTTTTTTCAATGTCATTTTTACTGTTTCTGTAGAAATAAATAATCTCTTTGATATCTCCTTTGTGGTAATTCCCCTTTGGGCAAGAAGTGCTATTTCTCTTTCTCTTTTTGTAAGAGATGATTTATCATTGTCAAAGTCTTTTTTTATTTTTTCTATACCCGTTGATAATTTTTTATGCAAATCTAATATTTTATTTAAATCATAAACATATCTTTCATTTTTCTTTTTATCAAATTCTTTACAGTTTATAATTTTTTCAATATGATATCCATATTCACTGAGTATAAAATATACTTTATCTTTTAAAGCTATTTCAAAAACTTTTTCAATAGTATTTACTGATTTTTCATAATTTTTTAGATAAAAATAAGAAATAGATATATGAATTAAATTGTAAAGTTTTGTTGTTAAGTAATGCATTTTTTCACTTTCTTCAATAAAAATATAACTTATTCTAATAAGTTCATTATATCTTTTTTCTTCTAATAAAATTTTCCCATAAATAATATGAACATAGGGTTTGCCCAAAATATAAGAGTAATTCGATATACTTTTTTCATTAAAAAGCCAAGGTTCTATTTCTTCTTTTTTATCTATACTAAGCATAATATATGCTCTAATCATATCTTCTGTAGATTTTAATATTTGATTATTTCCAATTAAAATTGGCCTTTTTATATCATCTATTACTTTTTTTAGTAAAAATGAATCTCCTCTCAAAATAGCAATTTTTCCTAATATACATTGAATGCAGTAATATATACTAATTTGCTTTGCATCATCTACTATATAAAGACCTTTATAACAAAGACTTTCTGCTAATTCATCTTCGCCTCTCATCAATAAAACTTCTGCCTCCATGGTGATATCCGCTCCACTACCATGATTATTTGTAAGCTTCATATAATAAGGCATACATTCGTTCATATAAATAAGTTCATTATCCAATTGGCCACTATCTCTCCAATACATATAAAGTATGGATGGAGAGCCAAAAGTCCAAGGACCTGTAAAAATTATCAACTCAGATTTGCCATCTAATAATTTATATGCTATTTTGTGCTTTTCACTCATTTTCCTTATGTCATTATATTCTGTGAAAGAAAGTAAAAAGATAAACTCTCCTTTTATTTTTTTGTATGTTTTTTCATCCATATTATCTGGATTTTCAATTATGTTACTTATAATTTTAATTACTTCTTGAAATTTACTATAAATGCCATAACAAAATAATTGCAGTCCAAAAGTAATAAGTATGTTGGGATATTTTTTTAATATATTTTTTGGACATTCATCTAAAATATTTATTATTAATTTGTTTACATCGCTATTTATATTATCTGGAAAGTCATTCACTTTGATGGGAAGGGATAATAATTCATCATAATTTTTTATTTTTTGAAAATAGCAAGCTGCTTGAAAGCTATCTTTTTTGTTCTTAAAAAATAAAGCTGCCTTTTCATAGGTATTTTTTCTAAAAGATTCTGATTTAAAATTATAAAAATAGTCCTTTAAATAATCTTGTAATATATTGTGTAAATAGTATAATTGCTTTTCTTCATAATACCTAATGAAAATATTGTCTCTTAACAAGTAATTTATATTAGGTGGTAGTTTTTCATATTCACTCATATAACTAATTTGATTTAAACTAAATCCATCAAATATACAAAGAGATAATAATAAATTTTTTTCTTCATAATTTAATTTTGACCATATAGCATGATCTATTAAAGTTTTTAAATTTTGATTATATTCAAATTTTCCAAAATTAAGATAATTAATCATCTGTAATTTTATGGCAGAAATCCATCCTCCACTATAATCATATATATTTTTAATTTGAGATTTATCTAAAGATATATTATTTATTTTAAAATACTTTTTAATATCTGGCTCTTCAAATAAAAAATTATCTGCTGTAATTATATAATAATCAAAATAACATAAACTGTCTAAATCTTTCTCTTCTAACTTCTGTGTAATAATTATTATATGAAATTTATCACAGCTATTTAAAGACAATGCTCCTATAATTTCTTTTTGAATATTATTTTTTATAAGTTGATAATTGTCTATTATAAATAAAGTTTCTATCTCACAGTTAATATCCATCATAATACTAGATATATCTGATAAAGTATCTCTTGTGGGAACACCCATATGTTTAAATTTTCCCCATGCTTTTATATCAATTTTTTTGAAAATATCGTAAATTTGTTGCCATGTTTTTTCATGAGATTCTCCAAAGGAAGTATACCAGTATATATTAAATTCATTAAATTCTTCTTTATTTAAATAAGTTCTCA
>ERZ827363.205-NODE-205-length-62572-cov-10.816354_pt1 | contig 62572 bp, 61 predicted proteins | sample MGYA00519776_ERZ827363 | MGnify/ENA primary metagenome ERZ827363 (study PRJEB31778, sample SAMEA3449288) | human gut metagenome | biome: human gut; feature: human-associated habitat; material: faeces | place: United Kingdom | collected 2010/2012 ... | reverse complement strand
ATGATGGAAGAAGTCCAGATTATGATGATTGGGATTTAAATGGAGATATATTATTTTATAACTCAGTATTAGATAGGGCTATAGAACTTTCTTCAATGGGTATAAGAGTTGATGAAGAAGCTTTAGAGAGACAATTAAAGATAGCTAAATGTGAAGATAGAAAAAAATTAGATTATCATAAAGCATTATTAGAAGGTAAATTACCATATACAATAGGTGGAGGAATTGGCCAATCTAGAATATGTATGTTCTTCTTAAATAAAGCCCATATAGGAGAAGTTCAAGTAGGCATTTGGCCAGAGGAAATGGTTAAAGAATGTAGAAGTGCTGGAATTGAATTATTATAGAGTTTAAAAATATACTAAAGAAAATAAATATAGATAAAAATAAAACCATAAGGTAGGACCTATGGTTTTATTTTTATCTAAGATAATTGGCTTAAAACTTTTAAAGTTTTTGTTGGACAACAAGTTTCATAAATAATAGAGTTACTTTCACCAATATAAGAATTATAAATAGAAAGGCTTTTTATTAATTCATTGTATTGAGAAGTTAATTTAAGTTTACTATCATTAGTACTTAATCTTACTACCTTTGATTCATCAAAGTAATATTTATATTGTTTTAAAATACTTCTTGTAATATTTATATCATTGGAAGTTTGATTATGCTTTTCACCAACTATAAACTTAAAAACAGATTTATTATCTTTTTCTTGTATAGTAAATGCAGAAATATTTAAGTTATTACTTTCTAAATATTGTAATAAATTAGAAAGATTACTAGGGTTAGTATAAACAGTGAATTGAGCTACGATAGATGATGCAGGCATATTGTAGTTATTATTAGTTAAATTTATCATAATCCACTGTACCTCCTTATTTTTTTAAAATTGATAGTAACAAAAACTATCTTATATCCCATATTATGACATATTAATGCAATTTGTTACCTAAATTTATATTAAAACTGTAATTTTTCTAATATGCAATTACTTATAATTTCATCACTTTCTTTAAAATAAGAAAGTAGCCCTTCATAAAATTTATCTGAAAGATTTAAAATATCTTTCATTTCATTTAAATCTTTTGAAAACTTATTCTTATCTATTGTATTAATTATATAGCTTATATAAGTTTCTAAAAAAGCTGTAGCTCTGTTTTGCCAAGTGTTAATATTTGTTTTAACTAAATTAGCTTGTACATAAGGCGTTATGGCCATATATATAGATAATTCAGCTATTTCTTTTTCATTCAATTTACTAAGTTTTGCTTTAGCATTTGATTTAAATTCTTCTGTTAAAAAAACACCATTTAATAAATCAGATGTAACTTTTGACACATAGTTAATCATTTCTTCATCACTACTTTTTGTCAATGAGTCTAGTATAAATTTATCAGAGTTATTGTCTGTATATTTGTTTAAATTTATTAACTTCATATTATACCTCCAAATAGTTATAGTAATCATTATATAATGTTTAATAAATTTTGAATATATATAATAATTAAAAGAGATTTGTGCATAAATAATTTTAATTATTGTTAGAAATATTTTTTTATGATATATTACAAATACAAATTTGAAAGGAAAGATATAAAATGACAAATATAAATGAATTTAATATAACGGAAGAAGAATTAAAGGAAATTGAAGAGATTACTGAGTTAGCACAAGGATGTACTGATTATTTTTTAGATTCTTTAATCAATCCAGAAACAAAAGAAAAAGTTGAATTAACTGAAGAAGAAAAAAAATCTATACTTAAATTAGCTATTCATAAAACTATGGATTATATAGAAGAAAATTCATTCCCAGCTAATGAAGAAGATTTTGCTAAATATGTAGAAGTAATTTTTGTTTATTTACAAGAAAAATTATCTTAATAAAAATAAAAATAAAACTGTGGATTATTCATAATTCTCAGTTTTATTTTTTGTGAAAATTTATTTTTTAAGAGTATTATATTAAAATTTTGAAAAAATATTATAAAATATAAGTTTTTCAAATAATAGGAAAATAAGGAGATATAATATGAAAAAAATAAAGTTTAATAAATTAATTAGCCTTTTTTTATTAGTTGTAATTTCTATGTTTATATATAATATAAATTTAATTTATGCTAATAATATCAATAAAAATATTCAAATAACTGCTCACAGAGGAAGCTCCATATTTTATCCTGACAATACTTTTGCATCAATAGATGAAGCAATTTTAGAAAATACTGACTATGTTGAAATAGACTTGAGGATTACAAAAGATAATCAAGTAGTTGTATTTCATGATAATAATTTAAAACGAGTTGATAATAGTAATTTGAAAATAGAAGATATGACTTTAGAAGAAGTTAAGAAAATTGATAATGGTTCTTATAAAAATAAGTTGTTTAGTGAAGAAAAAATACCAACTTTAGAGGAATTATTAAAAAGATATAAAAATAAAGTTAAATTTAATTTTCATTTAAAAGTAAGAGACAAAGATAGAGTTTTACCTAAAGAGGTAGCAAAATTAATTGATAAATATGATATGAATTCAGATGTAATAATTACCTGTTCTAAGAAAGAGATTATAGAAAATTATAAAAAAGAAAATCCTAAAAGTAAAACGGGATTAATCGTTGGTAAAAATATTGAAAAAATAGAAAATGTAAATTGTGATTTAATTTCCATAAAATATGATTTACTTTCAATAGAATTGGTACAAAAACTACATAAAAATAATAAAGAAGTTCATGTGTGGACGATAAATAATATAGATAAAATTAGTCATGCGATAGATTTAAATGTGGATAATATCATTACAAATGACGTAATTTTAGCAAAAGGTATTTTAAATTATAAATCAAATAAATAGTTAAAATAATATATATTTGAAAGTTTAAATTTAGTTAATAAAAGATAATTTTAATATTGTTGTGCTATAATTATTTTTAAATAGATACATGGGGAAAATCAATCTAAAAAGGGGGACTTTAAATGCCATTAAAAATACCAAAAGAATTACCTGCATACAATGTACTTTCAAAGGAAAATATTTTTGTTATGAATGTAGAGAGGGCATCACATCAAGACATTAGACCATTAAAAATAGGGATATTAAATCTTATGCCTATAAAAATTCAAGCAGAAAATCAATTGCTTAGATATTTATCAAATACACCATTACAAGTTGATATAACATTATTTCAAACTAAATCTTATACAGGAAATCACACTCCACTTGAGCATCTAGAAAAATTCTATAGATATATTGATGATGTTAAAAATGAAAAATTTGATGGGCTTATTATTACAGGAGCACCAGTTGAAAAAATGAATTTTGAAGAGGTAGATTATTGGGATGAGTTAAAAGAAATTATGGACTGGAGTAAAACACATGTATATTCGACAGTTCATATATGTTGGGGAGCTCAAGCAGCTCTTTATCATCATTACAATATACCTAAATATAAATTAGATAAAAAATTATTTGGTGTATTTAAGCATAAAAATAATATTTTACATGATAATTTAACTAGAGGGTTAAATGATATATTTTATGCACCTCATTCTAGACATACAGAAATTAAAAAGGAAGATATAGAAAAGGTTGATGATTTAGAAATATTATCAGAATCTGATGAAGCAGGTGTGTTTATTGTTGCCAATAAAAATAGAAGACAAATATTTATAACTGGACATTTAGAGTATGATAGAGATACTTTAAAAGAAGAGTATATGAGAGATTTAAATAAAAATTTACCTATAGAAATTCCAAAACATTATTTTGAAAATGATGATATTAATGCAACTCCTTTAGTAACTTGGAGAGAAAGTGCCAATATAGTGTTTGGAAATTGGTTAAATTATTGTGTATATCAAGATACACCTTATAATATTGATGAAATTAATTAATATTTAATGTATTTTTTATAAAGTTAAGGGATATTTAGTTAAATATATAAAGTGCATTCTGATGAGTTAGAATGCACTTTTTCTAATTACAATTTATTTTTTACGACTTTTTGCAGATAAGTTTTTGCATGTAATTTTCATTAAAAATACTTTATTTAAAATTTCGTCTTTAAATTCATTATCTCCTTTTGAAGTGTAGTGCTCCATAATTTTGTTTAAGCCATGAATTTTATCATAAAGATCATGGACAAATTCAACTTTTCCAGAAGACATAATACTAAAATATTCAAACCCATATTGACAAGGTATATTGCCTTTTATGATATTATGTTCATTATCAATTTCTATAAATACATTAGGATTTTCTGATAAAATATCAATTTTTTTACCTTCATTTGCACAGTGGCAATAAAGTATAAGCTCATCTTCATTAAACTCATAGCCGTAGTTTAATGGAACTAGATAAGGTACATTGTCTTTGCACATAGCAATTCTAACAACTTGACATTTAGATACAAGATTTTTAATCATATCTAAGTCATTTACAGCTCTATCATTTCTTCTCAAATTTTTATCCTCCTAAAAATAATTTATTAATGTAATAATTATAGCACTATGAAAATATAAAAAAATAAATTTTAAAATATACAGTAAATTAAAAATAATATGCATAAAAAAAGCCAATAGCAGAATATATCTGTTATTGACTTTATTTTTATATTAAACGTTGAATCTCCAGTTAACTACGTCGCCATCTTGCATTACGTATTCTTTACCTTCAAGTCTAACTTTACCTTTTTCTCTAGCAGCAGCTATAGAACCACATTCAACTAAATCTTTGTAGTTTACTATTTCACCTCTGATGAATCCTTTTTCCATATCAGAGTGGATTTTACCAGCAGCTTGTGGAGCTTTAGTACCAACTGTTATAGTCCAAGCTCTAACTTCTTGAACACCAGCAGTTAAGTAAGACATAAGTCCAAGTAAAGAGTAAGAAGATTTGATTAATTTATCAAGACCAGATTGTTCAAGTCCTAATGATTCTAAGAATTCTTTCTTTTCTTCTTCTGATTCTAATTCAGCTATTTCAGCTTCTATTTGTGCACAAACTACAACAACTTCAGCATTTTCAGATGCAGCAAATTCTCTAACTCTATGAACGTATTCGTTGTTTTCACCTTCATCAGCTAAATCATCTTCACAAACATTTGTAGCATATATAACTGGTTTAGAAGTTAATAGATTTAAAGTTTCAACAAATTCTCTTTGATCATCTGTTAAATCCATAGTTCTAACTGATTTATTTTCTTCAAGAACTGCTAATATTTCTTTTAAGAATTCAACTTCAGCAGCTATAGATTTGTCAGCTTTAGCAGCTTTAGCACTTTTTTGTATTCTTCTTTCTAATATTTCTATATCAGAGAATATTAATTCTAAGTTTATAGTTTCTATATCTCTAAGTGGATCAACACTTCCATCAACGTGAACAACGTTTGGATCATCGAAACATCTAACAACGTGAACTATAGCATCAACTTCTCTTATGTGAGATAAGAATTTATTTCCTAAACCTTCACCTTTTGAAGCTCCTCTAACTAAACCTGCTATATCACAGAATTCTATTGCTGTTGGAACAACTTTTTTACAGTCATACATTTCTCTTAATACTTCTAATCTTTCATCTGGAACAGAAACAACACCTACGTTTGGTTCTATTGTACAGAAAGGGTAGTTTGCAGATTCAGCACCTGCTTGAGTTATAGCATTAAATAGTGTACTTTTACCAACATTTGGTAATCCTACTATACCTAATTTCATATTAATTATCTTCCTTTCTTATATGAATTTACATATTTGTCAATTTATTTATATATAAATTATAAACACTTTTAAGTATTTTCTAGACATACATATTGATTATACATCATAATCTTAATATGTGTAAACACGTTTGAATTAAGTTATTTTATGTAAAATAGATTATTTTTGTAATAATTTATACTTTAGAGAGGATTTTAACTTAAAAATTAGCACATCATAATAAAAATGAATAATTAAAATAAAAATAGGTATTTTCGAAAATAATAAAAGAGATATAATTAATATAAAAGGAAAAATTTTGAATATATAAATCATTTATTGTATAAACAGAAAGTATTTATAGAGGAGGTAAAAATGAAAAATAACAAAACAATAAATTTAGGCAAAGGAATTAATTTAACTTTAATTCCAGAAGAAAAATTTAAATCAAACTTAGTAAGTATTTATATTCAGAGAATTTTAGATAGAGATGAAGTAACAATGAATGCATTGCTTCCTTCCATAATAAAAAGTGGTAGTGAAAAATACCCAAGTGCTAGAGAAATGTCATATCATCAAGATGATTTATATGGAGTATCTATAGGTGCTGATAGTTCTAAAAGAGGAGAAAGTCAAGTAATTACTTTTAAAATTATAAGTACTGATGAAGAGTATTTAGATGAAAAAATATTTAAAAAAGTAGTTAAATATTTAGATGAAGTAGTAAATCATCCTTTAGTTATAGATGGTGGATTTAAAGAAGAATATGTGGCCATAGAAAAAGAAAATTTAAAAAATAGAATAGAATCTATTATAAATGACAAAGGTAGATATGCTGTTGAACGTGCACGTGAAGAAATGTTTAAAAATGAGAAATATGGTATAAGTGATTTAGGATATTTAGCAGATATAGATAAAATAACAGCAAAAGGATTATATGAACATTATGTAAATATAATGAAAACATCACCAATAGACATAGTTGTAGAAGGTAATTTTGATGAAGATGAAATTGTAGAAATTATATCAAATGGATTTGATTTTCATAGAGAAAATATAATAGAAATACCTAGAGCTGATTTTATTAAAAAAGTAGATGAAATTAAAGTTATAAAAGAAGAAATGGACATAACTCAAGGTAAACTAGTTATGGGATATAGATGTAATGTAGATTATAAAGATGAATTTAAATATTATTCACTATTCGTAGGCTCTAATGTATTAGGTGGAGGACCACATTCTAAATTATTTGTAAATGTTAGGGAAAAAGAAAGCTTATGTTACTATATTTACTCTTCTTTAGAAAAATATAAAACATCTATGTTTATATCATCGGGGATAGAAAGTGAAAATTATGATAAAACTGTGGAATTAATAGGTGAACAATTAAAATCTTTAAAAGAAGGAAAAATTTCTGATGAAGAATTATTAAATAGTAAAAGTGCCATAATTAGTTCTCTTAAAACAATAAAAGATTCTTTAGGTGGTTCATCAGATTTTTACTTCTCACAAAGCATGGGTGGGACTAACACAACTGTGGAAAAAATTATAGAAATGATAGAAAAAGTTACAGTAAGTGATATAGTAGAAGCATTTAAAAATATTGAATTAGATACTATATACTTCTTAAGTAATAACAAGGAGGCATAATTATGGAAAAAATCGTTAACGACTTATTAAAAGAAGAATTATATTATGAAAAAATGGAAAATGGCTTAGATGTTTATTTTATGCCAAAGAAAGGATTTACTAAAAAATATGCTGTCCTTGCTACTAACTATGGATCGAATGATTTAGAATTTATTCCAATAAATGAAAAAGAAAAAATAGTAGTTAATGCAGGTATTGCTCATTTCTTAGAACATAAAATGTTTGAACAACCAGATGGTGGTAATGCTTTTGATAAGTTTTCTAAATGGGGAGCTAATGCCAATGCATTTACAAATTTCACTATGACAGCATACTTATTTTCAGCAACAGAATATTTCTATGAAAGTTTAGAACATTTAATAGATTATGTGCAAACTCCATATTTTACAGATGAAAATGTGGAAAAAGAAAAAGGCATCATAGAACAAGAAATAAAAATGTACAATGATGATCCAGAATGGAATGTATTTTTTAATGCTCTAAAAGCTATGTATGTAAATCATCCAACAAGAATAGATATAGCAGGTAGTGTGGAGAGTATATATAAGATAACAAAAGAAGAACTTTATAAATGTTATAATACTTTCTACAATCCAGGAAATATGATTTTATTTGTAGTAGGTGATTTAGATGCAGAAGAAGTTTTTGAATGTGTAAGAAAATCTAATCATAAAGATATAGAAAAATTACAAGAAGAAATTGTAAGATTTTATCCAGAAGAACCTAAGGAAGTTAAACAAAAAGAAATTGTGCAAAAATTCCCTATATCAATGCCAATGTTCTCAATTTGTTTTAAAGATGACAAGGTAAATATAAAAGGTGAAGAATTACTAAAATATGAAGTAATGACTGATATACTTACAGATATGTTATTCAAAAAAGGAAGTCTTATTTACGAAGATTTATATATGAAAGGTCTTATAACTCCAAATTTTGGAGCTGGATTTTCTTCTCAAATAGATTATTCTTATACTTCCATAGGAGGAGAATCAAAAGATCCTCGTAAAGTAAAAGAAATAATTATGAATTATATTGAAAAATTCAAAAAAGAAGGTTTAGATAAAGAGGCTTTTGAAAGAACTAAGAAAAAACACATTGGTAACTTTATAAAATATTTTGATTCAGTTACTTTTATAGCAAATAACTTTATAACATATAAATTTAAAGGAATTAACTTATTAGATTATGTTGAAGTTATGAAAAAAGTAACTTTTGAAGAAGTAACAGAAAGATTAAATGATCATTTTAAAGAAGAAAACTGTGTAATATCAATAGCCGAACCAAAATAAAAACAGAATAAAAAAAGGATAATTAGCCAATATTTAGTTAAAAGGTAATTTTAGTTAAAAATGACTTTAATTATCCTTTTTTTCATTGTAAAATATTGATTAGTCTATTATAATTAAGGCATTCTATTTTTTTATTAATAATAAACTGATATAATAAAAATTGAAAAATAATTATTTAAGGTATGAGGAGGCTATGTTTTATGATTGATATACATTGCCATATTTTGCCTGAAGTTGATGATGGTTCTAGAAGCTTGAATGAGTCCATAGAAATGGCAATGATAGCAAAGGAACAAGGGATAACAAAAATTGTTAATACATCTCATTATCATCCTGATTTTAGGTATAAAAAAGGCGAAGAATTATTAAAAGAACTAGAAGATTTTAATAATGTTCTAAAAGAAAATATGATAGATATAGAAGTAGTGATTGGGAATGAAATTTACTATACTAAAGATTTAATAAAAGAAATTGATGAATTAGACTTTTATACTTTAAATAATAGTAGGTATATATTGATAGAACTTCCTCCAACTAATTTTCCAAAGGATTTATGTAATATAGTATACGAATTAAAAGAAAAAAACTATATTCCTGTTTTTGCCCATGTGGAAAGATATAGAGAAGTTCAAGAAAATCCAGAATTAATATATGAAGTTATAAATGCAGGAGCAATCATTCAAGTAAACTCACATAGCATACTTGGGAAGAGTGGAAAAGAATTACAAAAAGTTTGTAATACTTTATTAAATCGCAATATGGTTCATGTGGTGGGAACAGATGCTCATAGTAGTAAAAGAAGAACACCAATATTTTTAGATGCTTATAAATATGTAAGTGAGAAATATTCAAAAGAAATGGCAGATGATTTATTTATAAAAAATAATAATGCCATAATAAACAATGAAGCTTTAAATTTGCCAAAGCCTTACAAAGAAGAGCAAAAGAAAAAGGGATTTTTAAAGAAATTATTTAAATTATAAGAGGTGGAATTATGAATAGGGTAGCCTTTACTATATTTGGATTAGATATAATGTGGTATGGAGTATTAATGGCATCAGCTATGATACTATGTGTTTTATTAGCATTAAAAGAAGGAAAAAGAGTAAATATAAGTGAAGATGATATATTAAATTTAGCTATAGTCTCAATACCTTGTGGGTTAATAGGTGCTAGACTTTATTACGTTATTTTTAATTGGTCTTGGTATTCTAAGCATTTATCTGAGATATTAAATTTCAGAGGTGGAGGAATGGCAATTCATGGTGCTTTAATTGGTGGAATACTTGCTGGATTTATATATACTAAAATTAAAAAAATTAATTTCTTCAAAATGGCTGATACTGTGATGATTGGTATTCCTTTAGGTCAAGCTATAGGAAGATGGGGAAATTATATAAATGGAGAAGCACATGGTGGACCAACATCTCTACCGTGGGGAATAATGGTAAATGGTGTAAAAGTACATCCAACATTTTTATATGAATCTATTTGGGATTTAGCTATATTCATATTTATATGGTCTTTTAGAAAAAAGAAAAAATATGAAGGTCAGCTAGCTATATATTACTTAATTTTATATTCTTTAGGAAGATTTTTCATAGAGGGACTTAGAACAGATTCTCTTATGATAGGTCCGCTTAGAATGGCTCAAGTAATAAGTTTAATAACAATTATAGTTTGTTTAATTTTACATAAAATATTATCAAAAAGAAATAAAGAGGCTAACTAGTACTCTTAAGGAGAATGGAATATGGAATTTAATCATGTGTCAGTACTATTAGATGAATGTATTGAAAATTTAAATATAAAAGAAGATGGAGTATATGTTGACTGTACTATGGGTGGTGCAGGACATTCCAAAGAAATCGTAAAGAGATTATCAAATAAAGGATTATTTATTGGATTTGACCAAGATAAAAATGCTATAGCAACTGCTAAAGAAAGACTTGCTGAATATTCTGATAGAGTAAAATTTGTACACAGTAATTTTGAAAATCTAAAATCAGAATTAGAAAAAATAGGTGTATATAAAATCGATGGAGTTTTAGCAGACTTAGGTGTATCTTCTCATCAACTTGATGAAGCTGATAGAGGATTTTCTTATATGCATGATGCGCCATTAGATATGAGAATGGATGTTAGAAAAGATTTTTCTGCTTATGATGTGGTTAATACTTATAGTGAAGAACAATTAGCTAAGATTATAAGAGATTATGGTGAAGATAATTGGGCAAAGAGAATTGCCAAATTCATAGTAGAAGAAAGAGAAGCTAATGGTCCAATAGAGAAAACTGGAGAACTTGTGGATGTTATAAAAAAAGCTATACCTAAAAAAGCTAGAATAGATGGACCACATCCAGCTAAAAGAACTTTTCAAGCAATAAGAATAGAAGTTAATAATGAACTTGGTGTTATAAATAAAATGATTGAAGATGCTGTTTCTATAATGAACAAAAAAGGTAGAATATGTATAATAACATTCCACTCATTAGAAGATAGAATAGTAAAAAATGAATTTAAGGATTTAGCATTAAACTGTGTTTGTCCTCCAGAACTTCCAATATGCCAATGTAACAAAAAATCAGAAGTTAAGGTGATTACAAGAAAACCAATACTTCCTAGTGATGAAGAAGTTGAAAGAAATCCAAGAGCTAGAAGTGCAAAACTTAGAGTTGCTGAAAAAAAATAGTTGAAAATTAAATCTATTGTTGCAAAACATAAATAAGTAAAATATAATTAACTTATTAATTTAGAATAAAAATCTTATCAAGAGTGATGGAGGGAATAGGCCCTGTGAAGTCCGGCAACCTATAATTAGATAGGTGCTAAATCCTACTTATGGAAACATAAGAAAGATAAGAGATAAATCTTAGATTATTGTTAAGGTTCTTTTATCTTTAAGATAAAAGAACCTTTTTTAATTAAAATATATAAAAATATTTTGATTAAATTTTAAAATATTTAGTACATAAAAGGGGGATTTAATAATGAGTGAAAAAAAATTAGGTTTTGCAACATTGCAAGTTCATGGGGGACAAGAACCAGATTCAGCTACGGGAGCTAGAGCAGTTCCAATATATCAAACTACATCATATTGTTTTGAAAGTGTTAAGCACGGAGCTGATTTATTTGCATTAAAAACAGATGGACATATTTATTCAAGAATATCAAATCCGACTGTAGCTGTATTTGAAGAGAGAATGGCTCTACTTGAAGGAGGAGTAGGAGCAGTAGCTTTTGCATCTGGAATGGGAGCAATAAATGCAGCCATATTAAATATAGTTCAAGCAGGAGATGAAATTGTGGCTGCACCAACTATATATGGAGGAACATTTAATTTATTATCAAATATGTTACCTAAATTGGGAATAAAGACTCATTTTGTTAATCCTGATGACCCTGAAAGTTTTAGAGCAGCAATAAATGACAAAACAAGACTTGTTTATGCAGAAACTATAGGAAATCCAGGAATAAATTTAATTGATATAGAAAAAATAGCAGAAATTGCACATGAAGCAAAAATACCATTTATGTTAGATAACACTTTTGGTACACCATATTTAATAAAAGTATTTGAACATGGTGTAGATATAGTAGTACATTCTGCTACTAAGTTTATAGGAGGACATGGGACAACTTTAGGGGGAGTTGTAGTTGATAGTGGAAACTTTGATTGGATTGGAAGTGGAAAATTCCCATGCTTAACTGAACCAGATGCATCATACCATGGATTAAATTATGCTAAGGATTGTGGAAAAGCTGCTTATGCTACAAAATTATTAGCTCAATATTTAAGAGATACAGGAGCTTGTTTAAGTGCACAAAGTGCATTTAACTTATTAATGGGACTAGAAACTTTATCTCTAAGAATAGAAAGACATGTGGAAAATACTAAAAAAATAACAGAATTCTTAAATAATCATCCTCAAGTTGCTTGGGTAAACTATCCAGGACTTGAAGGTAATAAATATAATGATTTAGCTAAAAAATATTTACCAAAGGGAGCAGGTTCAATATTTACTTTCGGAATAAAAGGAGGACTTGAAGCTGGAATTAAATTTATAGAAAATCTTCAAATATTTTCTCATTTGGCAAATGTAGCAGATGCAAAGTCTCTTGTAATACATCCTTCAAGTACTACTCATGCACAGCTTAATGAACAAGAACAAAAGCTAGCTGGTGTTACACCTGATATGATAAGAGTTTCTGTGGGAATAGAAGATGTAGATGATTTACTTTGGGATTTAAATCAAGCTTTAGAAAAAGCATCATTATAGAAAATAATAATCAAAAAAATAAAGATGATTGAATCATATAAGAGTGTAGACTTTGTCCACACTCTTATATAAAAGGTTCTCTTTTAAGAACCTTTTATATAAATGGTACTTTACTGAAATATAAAAATATTTTTTAACTGTATCATTACTCCAAGAACAAGTCAATTTTCATATATATTAAAAGTAGATGCATGGATAGGAGAATTAAGTTTTTTATTAGAGTATCCTAAATTAAAAAACACACCCCTAGTTTTTTCTAAAAAATAAGTAAAATCTTCAGCACCAAGAGACGATTGATTTTTTATGATAATATTATTTTCACATAAAATATCAATTTCATTTTCAATAATTTTAGGAACAAGTTTAATATCGTTAATTAAAGGAGGGATACCTTCTTTTATATCAACAAATATTTCATTCACTGTTAAAAGATTTACCTATATATGTACAAATCTCAAAAATTCTTTTTTTAGATAAATTTTTATCTTCTTTATTCAAAGTTCTAAGAGTTCCTACTAAATTAACTTCATCACAGATAATATTTCCTTAAAACTTTGCACACACAAAGGGCGATTGCCATATGAGCATAATGACCGCAAGCATGCATTATATTTTTATTTTCAGATTTGTAATCAATAAAAGATTCTTCGTTTATTGGTAAAGCATCCATATCAGTTCTTATTCCAACTGTAATAGGAGAATTTACATATATTAAATCTACAATAGAAGTGGAATTTTCAAAAATATAAAATATAAAATGAATTTTAAAAAAAAATATTCTATATTTTATATTTTTTATTATTTTATGTATTAATTTTTGTATAAATCTTTAAAGGAAGGATAGTAAATAAAATTTAATAAGTATATAGTAAAACATTTGGAGGTGGTTATTTGAAGAATAAGGCAAGAGTAAAAAATATCAACGAATATAAGAAAAGAAAAAAGAATAGATATAGAAAGAGAAAAATAAAAAGACTAGCTAAGCCTATTTTATTTTCAATTCCTATATTCGTAATAATAATCATAAATCTAAGTGGAAATGCTATTATGTCTAACTATAAATATGAAATAAATACATTAAAAAAAGAACTAAGAAAAGAAGAAATAGTTTTAGATGAAATGAAGATAAAAATATTAAATGATTCAAATGTTACTAATATAGAAGAAAATGCAAAAGAAAAATTAAACATGGATTATCCTAAGGATAATCAAATAAGATATATTGATTTGAATAATTAGAAAAGGAGGTTATTAATGAAGATAAAGATAAATAGCAAAAAAAGGTTAGTTATAGTAATGGTATTGGCATGCTCTTTATTTTTATGTTTAATATTTAGAATAGGCTATTTGCAACTTATAAAAGGGGAATGGTTAAGTACAAAGGCAGCAGAACAACAAACAAGAGAAATACCTATAGAAGCAAAAAGGGGAACTATATATGATACAAATATGAAAGAGCTTGCAGTTAGTGTTACAAAATACACTGTATGGTGTAAACCTGTTGAAGTTAAAGATGCTAAAAAAACATCTGAACAATTATCAAAAATACTTGATGAAGACTATGATGATATTTACAAAAAGGTAAATAAAAAGAAAATGGCTTTAGTAAAAGTAAAAAGATGGATAGATGATAAAACAGCAAATAAAGTTACTAAGGCGGGATTATCAGGAATATGGGTGGCAGAAGATAATCAAAGATACTATCCTTATGGGAATTTTGCATCATATGTTTTAGGTCATACATCTTCTGATTCTTCAGGAGTAGCTGGAATAGAACTTAAATATGATGGTGTTCTTAAAGGAACTGCAGGAAAACTAGTTGTTAGTACAGATGCAGCAGGAAAAGAAATTCCTCAAGGTTCAGAACAATATTATGAGCCAACAACAGGCAATGGCCTTGTATTAACTATTGATGAAGTTATTCAACATTATTGTGAAAAGGCAGCACAAAAAGCTTATGAAGAAAATAATGCAACTAAAGTTACCATTATTGCCATGGATCCTAAAACAGGTGATATAAAAGCCATGGTGAAAAAACCAGATTATAACCCTAATACTCCAACAAAAGCAATTTATCCATATTATGAAAAAATATTAGAAGAATGTAAAGATGATGATAAAAAAACTATGGCTGCTTATTCTAATATGTGGAGAAATACTGCTATAAGTGATACATATGAACCAGGTTCAACATTTAAACTTATAACTTCTTCAGCAGGTCTAGAAGAAGGTGTAGTAAAGCAAAATGATAAATTTACATGTAATGGTAGCGTAACTGTAGAAGGAAGCAAAATTAAATGTTGGAGATCATATAGACCTCATGGAGCAGAAACTTTTAAGCAAGGTGTACAAAACTCTTGTAATCCAGTATTTGTAGAAGTGGGAAGAAGATTAGGAGTTTCTAAAATGTATAATTATATAGATGCCTTTGGATTAAACAAAAAAACAAATATAGATTTACCAGGAGAAGCAGGAAGTATTTTGTATAAGGAAAAAGATGTAGGTCCAGTAGAATTGGCTACAATTTCATTTGGTCAATCCATATCAGTAACACCTATTCAATTAATAACATCAGTTTGTTCTATAGTAAATGATGGAAATAGAATGCAACCAAGACTTGTAAAGGCCTATACTGATAACAAAGGAAATATAACTAAAGGATTAGATCCTGTTAAAGTCAAACAAGTTATCTCAAAGGAAACATCTGCACAAATGAGAGAAATAATGGAATCTGTTGTTACAGACGGAGGAGGTAAGATAGCATATTTGCCAGGATATAGACTTGGTGGAAAAACAGGTACAGCTCAAAAGGTTATTAATGGAACTTATGCTCAAGGCCATTATGTATGTTCATTTGTAGGTATGGCACCAGCAGATGATCCTCAAATTGTAGTTCTTGCCATAGTAGATGAACCTACAGGAGTTATGGCCTTTGGTTCAACTACAGCAGGTCCAATTATAAAAGAAGTTATGAGCAATACCTTGAAATATTTAGATGTTGAACCTAAATATACAGAAGAAGAAAAGGCTGAAAATGTTAAAACTAAAGTAAAAGTGCCTGATGTTAGAGGATTAACTATAGAGGAAGCAACAAAAGTTTTAGAAGAAGCTAAATTAGAAGCTAATATTGATAATGATGTGGACATTAAAAAAGGAACAGTTATAAAAGATATGTTCCCAAAACCTGGTGTAAGTGTTAACGAAGGATCTCTAATATCTATTTATTTTGATAATTAATATTACATAAACTTATAAATATCTTCAAAAAAAAGTTAATATGGTATATAATTATTAAGATAAATGTATAAAGGCAATGTATGATAATGCATTGCCTTTTATGAGGAAATTTATAATAATTAAATACGAATAAGGAGGTTAAAATGGAATATTTAACTATAAAAGAGTTAATACTTGCAAGTGAAGGACAGTTAGTTTCTAAATGTAATGAAGAAACTATAGTAAGTAATATTGTAATTGACAGTAGAAAAGCAGGCAAGGATAGTGCTTTTGTTGCTATAGTTGGCGAGAATTTAGATGGTCATAATTTCATTAATTTAGCTATAAATCAAGGCTGTAAGACTATTATAAAAAATAAAAATAACAACGTTGACATAGAAAATAAAGAAGTTAATGTAATAGAAGTAAGCGATACAGAAATTGCACTTGGAGATATTGCTAAATTCTACAAAAATAAATTTAAGATACCATTTATAGCAGTAACGGGTAGTGTGGGAAAAACAACTACAAGAGATATGGTATATTCTACTATTAGTGCAAAATACAATTCACTAAAAAATGTAGGTAATTTAAATAATCAATTTGGAGTGCCTTTAACTTTATTTAATTTAAATAAAGAACATGAATGTGCAGTAATAGAGATGGGAATGAGTGGATTTAATGAAATTGAATATTTAGCAAATATAGTAAATCCACAAATAGGAATAATATCTAATATTGGATATTCTCATGTGGAACATCTTGGAAGTAGAGATGGCATATTTAAAGCAAAAATGGAAATAGCTACAAATTTTGATGAAAACTCACTACTAATAGTAAATGGAGATGATGATTGTTTAAAAACTCTAAAAACTAAAGTCTTAGTTTATAAATTAAGAACTTTTGGTTTTGATAAAGACAATGACATCTACTGTGAATCATATGAAATGGATGAAGAAAGCATAAACTTTGTGGCTGTTATTAATGGAAAAAAAGAAGAACTTTTCATACCAACAGTAGGAAAACACAATATTTACAATGCTATGGCAGCAATTTTAGTAGGTTTAAATCTTAATATGACAATTGAGGAAATAAAAGACGGTTTAAAAAATTTCCAATGTACAAAAAATAGATTAGACATAATAAAAAAAGATAAACTTACTATAATTGATTCAGTTTATAATGCAAGTATAGATTCTATGAGTGCAGCATTAAATATACTTGGAAGATATGAAAATAGAAGAGTAGCCATACTTGGTGACATGTTTGAAATGGGCGAATTTGCAGAGTTTGGTCATAGACAAGTTGGAAAAGCAGCACTTGGAAATATTGATATAATGATAGCAATAGGAAAAGATTCTGAATTTATAGTAAAAGAATTAAAAGAAAATAATATGAATGAAAATAATCTTTATCATTTTGAAACTAAAGAAGAAGCTATAGAAAGCTTAGATAACATAATAAAAGATGATGATGTTATATTAGTGAAAGCTTCAAGAGGAATGAATTTAGAAAAGGTTGTTGAATATCTAAATAAATAGACAAAATAATTAGCAAGCTAGGGAGAGGAGTTTTATATTATGTTAGAAATAACACAGCTTACGTATACAGCGATAATCGGATTTTTAATAGTAGTAATACTTGGTCCAATATTTATACCAATGTTAACAAAATTTAAATTTGGTCAAACAGTTAGAGATGATGGACCACAAACACATTTACAAAAAAATGGAACACCAACTATGGGTGGAGTAATAATGATAATAGCAATTCTTATTACAGGACTTACAAGAGCAAAAATTGATAAGGACTTATTGGTTGGTTTAATATGTATAACAGGTTTTGGACTTGTTGGATTTTTAGATGATTTTATAAAAATAAAAATGAAGAGATCTTTAGGACTTAAAGCATATCAAAAGATAATACTACAATTTGCTCTTGCATTATTTGTTTCTTATTATCAATATAGTGCATCACCAAGCGCAACACAAATGATGGTACCATTTACAGATATAGTAATAAACTTAGGACCTTTATATGTGCCAATAATGATGTTTGTTATAATAGGAACAGTAAATGCAGTTAATTTAACAGATGGCTTAGATGGATTAGCATCAGGTGTTACATTAATAGTTTCTATATTCTTTATGATGTTAGCAATATCTGTAGGAAATAGTGATGTGGGAATACTTGCAGCTGCTACAGGTGGAGCATGTTTAGGATTCTTAGGATTCAACTCATATCCAGCTAAAGTATTCATGGGAGATACAGGTTCAATGGCTTTAGGTGGAGCAGTAGTTGCTTTTGCTGTTTTAACTAATTCAGTACTTTTAATACCAATTGTTGGAGGTATTTATTTTGTAGAAGCTATATCAGTTATTATACAAGTTGCATCATTTAAATTAACTGGTAAAAGAGTATTTAAAATGGCACCAATACATCATCATTTTGAACAATGTGGATGGCCTGAAACTAGAGTTGTATTCGTATTTTGGATAACTACAGTAGTATTAGCTTGGATAGGAATAATTGCAGTATTCTAATAGTTAGGGGTGATAAAAATGAACCTAAAAAATAAAAATATTTTACTTGTTGGTTTAGCAAAAACAGGAGTTTCAACAATTAAATTATTAAATAAATTAGAAGCAAATATAATAGTTAATGATATAAAAGACAAAGAAAAGTTAAAAGATATATTAGAAGAATTAAAAGATATAAAAAATACAGAATATATACTTGGTTATCATCCTCAAAATGTTGACCATATTGACTTAGCAGTAGTATCTCCAGGAGTTCCACTAGATTTACCTTTTATATTAAAATTAAAAGAAGAAAATATAGAAGTAATAGGTGAAGTTGAACTTGCTTATAGACTTTCTAAAAATCCTAAATTTGTAGGAATAACAGGAACAAATGGAAAAACTACAACAACATCTTTAGTCGGTGAAATATTTAAAGCTGATAATAAAGATACTTATATAGTTGGAAATATAGGAAATCCTGTTATAGATACAGTTGAATTAACTAACGAAGATTCTTACTTAATAACAGAACTTAGTTCTTTCCAATTAGAAAGTATAGTAGACTTTAAGCCTAAAGTTGCATCAATTTTAAACTTTTCTCCAGATCATTTAAATAGACATCATACCATGGAAAATTATATTGCAGCTAAAGCTAATATATTTAAAAATCAAGATGAAAATGATTTTGCCATATTAAATTATGATGATATGGAAGTTAGAAAATTAGCACCAAAGTGTAAAGGTCAAATAATATTCTTCTCAAGAAAAGAAAAACTTGAGAAAGGTGTATATTTAGATGAGAATAACAATATAGTTATTCATATAGATGAAAAAATAGTTCTGTTAAATAAAAAAGAATTAAGTTTACCAGGAAATCATAATTTAGAAAATTGTATGGCAGCTATAGCGATGGCTTATGTTTGTAATATCAATTTAGATACATTAAAACATATATTAAAAACATTTAAAGCAGTTGAACATAGATTGGAATATGTAAGAACTATAAATGATATTATGTTTGTAAATGATTCAAAAGGAACTAATCCCGACTCTACAATAAAAGCCATAACTTCTTATGAATCACCTGTAATATTAATTGCTGGTGGTTACAATAAAGAAAGTGATTTTAATGAACTTTTAGAAATAGGAAAGGAAAACATTAAATCTTTAGTTTTAATGGGAGAAACAGCAGATATAATTGAAAAGACTGCAAAAGAAAAAAATTATAAATCTATAATAAAAGTAAACAATATGAAAGAAGCTGTTGAAGTTTCTTATAAGCAAGCTGAAAAGGGAGATGTAGTACTTTTATCTCCTGCATGTGCAAGCTGGGATATGTATAAAAGCTTTGAAGCGAGAGGATGCGACTTCAAAGATAATGTAAACAACTTAAAATAACTCCTTCAAGGCAATTTATTGCGAAATGGAGGGTAGTCTATCAGATGCCTAGTAAAAGTTTAAAAAAACAAATTAACAGGGGGATGAAGACTGATTTTGATTCAGTAGTATTTTATACTACTATGACTTTAGTATTTTTTGGGATCATCATGGTGTTTAGTGCAAGTTATATTCAATCTTCATTTAAACATAATGATCCCTACTTTTTTTTAAAAAGAGATTTAATTTATGCAACATTGGGGTTTATAGGAATGATAATTCTCTCCAAGGTCGATTATAAACTTTGGAAAAAGTATGCTACACCAATTTGTATAATTGCCATTGTATTTTTACTTTTAGTTTTAACACCGCTTGGTATAGAAGCTAACGGTGCAAAAAGATGGCTTGGTGTAGGAGGAGCAACATTTCAACCATCAGATATAGCGAAATTTGCTTGCGTTGTATTTACAGCAAAATTAATAGAAAAAAGATATGACAAAATAAAATCTTTGACAAAGGGTGTTTTGCCAATATTGATTATGCCTATGATAATATTTATACTTATAATGCTTGAACCGAATATGTCTACAGCAGGAACAGTAGTGCTTGTAATATTTGTTATGCTATTTGTAGCAGGAATGAATATGAAGTTTGTTGGTGCTATGGGGTTAGGAGGTATGGGCTTGTTTGCCCTATTAGTACTTATGGAACCCTACAGATTAAAACGTATAACATCTTTTTTAGATCCTTTTCAAGATCCATTAGGATCAGGATATCAAGTTATACAAAGTTTATATGCATTAGGGTCTGGAGGTTTGTTTGGTCTGGGCCTTGGCAAAAGTAAACAAAAATATTTTTACATACCAGAACCACAAAATGACTTTATATTTGCTATAATAGGTGAAGAGTTAGGATTAATAGGATGCATCTTGGTAATATTATTATTTATATTATTAGTATATAGATGTGTTAGAATAGCTTTAAAATGCGAAGATATATTTGGATGTATGTTAGTAATAGGTATTGGCTCATTGATAGGTATTCAAGCAGCATTAAATATTGCTGTTGCCACATCAACTATGCCAAATACAGGAGTAGCTTTGCCGTTTATAAGTTATGGAGGTACATCGCTTACTATGCTTATGGGTGAAATTGGAATAGTGCTAAACATCTCAAAAAGTGTCAAGATTAATTAACAGGAGATGATATAATGAAGGTATTACTATCAGGCGGAGGAACTGGAGGACATGTTTATCCAGCCATAGCAATAGCAAACAAAATAAAAGAAGAAAATCCTGATTGTGAGATATTATTTGTAGGAACCGAAAAAGGTATAGAATCAGAAATAGTTCCAAAATACGGATATGAATTAAAAACAGTTACAGTACAAGGATTTAGAAGAAAAATAGATTTTGAAAATGTAAAAAGAGTGTTTAAATTATGTAAAGGTTTAGAACAATCAAGAAGAATAGTGAAAAAATATAAGCCAGATATAGTAATAGGAACAGGAGGGTATGTAAGTGGACCTGTTTTATTTAACTCTGCATTAAATAAAAATGTAACAATAGTTCACGAGCAAAACTCATTCCCTGGAGTAACTAACAAAATTTTATCAAAAGTAGTTACAAAAGTTCTTACAAGTTTTGAAGATTCTCATAAGAGATTCCCAGAGGAAAGCCAAAGTAAATTAGTACTTACAGGTAATCCAGTTAGAAAAGAAATATTACAGGCAAGAAAGTCTGTGTCTAGAAAAAAACTTGGAATAAGTGAAGATAAAAAAATGGTTCTTTGCTACGGAGGTAGTGGAGGATCAGAAGAAATTAATGAAGCAATGTTGCTTGTAATAAAAAATATGGTTAGAGAAGATGTGGCATTCATATTTGCAACTGGAAAACTATATTATAATGATTTTATAAAAGCTTTAGGAGATATTCCTCTTAAACCTTATCAAAGAGTAATGCCTTACTTAGATAATATGGCTGATGGACTAGCAGCTAGTGATATTGTAATAGGAAGTGCAGGAGCAATATCTTTAGCAGAGATAACTGCTCTTGGAAAACCATCTATAATAATACCGAAAGCTTATACAGCAGAAAATCACCAAGAATACAATGCTAAAAGTATTGAATCACAAGGTGCAGGTATTGCCATACTAGAAAAAGATTTAACTCCAGAAAGATTAAATGAAGTTGTATTTAAATTATTAGGTGATAAAGAATTACTAATGGATATGGCTAATGCTAGTAAGTCTATAGGTAAACCACAAGCCATAGATTTAATTTATGATGAAATAATGAAAGCTTATAATGAAAAACAAGCATCTAAAAATAATAAAAAAGAAAAGCAAGTTAAAAAAATAGAAAAATCACAAGAAGCTGATGAAGCTACTAAAGAAGTTAAAACAATAGGAATAAAGAAAAAGTAACATATACCCCCCCTAAGTCATAATATTTAATAATAAGGGATTTAATATTATGATTAGGGGGGTTCATTTTGTCTAAATATCTAATAACTGGTGGAAATAAAATTTGCGGAACCTTAAGTATAAAAGGGGCGAAAAACTCCATATTGCCATTAATGGTAGCATCCTTATTAAATGAAAGTATTAGTATCATTCATAATGTGCCATTAATAGCAGATGTTTATACTATGATAGATATACTGAAAAGTATAGGATGTAAAATAGATTTAGATGATCATGTATTAGTAATTGATAGCTCTAATTTAACTTTTAATAAAATTGATGAAGGATACGTTAAGAAGATGAGATCTTCCATTATTGTGTTAGGAGCAATGATTAGTAGACTTGAACATGTTGAAATATATGAGCCAGGAGGTTGTGCAATAGGTAAAAGACCGATAGATTTACATCTAAATTCATTAAGAAAATTAGGAATAGAAATAGAAGAAGGAGCGATTATAGATTGTAAAAGAAAAGAAATAATAGGCAGTGATATTATTTTAAATAGTCCAAGTGTGGGAGCTACAGAAAATATTATTTTAGCTGCAGTTAAAGCAAAGGGAATTACAAGAATATATAATGCTGCAAAAGAGCCAGAAATAGAAGATTTACAAGAATTTGTAAATAAAATGGGTGCTAAAGTTAGTGGAGCCGGAAGTGACTTTATAGAGATACAAGGAGTAGATAAGTTAGATAAAGTTGAACATACTGTTATTCCTGATAGAATAGCAATAGGAACTTATATGGTTGCAAGTGCTATTACAGGAGGTTATTTAGAAGTAGATAAAATAGTAAGACCCCATATGGAGCCGATTAATAATACTCTAATAAAAGCAGGATGTGATATTGAATATACAAAAGAAGGACTAATACTTAAATCACCTAAGAAAATAAGTGCTATAAATTTTTTGAAAACAGATATTCATCCTAATTATCCTACAGACATGCAAGCACAAATGGTAGCGCTTATGACATTAGGTGAAGGCAAAACTATTTTTTGTGAAACTATATTTGAAAATCGTTTTATGCACTGTAAAGAACTTAATAAAATGGGAGCGGATACTCAGGTTATAAGTAATCATATTTGTAAGGTTAATGGTGTTGAAAAATTACATGCAGCAAAAACTACATGTCCTGACTTAAGAGGAGGAGCAGCTTTAATATTGGCAGCTCTTGTAGGAGAAGGGCAAAGTGAAATAAATAATATTTATCATGTTGAAAGAGGATATGAAAATATAGAAGGTGTATTAAATAACTTAGGTGCAAATATGACAAAAATATAAAAGGTCTATAGACCTTTTATATTTTTGTCATAATTTGTTTATTAAAAAGAAAAAGTTTTGTAGGAATTTTAATGACAAAAGAAGTATTTTATATATATATAAATATAGGGAGGGGTGTGTTTGAAAAGAAGAAAATTAAATACTAATAAGGTAATGGGTATTTTATTCTTTTTTCTATTGCTTACATTAGGAACATGTTTCTTCTTAAAAAGTGATTTTTTTTATTTAAAAGAAGTTGTAATAAATAATAATAAATATCTATCTAAAAATGAAGTTGAAAATTTACTGAATTTAGAAATGGATAAAAATATATTTTTTTATAATCTAAAAAATTTAGAAAATAAAGTAAAAGCAAATTCCTATATACAAAATTGTAAGATAAAAAGAAAGTTACCAGATAAATTAATTGTAAATATAAAAGAAAAAAATATAATAGGTCCTTTGTATAATGGAAAATCTTATTGCTATATGGATGATAAGGGTAATTTTATAGATGAAATAAAAACAACAAAAGATGATGAAATTGTAATATATGTAGATTATAATTTAAGTAATAAGTCAATTAAATTTAAAAAAGAAAGTGATAAGAAAAAATTAATAACATTATGCACTAAATTAAAAGAAGAAAATATATTAATGCAGATAAAAAATATTGATTTCAAGAATAAATCAGTAATTAATCTAAAAGGAGAAACGGGACTTGTTGTTTGCCTTAAAAAAGACAATAATATTGAAAAAAATGTTATAAAATTAAGGAATGTACTAATAGATTTGAAGAATAGAAAAGAAGTTTATGGCAAAGTAGATTTAACATATAATGACTATATTTTATATAGTCCTTATTCTAATTAAAAAATATTAAATATCACTATCTTTTAACAGTAGAATTTAAAACAAAGAATGTTATTTAATTAAATAAGGTAATATAATTGATATTATAAGTAAATATTTTAAATTTTTGACAAAATTAGAAAATATGTATTTTCAAAACCTTGTCATTAAGAGTATAATGATATAGGGCATAAAAAGCTTTTATATTATTTTATAGAAAAAGATATTTATCTAGAATATTTGACAATATATTAAATGAATTGTTATATATCTATTGTACATATAGTAAGAATATGAAGAATGATAGGATTTTTATGGAATGAAATAGTTATTTAACAAAAAATTCAAGTAAAATGATATAATCATATACATAACTATTTAATTCAGAAGATAGGGAGGTTAAAGATTTAATGAACAATAATAGAATTGATATAGAAACTGAAAATAATGATGCTATTATAAAAGTTATTGGTGTTGGTGGCGGTGGAAACAATGCTGTTAACAGAATGATAAGAGAAGAAGTTAAAGGTGTTGAATTTATTTCAATAAATACAGATAAGCAAGCATTATTATCTTCTATGGCGGAAAATCAAATTCAAATCGGAGAAAAACTAACTAGAGGGTTAGGTGCGGGAGCTAAACCTGAAGTAGGAAAAAAAGCAGCAGAAGAAAGTAGAGAACAAATAGTAGGATTACTTGATGGTACAGATATGGTATTTGTTACGGCAGGTATGGGTGGAGGAACTGGAACAGGTGCTGCACCAATAGTTGCTAAACTAGCAAAAGAGATGGGGATACTAACAGTAGGTGTTGTAACTAAACCTTTTGGATTCGAAGGTAAAATAAGAATGAAAAACGCTGAAGAAGGTATAAAAGACTTAAAAGCTAATGTTGATACATTAATAACTATACCTAATGATAGGCTTTTACAAATAGTTCAAAAAAATACATCTATGGTAGATGCATTCTCAATAGCAGATAACGTATTAAAACAAGGTATACAATCAATATCTGACTTAATAAAAATGCCAGGTCTTATAAACTTAGACTTTGCCGATGTTACTTCTGTAATGAAAGATAAAGGACTAGCTCATATGGGAATAGGAACTGCTAGCGGAGAAAATAGAGCTATAGAAGCTGCTAAAGAAGCAATACAATCTCCTCTTCTTGAAACATCTATAAGAGGAGCAAAAGGAGTATTACTTAATGTTGCAGGAGGACCAAACTTAACATTATTTGAGGCTAATGCTGCGTCAAGTTTAGTTACAGAATCATGTGACCCAGAAGCTAATATAATATTTGGTACATCTATAAGAGAAGACTTAGGAGAAGATATTACAATAACTGTAATAGCTACGGGATTTGAAAGTAATCCATCTCAAGGTTTTGAACAATCATTTAAAAACAGAGGAACAAATAGACCTTCAGAAATAGTTACTAAGAAACCAGTAGTAGAAGAAGTTCCTATAGCTAAAGAAGAAAAAGTAGAAGAAAAAATACAAGAAAAGGTGGAACCTAAAAAAACAATTCATGATATAGATGATGATTTACCACCAATTCCTGTTTTCTTAAGAAGAAATAGAAAATAATTAATATTAAATATAAATAAGAAGCTATGGCTTCTTATTTTTTTGTTATATTGTTTATAAATACAGCATATTAATAAGTATAAATAATATTATTAATTTATAACAAATTATGAAAAATATATATTTTTTTATACTAATTAAAAAGATATAAAATATTATTTGAAAAAGGAAAAAGAAGAATTTTTCCTTTTTTTGTGTTTTTTTATATTAAAGTAATTCTCTTTCGACTGTTAAAAGTGACATATTATTTTTTTTTAGTAGTTTATAATATAAGCATGAAAAGGGGGAGGAATTAATGTATGTAGACATTTATGTTATTGAAAACTTATTAATAAATTATATTATTATAAGTTGTACCTCTATACTTGTAAAAAATGCTAATTCTTATAAAAGGAAAATAATTGGCGCAGTAGTTGGAACTGTATACTCTATAATTTATTTATTTCCAAGTTTCAAATTATTATATACATTGCCCTCTAAAGTAATTTTTATTGTAATTATAGGATCAATATCTTTCGTTTATGAAGATAAAAAAGAATTTATAAGGATACTTACAGCTTTTTTTTTAGTAAACTTTTTTATTTGTGGAAGCACATATTTTGTAATTTATATGACAGGAATAAATCATTTAAAAATTTCGTTTTTAATAATTTCTGTATATATAAGTTGTCAAATACTAAAAAAAATATATTCAGATATAATCTTTATTAATCATATTAAAGAATTCACCAAAGAAATAACAATAAGTTTTTTAGGAGATGAATTAAAATGTAGAGCTCTTTTAGATAGTGGTAATTTGTTAAAAGACCCTTTAAGCAAAAGTGATATAGTCATGATAAATTCTACTTTGCTAAAAAAGTATATACCTGAAAATTATAATTATGAGTATATCGACATACTTACAGCAGAAAAGATTATCAACACTTTAAGTGAAGATATATCATCTAGGGTGAGACTTATTCCGTATAAACATGCTACAAGTAATAATACGAGTATGATACTGGGACTTAAAGCAGACTATTTACAAATAGATAATAAAAAGATAGGAAATATTGTACTTGGTATATCTAATTTTAAAGATGACGATTATAATGCCATATTAAATCCAAGTATACTTTCTTAGATCTAAAAAAGGGGAGGGTTATAATTGAAATTAACATTAATGAAAATGAAATGGAAAATAAACTCTTTAGTAGTAAGCATAGGTTCTAAGTTAGGGTTAATTAAATCAAAAGGTATGTATTATATGGGGGGGGTAAATATACTGCCTCCACCTTTAAAGCCAGATGAGGAAAAACTATTAATAGATAGATTGGAAAAAGATGATAGTGTTAAAACAATTTTAATAGAAAGAAATTTAAGATTAGTAGTATATATTTCAAGAAAATTTGAAAACACAGGTATAGATGTGGAAGATTTAATATCTATTGGAACGATTGGGCTTATAAAAGCTGTAAATACATTTAAGTCTAATAAAAATATTAAGTTAGCAACTTATGCATCTAGATGTATAGAAAATGAAATACTAATGTATCTTAGAAAAAATAACAAGAAAAAGGCAGAAGTATCTTTTGATGAACCATTAAATACAGACTTAGACGGAAATGAATTATTGTTATCTGATGTATTAGGTACTGAAAATGATGAAATATATAAAATAATAGAAGAAGAAATAGATAAAAATTTATTATTTATGGCTTTGGATAAATTATCAGATAGAGAAAAGCAAATTATGGAATTGAGGTTTGGATTAACAACAAGAGGAAATGAAAAAACTCAAAAAGAGGTTGCAAGTATTCTTGGAATATCTCAATCTTATATTTCTAGGTTAGAAAAGAAAATAATTAGCAGGTTAAAAAAGGAAATGAAAAAATTTGTTTAGATAAATAAAATCTCGTTAAAAGTATAAAAATATATGATATGTAAATAATTTCATATATAAAGAATCTTTTAAGAGAGGACTGAAACTTATGCAAATTAATAAGGTTGAAATCTGTGGAGTTAATACATCAGAACTGCCAGTTCTTAAAAATAATCAGATGATGGATCTTTTAGTCAAAATCAAGGCAGGTGATGAAGAGGCTAGACAGCAGTTTGTTAGGGGAAATTTAAGGCTAGTTTTAAGCATTATTCAGAAATTTAACAATAGAGGAGAAAATATTGATGACTTATTTCAAATTGGTTGTATTGGCCTTATAAAAGCTATAGACAATTTTGATTTAAGTCAAAATGTTAGGTTTTCAACTTATGCAGTTCCTATGATAATAGGAGAAATAAGAAGATATTTAAGAGATAATAATCCTATTAGAGTAAGCAGATCACTAAAGGATATTGCTTATAAATCTCTTCAAGTTAGAGAAAAGCTTATTAGAAATAATTCAAAGGAACCAACAGTTTCAGAAATAGCAAAGGAATTAGATTTGGATGTTGAATCTGTAGTTATGGCTCTTGATGCTATTCAAGATCCTATATCTCTATTTGATCCAGTTTATCAAGATAATGGAGATGCCATATTTGTTATGGATCAAGTTCAAGATAAAAAAGATACTGATGAGCATTGGCTTCAAGAAATAGCACTAAAGGAAGCTATAAAAAAATTAAATAATAGAGAAAAACTTGTATTAGACTTGAGATTTTATAAAGGCCGAACTCAAATAGAAGTGGCAGATGAAATAGGAATATCACAAGCACAAGTTTCAAGAATTGAAAAGAATGCTTTGAAGAATATGAGAAAATATATATAATTATCATTTGCATTTATAATAAATCCTTAGTAGAAGAATACTAAGGATTTTTTTGCATAGAAATATTAAAGAAGAAATATATTTTTTTGTATTTTTAAGGAGGATGTTATAATATGATAAGAGTATCTGATATAATGGATAAAGAAATAATCAATGTTAAAAATGGAAAGAAAATGGGTTTTATTACAGACATAGATATAGATGTAAATGAAGGTAGAGTTGTATCTTTTTCCACAACGGGAGAAGGCAGTGGAGGATTTTTTTCTAGAGGTGTGGACATGGACGTGATATTTTGGAATGATATATTAAAAATAGGGTGTGATACAATAATAGTTAATATAGGCTCAGAAAAAATAGGCATTGATGAAATGAAAATATAAACATAACTTAACTAAGGAGGAATAATATGCAATGTCCATATTGTAATTATAAAGAATCAAAAGTTGTAGATTCAAGACATACAGATAGTAATTCTATTAGAAGAAGAAGAGAGTGTGAATCTTGTAAAAAAAGATACACTACTTATGAAACTATTGAAACAACACCTGTAATGGTTGTAAAAAAAGATAATACAAGAGAATATTTTGATAGAGAAAAAATAAAAAATGGTCTTATAAAATCTTGTGAAAAAAGACCAGTATCAATTGATCAAATTGAAAGTGTTGTATCTTACATAGAAAATCAAATAAATAAAAATTATATGACTGAAGTAGAAACAAGATTAATTGGTGAAATGATAATGGATAAGTTAAAAGATATAGATGAAGTATCTTATGTGAGATTTGCTTCAGTATATAGACAATTTAAAGATATAAATACATTTGTAAATGAACTAAAAACTATTTTAATGGAGAAGGATAAATAATATGGAAAATTACATAACAGTAGATAGAATAAAAAAAGAATTTGACTTTGTAAATTTAGTTATAACAACAACTAATATAGATGCTAAAAATGAAGAAGATTTATTTAAAACTTTTAGTGAGGAAGAATTTAATTTAAAAAAATTAACTAGAAACTCTCAAATACATTCTAGTATTGTTAATAAAATTGATGAAAATAATATTGGACAAAGAATAGATGGAGATGCATTAATTACTAATGTGGCTCAAGTACCTTTATTAATATTGACAGCAGATTGCGTTCCAGTAGTAATAATAGACCCTAAAAATAAGGCTATAGGAGTTGCTCATGCAGGATGGAGAGGAACGTATGATAAAATATGTAAAAATACAATAGATGAAATGGTAAAAGATTATAATTCTAATCCAGAAGATTTAGTATGTGTTATAGGACCTTCTATAGGGGTTTGCTGTTATGAAGTGTCAGAAGAATTAGTTGAAAAATTTAACACAAATTTAGCAAATCATGCAGGAAAATTCGATATAATAAAAGATGGAAAGCATTATTTAGATTTATGGAAAATTAATGAACTTACATTAAAAGATTGTAACGTAAAAGAAGAAAATATAATAAATCTTCAAATTTGTACTAATTGTAATCATGATAAATTCTATTCTTATAGAAAACATAATAAAACACCAAAGAGAATAGGGACTATGATTCAAATTAAATAGGGAGGAATAATAATGAGTACTAAGATTCTTATAATTGATGATGAGGAAAATATAGTAGAACTTTTACAATTTAATTTAGAAACTTCGGATTATATAGTGGATTATTCTTATGATGGTTTTGATGGTTTTTTAAAAGCCAAAGAAAATAAACCAGATTTAATACTACTAGACTGGATGTTACCTAATATAAGTGGAATAGACGTACTAAAGAAAATAAGAGATGATAAGGATCTTAAAAATACTCCAGTAATTATGCTTACAGCTAAAAATATGGAAGCTGATAAAGTTGAAGGTTTAGTTGGTGGAGCTGACGATTATATAACAAAGCCTTTTAGTGTAAAAGAACTATTGGCAAGAATAAGTTCTGTTTTAAGAAGATATAATATAAACTCAACTAGGGAAGAAGAAATTTTAACAGTAAAAGACATAACTTTAGATTTAATCAAACATGAAGTAATTAAAAATGGAGAAAAACTTGATTTGACTTTAAAAGAGTTTGATTTATTAAAAATATTACTTCAGAATAAAGGAAAAGTTTTATCAAGAAATTTCTTATTAGATAAGATTTGGGGATATGAATTTTATGGGGAAACTAGAACTGTAGATGTACATATTAGATATTTAAGAAAAAAGATAGAAAATCCTGATAGCAATGAAAAATATATTGAAACTATTAGAGGTATAGGATATAAAATAGAGTAAGAAATGGAGAATGATATATGGAACCTGTTAGTAGTATCTACTTTTTTATTATGCTATCGGCTTGTAGTATAGCAATATTATTGTATAGATATGCAGTAACTATGAAAAGATTTCTAAAAAGCTTTATAAAAATTTCTAAAAAAGTTAGCAATAAGGAATTTCATTCAAGATTACAATCTTCAGCTAGAGGAGAACTTGGTGAGCTTGCAAGAAATTTTAACTTTATGATGGAAACAATGGAAAATACCATAGAAGAAGTTGAATATAAACATCTTCAACTAACTTCTGTATTAAAAAGTATTTCCCATGGAATATTAGTAATAGATATAAATGGAAATATTATATTAATAAATGATGAAGCACGAAATATTATAAAAAGTAAATGTATTGGAGAAGAAGAAGGAAAAAATATTAAGCAAGTTATAGATGTGGATGAAATATTAAAAGGAATTGTTCAACATATAGGAAGCAAAGAAAATCATATTGAGAATTTAACTTTAGAAGATGAAACAGTTTATAAGCTAAAAATAGACCCAGTATATTTACAAAATTCTAAAAATGCTATTATAGGTTCTATAATTAATATTGAAAATATAACTGAGATTGTAAAGCTTGAAAATATGCGTAGAGATTTTGTAGCTAATGTTAGTCATGAATTAAAAACACCTCTAACATCGATTAATGGATTTGTAGAAACTTTAATCATGAATGAAGATTTACAAGTAAGTAAAAGAAATAGATTTTTAGCCATAATTCAAAAGGAATCAGACAGACTAAAAAGATTGATAGAAGATATACTTTTACTTTCATCTATAGAAAATAAAAATGATTTAGTAAAAGAAAGTATCTCTCTTTATGATGTATTTAAAGAAGTGTATGATATGATAAATTATATTGCAAGTTCTAAAAATATAGATTTATCATATGAATTTGAAGATGATAAAGTGGTTGTTCAAGCTTATGGAGATTATATGAAACAATTACTATTAAATCTAATAGATAATGCTATTAAATATACTCCAAATGGAGGAAAAGTAATAGTTAAGCAATTTACTAAAGATAATAATATAATTATAGAGGTTATAGATAATGGAATGGGAATTCCAAAAGAAGATCAAAGTAAAATATTCCAAAGATTTTATAGAGTAGATAAGGCTAGAAGTAGGTCTGTAGGTGGTACAGGATTAGGCTTAGCTATAACAAAACATATTGTAAACTCACTTAATGGCAGTATTAGTGTAGAAAGTGAATTTGGCGAGGGTAGCAAATTTATAGTAAAATTACCGAAAAAAATTTCCTAGGTTAAATAGGAAATTTTTTTTATTTTTTGCACAAACTAAAATTATAGGTTTTAAGTGAAAATTTAAAATTTATATTTAAATATAAGCTATTAGGAGGATTTAGTTTTATGAATGACAGTCAAATAAATGATGCCTTATTTAGACATGCTTTTATTACAGCTATGATAATAGGAACGTTATGTAGGTTTTTTGTACTAAGAGTAGAAGATAAGCAATATCCATCGAGACCACAAGATTACATAGAACAAATTATTATAGCAGCACTAGCAGCATCCCTTGGAGCAGTAGCTTTACCTGCCCTTATAGATAAAGAATTTTCTGCATTGACATTTTTAGCAGTGGGAATTCAACAGTTTCAAGGATTGTCTCAGCAAGAAAAGATAACTTTAGAAAATATAGATTCTGACGAGATAGTAAGCAAAGGTGAAGGATATATTAATGAAATTGCAACTACATATGAAGTAAGAAGTTATATTAGTTTATTTTCCGCCTTATTATCATCCATCGTATATATATATATTGCTAGAAAATTTGATGCAGATATATTAATTTGTATAATCGCAGCCTCAATAGCAGGAATTATAGTAGGTCTTTTCTTTAGAAGAGTGCTTAGAAGACCAAGTATTAACGATGTTGCAGAGATATATATGGCAAAAATATCTTTTGAAGAACAATTATTAAAAGTTAATGATATAACCATGACAAATATAGGTTTAAAAGATACTAGAAAAAAATATTTAGAGCAAGGTATGGCTATAGAAATTGTACCTAAAAGTATGACTGATTTTGGTATTATTAATGATATTGATCAACAAAGAGCGATAATGCATAATATCTATATTCATTTAGGATTTGCTAAGGATGTTGATGAAAAAGATCTTTTACCTATCGCTAGAACAAATTTAGATAAAAAAAGTGTAGTAATTATTATGATACCTTTAATAAAAGATGAAGTAACATTTATGCAAGTGGCTGGAAGTACCCCTGTATTGGATACATCCAAAGGAAAGCAAAGTGCATATAAGAAAAAGCCTTTATTTTTAAAATAAAGAAATAAAAAGAGGTGTTTAAATGGACAGAATATTTTTTATAGGGATTATAATAGGAGTAATTTCTAGAATAATAATGTTAAATTTAGATCAAAAACAATATCCATCACAGCCCAATATACTAGTATCTCAAATTGTACTTGCTTTTGTGGCCTCTTCTTTAGGAGCATTATTAATACCAGCATTAATAAATAGATCGTATACATCTATTACATTTTTATCATTGGCAGCAGAACAGTTTAGACAGGTAAGAAGTAATAGAAGGGATACATTAGAAAGCTTGGAAGGAAGTCAACTTGTCACAAGAGGAAATTCTTTTATAGAAGAAATTGCAAGAACTTATGAAGTTAGAAACTATGTATGTATAGTTACATCATTTTTTACAGTAGCAAGCTATTCTATATTAACTGGAGAGTTTAAATTAAATGAAAATATGTCAATAATTATAAGTACCATAATTGGGATTTTAATTACATTTTTATTAAAGAAAATATTATCTAGACAAAGTATAGGAGATGTAGCAGAAGTTTCCATAGTCGATATTAAATTTGTCAATGAAACCATATTGCAAGTTGGAAGCTTAAAAGGAATAACTAATGTTGGTCTTAAAAGCGATAGAGAAAGATATTTAAAATATGGAATAGGTGTGGAAATAAGACCTAAAAATAATAGTTATGCAAATGCATCAATTTTAAATTATCCAGGTCAAAGACAAGCCATATGTTATAATCTCTACTCTAGGATTGGAGTACTTAGAGAAAGTAATGAACCTGTATTTACTCCTATTCCTAGAAAAGACCCAAATAGCCAAGCTATATTTTTAGCATTTATACCAATGATAAAAGATGAAAGCAAAGTTATAGAAGCTGTAAAATCAGCTCCAATACTTGCAAGTGCTAAGGGAAAATATTTAGCACTTAAAAATTTAACTATATCAGGAAAGGAAAATGAATAAATGGGAAAAGATGTGGGTATTAATTCGTATACACTGGCAGTAATAACTACAGATAAAAATATGACTACATCAGGAGGATGTCCTATTTTTTATGCCAGTAATGATGATGAATTACAAAATAAAGCTATGTTAATGGCAAAATGTGTTGATGGTATAGTTCATCAAATTTCTGATGGAGTTCTTATAGTAGTTAAACATTAGGTACCCAAAGAGGTACCTTTATTATATTAGTGTAGTTTGATATAGATACAAGTTGACTAATTTTTTTAAATCAGGTATGATAAGATGATGTATTTACATCTATAATTAGATAATGCATTTATGTAGAAAAGTGGTGAAAATTCAGATGGAAGTTAATGTTAAAAACATAAATAACTTAGTAAGTAAAGTTTATAAAGGAAGTATAGCCGAAGAAATTGGAATAGAGGTAGGAGATGTTCTTTTATCTGTAAATGGAGAAAGAGTTGAAGATATAATTCAGTATAAGTTTTTAATTAGTGACGAGTATATTGAATTAGAAATCCAAAAAATAAACGGTAGAGTTTATTTATATGAAATAGAAAAAGATTATGATGAAGAATTAGGTATAGAATTTACTAATCCTATTATTGATAAAGCAAAAAGCTGTAGAAATAAATGTGTATTTTGCTTTATAGATCAACTTCCAGAAGGTATGAGAGAGACTTTATACTTTAAGGATGATGACTCTAGATTATCATTTTTACAAGGGAACTTTGTAACTTTAACAAATATGAGTGAAGATGATATTAATAATATTATTAAATATAGAATTAGTCCCATAAATATTTCTGTTCATACAACAAATCCTGAGCTAAGAAGAAAAATGATAAACAACAAATTTGCAGGAAAGCTAATGGATACTATGAGAAGATTAGCTGAAGCAGGTATAGAAATGAATGCTCAGATAGTACTTTGTCCAGGATATAATGATAAAAAAGAACTTGAAAGAACGCTAGAAGATTTAGCAAGTCTTCGTCCTTATGTTCATAGTGCAGCAATTGTGCCAGTTGGAATAACTAGATATAGAGATAATCTTGCTAAACTTGAAATATTTGATGAAAAAAGTGCATCAGAAACAATTGATCAAATACATAAACTTCAAGAAAAATATCTTGAAGAATTAGGGACAAGATTTGCATTTTTATCAGATGAATTTTATATTATCGCCAAAAGACCATTATTAAAATATGATGAGTATGAAGGTTTCCTTCAATTTGAAGATGGTGTAGGTATGATAAGAAAAATGGGAACTGAAGTAGTTGAATATTTAAAAACTATAAATGATGATAGATTAAATAAAACTAAAAAAGTTTCTATAGCAACAGGAAAATCTGCATATGAATTTATGTGTAATATGGCTGAAGAAATAATGAATAAATTTAAAAATATTGAAATTAATGTATATAGGATAAAAAATAATTTCTTTGGTGAAACAATAACTGTAAGTGGTCTTTTAACAGCAACTGATTTAATAGACCAATTAAAAAACAAGGATTTAGGAGAAACTTTATATATAACTAGATCTATGATGAAGGCTGATGAAGAAATTTTCTTAGACAATATAACTTTAAAAGAATTAGAAGAAAAATTAAACATTGAAGTTATACCATGCCAAAATGAAGGTATTGATGTGGTAGACAAAATAACTAAATAGGAAGGAGAATCAATATGGATAATAGACCCATAGTTGCAGTAGTAGGTAGACCAAATGTTGGGAAATCTACACTATTCAATAAATTAGCAGGAAAAAGAATATCAATAGTAGAAGATACACCAGGTGTTACTAGAGATAGAATATTTACAGAAGTAGAGTGGTTAAATAAATACTTTACTTTAATAGATACAGGAGGAATTGAGCCTGAAAATGACGATATAATATTAACTCAAATGAGAAACCAAGCAATGCTTGCTATGGATATGGCTCATGTTATAGTATTTGTTGTTGATGGAAAAAGTGGAATAACTTCTGCAGATAGAGAAGTTGGATTAATGCTTAGAAAAACTAATAAACCAGTAATCTTAGCAGTAAATAAAATAGATAATATGAACTTAGTAGATAACATATATGACTTTTATGAATTAGGACTAGGAGAACCTCATCCAATATCAAGTGCTAATGCCATGGGACTTGGAGACTTATTAGATGAAATAGTTGAAAACTTCCCAGAAGGATTAAACACAGAATACAACGAAGATATAATAAGAGTTGCTATAACTGGTAAACCAAATGCAGGTAAATCATCAATATTAAATAAAATATTAGGTGAAGATAGAGTTATAGTAAGTCCAATAGCAGGTACAACTAGAGATGCAGTTGATACATACTTTGAAAAAGGTGATCAACAGTATTTATTAATCGATACAGCAGGTATAAGAAGAAAAAGTAAAGTATATGAAAGAGTTGAAAAATTCTCAGTTCTTAGATCTATGTCAGCAGTATCTAGAGCAGATGTTGTATTAATAGTTATAGATGCAACAGAAGGTGTTACAGAGCAAGATACAAAAGTTGCAGGTATTGCCCATGATGAAGGTAAAGCTTGTATATTTGTAATTAATAAATGGGACTTAATAGAAAAAGATAATAAAACATTAGGAAATTACACTAATGAAATAAGAGATATGTTCCCATTCATGAACTATGCTCCAATACTATTTGTTTCAGCAAAAACTAATCAAAGAATGAATAGAATATTAGATACAGTTGATCAAGTTGCAGCTGAACATTCTAAACGTATAAGTACATCTCAATTAAATGATGTTATAGGTGAAGCTGTAATGCTTAACCAACCACCATCAGATAAAGGTAAGAGACTTAAAATTTACTATGGAGCACAAACAGGTGTTAAACCACCAAAAATTACTTTATATATAAATAATAAAGAGTTAACTCACTTCTCATACCAAAGATATTTAGAAAACAAAATAAGAGAAAACTTTGGATTTGAAGGAACATCAATGCAATTCGAGTACAAAGAAAAGGATAGAAAAAGATAGAAACTTTAGGGGGATTATATGTTAAATTATATAATTATAATTATAATTGCCTACCTTCTTGGAAATATATCAACTTCATATATAGTTGCAAAGCAACTTAGTGGAGTTGATATAAGAACTCAAGGTTCTGGTAATGCAGGGTCTACAAATGTGCTTAGAACATTAGGTAAAAAAGCAGGCGCATTAACTTTTATAGGTGATGTTTTAAAAGGGCTAATAGCAGTACTAATAGCTAAAATGATTGCTCATTTTGTTAATTTAGATGAAACAACATGTGCATATTTAGCAGTAGTAGCAGTAGTTTTAGGCCACAATTATCCAGTATTTCTTGGATTTAAAGGTGGTAAAGGAGTTGCAACTTCTCTAGGTTCTATGCTAGGAATGAATCCTGTAGTAGCACTATTATGTTTAGGATTTTTTATAATTATAGTAGCAATAACTAAATATGTATCTTTAGGTTCTATATTAGGAATAGGATTATCACCTATAATTATGATAATAACTCATAATTATAAAGGTATTTTAGTAACATTATTTTTAACCATATCGGTAGCCATAACTCATAGGGAAAATATTAAGCGATTAATAAATGGCACTGAAAGAAAATTAGGTGAAAAGAAAAATTAATTACTATATTAGGTGGTGTTTATTATGCAAAAAATGTGTGTTATAGGTGCTGGAAGCTGGGGAAGTGCTTTAGCTCTAAGTCTATATAAAAATAATCATAAAGTTTTTATGTGGACAAGAGATATTGAACAAGTAGAAGAAATACGCACTACAAAAATAAATAGCAAATTTTTACCGGGAATTGTTTTTCCGAAAGATTTAATTGTTTCTAATGATCTAGAAGAAGTAATATTAGATAGTGAAATTATAGTTTTAGCTGTTCCATCACAAGCAGTTAGAAGTGTATGTAAACAAATTAAACCTTATGTAAAAGATAATCAAATATTAGTTGATGTGGCAAAGGGATTAGAAAAAGGAACAGGTCTTAGATTATCAGATGTGGTAAAAGAAGAATTACCTAATAATCCTTATGTTGTTTTATCTGGACCTTCTCACGCAGAAGAAGTTTCAAGATACATGCCTACTACTTTAGTTGCAGCTTGTGAAGACATAAAATATGCACAAAAAGTTCAAGATATTTTTATGAGTCCATCTCTTAGAGTATATACTAATCCAGATTTAATTGGTGTAGAACTAGGTGGTGCACTAAAAAATATAATTGCCTTTGGAGCAGGTATGTGTGATGGTCTAGGATATGGAGACAACACTAAAGCTGCACTAATGACAAGAGGAATTGCAGAAATAGGAAGACTTGGAGTTGCCATGGGAGCAGATGTAAATACTTTTACAGGACTTTCAGGTATTGGAGATTTAATTGTTACTTGTACAAGTATGCATAGTAGAAATAGAAGAGCTGGGATACTTATGGGACAAGGTAAATCACTTCAAGAAACATTGGATGAAGTTCAAATGGTAGTAGAAGGAATAACAGCAACAGAAGTTGCATATAAAATATCAAGAGAGTTAAACATTGATATGCCAATAACTGAAGCTATTTATTCAGTTTTATACCAAGGCGCAAATCCAAATGAGGCTGTATTAGAGCTTATGACAAGATCTAAAAAGCATGAAATGGAAGAAGTAGTCAACAATGGACTATTTAGATAAATAGAAAAAAGTATAAAAATATAAATGTAATAAAAAATTCCCTCCTTAAATATAATTAACTAAGAAATTATATGCAGGAGGGAATTTTTATGAACAATATATATGAAGACATTGCGAAAAGAACCCAAGGTGACATATATATAGGAGTTGTAGGGCCTGTTAGAACAGGTAAATCAACTTTTATAAGACGATTTATGGAAACCCTTGTTTTGCCTAATATAGAAAATGACTTCAAAAGGGAAAGAACTAAAGATGAGATACCTCAAAGTGGTTCTGGAAGAACTATAATGACAGTTGAGCCAAAGTTTGTTCCAGCTGATGGCGTTGAAATAAAAATAAAAGACACTGTATCTTTAAAAGTCAGAATGGTAGACTGCGTCGGATACATAGTTGATGGCGCTTTAGGTCATGAAGAAGATGGAAAGCAACGACTTGTATCTACTCCATGGTCAAAAGAGGCTATGACTTTTGAAAAGGCCGCTGAAATTGGAACTAAAAAAGTTATAAAGGACCATTCAACAATAGGAATAGTAATTATTACTGATGGATCTGTTACTGGTATAGAAAGAAGTAGTTATATAATACCAGAGGAAAGAGTTATAAAAGAATTAAAATCTTTAAAGAAACCTTTTGCAGTAGTATTAAATACTAAGCACCCAAATAGTGAAGATACAAAATTTTTAAGAAAAGACTTGGAAGAAAAGTATGATGTTCCAATAATACCTATGGATGTAGATAAGATGGATGAAGAAGATATAGAAGAAGTTATGGAAACAGTACTTTATGATTTTCCATTGGGAGAAATTAGAATTAATTTGCCTGATTGGGTAGAAGGTCTTGCTAATAACCATTGGATAAAAACTAATATTATTAATACTTTAAAAGAATCAATATCATCTATTGATAAGATAAGAGATATTAATAATGTGGTGGCAAGTTTTAATGAATTAGCTTTTTTAGATGAATGTCAGGTAGATGATGTAAGTCTTGGAGAAGGAATAATAAATATTGATTTATGCACTAAGCAAGAATTATTCTATGAAATTTTGGAAGAACAAAGTGGATTTAAAATTGCAGGTAATTGTCAATTACTTAATTTAATTACTAAATTATCTAAGGTTAAAGCTGAATATGATAAGATTGAAAGCGCTCTTTGTGATGCAAAGACATTAGGATATGGAGTAGTGGCTCCATCACTAGATGAACTTAGTTTAGAAGAACCTGAGATTATTAAACAAGGCAAACAATATGGAATTAAATTAAAAGCTAATGCTCCATCTCTTCACATAATAAAAGCAGATATATCTACAGAAGTATCTCCTATAGTAGGTAATCAAAACCAAGGTGAAGAAATGATTAAATACTTATTAGAAGAGTTTGAACAAAATCCTTCACAATTATGGGAATCAAATATGTTTGGTAAATCATTAAATGATTTAGTAAAAGAACAACTAGAAAGTAAATTATATACAATGCCAGAAGAGATAAGATGTAAAATTCAAAAAACTCTTCAAAAAATTATTAATGAAGGAAGTAGCAATATAATTACTATTTTATTATAAATATACAATTAAAAAGAGATAAATATAAAAGACTAGATGTATAAAAAAATAAAAATGAATCTAGTCTTTTTTATATACAAAAAACGGTCTGAAATTTTGTGAAAATTGAAAAAAAATAGAGGAAAATTGCAATAAACATAGAATTTCTTAAATAAGAGGAAAGGTATACGATTGTTGAGTATTTTAGTTATAAAATTTCTAACTAAAAAATATACTTTAATATATACTTTTCTCGCAATGGTATATTAATTTTTAGGGATAAATTTTATTATTAGGAGGGGTTTTATGGAAAACATAGTTAATACGGTCAACGGTGTTGTTTGGAGTAACTGGCTAGTTTGTTTATGTTTGCTCTCTGGGATTTATTTTTCTCTTAGAACAAGATTTTCTCAAGTAAGAAATCTTAAAGAAATGGTACATTTATTATTTGCAGGTGAAAAATCTGAAGAAGGTATTTCATCTTTCCAAGGTTTCTGTACAGCTTTAGCAGGACGTATAGGAACAGGTAATATAGCAGGGGTTGCAACTGCTATAGCTTGGGGTGGTCCAGGAGCATTATTCTGGATGTGGATGATAGCCTTTTTAGGTGCAGGTTCAGCATTTGCCGAATCTACGCTAGGACAATTATACAAAGAAAAACATGAAGGACAATATTGTGGTGGTCCAGCTTATTATATTGAAAAAGGATTTGGTAAAAAAGGTTGGGCTAAAGTTTATGGTATGGTATTTGCCATAGTTACAGTTATATCTGTAGGTATATTATTACCAGGTGTTCAATCTAACTCAATAGCAGTATCAGTTAATAATGCATTTGGTGTTAATGTAAAAATAACAGGTATAGCACTAGTTATATTAGTTGGTGTAGTTATATTTGGTGGAATAAAAAGAATAGGTTCTGCTGCAGAGTTTATAGTTCCGTTCATGGGTGGAGCATATATATTAATGGCTCTAATTATAATAATAGTTCATATTGGTTATTTACCACATGTTCTAGCTTTAATATTTAAATCAGCATTTGGTGCAGAAGCTACATTTGGCGGAATACTTGGTTCTACTATAGCTTGGGGGGTTAAACGTGGTGTTTACTCAAATGAAGCTGGTCAAGGTACTGGTCCACAAGCATCTTCAGCAGCTGAAGTATCTCACCCTGCAAAACAAGGTTTTGTTCAAGCTTTCTCAGTTTATGTTGATACATTATTTGTTTGTTCTGCAACTGGATTTATGATATTAATGACTGATAACTATACTACTTTTAGTGAAAAAACTCATGAAATTATATTTAATGCAGGTCCTGAATATACAATAGATCAAATAGGTCCGGCTTATACTCAAGGTGCAGTTAATACATTGATAAATGGTTTTGGTGCAGCTTTTGTTGCCATAGCTTTATTCTTCTTTGCATTTACTACATTAATGGCTTATTACTATATAGCTGAAGTTAATGTTAATTATATAGTTAAGAGATTTACAGGAAAAGGAAATATATGGGCAGTTCATGCATTAAAATTAGTTTTACTTTTCATGACATATTATGGTTCAGTAAAAACATCAGATCTTGCATGGGCAATGGGGGACATAGGTGTTGGACTTATGGCTTGGTTAAATATTATAGCCATATTAGCATTGTCTAACATAGTAATGAAGTGCTTTAAAGATTATGAAGCTCAGATGAAGTCAGGTAAGGTAAGTGAAGAAATTACATTTGATCCTGTACCATTAGGAATTAAAGGTGCCGACTTCTGGGAAGAATTAAATAAGGAAAAAACTGATTAGAAAATAATAGCTCTTGATAAAAATGGTTCTCAATTTTGAGAACCATTTTTTATTGTAATTAAATTATATATTATCTGATTTGTGGATAATTTATAATTTCAAACTTATTAGCTTGAGCAATGGACGAAGTCGTTAGCAATATGAACGAAGTGAATTTTTATTATATAATATTTTATATTTTTAGGACAAAAAGTGAAATTTTTAATATAATTGGTTATAATCTTATATAGAATAAAGTAATAATATTGAAATTTATATTATATTATTAAATTATTTGACAAGATAATTTATAATGCTTAAAATATAGTTAAAATGGATTGATTATACTTTATATTTTATATTCTTAGGGAGTATACGTAATTCAATTGTACATAATATGTAGGAGGAAAGAAAATGTTAGATATCAAAAGGATAAGAGAAAATCTAGAAGATATTAAAAAGGCTATGGACAGAAGAGGGGAAAAAGAATTTGACCTTGATGCTGTTGTAGAACTAGATGACCAAAGAAGAGAATTATTAAAAGAGGTTGAAGCTTTAAAAAGCGAAATGAATATTGAGCAAAAGAAAATACCTCAATTAATGAAAGAAGGAAAAAAAGAAGAAGCTGAAGCTGAAAAAGTTAAATTAAAAGAGCTTTCAGAAAAAATAAAAGGTTTAGATGAAAAAGTAAAAAAAGTTCAAGAAGAACTACAATATAGATTACTTAGAATACCAAACGTACCAAATGTAAACGTTCCACAAGGCGATACAGATGAAGATAATGTAGAAATTAGAAAATGGGGAGAACCAAAACAATTTGATTTTGATTTCAAAGCTCACTGGGATATAGGAACAAATCTTGGAATATTAGATTTTGAAACAGGAGCTAAAATAACTGGTTCAAGATTTACTTTATACAAAGATAAAGGTGCAAGATTAGAAAGATCTTTAGTAAACTTCTTCTTAAATACACATACTGATAAAAATGGATATACAGAAATATTACCACCATTTATGGCAAATAGAGATAGTTTTGTTGGAACAGGACAACTTCCTAAATTTGCAGAAGATATGTTCAAAATAGAAGGATTAGATTACTTCTTAATACCAACTGCAGAAGTACCAGTAACTAACATACATAGAGATGAAATAGTAAGTGGAGATAAATTACCAATAAAATACTGTGCATACACTCCATGCTTCAGATCAGAAGCAGGTTCTGCAGGTAGAGATACTAGAGGATTAGTTAGACAACATCAATTTAACAAAGTTGAATTAGTTAAATTTGTTAAACCAGAAGAATCTTATGAAGAATTAGAAAAATTAACAAATGATGCTGAAATGATGTTACAAATGTTAGGATTACCATACAGAGTAGTTAAAATATGTACTGGTGACTTAGGATTCACTGCAGCATTTAAATATGACTTAGAAGTATGGATGCCATCATACAACAGATACGTTGAAATATCTTCTTGTTCAAACTTTGAAGATTTCCAAGCTAGAAGAGCTGGTATAAGATTTAGAAGAGATAAAAACTCTAAAGCAGAATACTGTCATACATTAAATGGTTCAGGTCTTGCTGTAGGTAGAACAGTTGCTGCTATACTTGAAAACTACCAACAAGCTGATGGATCAGTAGTAGTTCCAGAAGTATTAAGACCATATATGGGAATGGATGTTATAAAATAATTTATAATCTGCATATAAGAAAAAGAGAGATGAAAAATCTCTCTTTTTTAATTGTAAGGAAATTATAAATTATTCTATCTGTTGATAATTTATTTAGGTTGAAATGTTTCACAAGATGAAAAATGAGAATTTATATTAACATCAGGAGCAGTGCAATTACTATCTTTATAATATATGCAATTATTAGCTTCACATATTATATCTTCAGGTGTAGTATAATGACCAACTTCAATTACACTTGTAAAAAAACCTACACTATCAGCAAAGTATGTTGAACAAGTAGTATCAGATGTTCTCACAGCAGATATACCTCTTATATGTATATTACCAGCATGGCAGTCATGATTATAATTATGTGCGCAATTAACTGCGTTACAATATATTTTTTTATCAGACATTTTTATTTCCTCCAAAATAATCTTTTTTTTATTTTAGTCTAAAGAAAATAAAGTATGTATGAAGGCAGAAATAATTTAAGTAGAAATATATGTAATTATGTTATATAAGGAAAGCAAATTATAACAAAACTCGTCTTATAATTTAATTTTATTTTTGTAGAAGTGATTAATTACCAAATATAATTAATTTTTTTTGAAGAAAAAAGATGAAATAAGAAATAATAGTTGTTAATGAAATCTGAAGTATACTTATTAATTTTAGAAGGATTTAAATAAAATTTAAAGAAATTATATAATTAAACACCTTTAAAAAATCTAAATGCTGAGGTGAGTTCATTGAAGAAAATAAAATATTCAAGGATTTTTATTTTAGGAGTGTTAATTTATATTTTATTTAGAGGAGTAACTCTTTTGTTAGGGTTGACCACAACTGTATTAACTTTAAAAGATGATGATTATACTATGAAAATAAAAACTAAAGCTTTGATAATTAGAGATGAATATTTGATAAAAAGCGATACAAATGGTGTATTGTCTTTAATAGTAAGTGAAAATGAAAAAGTCCAAAACTCTCAGAAAATAGCCGTTGTATATAATAGTTATATAAACAATAGTATTAATAAAGAAATATATGATTTAAAAGAGGATATAAAAGAAATTGAAAAAAATAATAATAGCTTTCAAAAAGGTGTATTATCTGCAAAAAAAGAACAACTTAAAATATTAGAAGAAAAAGTTAAAAATAATAGTACTGACTATTATAGTGATACATCAGGGGTAGTATCTTATAAATACGACAATAATGAAAATAAATATAGTAGTGAAAATTTATCTGCTTTAATAAAGGAAGATATAGAAGTCTCTAGTAACAATTATATTTCTACAAGTGGTGATAACACGAAAATTAAACAAGGAGAAACTATTGCTAGAATTATAAATAATAATGAAGTTTATCTAGCATTTGTTAGTAAAGATAATAAGTTGTTTAAAAAAGATGATAGTGTTAAAATTAAGATTAAGAAGGAATTAATAAATGGTGAAATATATAAAATTTACAAGAAAAAGGACTACTTTGTTGTAGTAGTTAAAATTACTCAACAAAATATTGGAATTTATGATACAAGAGAAGCAGAATTTGATATAATATATAGGCAAATGGAAGCTTTAAGAATACCTAAACAATCCATAGTTAATGAAAATAATAAAAAAGGTGTCTATGTCATAAACGAAGAAAATAATAAACCTGAATTTGTTGAAATTAAAGGCGATTATTTTGAAGATGATGATTATATATATGTAGATTTTAGAAATAATGAAAAAAGTGGAGTAAACACAGTAAATTTACACGATAGAATTATACTAAAACCTAATTTTTTTAATAAAAAAGTTGCAAAAATTAATTAATATAACACATGAGAAGGTGGTAATTATGTCAATTAAAGAGAACATAGTATCTATTAAAAAAAATATTGAAGATATTGAAAAAAAATGTAATAGACAAGATAAAGTAAATTTAATGGCGGTCACTAAAACTGTTGATGTAGATAAGGTTTTGGAAGCTATAGATGCGGGAATAACAGATATAGGAGAAAACAAACCTCAGGAATTAGCTAGAAAATATGAAGCTATAGGTGATAAGGTTAGATATCATTTGATTGGAACTTTACAGACAAATAAAGTTAAATACATAATAGATAAAGCATATATGATTCACTCTTTAGATAGAATAGCACTATGTGAAGAAATACAAAAAAGAGCTGAAAAAATAGATAAAGTTATTAATTGCCTAGTTCAAGTTAATATATCAAAAGAAGAAAGTAAACATGGTTTAGAAGAAGAAGAGGTAATCGATTTTATAAAAGAAGTGTCTAGTAATTATAAAAACATACATATTAAAGGTTTAATGACTATGGCTCCGTTTATAGATGATGAACAAAAAATAAGACAAGTATTTAAAGATTTAAAAGATTTATCATTAGAAGTAAAAAAATTAAACTTATCTAACGTAGATATGGACACTTTATCTATGGGAATGAGTCATGATTATAAAATTGCAATTGAAGAAGGTTCTACTATAGTGAGGGTAGGAACTTCTATATTTGGAGAAAGAAATTATAATAAATAAGAAAATATAGGGAGGAATATAAAATGAGTGAAGGAATAATAAAGAAATTTAGAAACTGGATGACAGTTGAAGGTGATGAAGAAGAGTATTATGAAGATGAAGTTGATTATGGTCAAAGAGATGAAATAGATGAAGAACCAGAAGTTAAAGCTGAAAATATTAATACTCAAACCGCAAAAAGTAAAATAGTGAATATACATACTAATAGTCAAATGAAAGTAGTTATAGCTGAACCTAAAAAATATGAAGATGTAACTATAATAGCAGATCATTTAAGACAAAGAAGAGCAGTAATTGTAAACTTAGAAAGTATAGAACACGAACCAGAAGTTAAAAAATCAATATACTACTTTATGAGTGGGGCAGTATATATGTTAGATGGAAGTATGCAAAAAGTTTCTAAATCTATATTTATGTTAGCACCAAGCAATGTGGACATAGATGCTAATGTAAAAAAAGAATTAGAAAGTAAAGCATTTTTTCCATGGCAAAAATAATTAAAAAGGAGAAATACCATGCATATTATAGCAGTATTGCTTGTTAGACTTTTAAACTTATTAACATGGCTTATTATTATACAATGTTTGATGTCTTGGTTTCCTGGGGCTAGATATTCAAAGCCTTATGAAATATTAAGCATGATTACAGAACCTTTAGTTGGTCCAATTAGAGAGCTTTTATTTAGATATATAGATATACCAATAGATTTTTCACCAGTTATAGCAATTTTTTTAATATCATTTGTACAAAGATTAATTTTTTCTTTAGTTTGGTAGGAAGTGAAAAATGGACAAAATAAAATTAACATCATACATTAAAGATATAGGCTTAAAAAATAAGATGTTTAAAATTATTGATAAAGCAAATGGTTGTTTAAAAAATTATGATGTAAGATATAGTGATTTTTTAAATCCTTTTGAAGTTGAAAATGCAAAAGCAATTTTAAATTCAAATGATGATTTAAAATATAGCGTTGATGGTGGATATGATGAAAGTGAAAGAAAAATAGTATTTATATATCCTTTTTATATGGAGTATGAAGATATTGATGAAACTTTAAGATTTATACAAATCGAAGGTAATTTCAAATTTAAATCCATTAGCCACAAAGATTATCTAGGCTCCTTGCTTAGCTTAGGTATAAAAAGAGAAAAAATTGGAGATATAATTATACATGAGAACTTTTGTCAGGTAATAGTTAGTTTTGACATATGTGATTTTATTTTAATGAACTTAGAAAAAGTTTCTAACAATAATGTTAAATTAAAAGAAATTTCTAGAGAAGATATTATATATAGTAAGCCCAAATATAAGGATGTATCTTTTACTGTAACATCTAGCAGAATAGACTGTATAATAAGTGGTTTATATAATATATCTAGACAAGAAAGTTCAAAACTAATAAATAATGAAAAAGTTCAAGTAAATTATGAAAAAATAACATCTTGCTCAAACGAAATAAAAGCAGGATGTTTAATCTCTGTTAGAGGAAAAGGTAGATCACAAATAACTTCTATTGGTGGTTTAACTAAAAAAGGTAAAATTAAAGTTCAAGGAAAAATATTATTGTAGGAGGGAAATATATGATTACTCCGATGGACATAGAAAATAAAGAATTTAAAAAAGGATTTAGGGGATATAACGAAGAAGAAGTTGATGAATTCCTAGATATAGTCAAAGAAGATTTTGAAAATTTATATAGAGAAAATTTAGATTTAAAAGAAAAACTTAAGTTATATCAAGAGCAAGTTAGTAGATATAAAAGTATAGAAGAAACGTTAAATGCAACATTAATAACTGCTCAAACTGCAGCAGAAGATACTTGTAGTGCAGCTAATAAAAAAGCAAAAATAATAGTAGAAGAAGCTGAGTTAAAATCAAAACAAATTATTGAGGATTGTAAGGAAAGAATAATTGAATTACAAAATCAATATGATAATCTTGTTAAAGAATTTAAAATATTTAGAAATAAATTTAAATCTTTAATTAAAGATGAGATGACAACAATAGATGAGATATTTTATGATGTAGATGAACAATGCAAAGAATCATTTGGAGCAAATAATTTATCTACAGATGGAGATGGATTGTTAGCACAAGATGAAGCTGCATCAGCTCTAGAATAATAAAATTTTATTTAATTAATAATTATATTGACGGAAATAATAAGTTATTGTATACTTTAAGAATATAAAATACATATTAAAAAAGCAATGATAGAGACAGTAGACTTTTTTGAAATTCTACAGAGAGTTGGGTAAGGTGAGAGCCAATGTATGGAATAAAGTTGAACATCACTCTGGAGCTGCAGGCTGAACGATTTTATTTTAGTAAGCTGTGCCGGTTAGTGTCGTTAAACTATAGAGTGTTATATATACTATTGGTATATATAGAATTAGGGTGGTAACGCGATTTCAACTCGTCCCTTTTTATTAAGGGGACGAGTTTTTTTAATATGAAAAATTGGCATTAATGTCAAGGAAAATGGTAATAATTATATTTTATACTATAAGAATCAAGAAAGGGTGAACTTTAAGATGGCAAAATTTAAGCCGCTAGTAGATACTTCAGTTAAAGATGCTGAGAGTCAAGTGTCAGAATATTGGAAAAAGATAGATATACTAGATAGAACTTTAGAAAAGGGACAAAATGACCCTAGCTTCGTATTCTACGAAGGACCTCCAACAGCAAATGGTAACCCAGGTATACACCATGTTGTTGCTAGAACTTTAAAAGACTGGGTTTGTAGATATAAAACAATGAGTGGATATCAAGTTAAAAGAAAAGCTGGATGGGATACTCATGGTCTACCTGTTGAACTTCAAGTTGAAAAAGAATTAGGTTTAACTAATAAACAACAAATAGAAGAATATGGTATAGCTGAATTCAACCAAAAATGTAGAGAATCAGTTTTCACTTACGAAAGTAAATGGAGAGCTATGACTGAAAGAATGGCATATGAAGTTGATTTAGATAATCCATATATAACATTAGACAACAACTACATAGAATCAGTTTGGTGGATATTAGACAAATTCAATAAAGAAGGATATTTATATGAAGGTCATAAAATACTTCCATACTGCCCAAGATGTGGTACAGGTCTTGCATCTCACGAAGTTGCACAAGGATACAAAGAAGTAAAAACTAATACTGTTATAGCTAAGTTTAGAAGAAAAGGTACTGAAAATGAGTACTTCTTAGCTTGGACAACTACTCCTTGGACTCTACCTTCAAACGTTGCTTTAACAGTAAATCCAGAAATAGATTACTTAAAAGTTAAAAAAGGTGATGAAATATACTATGTTTCAAAACCTTTAGCTAATAAAGTTTTAGGTGAAGGTACTTATGAAGTACTTGAAACTATGAAAGGTAAAGATTTAGAATATGTAGAATATGAACAATTAATGCCTTTTGTACAACCAGATGAAAAAGCATTCTTCATAACTTGCATGGATTATGTAACTACAGAAGATGGTACAGGTATAGTACATACTGCTCCAGCATTTGGTGAAGATGACTATAACTGTGGAAGAAAATATAATTTACCAGTATTACAACCTGTTGATGAAAGTGGTAAATTCACAGCAACTCCATGGGAAGGTAAATTCGTTATGGAGGAGGGCTTAGACGTTGAAATAATAAAATGGCTAGCTCATGAAAATAAATTATTCGATAAATTTAAAGTAGAACATAACTATCCACACTGCTGGAGATGTTCAACTCCACTTGTTTACTACGGAAAACCAAGTTGGTATATAGAAATGACTAGATTAAAAGATAAATTAATCGAAAATAATAATGGTGTTAACTGGTATCCAAAATTCGTTGGTGAAGGAAGATTTGGTAACTGGTTAGAAAACTTAAATGACTGGGCAGTATCAAGAACAAGATACTGGGGTACTCCACTTAATATATGGAGATGTGAATGTGGTCACAAACAATCAGTAGGTTCTAGAGAAGAATTAGCAGCTAAAGCTATAGAAAATGTAGATCCAAAAACTGTTGAACTTCATAGACCATATGTTGATGATATACATTTAAAATGTGATTGTTGTGGAAAACCAATGACAAGAGTAACAGAAGTTATAGACTGTTGGTTCGACAGTGGTGCTATGCCATTTGCTCAACATCACTATCCATTTGAAAATAAAGAAAACTTTGATCAATTATTCCCAGCAGATTACATCTGTGAAGGTATAGATCAAACTAGAGGATGGTTCTACTCATTACTTGCAATATCTACATTTGTAACAGGAAAAGCTCCTTATAAAAATGTACTTGTTAATGACTTAGTTCTTGACAAAGATGGTAAGAAAATGAGTAAATCTAGAGGAAATACAGTAGATCCATTTGAATTATTCGATAAATACGGAGCAGATGCTCTTAGATGGTATCTATTATACGTATCTCCACCATGGACTCCAATAAGATTTGACGAATCAGGTCTTAGAGAAATACAAAGTAAGTTCATAGGAACTATCAAAAACGTATATAACTTCTTTGCATTATATGCAAATATGGATGATGTAAACCCAACTGACTTCTTTGTTGAATACAAAGATAGACCAGAACTTGATAGATGGATATTATCAAGATTTAACCACTTAAAGAAAGAAACAGAAGAAAACTTAGAAATATTCGAAGTTAACAAAACTATAAGAAGTATACAAGCATTTATAAATGATGATTTATCTAACTGGTATATAAGACGTTCTAGAAGAAGATTCTGGGCTACTGAATTAACAGAAGATAAAAAAGCAGTATACAATACAACTTATGAATTATTAACTGAACTTTGTAGATTAATAGCTCCATTTGCTCCATATCTTTCTGAAGAAATATACAGAGATTTAACTAATGAAGAATCAGTACATTTAGCATCTTATCCAAGAGCTAATGAAGAATTAATAGATTTAGAATTAGAAGAAAAGATGGAAATAACTCAAACTTTAGTTACTTTAGGTAGAGCATCTAGAGAAGAAAGTAAAATAAAAGTTCGTCAACCAATCCAAAAAGTATTAGTTGATGGAAAATACGAAGCTAAAATAAGTGACGTTGTAGACTTAATAAAAGAAGAACTTAACGTTAAAGAAGTTGTATTTGCTGCAGATTTAAGTGAATACATGAACTTCAGCTTAAAACCAAACTTTAAAGCTTTAGGACCTGTTTTAGGTAAGAAAATGGGAATATTTGCAGGAGCATTAGGAAAATTAAACGCTAATGAAGTTGTTCCTAAGTTAGAATCTGGAGAAAAAGTATCTGTTGATTTAGCTGGAGAAAGCTTTGAATTTGGAAAAGATGATGTGTTAATAAACATATCTGCTAAAGAAGGATTCGATGTTTGTATGGAAAATAACATATTCGTTATACTTGATACAAACTTAACTTCTGAATTAATAGAAGAAGGGTATGCAAGAGAATTCATATCAAAAGTTCAACAATTAAGAAAATCTAGCAACTTTGAAGTACTAGATAATATAGATATAAAATACTCTTCAGATGATGAAATAGCTAATGCAATAAGAAACTTTGATGAATATATCAAAACTGAAACTTTAGCTTTATCTGTAGAAAGAGTAGAAGATAATACATTAGAAATATTTGATTTAAATGGACATGACACAGGAATAAAAGTTATAAGAAAATAATAACTTCAAATAAAAAGGAACTACCTCTTAAGTTTATTACTATAAAGAGGTAGTTTTATTTTTATTTGAATAATCTATTAAAAATTTTGCAATTTCTTCGTAAGGTACTTTTTCACCTTTTAAAAGAGCTTGTATTACTAATCCATCAACTACAGACATTAATAAGAATGAAGCTCCTTTTGCTTGAGACTTATCTGTAACAATTTGGTTTAGTTGATCTTCTAAAGTAGTTCTCCATTCTACATACTTAAGACCAATTCTTTCTCTTAAAGATTTATTTCCCATTATGGCTTCACAAATTAAGTACATATGTATTCTACCAGTACTTTCAATATTAGAAATATTTTTAAGTACCACAAGTACAAACTCTTCTGTACTAAAATTAAAATTAATCTTTTTTAAACAATCTAATAATGCTTCTGAAATTATATTTAAGTGATTATCTGCTATATCGAAAATAATATCGTCTTTTGATGAATAGTGATAATATAGTGTTCCTTTGCTTATATTAACTTCCCTAGCAATATCAGCTAGAGATGTATTGTTTATACCATTTTTAGTCATTAAATCAATAGAAGTTAATAAGATCTTTTCCTTCATGTTGTGATTTTTCTTAGAGGCTCTATTTAAATTCATATTTTAAACCATCCTAACTTTACTTAATCTAAACATATTATAATGTCAGTAAAAAATATTGTCAAATAGAAGGAAAATGTTTTTAAACTTTAAATATTGACAAAGAATACTTTAAAAGTTAGAATAGAATTATTACTCGGTCAATTGACCGAATATTATGACTAAATTTGAGGAGAGGTATTTTTGAATGAAAAATATAAAATTAATAACAGATGGTAGTTGTGATCTTTCACAAAAAATAATAGAAGATAGTAAAGTTGAAATAGTAGATGTAATGGTTTCTTTTGGAGAAAAAAATTATTCTACAAGAAAAGATATTACAATATCACAATTTTATGAAATGATGAAAAATTACAGTGAATTACCAAAAACATCATGTCCATCTCCTAATCAATTCTTAGAAGCATTTGATTGTGAGCAAGACAATATTATAGTACTATGTTTAACAAGTAAATTATCGGGAATCTATAATAGTGCCGTACTTGCAAAAAACATGTATGAAGAAGAACATGGAAATAAAAAAAGAATAGAAATAATAGATTCAACTACAGGCTCTATAGGTCAAGCGTTATTAGTGTCTAAAGTTGCGAATATGATAGATGAAGATAAAACTATGGATGAAATAGTTAATACTATAGAAAAATTAAAACATGAAGTAGTATTTTATGGGGCGCTACATACTTTAGAAAATGCAATTAAGGGTGGTAGAATAAATGCTATAGCAGGAAAAATAATAGGAGCTTTAAATTTAAAGGCCATAGTTCAAATTACAGATGGTTTAGTTAAGCCAATGGATAAAGCTAGAGGAGATAAAAACTCTATAAATAAAGTTATAGATTATATAAAAAATAATGTTCATAATACAAGTGCAACTAAACTTGCCATAGGGCATGCAAATTGTATAGAGAAAGCTATAAAAATAAAAGAAGCATTAGAAAATTATCATAATTTTGAAGAAATTCATATAATGGAAGTTGGTCCTTCTATGGGGGTTTATACTTCAGAAGGTGCAGTACTTGCAGCAATTATATAGATTTAACTTCTTGACAAATTAATATATAAAACATATTATTAAATATATTGAAAATATCCGTTCTAATGATTAGAGCGGTTTTTTAATGGTAATTATTTTAATTATAATAAGTTAAAATAGAAGTAAACTAGGAGGCAATATGAACAAAATAGGAATAATCGGAGCAATGGAACTAGAGGTAACTACTCTAAGAAGTTTAATGGAGATAGAAAATACTGTTAAAAAGGCAAGTTTAACTTTCTATGAAGGAAAATTAGAAGGAAAAGATATAGTTTTAGTTCAATGTGGAATAGGGAAAGTAAATTCTGCATTATGTGCTCAAATATTAATAAGTGAATTTAAGGTTGATGCAGTAGTTAATACAGGTGTAGCTGGAGCTATACATTCATCACTTGATGTAAATGATATAGTAATATCAACGGAAGCAATACAATATGATGTGGATGCAACTGCATTTGGATATAAAAAAGGTCAAATACCACAAATGGATAATTCAGTATTTACTGCTGATGAAAAGCTTATAAATGCTGCTTATGAATCTTCTGTTGAGCAAGTTAAAGATAAAGGATTTAAAATAGTAAAAGGTAGAGTTGCTACAGGAGATATATTCATATCATCTAAAGAATTAAAAGAAGAATTAGAAAATGATTTTAAAGCTTATTGTGGTGAAATGGAAGGTGGAGCAATAGCTCATGCTTGTTATTTAAACAATACTCCATTTGTAATAATAAGAGCTATGTCAGATAAAGCTGATGGAAGTGCTGATGTAACTTATGATGAATTTGTTGTAGAAGCTGCTGAAAATTCAAAAGATATAGTATTAAAAATGTTAAAAGAATTATAATAAAAAGGAAAGATTAAGAATCTAAAACTTAATCTTTCCTTTTGTATTTTTATAAATTTTTTTCATATACTAAGTTTAATGTTAGATTTTATAAAAGGAGTGGAAAAATGAAATTTACCACTGATATATCTTTGGAAAAACTAAAAAAATATAAAGAAAAAAAGAAAAGTTCAAATGAGGATAAAAATTATATAGATATAGATAAAATTATAGAATCATCATATACAGATAGATGTAAAAAAGATAATGAGGAATATGTGAGTATAGAAGATATAGATAGATTAGTACATGGAATGGATGTAAATGAAGATAATCAAAAAGAATTAGGTATCATTAAAAGATATTTAGAAAAACTAATAATAATAATCGAAAGAAGTAGAATTAGGGACTATATGTATTTAACAGATAGTAAAAGGCGTTTATTTATTATTAACTTTATTGCAGGATTGGGAAAGGGTTTTGGTCAAGCTATTGGATTTACTATTTTAGCAGCAGTTGTACTAGCTTTATTATTTAGCTGGGTGAAACTGCCCTTTATTGGCAGATATATAGCAAAATTATTAAATATAGTACAAGAATATAGACAACAGATGAGGTGATAATATGGATTATAGAAAAAAATTAGAAAAGGAAAGAGATAAAATAAGTAAAACTATAAAAGAAATGGAAGATAATACTTTGTTTGGTGATACAACTAAACATACGAGTGAAAAATATAGCACTGGAGAATTATCAAGTTATGATAATCATATAGGAGATATAGGCACTGACGTGTATATGCAAGATATGGATAATAGTTTAATTGACCATCAAAAATACGTATTAAATGGAATAAATGAAGCTCTTAATAAAGTTAATGATGGAAATTATGGAATATGTTCAAATTGTCATAAAAAAATAGAACAAGATAGATTAGATTTAATACCCGAAACAACATTTTGTGCAACTTGTGCAAAAGAAATTGATACATCGCCAGATGAAAGTGAGGGTATGGATAAAAATCCTCTTAACTCCTATAATGATATGTATTATAGCGAATATATAAAAGACTTAACAGATTTAAATAAAAATGATTTAGATGATTATGAATAGTAATAATGACTAATAAGAAATAAGGAGCATTTTATATGAAAAAAGCTATTTATATTTTGATTTTATCTGTAATATCATTAAGTGTAATAGGATTTAAAAATTATTCAAATAAAGAGGTAGAAGCATCAAAAGTTGAATCATCGTATATTAATGATTATGAAGATTTAATCATAAAATGTGGAAATACCAATGAGAAAATTGTAGCTCTTACTTTTGATGATGGACCCGATGAAGTTTTTACTCCACAAATATTAGATATTTTAAAAAAATATAATATTAAAGCAACATTTTATGTTATAGGCGAAAAAGTTCAATATAATAAGAAAATTATAAGAAGAGAGTATGAAGAAGGCCATGAAATAGGAAATCATACTTATACACATATAAATGTATCAAAAAATAGCTATAATAAAATAAAAAAAGAAATTAAAGATACTCAAAGTGCTGTTAAATCAGTTACAGGAACATATCCAAAAACTTTTAGACCACCATATAGAGCTATTAGCAAAGATATGTGTGAAATAATTAAATCAAACAATATGAATATAGTATTATGGTCATATGTAGATGCTAGAGATTGGTCAAGCCCCGGTGTAAGTTCTATTATAAAAACTATAGAAAATGGAGTACAAAATGGATGTATAATTCTTTTACATGATTATAATAAAATTAGAAATCCTAAATCACAGACTATAGAAGCACTAGATAAAATTATTCCAGATTTATTGGAAAAAGGTTATAAATTTGTAACTATATCAGAGCTAATTGAACACTTAGAAAAAAATACTAATAATGAAAATAATATAAAATAAAAAATATATACTAATAAAAAGTATCTTTTAGAAATTTGTTTCTTTAAAGATACTTTTTTTGTATAATAAATAAGATAAGACTTATTTTGGAGGATATAAATATGTATGAAGCTATTATAGCTATATTAATTGGTTTGGATCAAGTAATAAAGCACTGGGCATTGAATTCTTTGAAAGACATGGAAACTGTTCCTGTAATAAAAAATATATTTAATTTAACTTATGTTGAAAATAGAGGGGCAGCCTTTGGTATGTTACAAAATAATCAAACTATATTTATATTAGTGGCAGCTATAGCATCTATTTTTGGACTTTATTACTTACATACTAAAAAAGTGAATAATTTAGGTAAAATAGGTATATTACTAGTTATATCTGGAGCTATAGGGAATTTAATTGATAGAGTTAGATTGGGATTTGTAGTAGATTATTTAGATTTTCATATAATATGGAGTTATGTATTTAACTTGGCAGATTGTTTTGTAGTAGTAGGAACAATCCTTTTATGTTTGTACATTATTACAAGCGAAGAAAAGAAAGATAGGTGAGACAATGGATGAAATAAGAGAATTCTTAGTCCTTGAGGAAGAAGAAGGTGACAGATTAGATGTATATTTATCTAGCCAACTAGGAGATATGTCTAGAAGTTATATACAAAAAATAATTAAAGATAAAAAAGTTACTGTTAATAATAAAATTGAAAAATCTAAATATTTAGTTAAAGAAGAAGATAAAATTATAATTGAAATACCGGCACCTAAATTATTAGAAATTGTGCCACAAAATATACCAATAGATATTGTATACGAAGATGATGATATTTTAATTGTAAATAAACCGCAAAATATGGTTGTGCATCCGGCTCCTGGAAATTATGATAATACTTTAGTAAATGCTATTTTATATCATTGTAAAGACAATTTATCATCTATAAATGGAGTTATAAGACCTGGTATAGTTCATAGAATTGACAAAGATACATCAGGCATTTTAATGATAGCAAAAAATAATAATGCCCATAATTCTTTGGCAGATCAATTAAAAGATCACTCTATAACAAGAGAGTATGAATTTATTTGTCATGGTGTGATGAAAGAAGATAAAATAACTGTAGATAAACCATTAGGAAGAAATCCAAAAGATAGATTGAAAATGGCTATAGTTAAAGATGGAAAAAGAGCTGTAACACATTTTGAAGTAATAGAAAGATTTGAAAATTATACATTGGTGAGAGCTACATTAGAAACAGGAAGAACTCATCAAATTAGAGTTCATGCAGCTTCATTAAATCATCCGCTTTTAGGAGATCCTCTTTATGGACCAAAAACAAATAAGCTAAAAGTAGTAGGACAAACTTTACATGCTAAAAAATTAGGATTTATACATCCAAGTAAAAATGAATACGTGGAATTTAATTCTGAACTTCCTGAATATTTTCAAAAAATTATTAATAGAATAAAGTAATGATGAAATCAAAGTGGAAGATATATGATTTAAATACTCTTGAAAAAAAAATACTATTTATATATAATAGGTGTAGAATTAAATACCTTTAAAATGATACAGAGATATCATAAGGCATGTAAAAAATAGATTTTTTATGTGGAAAATGCTAACTTCTTGTCTTAGGATAAGAAGTTTTTTAATTGTAAGGTAATTGTATATTATGTAATTTATGGATAATATATTAATCTGAGCAACGGACGAAGTCGTTGGCGAAATGAAATATAGCGCCTGTGTGGTGATTTTTTTATATATAAAATTTATTTATCACAGTATGGTATTTAATAAATTTTAAATGCACAAATTAGGAGGAACCTTATGCAAAAAGCCCAAATAATGGATGAAAAGGCAATTGGAAGAGCTATAACAAGGATAAGTCATGAAATTATTGAAAAAAATAAGGGGATAGAAAATGTAGTACTTATAGGTATTAAAACTAGAGGTGTACCAGTTGCGACTAGAATAGCAAATAAAATTGAAGCTATAGAAGGTCAAAGAGTAGATGCAGGTGAAATGGACATTACTCTTTATAGAGATGATTTAAGTAAAAAACAAATTGACCCTGTAGTAAATTCAACAAAAATAGATTTTGATATTACAGATAAAACTGTTATTTTAGTAGATGATGTACTTTACACAGGAAGAACAGTAAGATCAGCTTTAGATGCACTTATGGATATTGGAAGACCTAAAGCTATACAACTTGCAGTGCTTGTTGATAGAGGTCATAGAGAATTACCTATTAGAGCAGATTATGTTGGTAAAAATGTGCCAACATCAAGAAACGAGATCATTTCAGTTAAATTAATGGAATGTGATAAAGAAGATTCTGTAAGTATAGAAGAATAGTCTTATATTTAGGTAATTAAAATTGGGGGGAGTGAAATGAGAAAAGCTGTTTTATCAATACAACATTTATTGGCAATGTTTGGAGCTACAGTTTTAGTTCCATTGCTTACTGGACTTGATCCATCAGTTGCAATTTTTTGCGCAGGTATCGGGACTTTAATATTTCATAAATGTACAGATTTAAAGGTACCAGTTTTTCTTGGATCGAGTTTTGCTTTTATCTCAGTTATAAATCAAGTGAAAAATACTTTTAATGGGGACTTATCTTATGCTCAAGGTGGTATTATGGTAGCAGGTCTGTTATATATTATAATGTCTATGATAATTAAAGTTGCAGGACCTAAAAAAGTAAAAAAGTATTTTCCACCACAAGTAACTGGGGCAATGATAATGATTATAGGTTTAAACTTATTACCAACTGCAGTGGAAATGGCAATGAATAATATAATAGTAGCCATTGTAACATTATCCATCGCAGTGGGGATTAATAAATTTGGTAGAGGTAGTATAAAACAATTTAGTGTAATAATAGCTATATTTATAGGTATAGCAGTAAGTGCTTTTATAGGAATAACAGATTTTAGTGCTGTAAGTAAAGCAAGCTTATTTGCTATTCCAAACTTTAGTGCACCGAAGTTTTCACTAAAAGCTATAATAATTATAGCTCCTGTTGTTTTAGCAGTATTTATGGAACATGTAGGTGATATAACAACTAATGGAGCTGTAGTAGGAAAGAACTTTTTGGAGGATCCAGGTCTTCACAAAACTTTACTAGGTGATGGATTAGCAACCTTAGTTGCAGGGCTTATTGGAGGTCCAGCAAATACGACTTACGGTGAAAATACAGCTCTACTTGCCATAACTAAAAACTATGATCCAAAATTATTAAGACTTACAGCAATATTTGCCATATTGATAGCTTGTATTAGCAAATTTGGTGCTTTTTTACAATCAATTCCTACAGCAGTTATGGGAGGAATAAGTATTTACTTATTTTCAATGATTACCTTTATAGGAGTAAAAACGATAAGCGATAGCAAATGTTATAAGGAAAATAGTAATTTATCAGTAATTATAATAATATTATTAATAGGACTTACTACTTGCTATATTAAACATTTTACAGGAATAGAAATTGGGATACCAATAGCTAACAATGCTAAATTAACAGGATTAAGTTTAGCTGCTTTATCAGGAATATTAATAAATAGAATAATAAATCACAATAACTTAAAAAAAATGGAAGTTGACCCTGATGGGGAACTTGCAAGTACAAAATAAATAAAAAAATCACAAATTATATACTGATATAATTTGTGATTTTTTTTATAATTATATTAATATAATTTATAGAAGAGTGAATTGGGGCGTGAATTAAATGAGGGTATCAAGTGTAATAATAAATAATTACAAATCAATTGGGACAGTCAAAAATATATTATTACTAGAAGACGATGTTACGGCGTTAATAGGGAAAAATGATAGTGGTAAAAGTAATGTACTTGAAATCCTTGGTGGAATTTCCTTTAGCCACTATATATTAGATGAATTCTATAAATTTAATAATAAAATAGATAATGAAGAAACATCCTTAATAGTAGAACTTAAATTTACCCAGAAAGAAAGTGTTTTTCTAAAAGAATATAAAAATATTGAAGATGATTATACTTATTTTTATTTTTCTCAAAATAAAGAAATAGAATTTAAGGGAGGATATTCACGGTTATTTAATGAAGATATGGAACTAATTAAATCTATTTCTTATATAAAGAATGAGTTAATATCCTATTTAGAAGAAAATTATTATGATAGCATGGACAAAGAGTTTTTTAATGAAGTAATTAGCTATGTTAATTCTATGAAAAGTATTAATAGTATTATATGGATAAAATATAAGAAAATATTAAATAAACTTTTATATATATTAAATTCTTATGATGATGAATATATTTGTCTTAGTGAAGATGAAGAATTTGATAAAGAAAAACAAAAAAATAGTAATATTGAAAATTTAATGTATGATGAAAAAAGATATGCTTTAATTCGCCACTTAGAGATTGTTAAAAGTAAAATTAGAAAAAAATATGCATTGTTACCTAGATTTTATCATAGAAAAGTGGAGGAGGAATTACAAAGTGAGTATCAACTAGAAGAAGCTAAAAAACAAATAAAAGATAGAAAGGGAGCTTTGTATAAATTTTTGCTTGCTAGTGAAATAAGCACTCAAGAGTTTTTACTTTCTATGGAAAATGATGATGAAAACCAGCTTAAGATATGTAGAAATAAAATAAAAGAAAAAGTTAAGTATAATATTCAAAAAAAATTTAATAAATTTTATGAGGAAGAAAATGTTCAAATTAAAGTTTTATTTAAAAATGATTTAATTAAAATTTTAGTAAAAACAAATGAAAATACGACCAATATAAGTGAGAGAAGTAATGGACTTAGATGGTATTTAAATTTATTTATTGATATCCTTGCAAACGATATAAAAGATACGAATGTTATATTTTTATTAGATGAACCAGGTGTATACCTTCATGTAAATGCACAAAGGGAGCTACTTAGATTATTTTATGATTTATGCAAAAATGACAATCAAGTAGTTTATTCTACCCACTCACCATATATGATTGATTCAAATAACATTATAAACATTAGAGCAATAGAAAAGGATGAGAGGGGCCATACAAATATTTATAATACGGCTTATGATAATAAATTTAATAGTGTATCAAAGCGTGAAACATTAAGCCCATTAATTCAGGCAATTGGTGCAGATTTAAGATTTAACATAGGACCCCAAGCAGAAAAGTTAAATATTGTAACCGAAGGAATAACAGATTATATGTATTATACGGCCATGTTATATTATTTTAATATACCAGAAGAAAAAATGCCCTATATTATTCCTGCAGTAGGTGCAGGAAATGTAAATGTTATAGTATCGGTATTAATAGGTTGGGGATGTGATTTTAAGGTAATATTAGATTATGATAAAGCTGGATTTGTTGAATGTGAAAAACTTGTTGATAATCTAAATTTAGAGATAAATAAGGATATTTTTTTCGTAAATTGTAAAGCTACTTATGACAATAAAGATAAAGAAGTTTATAAATATTCCCAATTTGTAGAAAGTTTAATTAGTGATGAAGATAAATCAAAGTTTAGTATAAGTTATTTAGATAATAAAACTATGGCAGCGAAAGAATTTTATGATAAGGTAAAATGTAAATCTGTTCATTTGAGCGATGAAACTGTAAATAATTTTAAAAAGTTATTTGCTTGTATGGAGGTATTATAAAAAGGGCTTAAAAGCCCTTTTTTAATTGTAAGGAAATTATAAATTATTCTATATGTGGATAATTTATAATTTCCAACTTATTAACTTGAGCAACGGACGAAGTCGTTG
>ERZ827363.199-NODE-199-length-63354-cov-3.901784_pt1 | contig 63354 bp, 63 predicted proteins | sample MGYA00519776_ERZ827363 | MGnify/ENA primary metagenome ERZ827363 (study PRJEB31778, sample SAMEA3449288) | human gut metagenome | biome: human gut; feature: human-associated habitat; material: faeces | place: United Kingdom | collected 2010/2012 ... | reverse complement strand
AGCTGATCGGGGCAATGGAACTTCTCTCCCAAAACGCCGGGGACAAAGCGGGACAGGCAAAGCTCTTGGAACTCCGCAATGCGTTGAAGTACGAATAATAAACGGAAAAAGGCCCTTCGCATCGAAAACCAGGTGCGGAGGGCCTCTTTTCCGCTCTTTTTCAGGCAATGTTCAAACAACCGTCACAGAGGGCTTTTATAATAAAGAAAAACCGGAAAAGGAGGAAGTGCAGTGAAACGGTTCTTGAAGCGGTTCGGATGGATCTTTGCAATCGGGACGGCTTTACTTTGCTTTTTCTTTTTCGTAGGGGCGGGGGATCCGTCCATTTCCGGGGCGCAGCAGGTCTCTTCCGAGGCGGGGGAGAACCCCTTTGAAGGTTCTACCAGCATGCGGGTCTACTGGGAGGCACTGGAGATCGTGGGAGACACGCCTGCGGATCAGCTGAGCGACGGGCAGAAGGAACAGCTGGAAACGCTGGGCGTTCAGGAGGATCAGCTGCCGGAGTTTTTGGAGAATTTGCAGGTGTTCCTTTCGGAGGAGGACGTGAACTCAGGAAAGAAACCCCTTCGCCCGCTGCGGGATCTGATCGGTCTGGGCTGTGGAATGAGCGGCTTGCTTTTGGTTTTGGCAGGGGGCGCTTTCATCGGCTTCCGGAGGTTCCGGCAGGGAAAGAGCCGGTGAGGATGAGGCTTCTGTCACACCGCACAGCTCGGTCATGTTGACCCAGTAGCGCTTGGGGCAGTGGGTCATGCGGCCTTTGGGGCTCAGGCGGCCTTCGATGGCGATGGTCTCGTAAAACTGTCGCCAGAGCGCCTGATAGCGGGCTTCCGTTTCGTCGATGGCGGGAAGTTCGATGGAATCAGCAGGAACGATCCCGCATTTCCCCGGCAGGTGGATCAAAGCCATCTGGTGGGTGGTATCGTGGATGAGGAATGGCTCCTCCGGCAGGCGCTCAGAAAAATGGGGCGCCAGCCGGGGGAGCACGCTGTTTTTTGGGGAGATCGTGGCGGCCAGCACGGTTCCCCGCTGGGAAAAGCGGAGGAATCCCTTGAGAAGGTGGGCTTCGTTGTCTACGAACTGGACGGTTTTCTGCAGCTCCGAAACGGTGCTGTCCCAGAGCATCCGGGTGATTTTAGGGCCCGCCTGATAGCCTTTTCGGAGAAAATCCAAGATCAGCCGTTCTTTTTGCTTTTCGCAGGAGAGAAATCCGTTCTCTACCCAGTAAAGGGCTTCCGGGGAAATCTTTTTGGGGATGGAGCCCCGGACCCGACGGGCCTTTTCCGGATCTGTTTCGATGAAGCGAGACGGGCAGAGGGAAAACTGCGGATCCGTTTCCGGAAAAATATCGGTGGGAAGCTCCTTTTCGGCAATGGCGGTGAAGATACAGCAGAGCATTCCGTCGAAGCTGCCGTCATAGATATAAGCGTTCAGAGTTGACCGGTAAGGCATTGGAGTCGATCCTCCTTTGTCAGTAGTTTGGGGTCGTCGAAAAGCCGCAGCTGTTCGTTTTGAGACGCACTGAGAAGCTCCTCCGCCTGATCGGAAAGGACGGCTCGGATCATGTTATCGGATCGGAGCCGGGCGTTGTCCGGGCGTTTTCCATTCAGGAGGAGGAAATACTGGGCACGTTTTAACACGACGCCGATCTTTTTCAGGGCTATCAGATCCAGCGTGCCGGTGCGGCGGGCGGCGACGATACGTTTAGCAGAGCGGACGCCGATCCCCGGCACCCGCAGCAGTGCTTCGTAGGGGGCAGAGTTGACCTCCACCGGAAAAAATTCCGGGTGGTTTACTGCCCAACTGCACTTGGGATCCAGAAAGGGATTGAAATTGGGGTGGGCGTCGTCTAAGATTTCCCTTGCTTCGAAGCCGTAAAACCGGAGGAGCCAATCCGCCTGATAAAGCCGATGCTCCCGCAGAAGGGGCGGTTTGGTGTCCAGGGAGGGGAGCAGGGAGCTTTCCACCACCGGCATATAGGCGGAGAAAAAGACCCGTTTCAGTTCATATTTTCGATAGAGGGCTTCGGTCAGCCGGAGGATCTGCAGGTCGTTTTCCGGGGAGGCACCGATGATCATCTGGGTGCTTTGGCCGGCGGGGACGAACTGGGGCGCATGGCGATAGCGGATCAGATCGGAGGCGTTTTCCTTAATCCCGGTGCGGATCTGGCCCATAGGGGCCAAAATGGCGGATTTTTTCTTATTGGGTGCTAAGGTAGTAAGGCTCGTTTCGCTGGGAAGCTCGATGTTCACGCTCATGCGGTCGGCCAGAAGCCCCATGCGGCGGATCAGCAGCGGATCTGCCCCGGGGATGGCTTTGACGTGGATGTAGCCGAAAAAGCGATACTCCTCCCGGAGGATCCGGAGGGTTTCGATCATCCGCTCACAGGTGTAGTCGGGATCTTTAAGAATGCCGGAGCTTAAGAAAAGCCCTTCGATGTAGTTGCGGCGGTAGAACTGGATGGTCAAATCCGCCAATTCCCGGGGGGTGAAGGTGGCGCGGGGCGTATCGTTGGTGACCCGGTTGACGCAATACTGGCAGTTATAAGCACAGGCATTGGACATCAGCACCTTTAGAAGGGAGATGCAGCGGCCGTCGGCGGCAAAGCTGTGGCAGATGCCGCAGGCCGTAGAATTCCCGATGCCGCCGGGGGAGGGGGAGCGGTCAACGCCGCTGGAGGTGCAGGCAGCGTCATACTTCGCCGCATCGGAAAGGATCGTCAGTTTTTCCATTAAGTCCATTTGGATCGCCTCTTACTCGAACATCTATTCTTATCATAACGCAGAACGCTTGTTTTGTAAAGAGGAAACGAAAATTTTTTCGGGAAATTTGCAGAAAAAATCCCCTGCCGGACGGACAGGGGATTTTTGAAGAAAGGAGCAGTTATTGGTTTTCGATGGCAGCGGCTTCGATGGCTTCCGCTTCGGCAAGGGTAGCTTCGGCGGTTTTGCCTAAATCGTTCCAGTCGGCGTACTCTTTGGTTTGGGCAAGTTCGACGATGGTCTGCACCTGATCCAGAGGGAGGCCGGCGGCAACATATTCTTCCGGGGTATGGTCAGCCAGCCAATAGATGGAGTAAAGCTCGCCGTCTTCGGGGCCGATCAGAGCCAGAGAACCGCAGAAGGCTTTGTTGATCTGCTTCTGGTCGCCGGAGTAGATGGCGTCGACCTGCTCATCGGTAAGGTCTTCGTGAACGCAGCGGGTGAAGTCTTCCCGGTCCACCTGAAAACGTTCCACAAAGGCAGCAATGGTAAAACTTTCTCCGGGACGACCGTATGGGTCGGGCTCTTCAAAGCAGGAATTATACCATTCCATGACCGGATCGTTTCCGACTAAGTCGATCAGCTCGCCGGGGACAGAGTGGTAGGAAGGGGCGTGTTCCTGACAAGAAAGAAAAGGAGTGCAGATGTCTTCTTCAACAGGAATGGAGCTTTCAGGTTCGGAAACGGGATCGGAAGTAGGCTTGGAAACGGCCTCAGAGGAGTGGAGAGAAGGATCGGAGGGTTCAGAGGGTGAGAATTCCGAGGAGGAAACGGCGGCGTTTCCACAGGAGGTAAGAAGAAAAGACACAGCTAGAAAAAGAATGTAAAAACGTCTCATAAAATTATATGCTCCTTTTATTCAACCAATTTTTTGGAAGCAGCGGTTTCAATGGATTCCGCTTTTTCAAGAATGGGTTCAACTTGTTTTGCCACCGTCCGCCATTCGGCATACTCATCGTCTGATTGGATGCGGTTTAGGACTTCCTGTATGGCTTGGGAGGAAAGTCCGACCGACTGATACTCCTCTGCCGTATGGGAAGCGAGCCAACGCAACGTGTAAATCTGACTGTCCTTTTCGTTGAATACGGCGATGGGGCTGCAGAAGACACGGTTGACGGTTGCTTCCTCTCCCGAATAGATGGCGTCGATCTCTTCAAGAGTATAAGGATACCACTCTTCCAAGGTGATTCCTTGAGAGCGGAGCTGCTCCAATGTTTGTTCATCCAATTTGGGGCGGGTAACGGAAAGGAATGTTTCCTTTGGGATCTGGAAATCCCGCACGACGTTTAGAATGGACAAATCCTGCCCTTTGTTTTTCTTCCACCAGGCGTCAAAGGTGTCGGCGCCGATGAAATCAATGAGAGAACCGTCCACGTTGTAATAGTGGAAGGAATATTTTTCTTTCAGGGTGCTTCCGCAGCCGGTTCCGGCTTCGATGGCTTCGGCTTCTTCAAGGGTCGCTTCGGCGGCTTTGCCCAAATCACGGCAGATTTGGTTTGTTCCCGTCTGGGCGGCTTCAATAATGTCTTGCACTTTGTCGAGAGGAAGACCGGCGGCAACGTAATCATCCGCAGTATGGTCAGCCAGCCAGTAGATGGAGTAAATCTCGCCGTCCGCTTCATTGACAAAGCCCAAAGGGCCGCAGAAAATTTCGTTGATCCGTCTCTTGTCGCCGGAAAACAGCGCTTCGATCTCCGTATCGGTGAAAGAGTAGCGGTTATAGTACTCGTCTTCCGTCATGACATGATCCAGATGGTCGTCTTCCGATACCCATTTCAGGTCTTCTTCCGAAATGTGCGGGCGGGTGTACTGCAGGAAGATGTCCTTGGTGATATGAAAATCTTCAATAAATTTTACGATCGACACATCTTCGCTGGTCGGATAGTAATCCGGATAATTGCTGGCTTCCCGCACTTCGATCACCCAACGATCGAATATTTCATCTCCTACATATGGGAGCAATCTGCCTGGGATGGTGTGAAACCATGGATTGTGGGCCTGGCACATGTTAATCGGTCCTCCGGTGTACAGAAGGGAATCCCGCTCAGAGGTATCAATTTTTTCATCATCGGACGACTCTGTACTGGATTCCGGGGACGAAGGCTCAGAAGAAGGAACGGAGGATTCTTTTTCTGGAACAGAGGAAGAAACAGGCGATTCTTTTTCCGGAGTGGAAGAAACAACGGGGCTTTTTCCTCCGCAGGAAAAGAGAAGGGACACACATAAGCAAATAAGTAAAAGATAAGAGAAAAATTGTTTCATAAGAATACCTCCTAATTTAAAGTACTGCCAAAAGGCGTTTTTCCGTTTTTGGAAAAGGTAACGGATGTAAAGAAGGCGGCAGGGTTGTATTGCTGTGAAGGGACAACAGCTGCATTCCATAAGTCGTGTGGATTTACGTCCATGTGCAAATGAGTTCCGGCGTATGGATTGGCATCAGTTGGTTTGGGATAAACCGTTCCAGTGTTGCCAACTTCGCCGATTTTTTGTCCCTGAGTTGTAAAAACTGTTGAACTGAGACCGGTCGTAACCGTGTCAACATACAATTTCGACATATGCATATACCGTACAGAGAGGGGAGTCCCATTTGCATCGATTATGGATGTTCGCTCAACCACGCACCGTCCCATTGAGTTTTGAAAGTTGCAATATACCACTTTTCCGCCAATGGAACTATACACAGGTTCTCCGTAACTGGCAGCAATGTCTATGCCGTTGTGCCCGCCTTCTTTGAAGGCGTTTGTAAGAGTAACATTGGCAGCAACACTGGTATCCAACGGATAATACCAATCCTGCATGGCGCCATAGGCGTTGAAATAGTAGTTCCGGTAGCTGGTTGAGCCTTGCGTGACAGGGAGGTACCAGGCGCCGGTCAGCATGGCCCCCTCCGGATAACCGGAAATGGCGTCCGCACTGGAAGAAGGAGGGGCAAAATAATAGTAAACGCCGCTGACGGGCACCCAATAGGTCGCCATCTGACCATATTGGTTGAAATGGTACCAGTATTTTCCCAGCTTCTCCCAGCCGATGGCAGCTTCGCCGTTTGAGGTGGTTCCGTCGTATTTGGTGGCGCCGACGGCGTAAAGATAGTACCAGTGGTCATTGCCGTCTTTGACTTCGTGATACCAGCCGCCGGAGGTGACTTTGACCCGGTCGGAGCCGGTTCCGGAATAAAGGTACCAGATTTTCGTGTCATAATCGCCTTCCCAGGTAAAGGGGCCGGAGTAATTACTGGTAACGTATCCGGGGTTGTCGATGGCGGCGGGGGTCATTCCGGAGGGAAACCGGGGATCTTCCCGGCCTGCATAGTCCGGATAGCGCTCCAGAAAGGTTTCAAGGGTCATTTCTTCATAGTTCGGATTTGGACCGGGCATATCTGCCGCCAAAGCCGGAGTCGAGCAGAAGAGCAGGGCAAGGGAAAGAACGAAACATAAAAGCGTTTTTGAATCCGATGTATTTTGACGCTCCTTTCTTTGATGAAGAATGGGCATTTTGGGGAAGGGCCCTTCCTGCCTTTACTATAACAGCTTTTTTAATGGATTTCAAGCAGCAAGTTAACAAAAAGATCGGATTGTCAATTGGTAAAGCGTCTAAAAATATTTCAAAACTACACGAATTTTGCACAAAAACTCCCGCCCTGCGAAGCTGCCAGGACGGGAGTTTTTAAGGTCAGGGGAGGGTGATCTGAAAGAGGGAGAGGGTGTTTTCCCGGGCGGCGTTCACCAGCTCCTGGGTGGAGACGCCTTTGATCTCAGCGGCACGGGCTGCCGTCTGCTCAATCATGGGAGACCAGCAGCGCTGCCCCCGGTAGGGGGTGGGCGCCATGTAGGGGCAGTCCGTTTCCAGCAGCAGGCGGTCCAAGGGAACGGCGGCGCAGGCTTCTACAGGCTTCCGGGCGTTTTTGAAGGTAAGGACGCCGGTGAAACCGATGTACAGCCCTAGCTTCAGCACTTCCCGGGCGGTTTCCGGCGATCCGGAGAAGCAGTGCATCACGCCCCGGACGGGGTGAGCTTTCAGGATGGTAAGGGCGTCCTCCGAGGCGTCCCGGACATGGAGGATCACGGGCTTTTGAAGCTCCCGGGCCAGTTTCAGCTGTTCGATAAGCACTCGTTTCTGGGTCTCATGATCCGGCTCCGGCCAGTAGTAATCGAGACCAATCTCACCGATGGCGACGACTTTGGGGTGGGAAAGGAGCTGCCGCAGCTCCGCCACGCCTTCATCGGTGCGGAGGGCGGCCTGTTCCGGATGGTAGCCGACAGCCGCCCAGACGTAGGGGTATTTTTCCGCTAAGGCCACCGCTTTCCGGGAGGATTCTAAATCGCAGCCGATGTCGATGATGCCGCAGACCCCTTTTCCCGGAAGGGAGGAGAGGAGGGCGTCCCGATCCTCATCGAACCGAGCGTCGTCGTAATGGGCGTGGGAGTCAAAAATGCCGTGGATCAAGGTGCTCACCTCAGTGGATCCGGCTGCCGGCGGGGACAGAAGGATCCACGAAGAGCACCTTCACATCGTCCTCGGAGCAGTCGGCGGCAAGGATCATGCCGTTGCTTACTTCGCCGCAGAGCTTGGCGGGCTTCAGGTTGGAGACCAGGACGATCTTTTTGCCAACCAGATCTTCGGGGGCGTACCACTGGGAGATGCCGGAGAGCACCTGACGCTCGCCGTCGCCGTCGTTTAAGATTAGCTTCAGGAGCTTTTTGGATTTCTTCATCTTCTCGCAGCTTAACACTTCGGCTACCCGGAGCTCGACTTTGGAGAAGTCCTCGATGCCGATTTGGGCGATGCCTTCGGGTGCTTCCTTCTTTTCGGCAGGGGCGTTTTTGGCGGCTTCGGCTTTGGCTGCAGCGATTTGGGGTTCTACGATCTCCTTGTTGATCCGTTCCATCATCTTCGCTTCGTCGATCCGGGCGAAGAGGGCTTTCGCCTCACCCACCTTCCGGGCGGGAGCGGAGCCGAACTCCTTGAGGGAATCCAGATCAGCGGCGGGGGATCCGATCTGCTCCATAATGGAAGCGGCGGTATCTGGCAGGAAGGGGGTCAGCAGTACACCAATGAAGCGGATAGCTTCGATAAGGTTGGAGAGGACGGCTTTCAGTCGGGGCAGGGAAGCCTCGTCTTTCGCTAAGACCCAAGGGGCGGTCTCATCAATGTACTTGTTGGAACGCTGAGCCAGAGCGATGATCTTCTGGAGGGCATCGGCGGTGCGGTATTCCTCCATGGCGGAGAGGACGCCGGAAACGGCGGACAGGGCGGTATCTTTCAGTTCCTGATCCAGCGGATCGGAGATAGAAGCAGCGTCGATCTCGCCGCCGAAGTATTTGTTGGCCATGGCGACGGTGCGGTTCACAAGGTTCCCCAGGGTGTTGGCCAGCTCGGCATTATACTTGGTAATAAAGGCTTCGTAGGTGATGCTGCCATCCTGGGCGTAGGGCATGGCGGAGAGCATGTAGTAGCGGACGGCGTCTACGCCGAAAAGACGGACCATGTCGTCGGCGTAGATGACATTGCCTTTGGATTTGCTCATTTTATCGGAGGCAAAGAGCATCCACGGATGACCGAAGACCTGTTTGGGCAGGGGAAGCCCCATGCTCATCAGGAAGATGGGCCAGTAAATGGTGTGGAAGCGGAGGATGTCCTTACCGATGACGTGGACGTCGGCAGGCCAGTATTTCTTGAAATTCTCGCCGCTTCCGTCGGGGTCGTAGCCCAGAGCGGTGATGTAGTTGGTAAGAGCATCCAGCCAGACGTAGATCACATGGCGGTCGTCAAAGGACACGGGGATGCCCCACTTGAAGGAGGTGCGGGAAACGCAGAGATCCTGCAGACCGGGCTTTAAGAAGTTGTTGATCATTTCTTTTTTTCGGGATTCGGGGACGATGAAATCCGGATGCTCATCGATGTACTGCATCAGCTTGTCCTGATATTTGCTCATGCGGAAGAAGTAGGCTTCCTCTTTCGCTTCCTTTACGGGGCGGCCGCAGTCGGGGCAGCAGCCGTCTTTCAGCTGGCTCTCCGTCCAGAATGACTCGCAGGGGGTGCAGTACATTCCGCTGTATTCGCCTTTATAGATGTCGCCCTTGTCGTACATGGCTTTGAACATTTTCTGGACAGCTTTTTCGTGATAGTCGTCGGTGGTACGGATGAAGTGGTCGTAGCTGGTGTTCATCACGTCCCAGATGGCGCGGATCTGGCCGGAAACGTTGTCCACATACTCCTTGGGGGAGATGCCGGCAGCTTTAGCGTACTCTTCGATCTTCTGGCCGTGCTCGTCGGTTCCGGTGCAGAAAAAGACATCGTAGCCCTGCATCCGTTTTAAACGGGCGATGGCGTCGGTGAGGACGATCTCATACGTGTTGCCGATGTGGGGTTTGCGGGAGGCGTAGGCGATGGCCGTGGTAATGTAGAAGGTTTTCTTGTCCATAAATCAAAATCCTTTCCTTATAAATGTAAATGCAAAGCATACTTTAATGGATGATCTGAACGGGATTTAACGCACTTGGATGTAATAATCGAGGATCACGGAGCCGTCTTTCGGGTCAGGAACAGAAAAACGAGAAGGAACCCGTACTTCCATGGAGAATGTGTCCGGAACCAGTCCCAGCTTTTCCGTTTCCGGAAGAATCAAATCCATTGCTTCGGCAAACACGTCTGGGACGTTTCCCTTGATCCGCCCGAGCACCGTTTTGCAGGCGGGAAGGTCACGGAAGTCAAGCCCTTCCGGCACATTTGCGCCGGGGTGGAGCATTCTCCCAATCAGGCAGTGGAAAGCCCCGTCCGGCTGTAAGTTCCCGCACCAGCAGAGGGGCGCATCCGCCGCATCGCAGAGGGCTTCCGGGAAAAGGGCGTTCGGATCTGCTTCCCATGCGAAAAAAACGCCGTCCTTGTCACAGTGTTCCCAGAATTCCGGAAGAGGATCCGCCTCAAAAGGGGAAAGGATCCGCTCTTTTCCCGCCAGACGGCAGGCAGGAAGCTCCCAGCTCTGGAAATCCATCAATTCGGCCACAGGACCCCTTCTTTCTTAAAAAATAACGCCCCGTCTTGAGCCAAAACAGCTGAAGACGGGGCGGACCGCTCCGTGGTACCACTTCATTTTGTTCCCGGAAGGGAACCTCAGGGGATACAAACCGATATCCCATCGCTATAACAGGCGAACCTGTCGCACTCTGAACGAAACCGCCTTGAATGCGCCGCTCGGGAGCCATCTTCACCGAATTTCTGCTCGCTTCCTTTCACCGGCCGGAAGCTCTCTTTGCTTTGGAAAAGGGGTTACTCTTTCCGTCAATGCGTGTCAAATATAAATTCATCATAACACACTTCCCGGGATTTGTCAACGGCTACCGGTCAGATCTTATAGCGGGTCCATTTTCCGCTTTTGAAGCGGAGGTAGGAAAGGGTCAGGCGCATCAGCTGGTCGACCGTCAGTCCCAGCCATGCTCCCAGCAGCCCCATGTTTAATGGGTAGCAGAAAAGCCAGCCGCTGAAAGGACGGATCATGGCTACGCTGATGAGAGAAACAAAGGCGGTGAATTTAGTGTCCCCGCCGCCCCGGAGGCAGCCGGTATAGATAACCTGGGTGATCTGCATGAAAATGATCAGGGAGATCATCCGCATAAGGAATGCACCGTACCCCAGAACCTCTGCATCATCGGAGAAAAGGCGGAAGATGGGAGAACTGCAGGTCAGGAAGATCACGCAGAGGATCGAAGCGAAGCAAACCCCCAGTCTTTGACAGATACCGCCGTAGATCTTTGCCAGATCCGGCCGCTTCTCGCCAAGACTCTGACCGACCAGCGCCACGGCTGCAACGGATAGACCGTCGCCGAAGGAGAAGGAGATGCTTAAAATGTTCATTCCCACCTGATGGGCGGCGAAGGCATTGGTGCCGAGCCGTGCCACGATGGCAGAATAGGTCAGAAAGCCGATGCGGAGAAAGATCTGCTCGGCCAGAGTGCTGGAGCCCAGATTCGCCAGCGACTCCAGGGAACGCTTATCGAAGCCGATCTTTTTGACCACCCGGAAATAGAGAAAGCGGTCGTGGTTCGTCAGGGAGAAAATACTCATGCAGCAGGCGGCTACGGTACCGATGACGGTGGCAATAGCCGCACCCTGAACGCCCAGTTTCGGGAAGCCGAAATGGCCGTTGATGAGCAGATAGTTGCAGACGATGTTCACGCTGTTGGAGACAATGTTGGTGCGCATAGCGATCTTGGTGTTTCCAGCGCCCCTTTGAGCTGCATTGATGACCATGGAGACCACGTTGAAGATCATTCCGCCGGAGATGATGCGGAAGTAGGCGACGGCAGGGGCGTGGGTGTCTTCTGCTGTTCCTGCCAGGCGGAGAACCGGTTCTGCAAATACGATAGCCAGCAGGCTGACCACGACCGCCAGCATAAGGGTGATGAGGAGCGCCTGAATCAAGACGCTGTTGGCGCTTTCCCGGTCGCCTTCGCCCTTTCGCCTTGCGACGATGGCGGAAACGGCTACGTTCATGGAGATAAAAATGGCGAGGCAAATGAATTTCGGCTGGGTCGTCAGGCCCACGGCGGCGATGGCATAAGAACCCAGCGAGCTGACCATGACGGTGTCAATCACGCCCACTAAGGCGACCAGAAAGGATTCCAGAATGGAAGGCCATGCGATCCGGAGGGTTTTGAGCAGCATTTCCTTGCCGGAAGGGATCTCGCCCAAAGGCGGATCGTGATGTAAGAAACGCTGAACGGACCATCGACTGCCCGCGACTGCCATGGAACCACCTGTCTTTCTTTGATTTGCAAATTGTTGCGCTGTAAACCAGTTTACCATGAAACAATAGATTTTGCAAATATTTTACAAAAACAAGCAAGTTTAGCAATGGAAACGACGTTTTTTGCAAAAAGATCCGCACAACCGAAAAAGCTGTGCGGATCTTTTCCAATTATTCGGAAACGGGGCGGATGACGCCCATAGGGGTTTGTTCTCGAGACTGGCCCAGAGGATTCTGCCGGAGGACTTCCAGATAGAGATCCAGATCTGCATTGGGATCGGAGGAGCCGAGAATCCGTCCTCCGATGTCGTTCAAGTCGATGATGAGTACCAGAGCGCCGTCCAGAACTTTGGAGAGCTTTGCGGCGGTCTCATTGGGCTGGTCAGGTGCGGGAACGACGTAATGGTCGTAAGGGGGAAGGGTGAAGGAGCAGGGGCCGTCCACAGCGGAGGCTTTGTAGCCGGCGACTTTATAGAACCAGCCTTTCTGGCGGAACAGCTTGCCGACAGCGCCGACGGCAGAGGCCACTAAAATCCGGAAGGTGCCGCACTCGTTTAAAGCGCACTGCATGGTTTCGGGCATGGCAAGACCGATGCCGTAGTCGGTTTTACGGACGAATTTACAGAGGAAGCGGGCCAGACGGCCGGGCTTGATAGCGTCCATGGGCTTTGCTTTGCCCTGGGTGCAGGCAACCATTTTCTCGCTGAGGATCAGGATGTCGCCGGGCTGCATCAGGGGTTTTCCGTACCAGCGTGCCACTTCTTCCAGATCATCGTTTTCGGTGATCAGATCAGTGGGAATGGCATAGCAGGCGAAGCGCTTGCCCCGCACTTCTACAAATTCTTCTTTTTCGGGGTTGACGATCAGTTTCGGCTCTTTCATAAGGAACCCTCTTTCCATATCCGTTTACGGGCTGCAGATTAAAGCAGCTCCGTTTTTTTAAAAAAATCCTTTTTTAGTATACACGCTGCTGCAGGAAAATGCAAGGGAATTTTCATTTTACTGGAAAGAAACGAAAAAAAGATCGGTTTCTTAGAAAAATACACAAAAATCATTGGCGATTCCGGCATTTTTTCCTTTTCTCCTTGTGGAGAATTATGGTATAATAACCTCAAGGGCAGTTGCTTGGATTTGCCTCTAGTGAAATGGTATGACATAGCTGTCGTTTGGCAGCACTTTCATAAAAGAGAAAAGATAGGAGCGTTTTATGACCAATCAGGAGGAATTTCGGGAGATCTTCACTCGCTGCGTGACCCGGAAGGGCGGCGACAAGCTGCTGGTGTGGCTGGAGCAGGGGGACTTTTTCACGGCGCCGGCTTCCACCCGGTACCATCTGGCGGAGGAAGGCGGGCTCTGTGCCCACAGCCTTCATGTATACAAGCGCCTGAGCCAGCTGGTGAAAGCGGAGGAGCTGGAGGTATCCGAAGAAAGTGTGGCGCTCTGCGGGCTGCTTCACGATCTGTGCAAGTCGGGGTTTTATAAAAAAGAGACCCGGAACGCAAAGATCGGGGGAGTTTGGAAGGAAGTACCGTATTTTGCCATCGACGATCAGTTTCCTTACGGACACGGGGAGAAGAGTGTCTTTCTGATCGAGCGGTTTTTGCGGTTGACCACAGAAGAAGCGCTGGCGATCCGCTGGCACATGGGCGGATTTGACGATGCGGCAAAAGGCGGCTGTCAGGCAGTAAGCCTGGCCTACGGGCAGTGCCCGCTGGCGGTGTGCCTGCATATTGCGGATATAGAGGCTACCTATTTAGATGAAGCTGGATTATAAGGAGGAGAAAACGATGGAAGTCACTCGTTATCGGGAACAGCTGTTTGAAACGGCAAAGGCAATTTTTTCGGTGGACAGTCCTTCTGGCTACACCCGGAATGTGATCGACTTGATTCGCTCCATGACGGAGGAACTGGGATATCGGTTTGAGATCACTCGGAAGGGCTGCGGCGTCATCACCGTAGAGGGGAGAGACAACAATAAGACCGTAGGAATGTCCGCCCATGTGGATACATTGGGGGCGATGGTGCGTTCCATCACCTCCGACGGGCAGCTGATGTTTACGAAAGTGGGAGGCCCGATCCTTCCGACGCTGGACGGGGAATACTGCAAGATCCGCACCCGGGACGGAAAGACCTATACCGGCACGATCTTAAGCCTCAGCCCGGCTGTTCATGTTTTCCCGGACAGCGTCACCCGTCCCCGGGATGAGGACAACATGGCGGTCCGCATCGACGAAAAGGTGCAGACTGCGGAGGAGGTACGGGCGCTGGGAATCGAGGCCGGTGACTATCTTTTCTTTGACCCGAAAACGGTGGTGACGCCTTCCGGTTTCCTGAAGTCCCGGTTCATCGACGACAAGGGGAGCGTGGCCTGCCTGATGACCCTTTTGAAGATCATGAAGGCGGAAGGGCTGACACCGGCTTATCGGACGAAGTTTTTCATCTCCGTTTACGAAGAGGTGGGGCACGGCGCTTCCTATATTCCGGAGGACATCAGCGAGCTGGTGGCGGTGGATATGGGCTGTATCGGCTTGGATCTTTCCTGCACGGAGTATCAGGTGTCCATCTGTGCGAAGGATTCCGGTGGGCCTTACGATTATGAGTTGACCAGCCGCCTGATCGCACTGGCAAAGGAAAACAACGTAAACTATGCCGTGGATATTTACCCCCGTTATGGCTCCGATGTGGGAGCGGCTCTGCATGGGGGAAACGACATCCGTGGCGCTCTGATTGGGCCCGGTGTCCATGCTTCCCACGGAATGGAGCGGACCCATGCCGAGGGCATGGAGAACACCATCCGGCTGGCAGGGCTTTATCTGGATCTTCAGTGACAAGGGAGTTTTTGAATCGTGGATCGCATCTTTGCTGACTATCATATGCATACGACGTTTTCTCCGGACGGGCACAACACGCCCCGGGAAATGTGTCTGGCAGCCCTTGAGAAGGGGCTGACGGAGATCGCCGTCACCGACCACTTTGAATTTTTCCACAAAGCGGTCAATGCGGACGCCCGGTATTCCAAGGAGATCATTGGCGCCGGACAAAAGGCACTGGACGCCTGCCGGAAAGAATTTTCCGGGCGGCTCACCATCCGCAACGGCGTGGAGATCGGGCAGCCCCAGGTGGATCCGAGTCGGGCGGCAGAGCTTTTAAGTGCGCTGCCTTTTGATTACGTTATCGGATCCATTCATAAGCTGGACGACGTGGATATGGGGCAGATGGATTACCCCGACGAGGGGATCTCCGGACGGGTTCATCAGAATCTTTCGATGATGGTTGAGCTGGCAGATCGGTATGATTTCGACTGTCTGGGACATGTGGATCTGATCAAGCGGTATGCAGCGATCCGTGGAAAAAAGATCGACCTGATGGATTACCGGGAGCTGCTGGAGCCGATCTTCAAGCGGGTCATTGAACGGGGAAAGGGCATCGAGATCAACACCTCCGGCCTGCGGCAGCCGGCGAAGGAAACCCTTCCGTCTCTTGAAATCGTGAAATTTTACCGCTCCTTGGGTGGAGAGATCTTGACGGTAGGTTCAGACGCCCACTGTACCAAAGATGTAGCGGCGGATCTGGATGCTGCCTGGGAGGTTGCCAAAGAAGCGGGCTTCCGGTATCTGGCTTCCTTTGAAAAGCGGAAACCGTCGTTTTATGCCATCGGTTGAGAGGAGGAGCTTATGGGCGGGATCAATACGCTGCGGATTGCTCACGATTTTCTGAGTCGGAAGGTGCCGGAAGGGGGGTTCTGCATCGATGCTACAGCGGGGCGGGGAAACGATACGGCGTTTCTCTGCTCACTGGTAGGGGAGAAAGGCCGGGTGCTGGCTTTCGACATTCAGGAAGAGGCGGTAGATTCCACCAAGGCGTTGCTGGCGGAAAGAGGGCTGTCGGCGCAGGTAATCCTGGACAGTCACAGCAACATGGCGCAATATGCCCAGCCGGGGACGGTTGACGCTATCGTCTTCAACTTCGGGTACCTTCCCAAGGGCGATCATCGCATTTTTACCCATGCGGACACCAGCATTGCTGCCATCGAGGCGGGAATGACCCTGTTAAAGCCCGGCGGTGTCATGAGCCTTTGCATCTACTACGGCGGGGACAGCGGATTTGAGGAAAAGGATGCGCTGCTTGCTTACCTTTCCACCATCGACAGCCGGGCGTTTACGGTTCTGGTCACGGAATTCAAGAACCGTCCCAACAATCCGCCGATCCCGGCGTTTATTCTGAAAGAGATCTGAGGAGGAGCTATGAAGATCTTACTGACTGCATTTGACCCCTTTGGCGGAGCCATCGTCAACCCGGCCTGGGAGGTCGTTTCCCGGTTGAAGGAGGACTGGGGCGTTCATACGGTGAAAAAGCTGCTGGTGCCTACGGTGTTCGGAGAAGCGGAAGCGTTGGTAAACGGCACGGCAGCCCAATGGGGCGCCGATGCGGTGATCTGCGTTGGGCAGGCAGGTGGTCGCTTTGAGATCACCTTTGAGCGAGTGGCCATCAATATGGACGATGCATCGATCCCCGACAATGCGGGAAACCAGCCTCAGGACCTTTCCATCACTCCCGGAGGGGAGGGGGCGTACTTTTCCAATCTCCCCATCAAAAAGATGGCGGAGGCTGTGCGGATGGCGGGGATTCCGGCATCCGTCAGCGATACCGCTGGAACCTTTGTCTGCAACCATCTTTTTTACCGGGTCATGGAGGAGATAGCCGCCCACTATCCGGAACGGAAGGGCGGGTTCATCCATCTGCCGTTTTTGCCGTCTCAGGTGGTGCACCGGTCCCACACACCGTCCCTTTCCCTGAACGATCAGATCTTCGGGCTGGAAACGGCGCTTTCCAAATTTTTGCATCTCTGTGAAGAAGAATAAGCTGTTAAAAAGAACCGCCCTCTCTTTCTTGGTTGGAAGAGGGGGCGGTTCTTTTATCACTTGGCGTCGTCGGCTTTGCTCTCGATTTTTTCGTAAAAGACGATGGACAAATCGACGAAGATCTCATTTTCAATGGAAAGGTTCAAATCGGCATTGACCGAAAGATCTTCCACGGAACACCGATAACGGCAATGGTACAGATCGTCGACGATGGAACGGACCGTATCGTAATCATTGGCAGTAAAGGTCATGTCAATGGGCCGGAAAACCATGCCGGTATCGTCGGTGGACACCTCCTTGAAGGACAGGCTGTATTCCATCGCCTGGGAGAGGATGGTATTGAGCTGGATCATGACGTTTTGAATGTTGTCATAGACAGGAACTTCTGCATTGGGAATAGCTCCGGAGTCTTTTAACTGTTGTAACTCCTCCTCCATCTTTCGCATCTGCCGCAGGCGGGCGGCTTCGATCATCATTTGGTCCTGAGCGGTGTTCTGGCGCTCCTGAAAGGCTTCCACCCGCTGTTCCATGGGCTGAAGGAAGAGCTTGAAGTAGCCGACCCCCAGAAGAAGGACGGTCAAAACCACCAGCAGGATCTTTTCACGGGTCGTAAACGAACGATTCATCAGTGAGACGCCTCCTCTGCGGTTTCCGATTTCAGCTGGATGGTCAGGGCGGCGGTCACACGCTCTTCGCCGCCGGTGGTGGAGGCGGTATAGACCTGCACGCCGGTGACCAGATCGCTTGCCATCAAGTCAGCATAAATGGCGGAAACTTCCTGTAAGGTCACGCCGGACAACTGCACGGAAATCAATCCGTCGGCGATGGAGTAGGTCTCTACCTGCGCCTTGTCGATCAGACGGCTTTTAATGAGATCCAGACATTCCATAGGATCGGTGTCTCCGGTCATCCCGCTTTGGGCCAGTGTGTAGCTCTGGTACTCTTCTCGGACTTCCGGGAAACGGGAGGTCTCCGATTTCATTTCCCGGAGCTTGTCCTCCGCCTGAGTGGCGGCGGATTCGGCGGCGTCGGCTTTAGCAATCACATTGATGACGCCGAACCGACAGAATAGCCCTACCAAAACGGCAAGGAACAGTGCTTCCAATGCAGCCGGTCCCAGTCCATGGCCGGAGCGCTCCTTTTGCGCTAAGTTCAGATCCTTTTTCGTCGGATAGACGTTTCTCATTCCACTCATTTTCCGTCCCCCTGAAGCAGCGCACCCAAAACCGACGGGCAGGCCGTTTTTCCGAATTCCCCCGTAATCACATCTGGGATCAGATCCTCGATGGGGTGTACCGTAAGATCCAGCTCCTGCCGGATGGCGTCGGTCAGAACCGGGATCCTTGAAAGCCCGCCGGTGAAGTATAAATCCTTCAGATTTGCGTCCGGCGTATTGAAGCCATAGAAGTTGACGGCCCGCATGATCTCCATGGCGATGCGGCTGTAGAGCTCCTTGCACGCCTGGCTGTCCAGAACGCTGTTGTAGTTCGACTGCTTATAAGCGGCTGCCACATGGGGATCTACCGCAGCGGCGTCGGCGATGAGGGTGTCAAGGGTAGCGCCGCCGTATTCGATGGTGCGAGCAGTTTCATAGACGCTTCCCCGATAAATGTACATCTGGATGGAGCGGTAGCCCATGTCCAGGATGCAGTATTCCGGCGGGCAGGTTTCGGAAACGGATTCGTAAGCCCGGATCAGGTTCCCGTAAGCGATGCAGGCGGGGACAGCCCTTGTGAGTCGCAGACCGGATTTGTGCAGGAGCTTCCGGTAGTCGGCGACGGTCTCCTTCCGGGTGGCCGCCGCTAAAAGATCCAGCTCAGCGGGCTTTCCTTCCTCGTTTTCTTTCCTGCCGATGACCGCATAGTCGAAAAAGTAGTTTTCCTTCTCGCTCTTGATGAAGTCGTGGAACTCATAGGGAAGGTTCACATGGAGCTGATCCACCGTCATATAGGGCATGGTCAGCCGCCGGACGATCACCGTCTCCGCAGGCAGGACCACGGCGCAGGCGCCTTTTTTGGCCTTGCCCTGCTTCAAGGCGTTGCGCAGCTCGCTGCTCAAAACCTCGATGGAGGTGATCCGCCCGTTCTGCACAAGGTTGTCGGAAAGGTTCTGTTCCCCGCTGCGGCGGACAGCGCCGTGTTCCATGGATGCCCATTTCAGGGAGCAGGAGCCGATGTCCAGTCCCAGCATGGTCGTTTTTGAAGTCATTGATCGTTCCTCCTGTCAGATACGGAAGATTAAAACAGATTCAGATACCAGTTGACGATGGGGCCTGCCCATAGCAGGGAAGCGACAGCCGCCAGTGCAATGGAAGGGGCGAAGGGGAAGGCTTTTGGGTTTTCCGGATCACCGGTGGTCTTACGGGTGAGAAGCGCCAGCAAAAGCCCTGTGATACAGGACAGAATGACGACCAGAAGCAGCTCCCGCCAGGGAAAATAAAGCCCCACTGCGAAAAAGAGCTTCAGGTCTCCTCCGCCCATGCTTTCCCGCTTTAAGACCCGATCCATCAGCAGAACCAGAAGCAGAAGGGGAACGCCCAGCATCAGCCCGCCCACAAGGCCGGTCCAGATGCCGTGCCAGCCGGAGATAAAGCCGGTAAAAAGAAGGAAACTGGCAAGAGAAGCAAGGATCAGGCTGTCGGGGATCAGACCGGTTTCCCAATCAATGAGGGAAATGAGAATCAGAATTGCTGTGAAGATCAGGTTCCGCGCGCCAAGAAGCGTTAACCCGTACCGCCAGAGGATTAGAACAAAGGATGCAGCTCCCAACGCTTCGGTAACAGGGCAGGAAGCAGGGACCTTCGCCTTGCAGTAGCGGCAGCGGCCTTTTGCAAAAAGCCAGGAAAAAATCGGAACAAGATCCAAAGGCTTCAATACATGGCCGCAGGAATCGCAGTGGCTCCGGCCCTTCAGAAAGGACTCGCCGTTTTTCATCCGGGAAGCGGCGCAGCCGGAAAAGCTGGCCCAGACGCTGCCTAAGAGGGCAGCGAAAATCAGAAGGTAAACGGCAAGCCCCGGGGAAAGCTCCCACAGATCCGCCATGAGCATAGCTCCTTTCTGTTTTGATGCATTCGCACCATGCGGGGGACATCTCGAACCTGTCAAGATGGCTCCCGCCCGGTGCGAACCGGGTTTCTTCCCGCCGTGACCCATCAGCGGGGAGAGAAAGGTCAAATCTTATTCAGTAGCGCCGCCGGGGATGGTCACGGTCTTGCTGCCGTAGGTGTAAGTGATGGTCATCGTATCATCGGTTACAGCAACGGTGTATTTGCCGGCCTGCAGGGTGTACTCAACGCCGTTGATGGTCACCTTGTCGGTAGCGGTTTCAACTTTGGTCAGAGGAGTGTCGTCCAACAGGTGGTTGGCCATCGCCTCAGCGTAGTAAGCACGGAGGTTTGCGGTATCAGCGGCAACTTTGGCTTTGGTCAGAGCGCTGCCGAAGGTGGGGATAGCAATGGCAATCAGGATAGCGATGATGGCGACAACGATGAGCATTTCCATCAGGGTGAAGCCTTTTTTGCCGGATTTGCGAGCTTTCAGAAGATTTTTCATGATAACATTCTCTCCCTTAAAATAATATATAGGATCGGTTGGACGGGTCAGTTCCAACGGAATCGTGCGAATTTAAAATGCGCTGTAAAGCGAGAACATGGGGAGGTAAACGGCCAACAGGATCAATACGACAATGATCGCCAGCACACAGATGATGATGGGTTCCAAAAGAGATATGATCTTCTGAGAAAGAAGGTCGGCCTCGTTGTCGTAGTAATCGCTGACGGTTTCCAGCGTCCGTTCGAGGGTGCCGGTTTCTTCGCCGATGCTGGTCATTTCCACCAGCAGTTCGGGAAGGAAGGGGCAGTTCTTCAAACAGGAAGCCAGTGTTTTTCCTTCGGTCAGGCGGGGAAGCTGAGTATTCAGCTCCTTACAGATCAGGGCGTTGTCCAAAACCTGTGCTGTACTTTCCACGGCACGGATCAGAGGGATGCCGGCGGCTAAGAGGGTGGACATAGTGGCCGCAAACTGTCCGCTGAGCCGCTGCAGCCGGAGTTTTCCCAGAACGGGCATTTTCAGCCGGATCCGGCTTTGGATCAGCGCTCCGTTTTCGGTGCAGCCCCACAGCTTCCAGAAAAGGAGAAAGATCAGAATGACCACCAGCATGACCACCCACCAGCGTGTGAAGAAGTTGCTGACGGCGATCAGGATAACGGTGGGAAGGGGAAGATCCATCGCCATTTGCTGGAAACTGCTGACGAAGGTGGGGACGGCTTTGATCATGATGAGCGCCACCACCAGCACTGCGATCACCAGCGTAAAGACGGGATAAGTCATAGCCGCCCGTGCTTTGCCTTTGGTTTTGGCAGATTTGTTATAGTACCGATCCAAGCGGCGGAAGGCAGTTTCCAGCGTACCGCTTTCTTCGCCGAATCGGACGGTTTCGATAAAAGCAATGGGGAAGATGCCCTTACGGCGCTCAAAGGCGTGGGCTAAGCTGATGCCGCTGCCTACGTCGTCGGCGGTCTCCCGAAGGGCCTGCCGGAGGGATTTTTCCGTGGTCTGGTCTGTGATCAGGCGGATGGCACGGTTGACGGGAAGTCCCGCTTCCAGAATGGTGGCAAACTGGGAACACATGACCGCCAGATCCTTTTCTTTCAGCTTAGGGCGGAAGAGCTCCGGTTCTTTAGCACCCTGCTTCACCTCGGAGATTTTCACGATGGTGCTGCAGGTCTCCTTGATCTGGGAAACGGCGGCGTATTCATCCACGGCTTCCACCACACCAGTGACTTTTTCCCCATTCAGGGAAATGGCTGTGTATTGATAGGTCGTCATAAATTAACACCATCCTTGAGAGACACGGTTTTTCCGGAACTGATCCGGATCCCGGGAGGCTTCTTCGGCGGCCTGCGCCGTGATTTTTCCGGCTTTCAACAGCCGCAACAGGGCAGCGTCCATGGTGATGCTGCCTTCTGCGCCGGAGGTGGCGATGGCGTTATTTAATTGTGGGGTCTTGCCTTCCCGGATCAGGTTCCGGACGGCAGGTGTGACCATCATCAGCTCGCAGGCTGCCAGCCGTCGGGTATGATCGGCGCTGGGGAGCAGCTGCTGGGCTAAAACGGCCTGCAGCGTCATGGAAAGCTGCATCCGGATCTGCTGCTGATCTTCCTGAGAGAAAACGCCTACGATCCGGTCGATGGCGTCGGCGGCGGAGCCGGTATGAAGGGTGCCGAAGACCAGGTGCCCCGTTTCGGCGGCGGTCAGCGCCGTTTCAATGGTTTCCCGATCCCGGAGCTCGCCGACTAAGATAATGTCCGGATCTTCCCGGAGCGCCGCACGAAGGCCGGCGGCGAACCCGGCGGTATCCCTTCCGATCTCCCGCTGGTTGAAGATGCAGCGGTCGGGGGTATAGCGATATTCAATGGGGTCTTCCAAAGTCAAGACGTGGCAGGACTGCCGGTGGTTGATGTGGTCAATCATGGCCGCGAGAGTTGTGGATTTCCCGCTTCCGGTTTCACCGGTGACCAGGACGATCCCCCGGCTTCTACGGGTTAGATCCAGCACGGCAGGAGGGAGCCCCAGGCTCTCCAGCGCCGGGATGGTTTCCGCCAGCAGCCGGATGGCGGCGGAAGGAATCCCCTGCTGCAGAAAGAGGTTCATACGGATCCGCACGCCGGCGATGGTGTCGGAGCCGTCCAGCTCCGTTCCGGAATCCAGAAGGGTAAGGCGGTCGCCTGCCAGCTCCCCGGCAAGGGAGATGCAGTCGGCTGCGGTCAGGGGAGGGAAGCCCTCCGCCGGCTGAAGTTCCCCCAGGATCCGGTACTGAGGGGGAAGGCCGCAGATCAGGTGCAGGTCGGAAGCCTTTCGCTCATATCCCTGGCGGATCAGTTCTTCGATGGTCATGTGTCACACTTCTTTCGGGATCAGTCCGCCTGAGCGGAGACCATGATGTGGTGAATCTCTTCAATGGAGGTCACGCCTTCTTTTAAAAGCCGACGGCAGTTTTCGTCCAGCCGGACAAAGTTTCCATCTTCCTCGGCGATGCGCTCCAATTCATCCTGTTGTGCGCCCCGGCTGATAGCGGCACAGAGCCGCTTGGAGAGAATCAGGATCTCAAAAACGGCGATCCGTCCCCGGTATCCGGTTCCGAAGCGGTTGGGGCAGCCCTTGCCTCGGCTGAAGGTCTGACCTTCTTTAGCGGAAAGCCCTACATCGGCCAAATCTTCCGGGTCGGGAGCATAGGTCTCCTTGCATTCGGGACAAATCCGACGAACCAGCCGCTGGGAAATGACGCCGTTCAAAGCGCCGGCAATCAGGTAATCCGGAACGCCGATGTCCCGGAGCCGGTCGATGGCGGCAAGGGCGCTGTTGGTGTGGATGGTGGAGAAGACCCGATGGCCGGTGATGGCGGCCCGCATGGCGATCTCGGCGGTCTCGCCGTCCCGGATCTCGCCGACGGCGATGATGTCCGGATCCTGCCGCAGGATGGAGCGGAGACCGTTTGCGAAGGTCATGCCGGTCTTTTCGTTGATCTGGGTCTGGTTCACGCCGTCGATGTTATATTCCACCGGATCCTCCAGCGTCATCAGGTTGACCTCGGGGGTGTTGACCTCCCGGATCATGGTGTACATGGTGGAGGATTTACCGCTTCCGGTCGGGCCTGCCAGCAAAATCACGCCGTTTGGGCGGCGAAGCAGGGACTGGTACTTGCTCAGATCCGCTCCGGTCAGGCCGATGTGCTCTTTGGTGAGCAGCTGGGAGTTCTTATCCAGAAGACGGATGACCACCTTCTCGCCGTAAATGGTGGGGATGGTGGACATACGCAGGTCTAAGCCGTGCTGGTGGATGACAATGCCCGTACGGCCGTCCTGAGGGACCCGGCGTTCGGTGATGTCCATGCCGCCCATGATCTTCAGGCGGGCCAGAACAGAGGCCTGCAGATCCTTCGGGACATTCATGATAAAGCACATAACGCCGTCGATCCGCATCCGAACCCGCAGTTCCGCTTCCGTAGGATCCAGATGGATGTCGCTGGCGCCCTCCAGAACGGCACGTTCGATGATAGAGTTGACCAGACGGACGGTAGGGGCCGTATTTTCGCCCAGATCCAGGATGTTATCAACCGCCGGCATCGACTGGGGACCGGAGACGATCTCCCGTTTCATGTCCTCAATGGCTCGGGAAGCGCCTTCGTTGCCGTAAAGGCTTGCATTGGCGTGGAGAATGGCGTCCTTGGTGGCGATCATGGGAACCACTCGCCGACGGGTGGCTGCCTTGACCTCTTCCTGTGCCATAAAGTTCAAAGGGTCGGCCATGGCCAGATACAGGGTGTCACCGTGAAGTCGGACGGGGGTCACGTCGTATTTTTTCGTCAGGTTCCGGGGGAGGATTGCTGCCAGCTGAGGATCCGGTGTTGTAACGGAAAGGTCGATGAAGTCGATGCCCAACTGGATGCGCAGGGTATCGATGAATTGCTGCTCTGTGATGATGCCTTCATCAATCAGTTCTTCACCCAGCCGCTTTTTGGTCACCTTCTGCTGTTCCAGTGCGTGCTGGAGCTGCTCATGGGTGATAACGCCGTTGGATTCCAGCAGGTCGCCAAGTCTCGGGTGCGCCATAATACCGTCTCCTTCTTATGAAAGTTCAGCCATTGATTGGCCGAAATGCAAATGTGATGGTTTTTTGTTGGTTCGGGGAGCTGCCCTGAATGTCATAGCTCCCGGTGTAAATCCCGTTTTCATAGGACATGGTAAACGAAGTCACCGAAAGATCCGTATAAGCGCCGCCTCCCGTCAAGGTGAGCAGGACGGCGCCGGAATCGGAAGCGGGGCGGTCACTGATGAGAATCCGTCCGTCTTCGACCAGCAGATAGCCGGAGAAGATACCGTAGCCGGGGTTTGTAAAGGTGGGAACGCCGGCTTCATCGCCGTCGTAACTGGAATAGTGGAGCACATCGCCCAAAGCCGTATTAAGAGTAGAGGCCAGCAGCTCACTTTCCGAAGCGAAAAGCTCATTGGAGCGGATCCGGATAGCGGTGCCGATCCCCGTAACCAGCAGGGCGGAGAGCATGGCGACAATCAGGGTGACCACGACTGTTTCCACTAAGGTGAAGCCTTTCTTTTTCCGTAGTTTCAAGGCGTACCACCTCCGTTTAAAACGTAGGTCTGGAGCTGTCCGTCTTCACCGTAGCGAAGTACCGGATAGGAATCCCGGCCCACCCTGACCGTGTCCGGCTTGCCGTTGATTTGTTCCTCGGCGGCAAGCTGTTGCTCCCGAAGGGCAAGATCCGCTTCTTCGGTTTGCTTGTTGACCTTGCTGGAGGTCATGACAGCGGTAAGGAGCAGGGCGCTGGAAAGGGCGGAAATGAGAATGGCCGCCAGCGTTTCGGTAAGGGTTTCGCCTTTTTGCAGACGCTTCTTATTCACGGCGGCTCACCCCCTTGAAAATCGATCCGGTTTCCCAAGCGATTGTAGTGGTGTAAAAAGTTTTCTGGCCGGTGAAAGAGGTGTCCGGTTCGTCTACCTGGATCCCGTCTTCGGTCCAGTGGGTCCATGTATGGGTGCAAGTAAGGTCTTCAAAGGTCTGGATCGGATCGGAAACGGAGCTTTTACAGATCACGGTCATGCGATAGTCTTCCTTCCGATTTTCATCGGCAGGGGAGAGGAGAAAGGTGAGGGCATAATCGGAATCAATGGAAACGATTACGCTGACCGGACAGAGCCCGTCGTCGATTGTAAAGGTCTCGGACCAGCCGGTGAAAGGAATCCGTTTGTCCACGGCATACTGGAGCTGGCTCATGTAGACTTTTTGAGCGCCTTCCAGCAGCAGCTCGGAAAGAAAGTCCGTGTTGTCGTTGGCCCGTTCAAATTGGTCAAAGCTGTAAATCGTATCGTGCTCATCCGGATCGGAAAGAGTCAGTCCCATGCCGGTACAGCCGTAGGTTTCCTGATGTTCGACGCCTATGTAGGAAAGATCCTTCACTGCATCCCGAAGCAGCCGGGCTGCGGAGCTGACGGAAGCGTAGGTTTGGAGCTGTGCTTTTCGCTCCTTGGACTTTTGCAGATTGGTGGAAGCGGAGCCGAGAATCATGGCCGCCACCGTGGCGCAGACCAGAAAGAGCATCAAAGCAAAAAGGATCGACGTCCCTTTGGAGCTGCGGAGTTTTTTTCTGAGCGCCTGCACAAAGGACGCCTCCTTTCTTTTTTATTCCCAGAGGATCCCATCCGGCCAATCATTGGTGGGGATCCCGTTTGCATCTACAGAAGCCGACCAGTCGATGTACCGGCAGCGGGTGTACTGGGGCGCCGGAGAGTGATCGTTTCCGCCGGTGAAAAATCCGGTATTATCGTTGCTGGTCGTTGCGGGAGCGAAGCCCATAGCAGAACTGCCTTTCGTCGAAAATACCTCGGCGATAGTAAAGCAGCTTCGGACAGTGCCGGTCCCGCCTCCAAAGAAGCCGGTAGGGGTAGGGGCGGTAACGGTTCCGGAAACGCAGCTGTTTAAGATAACCCCGCTGACCTGAACGGACATTCCGGAAGCCATTCCGTCTTGGGAGGTAACGGTACTCGAAACGGCGCACCGCTCGATGCGGCCGTTGTTTTGAAGGACACCGCCTGCCGCATTCCCGGATGCCGTGACCGTTCCATCCACTCGGCATCTTCGGATCACGGCGCTTCCGGCGTTACTGAGGACCAGACCGGCGGCTTTTCCGTTTTGAGCGGTTACCGTGCCGGAAACGGAACAATCTTCGATCGTCCCCTGATTGGTTAAGGCCAGAAGAGCAGCGTCACCGTTTGCTGCGGTCACATCTGCCTGCGTAAGGATAAGCCCGGACAGTTGACCGGCATTGACGTCAAAGAGAGGAACAGAGAGATCCCGGATGGTATATCCGTTTCCAATATACGTTACCCCGCCGCTATTGTCTAAAGAAGTCAACAAGCCGTCTGCCGCACGAATGGAATGGGTGAGGGAGAAGGTAAGTCCAGACTTATTCCCGCTGGTGTTCTGAAGCTGCTTTGCGGTGCGGATCTGGAATGTGTCCTGTGTTTGGGTGGAGAAGATCCCTTTTGCGTAGTCAGCGTTCAGGTACACCGTATCCAGATCGGTCCAGTTCCAACGCTTAAGAGCGGCTTTGACCGTATTCTGTCCCGTCCCGTTCATCTGATTATGCAGGGTCTGAGCGTAGGTATCACTGGTGTCGATCAGGGAATAGTTTTGCTGCATGCAGCTTACCAGCGTTTCAGCGGACAGTGTTTCATAAGTCAAAAGCTGCCCGTCGTTGAAACGGATTCGAAAAGTCCCGGTGGTGGAAAGGAAGCCGTAACCTGCCGACAGGATCTCCTTATCTTCCCAAAGTGTGTCGTACACCTGTCCGCTTCCGGTGACCGTGTAGTAGCCCCAATAGTCATCGGCATACTGTTCATAGTAAACCAAATAGGTTTCCTGATCCAGAATCGGATCGATGGGCCAGTCGCCGTAATGGACAGGCTCTTTAGCCAGGTTGGTGACCATGGCAGGGAAGGGGTAAGAGCGGCCTTTCAAAACGACGCTCCACGGATGGCTGTTTTCTGCCGAAACGGTTCTGGAAACTCCGGAGAAAGAAAGAGACGAAAGCTCTTCCGCTGTAAGTCCGGTGCTGCCGTCTTCTCCGAGGGCGATCCCTTCCACCGTGTCTTTCAGATAGTAGCAGTTTTGCAGGTTGATGGTATGGGCAGGGTCATCGCTGCTCAAGCCTGCGGGGGAAGTAACGCCGAAAATCCAGCCGATACCGGAAGAGATATTCGAGCGCTTTAAGGTGCAGAAAGAGTAGGTGTTTTCGATGGTGGCGACCCGCTTGGTTTGGTCGTATTGACCGTAACCGTAAATGACCTTGCATCCGCCGCTGATACCAGCAATCCTGGCATAGTTTGAAGCGGAAATTGTGCCGCCGGCGTAACAGTTCCGGATCGCACCTATGCCGTCCAGAGCACCGACCAATCCACCAATGCGGCCTTCTTGTTTGTTGGTGGCATTGCCGTACAGGTCACAGACGGTTGAAGAATTTTTGATCTCACAGAAACTGAAGCCAACCAGTCCTCCCAATGCATATGCACCGTTCTGCGAGCCCACATATTCTACATAGTAACCAGAGACTGTGCAGTTTTCAACCGTAGCCTGACGGTCGCCTTCCCTATAGTAAAGATCCATATAAATCAGTCCCGCCAGAACGCCTGTACCGGCCGTTTGATTGGGGCTTCCGCCGGAATAGGTGGATTTGATGTAACCAGAGTGGTTTTCCGGATCGGAGGCCACCATGACGATGTTCTTTAAAGTTCCCCGTTCCACCTCGCCGAAGAGGCCGGTGAACCGATAAGTGCTGGCTTCGCAGCGGTAATCGATGATCTTTCTGCATTGACCGTCGTAGAAGTTCCGGAAATTGTTGGTAATAAAGGTCTGGTCGTCCTTTTTGTCGTTGGGGCGGCCGATGGGTTGATTCCGATAGGGATTGGAGGAAGAAGTATCCATAAGGTCGTAGGTAACGCCGCAGTATTTCTTGGTGTAAGCCGCAAAATCAATGTCTGTTTCCTGCTTGAAATGGATCTGCATACCGCCCCGATAGTCGTTCCAGTAGTAGGTGGAACGGGAAAGGCCGTTTAATTGCCGGGCGGAGCGGACATAGACCGGTTTTTCCTCGCCGCCGGGTTCGTCCGGAGGAGTAGGAGTGGTTCCGGGCTCCGGGTTTACGGCGTTTCGGGCAAAGTCCGGGCAGTAGTAAAAGACGCTGTCCGTAAAGACTTCTTCCTTGCTGCCTGCCGCATAAGCGGTGATGGTCAGCGTTTCCCAGAAAGTGTTGGCGGCCAGCCGGGAGGTGATCTGCAGGTCAAAAGGAAGCCGGTAAACCTTGGCGTTGGAGATGGACACCTCCGTCAGGAAGGTCTGGCTGGCATCCCGGAAGACAAGGCTTACGTTATCGCTGATCAGTGCCGCCTGATCCCGGGTGGTGCCATCCACATTGCTGGTGATCCGGACCGTTTTCCGGGAATGAGCGGCGCCGGTCACGCCGGTATCCAGATCGTAGTAGAAGGAATCCAGCGCATAAATGGTCATCAGTGCATAGCCGTCCTCCACGCAGATCTCGTTTCGGAGGGTGTCGAGAACCCACTCGCCGCCGATGGTCTGTCCGGCGCTGGTCAGGCTGGTCTTCGCATAGTAGCCGTAACCGCCGTCGGCATATCGCTCGTAGTAGACCAGCGACGCCTGCAGCTGATAGGCTTCCGGCCAATCTCCATAGTGGCTCATGGACTGCTCGCCTTTCTGCAGCAGTGGGAATGGGAACCCCAGGCCACGAAGGGCCGGAGCGTATGGATCGCTTTCGCCGACATGCGTGACCGTATCCCGCAGACCGCTATAGGAAAAGGCGGATACGCCGGAGGGATTCGTATAGTTGTCATTATAATTGGACTGCCGCAGATAGACGCAGTTTTGAAAAGTGGCGTCTGTTCTCCCTCCGGCAATACCGCCGGAGGTGCGCAGATCGTCCTTGCCGTTTGCTTTGGACACCCGGCCGTAGGCTCGTCCGTCTATCAGATAGGAAGAATCCGCTTGTCCGGTCAAGCCGCCGCCGTAGCTTTCGCAGATAACGTCTCCGGTGGCATAGCAATCGGTGAGGGAGCTTTCATCCTGAACGGTTCCGAATAGACCGCCGCCGTAACGGTTGGTCGTTACGTCTCCGGACGCATAGCTTTTCACAAGGGCGGAGGAGGAGAAAATGCCGCCCAATCCGCCTGCATTGGTGTCAGAGGAAACATCCAGTGCGGCAAAACAGTTTGTAAGCGTGCAGTTGTCAAATTCTGCAGCCAATCCGCCGGCGGAATCCTCCCCGGAGACGAAAAAGCGCTCTTCCCGTTCCGGCATATCCGGATAGTAGGCACCATGGCGGTCTTTGGTATTCAGGTAAGTGCCGCAGTTTTCAAGGGTGCAGTTTTTTAAGGAACCGGCTAAAGTACCTGCCTGCCGTCCGGTGGAAACACTATCGGTCAGGCGGATGTTTTTTAAGGTCACGTTTTCCAAAGAGGCAAACAGTCCGGACTGGTCGGTTCCCGCAAAGACAAATCCCCGGATCTCGTTTTCCTGTCCGTCAAAGCTGCCGTCGGAAAGGGAGGAGTTCACGATCGGGGCAAACTGTTCCAGAGGATTTTGCGTCCATACAGATGTAAAGTCTTCTTCTTTCCAGTCGGAAAAGTCAAAGGAGATCATCGCAGTCTGCAAAACCTGCAGTCCGGAGGGGGCAGAGGTGTAAATGCTCTTTCTCAGATTGTTGAGGTGACGGACCTTGGATACCTGAACGGTGACGCTTCCGTCCGTCTTTTCTTTGGCGGCAAAAAGGCTGTTGACGCCGGAAACGGTTCCGCTGCCCTGAATGCTCAAGCCCTTGTTGGCATCTTCATACCGCAGCTCCGCCGTGACGTTCAGATCGTCTCCGGGGGTAAGGCCGGTTTTTTTGAAGGCATTTTTTTCTTCCAGACTGTCCAAAATCAGCTGGACGGAAACACTGTCGTTGATGACGAAGAAATCGCTGCCGCCATGATAAGTTTTCCGGTAGGTTTTCTCACTTTCATCGGTGACTGTAACGGTCAGGGTCAGATATCGTTGGGTCCGCCGTAAGGACATCAGATCATCGCAGGTCACGGAGACATAAAGCTCCTCGCCGTTTACTACATTTACGGTAGGGTAAAAGGATCGGGGAATGCTGATGGTTCCGGAATCCGCTGCGCCTCCGCCGTAGTAGCCAAGTCCCAGCTCCTTCCGGGTGCTTCTGGAACGGTCGGTAAGGGCGGAGATGTCCTCATAAGTAAAAGGCTTTTCCGAATAAAAGGCACTGTAGACTTCGCCGCTTAACGGGTTCAATTCCAGCAAAAAATACCCGCCGTTCTCCGTCGCCTGCTCCAGAGATTCGCTGGAACGCAGGAGAAAGTTCCGTGCAGGTTCGTCTTCGGAATAGACTGTAAAGAGGTCTTTCCATGCGTCGTTGTCCGTTTCCGGGAAATCGGAGGGCTTTTCTTCCAAGCGGGTGTCCAATACACGCACGAAGGATTCCAGACGTCCGGAGTCCTTCATGGTGCTCATTTCGCTTTGCGCCGCCAGAAAGATCTGCCGGGCATAATCGTCCATTTTAGCGATGTATAGGCTTTTCTGAAGGAGAATGACCGCAGGAATTGCCAATCCGGCAAGAATGACCATTACCGCCACTACGATAACGGTTTCCATCAGCGTGAATCCGCTCTTTTTTCGGGTTTTCCGATTGCTTGCTCCATTCATTCCGGCTGTTCACTTCCTGATAGTAAAAAGGAGTTTTAGAGGGATCATCTATACTCTTTCCAGATACATAATAATACCATAAAATTGTGCATTTTTCAATAAATCCCAGCTGTTTTCGTAAGTTATCTTAATTTTGTGACTCGTTTTTTTCGCTGCATTTTGCACTTTTGAAGGAATTTCTTCCAGAAGTTAACAAAATACCCTCTGCCAAAGAGAGCAGAGGGTAGATAAGTTTATTGATTTTCCTGAATAGGAAGCCATTTGAGAACATTTTGGATCTCCCGATCCCAATAGCACCACTGGTGATCCCCGGGGGTTTCCCGATAGGTCAGGTCGTAGCCGAGGCCATTTAAATGATCCCGCATTTTAAGGTTCTGCTGATAGAGGAAATCCTCTGTTCCGCACCACATAAACAGCTTCGGCAGAGGTTTTCCGGAGGCTTTCAGCTTTTCGGAGAGGGCAAAAAGGTCATTGTCACTGCCGGGAACAGAAGCCGGATCCCCGAAGATGCCCCGCCAGAGAGGCTGGTTCCCTACATGGCGTTCGGCATTTATGATGTCCACAATGTCCAATCCACCGGAAAGGGACGCAGCCGCCGAGAAGGTGTCGCTGGCACGGAGTCCCAGTTTGAAGGCGCCGTAGCCGCCCATGGAAAGTCCCGCCGCAAAGGTATCCTCCCGACGGTCCGACATTCCCCGGAAGAAGGAGCGGCAGATCTCCGGCAGCTCATGGGAAATGTATTCCCAATAGCGGTAGCCGTACTGGGTGTCGCTGTACCATGCAAGATGGGTGGTGGGCATGACCACTGCAAGGTTCAGATCCGCCACATAGCGTTCAATGGAGGTGCGGCGCTGCCAGATGGTATGGTCGTCGCTCATTCCGTGAAGAAGGAAAAGAGTGGGGAAGCGGTCGCCGGCTTTGCCCTCCATCCCGATCTGTCCCCGGGTCTGCTGGGGAAGGATGACGTCCATCTGGGTACACATTCCAAGGGCGTTTGAGAAGAAATCAACGTGCATCAATGCCATGGGAAACACTCCTTGTCGTTTTTTCTTAGTATAACACCCATTGGAGCAACTGTCAAAGAAAATATTTTATAAAAATTCTAAAATGCTTGTTTTCCACTTTCCTGTTTGTTATAATAAAAGGGTACCTTCAGAGCAATTGGAAAAATGCCAGGAGGATCAGCAGTACGCCGTTTAAGTTAAGGAGGGGTTTCGGCAGCTTTCCCGCCGTCTTTTTTCCAAAACGCTGCCCTAAGAGGATCACTGCCAGATGCATGAGAAGGGAGAGCCCGCAAAGCAGCGGCAGGTCGTGATCGGAAAGGCCGCAGCCAAATCCTGCTCCTAAAGCGTCCAGCGAAAGGATCACCCCCAAAAGCAGCGCTTCTTTCGGAGAAAGATTTTTCGAGCAGTCGGCGTCGGCTTTGGTCTCATCCAGATAGACCGTAACGGCGAAAGCAATCCCCGACCATCGGAAGGAAAGCTGCCGGACGGCGTCGGCACGCTTTCGCAAAGCCGCTTTCAGCCCGTTTTGGAAAAGCTCCAGGCATCCCAGAAGAAAGAGGATCCCGAAGCTGAGCCAGACGGCCACTTCCCGGGACAACTGTCCGCCTACCCATGCCGCTCCCAGCGAGGAGAGAACCAGAAAGACCGTACTTACCCCGCTGATCAGAAGGGCGGAGCTCCATGGGATCCGGATGCCTTGGGATCCGTAGGAAAAGCTGACGAAAAAGGCGTCGATCACCACGATCAGAACCAGAAGAAATTCCTGCATGACAAAGATACACCCCGCTTTCTCCCGACAGTATATGCCGGAGGAGAAGGCAGGGTGCGGTTCAGACCCGATAGGGAGAAAGGACTTTCAGGATCTTTTCATCCACAGTGGCTTCGATGCGGATCTTGTCTTCGAGGAATTCTTCCTTCCGGACCCGCCCACGTTCCCGGAGAAGGTTCAAAAGGCTCCCTTCGCTGTAGGGAATCTCCAGCGTCACCTGCCGCATTTTCTCGGAAAGGGCAGTTTCCATGGCGTGGAGAAGGCCATGGATGTTCTGTCTCTTTGCCGCAGAAATGTAGACGGTGTGGTCGTTCCCGACGAACCGTTCCGGATCGGGGCAAAGATCGATCTTATTATAGACGGTAAGGGTGGAGATCCCGCCGCAGCCCAGGTCGGCAAGAAGCTGCCGGGTGACCTCCAGCTGCCGGTCTACCGCCGGGTCGGAGCAGTCACAGACGTTTAAGATCAGATCGGCATCGGCCGCTTCCTCCAACGTAGAATGGAACGCCTCCACCAGCTGGTGGGGCAGCCGCTGGATCAGTCCGACGGTATCCACCAGGATGATCCGTTGTCCGTTTGGCAGGGTGAGTTCCCGGGCGGTGGGATCCAGTGTTGCGAACAGCTGATCCTGAACATAGACCTCCGCCGTGGTCAAAAGATTCAAAAGCGTGGATTTCCCCACGTTGGTGTAGCCCACGACAGCGGCGGTGATGGCTCCGTTTTTGCTGCGGCGCTGCCGGATACGGGCACGGTTTTCGCCTAAGGCTTTCAGTTCCGCCTCCAGTGCGTTGATGCGCCGGCGGATGTGGCGGCGGTCGCTTTCCAGCTTGGTTTCGCCGGGACCGCGGGTGCCGATGCCGCCGCCTAACCGGGAAAGCTGCTTTCCAAGGCCGATGAGCCGGGGAAGCCGGTACTTCTGCTGGGCAAGCTCCACCTGAATGCGGCCCTCCCGGGATCGGGCACGTCCGGCAAAGATGTCTAAGATCAGGGTGGTGCGGTCGATGGCGTGGACGCCGGTGATCTCTTCGATGTTCCGGAGTTGGATGCCGCTCAATTCATCGTCCAGAATGAGAAGATCCGCTTCCTGCTGGCGGCAGAAATCCCGGATTTCCCGGAGCTTTCCCTCGCCTAAATAGGCGGCGTTATCGGGGCTTTCCCGGTTCTGGATGAATTTTGCCAGCACTTCAGCGCCGGCGGTGTCGGCAAGCTCCGCCAGCTCGTCTATGGACGCTTCGGCGTCAAATGCGCCGGTATTCACACCGGCAAGGACAGCCCGCTCTTTTTGTTCTTTGTTTTCATACATAAAATCGCCTCCCGTCAAAAGGAATCAGCCTGCGGAGGCTGGGGTGGATCGACAGCTCGTAAGGAGAGTATACCACCTGCGGCTCCGGAATGCAAGAAATTTTAGTCGGGGGCGAAAGGAGAGAGAATCTTGCAATATTGGAAAACGCTTCCGGCGATCTTTTTGTCCCGGCCCAACCGGTTCATCGCTGTTTGTCAGTTGGGGGAGGAAACGGTCACCGTCCATGTGAAGAACACCGGCCGCTGTGCGGAGCTGCTTGTACCCGGCTGTACCGTCTGGCTGGAGCCGGCAAGGACAGAGGGGCGGAAAACGCCTTACGACCTGATCGCTGTAGAAAAAGGGGAGAAGCTCATCAATATGGATGCCCAGGCGCCCAATGCAGTAACGGAGGAAGCGCTACGGGATGGCTCCCTCTGCCTCCCGGGGATCGGCCGGGCGGAAATGGTGAAGCGGGAGGTTGTTTTCGGGGATTCCCGGTTCGATTTTTATCTGGAAGCGGGTAAAAAAAGGGCTTTTTTGGAAGTGAAGGGGGTCACTTTGGAACAGGAAGGGATCTGTAAATTCCCGGATGCGCCCACCGAACGGGGTATAAAGCATATCGAGGAACTGATTCGGGCGAAAAGTGCCGGATATGAAGCGGCTCTTCTCTTTGTCATCCAGATGGAGGAAGCCCGCTTCCTTTTGCCCAATGATGCGACCCATCCGGCTTTCGGGGAGGCTCTGCGGCAGGCGGAGACGGCGGGGGTATCGATCCTCGCCCGGAACTGCCGGGTGACGTCGGACACGCTTACTCTGTGGGAGGAACGGCCGGTCTACCCTTCCGGAATAATGGCTTAAATCCTTGCAACTGACGGAGAAGAAGGGTAAAATGAAGACAAATCAAAAATGATGGGGTGTTCTTTCAATGATTTTATGTTTTTCCGGAACCGGAAATAGCCGCTACCTTGCAAAGCGGCTTGCAGAAGCACTGCAGGATGAAAAAGTAGACTTGAACGCAAAGATCAGGGCAAAGGATCATTCGCCGATGTCTGTTAAAGGGGATGTGATCGTTGTCACCCCAACCTATGCGTGGCGGATCCCGAAAATCGTTTCCGATTGGATCTCCAAAACGGAACTGCTTTCTGTAAAACGCATCTGGTTTGTGATGGATTGCGGCGGAGAGATCGGGAATGCAGCAAAATACAACCGTCTGCTTGCAGAGCAGAAGGGCTTAAATTATATGGGAACGGCACAAATTATCATGCCTGAGAACTACATTGCCATGTTTGATGCACCAAAGACGGAGAAAGCCAAAAAAATTGTGGAAGAGGCGGAGCCTGCGATTACGAAGGCGATTGAACGGATTCGAGCAGGGCAGCCTTTTCCTGCGCCGAGAAACAATCTCTATGACCGGTTTATGAGCGGCCCGGTGAATCCGATCTTTTACCGCTTTTTTGTAAAAGCCAAGGCGTTTCAGGTGGGGAATGCCTGCACCGGCTGTGGGCGATGCGCAAAAAAATGCCCGCTGAACAATGTGAAACTCAAGGGCGGAAAGCCGGTGTGGGGCGAAAATTGTACTCATTGCATGGCTTGTATTTGTTACTGTCCTGTAAAAGCAATCGAGTATGGAAAGAAAAGCGTCGGAAAACCACGGTATCACTTTGAAGAGCTGGGAATTCAATGATGAAAAGAGAACAGTTGGCGGAAAAGAACCGATTCATTCTTCAGAGGAGAGGCTTCACAAGGTCGCCGGCTTTTCTTTTTGAAACACCCGTTTGAACCATCGAAAATCCTCCCTGTCAAAGCTCCCGCTTAGGAAAAGCAGAAGGACATAGAGCAGCAGGGTGATCGGGATCTTCCAAAAAATGTCCCAGCGAAGAACAGGGAGGATCCGGTCGGCGGCAGAAACGGCGGCTGCCGATAAAACGATGGAACAGACGGGTTTTCCGATCCAAAGGATGGGATCTGCAGAAATACAGGTCACCTTCGCCAGACGGGCGATACTTAAAGCGGCGTTTAAAAAGGTGCTGGCATAAAGGACGATCACATACCCCTTGACCCCGTAAAGAGGGAGCAGAAGGAAAAGCAGGAGGATGCTCAAGGAAGAGTCTGCAATGGAATAGCGGAGGACGCTGACCTGCTGATCCAAGCCTTTCAGCATGGCGTCCGCCACATTGTCCAGATAGAGGAGGGGCACCAGTGGCGCTAAAAGTGCCAGCATGCTCCCCACGTCTTCCCGATGGTAGAGGAGCTGCCCCAGCTCGTCGGAAAAATAGAGGAAAATCCCGGTGACCGCTGTCGAAAAGAGCAGTGTGTACCGCAGCACCTTTGACGCCAGCCGGGCGATCCGGCATCGATCGTTCAATGCCCGGGCTTCGGCGATCTCCGGGACAAGAAGGCTCGAAAAGGACGTGAGGAAGGCGATGGGAAAGGTCAGCACCGGCATGACCATAGCTTCCGTCATACCGTACTGCGCCAAGGCTCCGGAGCCGCTGGCACCGTATCTGCGGAAACCGAAGGGAATCAGCAGGTTTTCCACTGTGACCAAAGCGGATTTCAGGTAGGAACTGAGCGCTACCGGGACGGTGATCCGCAGGAAGCGCCCAGTGATCTCCGGATAGGAGCAGCGAGTGAACGAACGGCGGGAGCGATCCCTGCAGTAAAGGAACAGGGAATAGAGGAAGGAGAAAAATTCCCCGGAAAGGAAGCCGGAGGAAGCGACGGCGCAGGAGGCAGAGAGGTCTTTCGGCTGCAGGAGAACAAAAAGAAGAACGGCCGTTCCGATGTGGAAAAGCTGCTCCACGATTTGGGCGGAGGAGGAGATCCACGCCTTCCGAAGGGCGAAAAAATAGCCCCGGAGACTGGAGGAAAAGGCCATAAAGGGGAGGGAAAGTGCGAGGATCCGCAGGGATAGGGCGGTTCTTGGTCCGGAAAGAAGCCTTTCTGCCAGAAGCTCCGCTCCGAAAAACAGGGCGGCTGCCGCCAGCAGACTTACTCCGATCCCGTAAGCCATACATTTCCGCATGGCATCGTCTGCGGCGGCGTAGCAGCCGGCGGCTTCTTCCTCCGCCACCAGACGGGTGACGGAAAGGTAGATCCCGGAAGTGGCAAGGGTGGAGGCGAAGGCGTAGACTGTGCCGATGAGCTGGAAAAGCCCCATGCCTTCGGCACCCATTTTCCCGGAAAGCCAGATCCCAAAGCCCACGCCCAGCGTCCGGAGAAGGAAGGAGCCTGCCATGAGGATCAGGGCATTTTTGAAAAAAAGACGTGCTTTCAAGGCGTTCCCTCCTTCCGGTACTGGAACTATATGCGCCGGAAAAAGAAAAAAGTCGTAGGGTTGATTTTGGGGGCGGAGAGTGCTAAAATAGGAAAAAGTAAAACGATTTATGGAGGTAGCAATATGGATCTGCAGGCAATTGCAAAACGGCTGGAGCAGTGCTCCTGCGGGCGGGAGCATCGCTGCGATACCAAGCAGGTGGAGATCGGCAGCGGGCTGACGGCAAAGACCGGTGCGATTTTAAAAGAGGCGGGCTTTCCCGAAAAGATCCTGTTGGTGGCGGATCGGAACACGCTGGAAGCGGCAAGAGGGGTGCTGGAGAGCTTAAAGGGCAGCGGCTTTCATGTGAAAGAGCTGATCTATGAGAATCTTTTGAGCGCAAAGGTGGAGCAGGTCCGGGAAGTGGAGGCGCTTGCCTCTGACGTGGACGCCATCCTTTCGGTGGGAACCGGTTCTTTGAACGACATCTGCCGGGTGGCTGCCTACGAGCTTAAAAAGGAATTCTGCATTTTTGCCACGGCGCCCTCGATGGACGGATTTGCGTCGGATACGGCTCCCATTATCAAGGATAACTTCAAGACCTCCTGGCAGGCGAAGCAGCCCTCCATCATCCTTGCGGATACGGCGGTCCTTGCGAAGGCACCGACGATTCTCAAATCCTCCGGCTTCGGGGATATGATGGCCAAGTACATCGGACTGGTGGACTGGCGGGTGGCAAACCTCCTCATTAACGAATACTACTGCGAGGCAATCGCCGGGATCACGAGAGATGCCGTGCGGAAGATCGCCGCTCTGGCGGATCGGATCACCAGCGACAGCGAAGAAGCGGCAGGAGCCGTGATGGAAGCGCTGGTCATGACCGGCGTTGCCATGAAGTTTGCCGGCTGTTCCCGGCCGGCCAGCGGGGCGGAGCACGTCGTTTCCCATTATCTGGAGTGCCATAAGGTTATCAAGGGCATCTGGCCGGATTATCACGGACGGAAGGTAGGCGTCGCCACCGTTTACTGCAACCGGCTTTACCGGAACCTGGCGAAGCTCCCGGCGATCCACTGCACCAAGGATCCCACCGACTGGGACGATGTGTACGCTCACTATGCCCCGGAGATGCAGGAGGACGTTCGGAAGCTGAACAATCCCACCATTACCGATAAAGTAGACCCGAAAAAGCTGGCGGAGTGCTGGCCTCAGATCCGGAAGATCATCGAAGAAGAGCTTCCGGAGACGGAGAAGCTGGTAGCCATGATGAAGGTCGCCGGAGCGCCGATCACGCCGGACGCCGTCAATGTGGATCCCCAGTTCATGGAAAACGCCATGCGGTACCACGCCTATATGCGGTACCGGCTGACCATTCCCCGGCTCATGCCGATGATGGGGCTGGACATTATGGAATATCTGAAGGAAGACTGAAAAAAGGATAAAAAGATCCCGCTGCCGAAAGCTTTGGCAACGGGATCTTTTTTAGTCGTCAATGTTCATATTGGAATGTCCGGGTTCGGAATAGTTGTTTCCCATGGTGCGGTCGTAGGTGAGAAGATCCAAAAGCTCCGAATTGGTGGAAGGGTTTACGGCAACGGAGTAAATGGGCCGGGTCCTCATTTCCTTCAAGACCGTGTCCACAAAGGGGCTTTCAAAGCCGGCCAGACGATAGACCAGATGGGGCAGGTAGAAGGTGGAGAAGGTCTCATCGGGAATGGAGGAGGTATCAAGGCCGTAGTTGTTCCAGACGATCCAGGTTTTTTCGTAGAGCTTTTCGCAGTTGTCCACGGTAATGCCCAGATTCTGATAATACTTGCACTCCGGGGTGAAGAAGGGGAAGTGGTCACCGGTAAAAACTAAAATCGTAGGCTCGTCGAAGGCCTTCAGATCATTGATGAAGGAGAGGAGGGCGGCGTTGGAAGTTTCGATGCCATCAAAATAGTTGCTGACTTCCTTGCCTTTGTCGTCTAAGTAGGGCTGGTGGTTCTGCATGGTGGTGATGTGGATGTAATCGGGACCATCAGTGGAGCGGAGCACCTCTTCCGCCTGACGGAAGGCGGTATCGTCATCGATGAAATTCCGGAAACAATTGACGTCCACGGTCAGGTTGTCCATGAAGAGCATCTGGTCGAATCCGTATTCGCTGTAGACCTCTTCCCGGTCGTAGAAGTTGGAGCGGTAGGGGTGAATGTAGGTGGTATTGTAGCCCTGAGCCTTATACATATTGGCGAAGGTGTCCTGCTCCACGCCGGATTTTAGGAGCTGGTGGGGAACGCCGGCGTTGTTTAAGGACTTGACGGGCAGACCGAACATCAGCTCAAATTCTGTGCGGACGGTGCCGTTTCCGTAAGTGGGGACCACGCTGGTGCCGTGGGCGCTTTCGGAGAGGATGGTGTCCAGATCCCGATAGATCCGGTCGCCGTTTTCTACGTTTCCCAGCCGGCGGAAATCGCTGTAGGATTCGGACATGATGTAGATGATGTTGGGTTTTACTTCCGGTTCGGCTTTTGCAGTGGATTCCATAAGGCCGTCGATCACTGCCTGAGAATAATCGTCCGGTTCCTGCACGGAGCTGGTCACTGCCTGATTGATGGAGACGGTGAAGTTGGTGATGAGGTTATTGTTGGCAAAGCGCTGGTCATCGTCGTAGGCATTGTAGGTAGGGGTGTTGTCAATGCCGAAGACGGTGCAGACCGGTGCAAAAAAGGCCGGAACTACGATGGAGAGCATCATGACCCCGCCTATCACCACAGCCAGAGAAGCCCGCTTGGGCAGAGAACCGTTCAACCGGGCGCCGGTGAGCCAGATGCAGAGTACATAAAGGGCAGCCAGCAGGATCAGGAAGAAAAGCAGGACGTTAAAGTGGAGTCTCGCAAATTTGGAAACGTCGGCAATGCCCTTCACGAAGATCAGGTCGCTGAAAAGCAGGTGGCAGCCGGTGACGTAATATTTGTGATACTCCACCGTGGAGATGGTCATGAAAAGGAGACCAGTAACGGCTGCGCTGATCCAGACCCGCCGGACCAGAAAAGCGAGAGTCCAGAAGATGGCGGCAACCAGCAGGCAGCCGAACAGCGCTACCCGGAAGCGGTTCCATGTGAAGGACAGCATCTGGGACAGGTTCTGGCACTGCCCCAATTCAGCAAACCAGTAAAGGACGATGGGAAAAGCAAGGATCAGTACCCGTTTCGTGATTTCGGAACGGAAAAAGCGGCTTTCACGAAGCCGTTGGATCAAGCGGCTCATAAACAAACTCCTTTGTTGTGCGTATCCTGAAAAACAGGCAATTTTTGTTTAAATAAAGAAACCGGAACTCAAAAAGTTTTTGTATACAAGAATATAGCAGAAGTTTATGAACAAATCTTGTCCGGAAAGAAAAAGTCGAAAAAGAACGGAGCTTTGCACAATTTTTACAAACGAATTTCAAAAACGATAGCAAAGATCCACATCCTTTCGTTTGAACAGTAAACGAAAACTGCCTGCAACAAATCGGTTGCAGGCAGTTTTCGGGGGAAAATGGGTCAGCAGGACATAGCCAGTTCAATCCATTTTTGTGCGATGAGGGTGTGTCCGGCGAAGGTGGGGTGGACGCCGTCCGCCGACCAGAAGGAAGGCTCACGCTTTAAACAGGCTGCGGCGAAGATGCCGTCCAGGGGTAGATAGGCATCGGCCAGATGCATGGCGGTTTCTCGGCAGGCGAGAATCTTCGGATCCAGATCTTCCCGGAAGGAGCGGCATTCCTCATTGACATGGAGGATGAAAGGTTCGATGAGCAGGATCTTTAAGTCGGGATTTGCGTCCTTTGCGGCTTTGAGCATGGCGGTGAGACGGCTATAGTAATCCTCCACCGAGGTGGGGTCGCCACGGTCGTAACGCCGCCAGGTATCGTTGATGCCGATGAGGACGGAAAGAAGGTCTGGCTTTAAGTTTAAGCAGTCCTTTTCCCAGCGGGCGGACATCTCCAGGGTGCGGTTCCCGGAAACGCCTCTATTTATAAAGGAAAGGTTCCAATCGGGATAGGTGGCGTTCAGGAGATTGGCAATGAAAAAGGGATAGCCCGACCCTAAGCTGGAGTCGGGATCCGGAGAGCCGGTGCGGCCTGCATCGGTGATGCTGTCGCCCTGAAAAAGGATGGTGCTGTTTTTCTTAAAAAGCATGACGGACACCTCGCAAAAATTCGTTACCTTCAGGATACTCATTTTTACGGGAAATGTCAATGGTTTTCCTTGCAGATTATTTGGATTTTTCCACTACAAGAGTCGATGTGTTGCCTTTTTTCATCTGCGGCTCCAGCTTTTTCAAAAGATCCTTGAAGCTCGTGCTGGAATTGGTAGCGCCGGCAACGGCGTCCACGGCGCTTGGATCCTGCTTGGAGAGCAGGCTGTCCTCCAGCTTTTTGCTGTAGTCGGCGGGAGAGGTCTGATAGCCGGCGCCGGTGTAGGCGGCCTTATACTCTTCGTCTTCGGATTTTCGTTTCCCGTCTTCGTTAAGAGCGTCGAAGTCAACGGCAGTGAATTTCCCGCCGGAAACGGTGACGGTGACGTATTCCGTCCAACCGTGCTCGTCGGGATCCTTGTACTGGGCCTTGTAGGTGCCGTCCTTGTAAGCGGCAGAACTGCCGCAACTGGCAAAAAGGGCAGCGGAAGCGGCGAGAAGCAGGAAAAGAGGAGTTTTTTTCATGGTTGGTTCATCCTTTCTGAATTCGTAGAAATTTACGGTTTTTAAGGGATTTTTTTAAAAATTGTGCGAATTTTGCAACAGGAGCATAGCTTGACAAAATGGTGGAAACATAATATCATGATAGAAAGACTTCTGTTTTTTGCTTCAATTACAGACGAAAGAAGGGCATTTCATGAGAAAATCCCGAATCGTGGTGCTGGCGGCGGTGTTGCTTGCAGTGGGTGCGCTCAGTTGGCTTCTTATGAGAAAGCAAGAGCAGCGGAGAGCCGATTCTAGTGTCCCCAGTCAGGAGATCGTTTATACGGGCGAGGAGTTCTGCATGGATACCTTCGTGACCCAGCGGGCTTATGGGGACGCCGGAGAGGAAGCCGTCCGGGAAGTGAACCGTCTCCTTCAGGAAATGGAAACGACCTATTCCGCTTATCGCAGCGATTCTCAGATCAGCAAAATAAACGCCTGGGCGGGGATCTCCGCCGTGGAGGTGCCGGATGAGGTTTTTTCGGTCGTTCGGAGGAGCCTGCAACTTTCGGAGGCTTCCGGAGGAGTCTTTGATGTGACCGTTGCACCGCTGGTGCAGCTGTGGGAGATCACCTCGGAAAACCCGAAGGTGCCTTCCGCCGATGCGATCAGCTATGCGCTGAGCTATGTGGGCTGGGGGCAGGTAACCTTAGATGAAGAGACGAAGACCGTTTGGATGCCCCGACCGGGAATCTCTCTGGATCTGGGCGGCGTTTTAAAAGGCTATGCGGCGGAAAAGTGCCGGGAGGTTTATGAGGAGAAGGGCGTTTCCGGGATCCTGTCCCTTGGGGGGACGGTGGTTACTGCGGGGAGGAAGCCGGACGGAAGCGAATTCCAGATCGGACTGCGGGATCCGCAGAAGGGTGCAAACGATCTTTTCGGCACCCTCAGCGGGGAGGATCGGATCATCGCCACCTCCGGCGGCTACGAGCGGTATTTTGAAGAAGACGGGAAGCGGTACGGGCACATTTTGGATCCCCGCACCGGCTATCCGGCGGAAACCGACTTATTAAGCGTAACAGCCATCAGCAGCGATGGGCTGCTGGCGGACTATCTTTCGACGACCCTTTATCTTTTGGGAAGCGATACCGTAAAAGAGAACCTGAACCGTCCGGAATTCAGCGTGATCGCCGTGAAGGAAGACGGGACGGTGCTGATCTCCGACGACCTCCGGGAGAAATTTACGCTTCAGGAGGATGCGGGCTATGTCCTTGCGGAAAAATAAAGGGTGGATCGCCGTCGGGATCCTGCTGACGGCGGGACTGCTTTTCAGCTGGCGGTTTTTTCGTCCGAAGGGGGCAATCGCACAGATCACCTACGATGGAAAAGTCGTTTGCATTGTGGATCTTTCGACGGATCGGGAATTTTCTTTGGAGGAAGACCCTACCGTGCGGTTTCGGGTGGAAAAGGGGAGCATCGCTTTCATTGACGCCACCTGTCCGGACAAGATCTGCGAACAGGCGGGAAGGCTATCCCGGGTAGGGGAAACGGCGGCCTGTCTCCCCCGGAAGACGGTGGTTACGGTGATCTCCGGAAAAAAGGGGGAAGCGGATGCGGTTGCGGGATAAAAAAGCCGCTTACAGAGCGGCGTCCATGGGACTGCTTCTTGCGCTGACCATCGTCCTTAACTGGTTGGAAAACCTGATCCCGGCGCTTCCTATGCTACCGCCGGGGGTGAAACTGGGGCTTTCCAATTTAGCAGTGATCTACACGCTTTTTTATCTGGGACCCGGAGCGGCCTTTTGTCTGGCGGCGTTGAAATCCGGGTTCGTTTTTCTGACCCGAGGGGTCACTGCGGGGCTTTTGAGCGGAGCAGGCGGGCTTTTTTCGCTGATTGCCATGCTGGCGCTTTTAAAAGTCTGCAGGGAGCGGTATGTACCCTGCAGCATCGCAGGCGGCGTTTTCCACAACGTCGGTCAGCTCTGCATGGCGGCTATGCTTCTGAAAAATGCCGCTGTTTTTTATTATCTGCCGATTCTGCTGGCAGCCGGCGCCCTGATGGGATGGGTGACGGCTGCCCTGCTTCGGGCTGTGATGCCGGCTCTGCGCCGAATCCCGGCTTTTTCGATTCCAAAAGGAAAACACTCCGGAAAGGATGGATGAAATGCTCAAACTAAACGGATTGAGGCTGCTGCACTTTAAAAATTCCCAGAATGCGCAGACGGTGGAGATCCCTCTTCCCAAAACGGTCCGGATCCCCATGCAGCAGCATATGGGGAAGCCCTGCACCCCGACGGTAGCCGTCGGCGACACGGTGCGGGTGGGGCAATGCATCGGCGACAGCGAGGAAGTCTTTGCTGTGCCGGTCCACAGCTCGGTCTCCGGAACGGTGACGGCGCTGGAGGATTATGTGACCATGAACGGTGCGCCTGCCAAGCGGGTAGTCATCGAAACCGACGGCCTGCAGACCCCCATTGACGCTGTACCCCACTCGGCGGAAAATCAGGCGGAGCTGGTGAAAGCCTCAAGAGACGCCGGGCTTGCGGGACTGGGCGGCGCCGGGTTCCCGACCCACATCAAGCTGGGATATAAGGATGTGGGTCGGCTGGACACGCTGGTCATCAATGCGGCGGAATGCGAGCCTTACATCACCTCGGATTACCGGGAAATGATGGAATGCCCCGACGACATTCTGGACGGCATCCGGGCGGTCATGAAGGCGCTGGATATTCCGAGGGCTTTTATCGGGATTGAGGACAACAAGCCCGACGCCATCGCCCTTTTGAACGAAAAGACAAAGGATACTCCTATCCGGGTGGAGGCTCTGCGGAGCATTTATCCCCAAGGGGCGGAAAAGGTGCTCATTTATAACACCACCGGCCGCATCGTGGAGGAAGGCGAGCTTCCTGCCGATAAAGGGGTCATTGTGATGAACGTAACGACGGTGGCGAATCTGAGCCGCTATCTGAAAACGGGAATGCCTCTGACTCAAAAACGGGTGACGGTAGACGGGAATTTCGTGGAGCATCCCATGAACGTCCGGGTTCCCATCGGGACGTCGGTCCGGTATCTTCTGGATTTTGCGGGAATCGATGGGAGCCGGGTAAAGAAGGTGCTGCTGGGCGGCCCCATGATGGGTTCGGCTATGGAAAGCCTCGACGTACCCATCGTCAAGAACAACAACGCCATCGTCCTCTTTGACGAGGAGGCGGCAAGGGTGCCGAAAACTACCGCCTGCATCCGCTGCGGCCGGTGCATCGACGTCTGTCCCATGAACCTGATGCCCGCAAATCTGGAACGGGCTTACGATGCGGAGGATCTGGAGACACTTTTGAAGCTGAAGGTCTCCCTTTGCATCAACTGCGGGAGCTGCAGCTACGTCTGTCCCGCCAAACGGAATCTGGCGCAGAAAAACCAACTGGCGAAAGCTCTGCTGCGCCGGAAGAAATAAGGAGAGGAGAAACGATTATGCAATATCTTGTATCGCCCTCGCCGCATATCCGCAGCAGCCGGACGACCCGCAGCATCATGCTGGACGTCATCCTCGCCCTGTGTCCCGCCCTGATCGCCTCCACGGTGATCTTCGGGGGAAGGGTGCTGCTTTTGACGGCGGTCTGCGTGGGCTCTTCGATCCTGATCGAATACCTCTGCCAGCTGGCGCGGAAAAAAGATCAGACCATCGGCGATTTGAGCGCCGTAGTCACCGGTATGCTCCTTGCCATGAACCTGCCGGTATCCACACCGCTGTGGGTCGCTATGATCGGCAGCTTTTTCGCCATCGCCGTAGCAAAGCAGCTCTTCGGCGGGATCGGGCAGAATTTCGCAAACCCTGCCCTTACCGGGCGGATCCTGCTTCTGATGTCCTTTTCCGGCTACTTAACCACTCGCAGCATCCCACTGGGACAGGAGGGAGTGGATGCCATTGCAGCCGCTACCCCGCTGGCGAGGATGGCGGCAGGGGAGAGCACCCCAACCCTGCTCCAGATGTTCTTGGGCGTGAAAAGCTCCTGCGCCATGGGCGAAGTCAGCGCGGCGGCACTTCTTTTAGGCGGGGTCTATCTGGTGATCCGGAAGGTGATCAAGCCCATCACGCCGCTGGTTTTTGTGGGAACCGTGTTCCTTTTGAGCGGTGCGCTGGGAATGGATCCGGTGGCGCAGATCTTGTCCGGCGGGTTGATGCTGGGCGCCATTTTTATGGCAACGGACTACGCCACCACTCCGGCGACGGGTTGGGGGAAGGCCGTTTTCGGCTTGGGCTGCGGCATTATCACAGTGCTCATTCGGAAATACGGAAGCTATCCGGAGGGCGTTTCCTTTGCGATCCTCCTCATGAATATCCTGACACCGCAGATCGACAAGGCGTTCCTTCAGAAACCTCTGGGCGGAAAGAAGGTGGCGAAGAATGCATAAAACCTGGGATTTGATCCGGCCAACGGTCGTATTGGTGATCGTCTGCGTAGTGATCTCCGGGCTGCTGGCGCTGACGTATAACCTGACGGGCGTGGCGGAGCTGTCGAAAGCCGGCTATTCGGCGGAGCAGCTTTCTGAATTCGCCGCCGATGCGCTCCCTGGCGCCGATCAGCTGGTGGAAGTGAAGCCTTCCGTGGAGGATGATGCTCTGAAATTCGTCTACAAAGCGGAAAACGGGGCGGGAATGGCCCTTGTTGTGATCACGAAAGGCTATAGCGAAATGACCGTGATGTACGGCTTTGACGTGGACGGCATCCTGCAGGGCGTTCATGTGATCACTCAGGAGGAGACTCCCGGCATCGGCGACAAGGTGGTCAAGGATACGGAATATCTCCGGCAGTTTGCCGGGCAGCCCGGCGGGAACATCGCCGTGGACGTGGTGGCAGGGGCCACGAAGACGTCCAACGGGCTTAGAAACGGTGCGGAACACGCATACGAACTCTTTGAGCAGCTGAAAGGGGAGGTGCTTGGGCAATGAGCTGGTGGAAAGAATTTACCAAGGGCATCCTGAAGGAAAACCCCACGCTGGTCATGCTGCTGGGGACTTGTCCCACGCTGGCCATGACGACACAGGCGATAAACGGTCTGGGGATGGGGATTGCAACCACCTTTGTGCTGCTTGGGTCCTGCGTGGTGATCTCGCTTCTTAAAAAAGTGATCCCGGATCAGGTTCGGCTGCCTGCCTATATCGTGATCATTGCGGGATTTGTGACGCTGGTCAGTTTCCTTTTGCAGGTCTACGTCCCGGAGCTTTACAGTACGTTAGGGGTATTCCTGTCGCTGATCACGGTAAACTGCATCATTTTAGGCCGGGCAGAAGCCTTTGCAAGCAAGAATTCCGTAGGCCGGACGGCGGCGGATGCGCTGGGCATGGGGCTTGGCTTCACGCTGGCTCTGGTGCTCATGGGGTCTGTCCGGGAAATCTTGGGATCTGGCAGCTGGTTCGGGATTGACCTGACCTTCGGCGTGCTGGAGCCGATCAAGCTCTTTGTGATGCCGGCCGGCGGGTTCATGGTCTTTGGGCTTCTGGTGGCGGTGGTCAATCGGATCACCCATTACCAGATCTCCAAAAAGAAGATGGGCTGTGAGAACTGTCACGGCTGCAGCAGGTGCGCCGCCGGAAAAGAGGAGGAGAGCAAATGAAAACGTATCTGATGATCCTTTTCGGCGCCGTTTTAGTGGATAACTTCGTTCTCTCTAAGTTCATGGGCATCTGTCCGTTCATCGGCGTTTCCAAAAAGACCAGCTCCGCCTTCGGGATGAGCGTGGCTGTGACTTTCGTCATGGTCATGGCGACGGCTCTGACCTATCCCATTTACCATTATATCCTAGTCCCGGTAAGCGGGGCGTGGGATCTGGGGTATCTGAAGACTCTGACCTTTATCCTGATCATTGCCCTTTTCGTGCAGCTGGTGGAGATCCTCATCAAGCGGTTTATGCCTCCGCTTTATAAATCTTTGGGTATCTATCTGCCGCTGATTACCACCAACTGTGCCGTTCTGGGCGTGACCATCCTGAACATTGATTCCAATTACAATTTTGGGGAATCTTTGGTCAACGCCTTGGGGGCGGGACTGGGGTTCATGGTGGCTCTGCTTTTATTCTCCGGCGTCCGGGAGCGGATCGACCGGGCGGACGTGCCGAAGATGTTCAAGGGCGTTCCAGCGGCTCTGGTGGCAGCGGGGATCGTCGCCGCTTCCTTCATGGGCTTCGGCGGGATCGTAGAAAATCTCTTTGGCTGAGCCGGAAAGGAAGGAGAAAGCATGGAATATCTGGTTCCGATTTTGCTGTTTGCAGGGCTGGGACTCCTTGCCGGCGTGCTGCTGACGGTGTTTTCCCGGGTCTTTGCGGTGAAGCAGGATGAGCGTGCGGAGAAGATCCGGGAAGTCCTCCCCGGGGCAAACTGCGGCGCCTGCGGATATGCGGGCTGCGACGCTTATGCGGAGGCCGTGGCAAAAGGGGCGAAGACCAACGCCTGCGTTCCCGGCGGGCAGAAGGTGGCGGAGAAGATCAGCGCCATCATGGGCGTTTCCGCCGAGGCAGTACAACCGAAGAAAGCCGCCGTCCGCTGCAACGGAAACTGTAGCGTTACCTCGGACAAATACATTTATGCTGGGGAATCCACCTGTGCCGCCTGCGACATGCTTTACAGCGGCCGCAGCTCCTGCACCTCCGGGTGTTTGGGCTTCGGCGACTGCGCAAAGGTCTGTCCGTATGGGGCAATTTCGGTGAAGGACGGCGTGGCGGTCGTGGATCGCAGCCTCTGCACCGGCTGCGGGCTCTGTGTCAAGGTTTGTCCCAATGGGCTGATCGAGACTTTCCCGGAGGATCAGAAGGTGGAAGTCCTCTGTTCCAGCGTGTTCAATACGAAGGCCACCCTTGCGATCTGCAAAAACGGCTGCATCGCCTGCAGAAAATGCGAGCGGCTCTGTCCCAATGACGCCATCCACGTCAAGGACAACCACGCTTCCGTGGATCACGAGAAGTGTATAAACTGCGGCACCTGTGTGGAAGGATGTCCCACCCATTGCATCCACTTTCTGGATGAAAACGGCTGCTGCCGATAAATTTCAAAAAACGCCTGAGGGAAGCAGTTCCTTCAGGCGTTTTTTGATGGATGCGCAGATTGACAAAGGGATGTGCCTGTGCTATGATAGAAGCATCGTTTCCTGTATAGATACGAATGTATTTACACAGAATACAAAAACGACATTTCCTTCCGAAATAGCCGGACAGAACAACAAGTGTGCGTCATAAAAAGAATTTTTCAGAAGTTGTGATTCTTGTTGACGGACAATTCAAAACGTGCTATAATCGGTAATGGATTTTTAATGAGGTGGATCCATGAAATATCTGGTGCTGCTCTGCGACGGCATGGCGGATACCCCCGTTCCGGAACTGGGCGGGAAAACGCCCATGGAAGCGGCGAAGAAGCCCAATATGGACGCATTGGCAAAAGACGCAAAGGTGGGGACTGCAAAAACGGTTCCCGATGGGATGAAGCCCGGAAGCGATGTGGCGAATCTGTCCGCACTGGGGTATCATCCGGCAGACTGCTACACCGGCCGTTCGCCTTTGGAGGCGGCCAGCATCGGCATTGATCTGGCACCGGATGAGTATGCCATTCGCTGCAATTTCGTGACTCTGAGCGATGAGGAAACCTATGCGGACAAGTCGATGGTCGACTACTGTGCCGGGGATATTTCCACGGCGGAGGCCGCCGAGCTGATTCGCGATCTGGCAAAGCGTTTGCCGGAGGGCGTGAAGCTCTACCCGGGAGTCAGCTACCGGCACTGCCTGGTCTGGAAAAACCCGGCGGAGGACATTGGCGAGCTGACCCCGCCCCACGACATTTCCGGGCGGAAGATCACGACCCATCTTCCGGATCCCGAAAAAGCCGGGGTACTGCTCCGCCTGATGGAGGACAGCTACGGATTTTTAAAGGATCATCCCGTGAACCAAAAGCGGGTCTCCGAGGGAAAACGCCCGGCCAATTCCGTCTGGTTCTGGGGGCAGGGGAGAAAAGCGGCGTTGAAGCCCTTCAAAGAGCTTTACGGGCTGAACGCCACGGTGATTTCCGCCGTAGATCTGATCAAGGGCATTGGGACTCTGGCGAAGATGGAAGTGCTGGACGTTCCCGGTGCGACCGGGTACATCGATACCAACTTTGACGGGAAAGCCGCAGCTGCCATCGACGCCTTCAAGCGGGGGCAAGATCTGGTCTACATCCATGTGGAAGCGCCGGACGAGTGCGGTCACCGGGGCGAAGCGGCGAATAAGGTTCGTGCTATTGAGCTGATCGATGAAAAGATCCTGGGGCCTGTTCGGGAAGCACTGGAAGAAATGGGCGATTACCGGATCCTGGTCTTGCCCGATCATCCGACGCCGCTGGCGATCAAGACCCACTCCTCGGATCCGGTGCCGTATCTCATTTACGACAGCCGGGAAAAACAGGCAGGGGTCAGCCGCTTTACGGAGGCAAACGCCAGAGCTACCGGTTCCTATGAGCCCGATGCGTCCATCCTCATGAAAAACCTGATCAAGTAACGGCTCCGTGCATCTATGCGGAACCGGGAGAAAAGGTGACGCATGAATGCTGAGCAAGAAAAAGGAACTGGCGCTGGATGCGCTGTATCTGTTGTGCGGGACGTTTCTTTATGCGGCGGGGGTCTGCTGCTTCACGGCGCCGAATGAGATCGCTCCGGGAGGAGTCAGCGGCATTTCCACCATGATCAATGCTCTGACGCAGATCCCCATGGGCGTATTGACCATGGCGTTCAATGTCCCGCTTCTGATCCTGGCGTTTTTCTTTGTGGGAAGAATGTTTGCGGGGAAGACGCTGCTTTCCATCGGACTGATCTCGATTTTTATGGACGTCGTACTGGTTCGATTCCCGGTTTACCGGGGGGATATGATCTTAGGGGCCATTTTCGGCGGCGTATTGATGGGGGTAGGACTGGCACTGGTCTTTATGCGGGATTTCACCAGTGGCGGCAGCGACATCATCGCCCGGATGGTCCAGGTAAAACACCCGGGTATGTCCATGGGGCGAGTCATTTTGGTGATCGACATCTGCGTCGTGCTGATGTCCGGATTTGTTTACGGCCGGATTGAATCGGTGCTGTATGCAGGCATCACCATCTTCCTGTATACACAGGTGGTGGACTTTGTCATGTACCGGAAGGGCAGCGGCAAGGTGATCTTCATCATTTCCAAAAAGGGGAAGGAGATCGCCCGACGGATCATTCTGGAATGTCACCGGGGCGTTACGATCTTAAATGGTCGGGGAGCTTATACGGGCGTTCCAAGCAACGTTTTGATCGTTGCCATCCGCAGCCGGGACTACTATCGGCTGAAGACCGTGACCGAATCGGTGGATGATCGTGCCTTCATTATTGCGTCAGACTGCGGTGAGATCCACGGAAACGGCTTCCGCCCGGGGGATCTGCCGGAAACGGCGGCACCGGATTGGGCCGGCGTTTTGGCAGAGGAAGGAGAATGACCCTTTCTTTTATGGGTATGGGAAAATGGATAAAAAGCTCCGTCAGCGGTTTAAAAAGGGCGCTGGCGGAGCTTTTTAGGTATGGAAAAGGGGTTAACGAGCGGTGTTCAGCCATTCCAAGGCGCAGTAGGTGTGAAGGGCGGCGCCTTTCGGTAGGATTGCTTCGTTGAAGACTACCTTTTCGTTGTGCATGGGTTTTCCGAAGCGGGGGTCTTCCGCCGGAGTCCCGGCGCCCAGCAGCAGGTAGCTGCATGGAAGCTCGTAGGTGTAGGAAGCGAAGTCCTCCGAGCCCATGCCGCCTTCCTTCATGCGGTAAACGGAGGCTTTTCCGAAAAGCTCCTCGGCAAAAGACGCCATCTGATCGGTCAGGGACGGGTCGTTGACCAAAGGCGGGGCGGAGGAGAGCTCCTCCACCGTGGCAGTCCCCCGAAAGGCTTCCGCCGTGGCCTTAGAAATAGCTTCGATCCTCTTTAAAACCTGTTCCGAGACTTCCCGGTCAAAGCTGCGGATCGTTCCCTCCAGGACGGCATCGGCCGGGAGAATGTTCGGGGCTTTCCCGGCGGAGAATTTTCCGATCGTGACTACCAGCGGGGTCTTCGCAGCAAACTCCCGGGAAACGATTTCCTGCAGGGAGAGATAGATGTGGGCAGCGATGTTGATGGGATCGACCCCCGTTTCCGGCATGGCGCCGTGGCATCCTACTCCGTGGGCAGTGATGCGGAACAGGGTGCAGCCGGCCATGAAGGTGCCGCTGCCGCAAATGAGGAGCCCCGAAGGGGTCCCGGAGTTCACATGAAGGGCGAAGCCGGCCTGAGGACGGGGAGAGCCTTCCAGTACGCCGGCAGCCAACATAGTTTTGGCTCCGGTGAAACCCTCCTCATCGGGCTGGAACACCAGCCGAACCGTTCCGTTTAATTCCGAGCGGTATTCCTGCAAAAGTTGGGCGGCTCCCAGCAGCATGGCTGTGTGCATATCGTGCCCGCAGGCATGCATTTCTCCGTTTTCCGAAGCAAAGGGAAGGCCGCTTTCCTCCCGGATCCGCAAAGCATCCATGTCCGCCCGGAGCAGAAGGCAGCGGCCGGTGTCTTTTCCGGGCAGGTCGGCGACCAGTCCGCCGCCCAGCTCTTTCGGGGCGTACCCCAGCGCTTCCAGCTGTTCCCGGACATAGGCAACGGTGTTCGGCAGGTCCGGGCCTGCTTCGGGGAACTGATGGAGATGGCGGCGATGGGCGGTAATGACGGGGCCGATGGCTTCCGCACGACGAAGCAGCTCTTCCGGCAGATTCATAAGGGATCCTCCTTTTGGATTCTTTCAGAGACACATTTCTACTTTATCAGTATACCACGGTTCCGTAAAAAAGAAAAGCGGCGCCCTCTTTTTTCGTAAGAGGACGCCTTTTGTTATTCTTCTGTTTCCAGCAGCTCCTGCAGGCCATAAAGGATGTTCGTGCAGCACCAGCCGGTATAAACGGAATACATTCCGCCTTCATCAATCTGATTGTTCTGATTGGCGCGGCCATCCCATGTGTGGGTCTTCACGTTATAGGACCCCCGCCAGCCGCCGTCCCAGAGGGGAAACTCGCCGCTGCACTGGATGGAAACGAGAAAATCCGCCAGCTTCACGGCCGCCTGGTGCCATTTGGGATCTTTCGTAAGCCGGTAAACCTGATTGAACGCCTGAAGAGCGAAGCCCTGGGTGTAGACCAGATCCGCCAGATCCGGGTTGGTCTGGAGGGCACAGTCCATGCAGCTTTCGTTGCAGTTCAAAATGGCTCCGCTTTCGTGCTGTAGCTGCAGGAGAAAAGCGCCGCTGCGCTCGGTAAGCTCCCGGTAATGGTCGGAACCGGTGACCTCATAGGCCGCACCGAAGGCATAAAACGCCATGGCGGTTTCTGAAGAAACAGGCCGCCAGTCTTCCCCGTGCATCACTTCATAGGTGGTGCGGCAGCGTCCGTTTGGAAGGATGTGCTGTTCCAGTGCTGTCATAGCTTTTTCGGCACAGTGGTAATAGCGTTCTTCCTTCGTCAGCTTCCAGAGCCGGAAAAGCCCGACTGCCGGCCAGAGGATGAAGCAGGGGCCTTCCGCCACCCGATTGACGCAGCGGGAGTCGTCCATGCCGAAAAGGCCGGATTCCCGCTGGCGACTGCACCAATAGTCGGCCAACGGACGGGCGATGGTGAGAAAGCGGGGATCGGGATTGTTTTCGTACATCTGGCAGAGGGCGTTTAAGATCTTCCCGTTGTCGTTCTGATAGACTGCTTCACTGTTGGCAAGGCCGCGGATGGTTCCGTCAATGACATAAAAGGGGAAGGCGCCTTTCCAGATGGAAGTGGGAGAGGTGTCCTGCGTTTTTATGAGCCAGCGGAGGATTTTTTCCGCAAGGGAGTCAAATTCGTCGGAGCCGGTCCGTTTCTTCTGCATCTGCAGCACCCGGAGATATTCGGTGTTGCAGTCCGGGCGGACCCAGCAGGTCCGCAGGTGTTCGTCGATGCGGATCCGTTCGTAGATCCCATAGGTTCCTCCGTCAAAGGTGAGCATCTGTCCGTTGATCCAGGAAATCCCCTGGGCAACAGCCGCAGAATAGGCTTGATTCATGTAGGGCCCTCCTTATAGCAACAAATCGGCTGAGGTGCAGCGTTATTGTGGATATTATAGCATATCTTGCTAAAATGTCAACTGCAAATCTTCTGTTTTTGTATATTTAAAAAGAGGTTTTCCGAAGAATCTTCAAATTTTTTTGTCGATCCTGCAAAGACTTTTCATGAGAAGATCGCTATAATGAGGGTAACGGCCGCCGGTTTGAAGAGAAGGCGAGCCAAATGACAAGGAGTGATCATCATGTATCGAATCGGTGTTGTAAACTTGGATACGTCCCACCCGCTGGCGTTTTCGAGGTATCTGAACAAGGGCGACCGGGCCCACTATACGGCGGTATATAACGACAGCTTCCGGGGCGACGACGAAGTGGAAGCCTTCATGCAGATGAACGGGATCGAAAAGCGTTACGATTCCGTGGAAGAGATGGCGAAGAACGTAGACATCGGCTTTGTTCAGGGCTGCAACTGGGATAAGCACCTGGAATATGCCAAGGCTTTTATCAAAGCAGGCAAGCCGGTCTTCATGGATAAGCCTTTTGTCGGAAATCTGAAGGATTGCCTGGAGGCGGAGAAGCTGGCTCGGAAAGGGGCGAAGATCTACGGCACCTCTTCTCTCCGCTATGCCCAGGAAGTGGCGTCCTTTGCCGCCCTTCCGGTAGAAGAGCGGGGCGAGATCGTCCATATCACCGCAACGGTCGGCGTGGACGAATTCAACTACGCCATTCATGCAGTGGAAACGCTGATGGGCCTGGTGGGACCGGACGGCCGTGCGGAATCCGTCACATATGTAGGACGCACCGGTTGGGAGGGCGCTCAGTGCGACAGCTACTTCGTCCGGTTCAAAAACGGCGTCTCCGCCGATTATCACATCTATCTGAATGGGTGGCAGGCCAGCACCATGACCGTTATCACTACCAAGAAGACCGTGGCTACCATCATTGACGCAGGCGTCGCCTACGGTGCGATGCTGGATCGGGTCTGTGATGCGCTGGACGGAAAAGAAGAAGCTATGCCGCCGGTGGAGAGCTTTACCGAATCCATCAAGATCATGCTGGCAGGACGTTCCTCTCAGCTGAAAGGCGGCGTGCCGGTGCGGCTTTGCGAGCTGTCGGAAGCGGATCCCGGCTTTGACGGAGATCTCTTTGCGAAAGGCTATGCAGCGGCGGCCCGGAAGCTCTATCTTCCTTCGGAGGAGAAAGAATGATCGTTATCCGGGATGCATCGGCCGAGTTTATCCGGGAGCCGCTTCTGGCTCCCTTCGGATTTAAAGGAAACCATGTAGACGAGCTGTGGCAGAGCGTGGTGCGACTTCGTTCCGATTGCAAAGAGGGCGTCGGGCTAGGCGTTCAGAGCGTGCTTTGGTCAGATGCAGCAGTATTTGCGGAAAATTGCCCCAGCGGCGGGAATACGCTGATGTTCGCCATGACCTGTCATGCGGTGAACCTCTGTAAAGGCATGGCGTTTGAGGATCCGCAGGAGCTTCTGGACCGGTTGCTGCCGGAGGTGCTCGCTTACGGGCGGGCGGTGACCGGACGGCAGGATCTGCGGATGACCTTTGCGCTGAACGCATTGGTTCCGGTGGATTTTGCGGCGTGGGTTCTCTATGCAAGGGAAAAGGGCATCGATAGCTTTGACGGGCTGATCCCGGAAAGCACCCGCAGCGCCATGGCGTTCCGGCAGGAGAAGCTGGGCCGGATCCCGCTGATCACTTACGGAATGGGAAAAGAAGCGGTCGAAAGGGTCTTGGACGGCGGGGAATTCCTTTTGAAAATCAAAATCGGGTCGGATCCGGAAGGGGATCATGACCCGAGGAAGATGCTGGAATGGGACAAAAACCGACTGACCTTTCTGCATGAACTGGCGAAAGACCGGGAGACTCCTTATACGGAAAACGGCCGCATCGCCTATTATCTGGACGCCAACGGGCGGTACCCGGATCGAGACACACTGCTGCGGTTTTTGGATCATGCGGATCAGATCGGGGCGCTTTCCCGGATCGTTTTGCTGGAGGAGCCGCTGGACGAGGAAAACGACGAGGATTTAAGCGATGTTCCTGTCCGGGTGGCAGCGGATGAAAGCGCACACTGCGAAGCGGACGCCGTCCGCCGGATGGATCAGGGCTACAGGGCAGTGGCGTTAAAGCCCATTGCCAAAACCCTGAGCATGACCTTCCGGATCCTTGAGGCGGCGCATCAAAGAGGCATACCCTGCTTCTGCGCCGATCTGACGGTGAATCCGGTGATGCTGGAATGGAATAAGAACGTGGCAGCCCGGATCGGAGCGCTGCCCGGTATTCGGGTCGGCGTGGTGGAAACAAACGGCGACCAGAACTATAAGCGCTGGGAGGAAATGTGCGGCTATGAGCCTTGTCATGGCGCAGATTTCACCCGGGCAGAGCAGGGTGTTTTCCATCTGGGGAAAGATTTTTACCGCTGCAGCGGCGGTATTTTGGAAGACAGTCCCTATTACTCCGGACAGTTTGGAGGAGAAGGAAAATGACAGCGACGGTACGGTTTGGACTCATCGGCTGCGGAATGATCGCACGGCTTCATGCAGGCGCCATTCGGGAGATCCCCGGGGCGGAGCTGGGCGGCGCTTTCGATCCGGTTCCCGGTCGGGCGGAGGCTTTTATGAACGAGCAGGGAGGAAAGCCGTATCCGTCGGTTGAAGCGCTTCTTGCGGATCCTGCCATTGACGCCGTCTGCATCTGCACACCCAGCGGCACTCATGCGGAGCTGGCCGTTCAAGCGGCGGAAGCCAGGAAGCATGTGGTGGTGGAAAAACCCATGGCCATCACTTTGGAGCAGCTTTGGAAGGTGAAGGAGACCTGTCGGAAGACCGGCGTCAAGCTCTGCTGCATTTCTCAGCTGCGGTTCACAAGGGATTATCGTCTTATTCGGGAAGCGGTGGCGGAAGGGCGGCTGGGACGGCTGGTCTGCGGGGACATTTACATGAAATATTACCGGGACGAAGCCTATTACGCCGGAAGCTCCTGGCGGGGGACTCTTGCCATGGACGGCGGCGGAGCCTTGATGAATCAGGGGATCCACGGGGTGGATCTGGTGCAGAGCATCATGGGGCCGGTGAAGAGCGTGTTTGCCCGAAGCCGTACCCTGCTTCACAAAATCGAGGCGGAAGACACCCTTTCCGCCGTTCTGGAATACGAAAACGGTGCTTTGGGTGTCATCGAAGCCACCACCTCCACCCGCCCCGGTTACAGCCGGCGGATGGAGATAAACGGCACCTTGGGGGGGATTACCCTGACGGAAGACCGGATCACGGCTTGGGATCTGGATGCGTCGCCGGATCTGCTGGTAAACCCGGTGGAAAGCGGCGTTCGGACGGCGGGGGATCCCACCGCTCTGGCGGCGGAATGCCATCGGGAGCAGCTGGCGGATATGGTTGCCGCCATCCGGTCGGATCGTCTGCCTCTGATCGATGCAGAGGAGGGAAGCCGGGCGGTGGAGATCATTCTCGCCATTTATCGTTCCGCCAAAACCGGAAAACCGGTAGAGCTTTCCGAGCTGCGGCAGGGGTTTTAGACCGGACGGCTGTTCAAAGTGATGTAGCGACTGTCCTGATGGGTTTTCCGATAGCATAAAGGGGTACAGCCCTCCCGTTCCTTGAAGCTGCGGCTGAAATAGTGGATACTCTGGAACCCCACCAGCTCCGAGATCTCGCCGATGCTCAGATCAGAATTGGCGAGAAGCTCTCTTGCTTTTTCCATCCGGAGATTGTTCAGATAGCGGATGGGTGTAGTACCGTAAAGCTCTTTGAACAGGTCGATGAGGGTCGTTTTGCTCACATGGGCAAAATGGGTCAGGTCGTCTAAGCTGATGATGCGGTTGAAGTTTTGGTTGATATAGGCAAGAAGCTGGGACACAGGCAGCCCTTTATAGGTGCTGGTCAGGGCCTCCGCCTTTTCGTATTGGATCACAGCAGCGCTTTTCTCGCCCCGGCAACTGCGGATCAGGCTGATGAGAAAGATGGTAAAGGTCATATTAATGACCTCGCTGCTGAAGGCTTCTTGCCGCTGGGCTTCCTGAAGGAGGTTTTCCAGCTGAAACAGACAGGTCTCCAGATCCGTCAGAGGGATGCAGTCCGGAAGGATCTGCAGTTCCCGGTCGAAGCTTTCGTTTAAAACGGAAAACTTGATGTCAATGAATTTGGCCGGCGAGGAGGCTTCTTCACAGAACACCCCGTGAGGAATATCCGGTCGGGCCAGCAGTGCCGTTCCCCGCAAGGCAGGGTAGGGGGTTTCGCCGATAAGGATCGTGCCTTCTCCGCCGGTGGGCACCAGAAGCTGGTAAAACCGGTGAGAGTGAGGAGAAGTATTTCCGATCTGCGGATATTTGGCGATCCAGTAAACGTTGACCATGGAAGGACGGCTCCTTTGCGGGAAATTTGCGGACTTTTCTTTTATTGTAGCACATTTTCAAAGAAATGCAAAGCACCGAATCTGTAAATACTGCCGACGATTCTGCAAATACAAAACCGGCGGCGTATGATACAATGAAACCACCGCGACAAAGAAAGGATGTCAGATGATGAAAATTGCAATGATTCTGAGCAATGCCATGCGGCAGAGGCTCTTTTCGGAAAAAGCCATGGAGAAACTGCGCTCCTTCGGCGAAGTGGTCGTCAACGAGACCGACGATACCGGTCCGGAGCAGGTGAAAAAGGTGATTAGTGGCGCAGATGTGGCCATCACCTCCTGGGGCAGCGGGCACATCGACGGCGAGATCTTAGCGGCAGCGCCGGACTTAAAGCTGGTGGTTCATGCGGCGGGAAGCGTAAAACCCATCGTTTCCGACGAGCTGTGGGAAAAGGGTATCCGGGTCACCGGTTCTCCTAAGCCCTTGGGAGAAGGCGTTGCGGAGACAGCGCTGGGCCTTTCCATCACGGCTTCCAAAAACGTCTACTGGCTGTCGAAGAATATTGCGGCCGGCGGCTGGGAAGAGGGAAAGGACAACATCCGGGAGCTCTTTGACATCACCGTGGGCGTTGTCGGCGCCGGTTGGGCCGGAAAGCACTACATCCGGCTGATGCGCAATTTCGGTGTGGATATTCTCATGTACGACCCCTTCATCTCTGCGGAAAAGGCCGCCGAGCTGGGAGCGGAGAAGGCGGAGTTCGAGGATTTGCTGAAACGGAGCGACATCGTTTCCATTCATGCGCCCTCTATCCCCGAGACCTATCATATGTTCAACGCCGAGACCCTGAAGCTCATGAAAAAAGACGCAGTCTTAGTCAACACCGCCCGGGGCTCTCTGATCGATGAAGCAGCCCTTTACGACCACATGAAGGCGGGCAATCTCAAATACGCCTGTTTGGACGTGACAGATCCGGAGCCGCCGGCAGTGGATCATCCTCTGCGGTCGCTGCCGAACGTAATCTTCACGCCCCATCTGGCTGGACTGGTCAACAACGGTCAGCGCCGGATCGGCATCCACACCTGCAGCGAGATTGCCAAATTCTTAAACGGCGAAAAGATGGACTGCGAAGTCACCCAGGAAATGCTCAAAAACATGGCATAATCAAAAACGCACCGCAGCGAGGTTTCGGCTTCGCTGCGGTTGCTTTTTGGGAAAGTTTCCGGTATAATGGGGGGAGGAAAACGATCATTTGGAGGAACGGGTACGACGGAACTGATCGGAAGGCGGGAATTTTTGCCTCTTTACATCTGGCTGGATCTGGGGCTGCCTTACATTTCCCTCATCTATCCTTGGTACTCCAGCCGGTTCACGGAAGAGATGAAACGCCGGGAGAAAGCGGCAACGTTAGCGGAACGGATCGCAGAAAACAACGCAGAAAGGGTGCGGGGATGTACCGGCTGGATTCACTGATGGAGATGAAACGGGAAGCCTTTGAGGAGATCTTCCGGGTAAACCTTTTGAGCGATTTTCTGGTGAATCGGACGTTTCTGCCCTTCCTGCATCACCACCAGCGAGCTGGCGCCGTTGGATCTGCTTTCCTTTACGGGAATCTATGCGGTAACGAAAGGGGATAAGTACGCTTACTCCCTTGCCATGGAGCTGCAGCTGCTGGGCATTTCCGTGGAGACTGGGATGCTGGGGGTGTCCACAAGGGAACTGGATCGGTTCTGTGAAAAAACGAAGCTCTATCCCTGCAACGCCGGGCGGTTCCATCGGATTGTGGATAGGGTGGAAGCCAGATCGATCCTGCCGGAAAAGATTGGGAAAAAAGCGCTGGAGATCCTCAGAAAAAAACACCCGGCTTTTGCTTACGGCATCAACCGGAACCCGCTTCTGCGGATTTTGGATCTCTGCCCGAAGCGGCTGCAGCTGTTCGCCATCCGCCAGGTGCTGAAACAGGAGAAATAAGATGGTAAAAGAATTGATGCATGACCCGCTGTTTCTGGCGGGGGAGTCCCTGCCTGCAGGGGAAAGCGATCGGCAGACGGCGGAGGATCTTCTGGACACGTTAAAAGCCCACAAGGACACCTGCGTCGGCATGGCGCCAATATGATCGGCGTGAAAAAGCGGATTGTTGCGTTTTTGGACGAAAGCAGCGGGAAGCCCTGCTATACCATCCTCTTCAACCCGGTGATCCTCAAAAAAGACGGGCCTTACGAAACGGAGGAGGGGTGCCTCTCTCTGCTGGGCGGGCCTAAAAAATGCAAACGGTACCGCACGGTCAAGGTACAGTTTCAAAACGAGCGGATGCAGCTGCGGGTGAAGACCTATCACGGCTTTACCGCCCAGATCCTGCAGCATGAGATAGACCACTGTGATGGTGTGCTGATCTGAAAAAAGTGAAAAAAACAACAAAACCCCTTGCCTTTTGCAGGGGGTTATGCTTTAATAAGAGCAAGTCAAGTCCTGTCGAAAAGGAGAAGTTTTTATGGAAAATTATACGTTTCAGAAAGCGGTCCCCGTCTGGGAGGCGGGAAGCGGGACCGTTATGAACCGCTGGCTGCAGTTCCGGACGGAAGCGAAAGGCGGGCAGCCGGTGGTGCTGGCCCTGACCGGCTCCAGCGCCTATGTGGTGAAGGTGAACGGCGTGTTTGCAGCCTTCGGTCCTGCCCGGAGCGCCCACGGGTTTTACCGGGTGGACGAACTGCCTTTGACCGCACTTTGCGATCGGGAGAAAAACGTAATCACCGTCACGGTCATGGGCTACAACTGCACCAGCTTTTACCACCTCTGCCAGCCCTCCTTCCTGTGCGCCGAGTTGATCTGCGGGGGAGAAGTGACGGCTTTTACCAGCGGAGAGGGATTCACTGCCCGGCTTATGACGGAGCACGAAGAGAAGGTGGAGCGGTTCAGCTTCCAGCGCCCCTTTGTGGAGGTTTACAATCTGGATTCCTCGTATCAAGCGTTTGAAACGGAAGCGGATGTCTCTGATGTTCCCACGGTCACGCTTATTCCTACGGAGAAAAGGCGTTTTATCAAGCGGGGAAGCCATTTAAATACCTACGGCCATATCTCGGTGAAGAAGCTGGTACGCCGGGGCAGCTTTGATTTCCGTGCGCCGGATTATGACATGAGGTATCAGCGGCACATCTTGAACATTTCGGAGAAAATGACCGGCTTCCGGCTGGAGGAGCTGTCCACCAACTCCTTGGTGGAAGCGGCCAGTGTTCAGACCCGTCAAATGGAGACTCTGGATCTTCCCGAAGATGGTGCGAATCTGGCAGACGGGGAGTTTGCCGTCTTTGAGATGGAACGGAACACCACCGGACAGGTAGAGCTGAACGTTTCCTGCGACCGGGATGTCAAGGTGCTGGTCACTTACGGGGAGCTTTTGGAAAAAGAAGGCAGCGAACCGGTGGATTTCCGTCATGCGGGGACAGTTTGTGTGACGGTCTGGCGGCTCAAAAAAGGGGAGTACCGCCTTTCCACCATCGAGCCCTACACGGGAATGTACATCAAGGTTGCCGCAGTGGGCGGAAACGTGAAGGTCTCCCGTTTGGGAATGAACTATTTCGGAGCGGACGAGCCGAAGAAAGAGTATGCGGGCGATGATCCGGTTCTGAAAGAGATCTTCGACGCAGCAGTGGCAACTTATCGGCAGAACACCTTTACGATCTTCATGGACTGCCCTTCCCGGGAACGGGCGGGGTGGCTTTGCGACAGCTTTTTCACCTCCCGGACGGAGTGGACGCTGACCGGAAAGAGCGAGGTAGAGCGGGTCTTCCTTGAAAACTTTCTGCTGCCGGAGAAATTCCGGTGGATCCCCGAAGGGATGCTTCCCATGTGCTATCCGGCGGATACGCCCGACGGAAACTTTATCCCCAACTGGGCCATGTGGTATGTGATCGAGCTGGACGAGTATTTCGGTCGCACCGGCGACCAGGAGCTGATCGACCGGGCAAGGGATCGGGTCTACGGGCTGATCAGCTACTTCAAGCCTTTTGAGAACGAGTACGGTCTGCTGGAAAAGTTGAAAAAGTGGGTCTTCGTGGAATGGTCCCGCTCCAATGATCTGGTGCAGGACGTGAGCTTCCCCTCCAATATGCTGTACGCCCGGATGCTCCAGAGTGCGGCGCAGCTTTATGGGGACGTGGCACTGCTGGAGAAATCGGAGCGGATCCATAAGGCGATCAACGATCTGGCGTTTATGGGAACGTTTTACTGTGACAATGCGATCCGGGGTGAGGACGGGAAGCTGAAGATCTCCGGGGAAGCCACGGAGAGCTGTCAATATTACGCCTTCTTCTGCGGGACGGCTACCTTCGAGAGCCGGCCGGAGCTGTGGCAGATCCTGTTAAACGACTTCGGCCCGGAACGGATCGCCGATTGGCCCCATTTCCGGGAAGATGCAAAATGGAAGGAAGTTTCTCCCTCCAACGCTTTCATCGGCGATTTTCTCCGCTTGGAGTTGATCTTCCGCAGCGGGGAAAGGGAAAAGCTCATCGAAAACATCAAAGGCTTCTTCCGGAAAATGGCGGAGACCACCGGGACTCTCTGGGAAAACGAAACGTCCAACGCCAGCTGCAACCATGGCTTTGCCTCCCATGTTCTTTATTGGATGGATGGGCTTGGGATGATAAAAGACGCTTGAATCGAAAGTCAAAATTAAAAAAGAGCCTTCCGCAGTGGGAGGCTCCTTTTCTTTGCATGAAAATTCGATCGGGCATTTCTGTGACAGTCCGTATGTCGATGGGCTTTACGATGTGTCCGTTCATGCCGCATCCTCCCTTATAATATCCAGAATAAAAATATCGTCCATGAGCGTACGCAGGTCTTTTTTATGGTTTGCGTAAGTAGTTCGTGCGCTTTGGTCCCGTTCGGCTCGCTTGAAATAATATTCACGATAATCGTCAACTTCGTATCCGATTAATTCAATGCGCTCAAAGGAGCGTTCTGAAAGCAGCACAACCTGTTCGCCCAGAGTACCGAGCTTCATTGCCATATTCAAGTCTCGCAGAGAGATTGTGTTGTTTACAAAATCTTCCACAAAGGAGAAAGAAGAATCATCGGCACGATAGCCAATCATCACATCGATGTCAGCTGTCTCCGGCATAAAGCGATTCAGAATAAACTCCCTTGCGTTATTGCCGATTGGAGAAGTAATATCGAACTTCCTGTGAGCGAGCAAAACGGCAAGCCAATTCAGAATGTTGAACTTTCCCTTTGTCAAGTGCATGACATTCAGCCCGGCAAGGGGACAAGTGATTTTTGTTTGAATAGCCATCATTTTTAATAGGGTAAGCTCACTCTTT
>ERZ827363.198-NODE-198-length-63412-cov-6.155958_pt1 | contig 63412 bp, 48 predicted proteins | sample MGYA00519776_ERZ827363 | MGnify/ENA primary metagenome ERZ827363 (study PRJEB31778, sample SAMEA3449288) | human gut metagenome | biome: human gut; feature: human-associated habitat; material: faeces | place: United Kingdom | collected 2010/2012 ... | reverse complement strand
TGGGCATCTACGTGGTCTGCGACGACGTATACAACCGTCTGGTCTATGTGGATGGCTACGAGCGATTTGCCCAGCGCCACCCGGAGCTGCGCGAGCAGACGGTCATCATCGAGAGCTTCTCCAAACCCTGGGCCATGACCGGCTGGCGCTTGGGGTATGCCACAGGCCCCGCCGCCGCCATCAAGCAGATGACCAAAATCCACCAGTACGCCATCATGTGCGCCCCCACCACCTCCCAGTGCGCCGCCATCGAGGCGCTGGATCACTGCGAGGAGAACATCTGCCAGATGCGGGAGGAGTATAACTCCCGGCGACGCTACATCGTAGACGCCTTCAACCGCATCGGCCTGCCCACCTTTGAGCCGGAGGGCGCCTTCTATATCTTCCCCTGCATCCAATCCACCGGGCTTTCCTCGGAGGAGTTCTGCGAGCAGCTCCTTTACAGCAAGCGGGTGGCGGTGGTTCCCGGCGACGCCTTCGGCGCCAGCGGCGAAGGGTACGTCCGGGTGTCCTATTCCTATTCCGTCAAGCATATCACCGAAGCGGTTCGCCGCATTGAAGCCTTTCTGCAGGAATTGAAGGAGAAAAAAGAGTGATCTCGGTACAACATACGCCCTCCTACAACCCAGCTGTCGTTCAGGCGGCGGTGGATCGGCACTTTGAGCTGCTCCATCTGGACGAGTTGATCCCCAAAGAGGGAAAGATCACCATCAAGCCGAACCTTCTTTTAAAGCGCCGCCCGGAAGAGGGCACCACCACCCACCCGGCGCTGGTAGAAGCGGTCGTTCGGCGGATCCAGAAGGTGTCCAACGCACAGATCACCCTTGCCGACTCCCCCGGCGGCCCCTTTACGAAGCAGGCACTGGAGGGGATCTACCGTGCCTCCGGCATGGAGGAGGTGGCAAAAAAGACCGGTGCTGTCTTGAACTACGATGTCGGCTCCACCCACATTTCCAATCCGGAAGGCAAGCTCTGCAAAGCCTTTGACCTCATTAATCCCATCGCAGAAGCAGACTTCATCGTCTCCATCTGCAAGCTGAAGAGCCACTGCATGACCGGGCTTTCCGGCGGAGTGAAGAACCTCTTCGGCTGCATCCCGGGGCTGACCAAGCCGGAATTCCACTGGCGCTACCCGGAAGAAAGGAATTTCTGCGGGATGCTTCTGGATCTATGCGGCACGGTGAAGCCGGAGATCACCTTCGTAGATGCCGTCGTTTCCATGGAGGGCGACGGCCCTTCCTCCGGCGACCTGCGTGAAACGGACATGACCCTCTGCGCCACCAATCCCTATGAGCTGGATCTTGTCCTGACCAAGGTCATCGGCCGGAAGCCGGAGGACATCCCTCTGGTGGACTGTGCCAGGGAACGGGGGCTGTGTCCTGACTCCGCCGATGAGGTAACGCTCTGCGGCGACCCCCTTTCCACCTTTGCCGACTTTAAAATGCCCAAGTCCCGGACGGTTGACTTTATCACCAGCATTCCGAAGCCCCTCCGGGGCATCTGTGAGCCCATCATCCGCCGGTATCTGACCCCCCGGCCCAAGGTGCTCACCAATAAGTGCGTGGGCTGCGGGAAGTGCGCCGAAAGCTGCCCCGCCCACACCATCGCCATTGTGGACAAAAAAGCCTGCATCGACCGAAGCAGGTGCATCCGCTGCTACTGCTGCCACGAAATGTGCCCCATCCACGCCATTCAGGTCAAGCGCAGCCGGCTTTTGAAATTCTAAAAAAAGGAGAACGCCATGATCGACCGCATCATCTGGGACTGGAACGGCACCCTCTTAAACGACGTGAATCGGAACTGCGCCCTGATGAACCGAATGCTCCGGCGAAGAGGGATGCCCGCCATCCCGAGCCTTACCCGCTACCGGGAAATTTTCCGGTTCCCCATCCGGGAATACTACCGGGCGGCAGGCTTTGACTTTCAAAAGGAAAGCTACGAGGAGCTGGCGGCGGAATATCTGGCGGAATACCCCGAAGAGAGCCTTTCCTGCCCCCTGACCGAAGGGGCGGAGGACGCCATCGCCGCCTTCCGGGAAGCAGGGCTTTCCCAAAGCGTCCTTTCCGCCGGGGAATCGGGCTGCTTATCCCGTCAGATGGAGCACTTAGGGCTCACCGGCGTATTCGACGCCGTAATCGCCCTGGATAACGGCTACGGCGGCGGGAAGATCGAAGCCGGAAAGCGCTGGCTTTCCCAAAGCGGCGCTGACCCGAAAACTGCCGTCCTCATCGGGGATACCGACCATGACTGGGAGACCGCCGACGCTCTGGGCTGCCGCTGCGTTCTCATTTCCTGCGGGCACCAGTCGGAACAAGCGCTCAAAAAGCTGGGCGTGCCGGTCTTTTCTGGGATCCGCGGCGCAAAGGAATGGGTGCTGAAAACGAAGGAGGAAGAAGCATGAAAACGCTCCGAATAAAGGCGGCGGCAAAGCTCAACTTTTCTCTGGATATTTTAGGGATCCGCCCCGACGGCTACCACGAAATGGACATGGTCATGCAGACCATCGACCTCTTCGATGACGTGGAACTTTCCAAAGCCGGAACCATCTCCGTTTTTTCCGACGGCTCCCCCGATGGACCGGAAAATCTGGCGTGGAAGGCGGCGGAAGCCTTTTTCCGGGCGGCGAAACGCTCCGGCGGTGCAAGGATCCGTTTGACCAAGCGGATTCCCGCTCAGGCCGGAATGGCCGGCGGAAGCGCCGATGCAGCCGCCGTTCTCATCGGTTTAAACGCCCTCTATGACGCCTGTCTTTCCCCGGAAGCCCTTCGGGACGCCGGTCTTTCCGTCGGAGCGGACGTGCCCTATTGCCTGATCGGCGGCACCGCCCGGGTCCGGGGCATAGGTGAGATCGTGGAACCGATGCCCCCCTTTTTAAGCGGATATCTCGTCGTGGCAAAACCTGCCATCGGCATTTCCACGGCGGAAGCCTTCCGGCGGTTCGACCGGGCGGAAAACCTCCGCCATCCCGATATCGCCGCCCTCCTTTCCGTCATGGAAAAAGGACAGCTGGACGCCCTTTCTCTCTTTATGGAAAACGTACTGGAGCAGTCAGAGCAGAACGAAACGGTAGAAACGCTCCGGCAGGAGCTCCTCAAAAACGGCGCCCTCGCCGCCCGCATGACCGGAAGCGGGTCGGCGGTGTTCGGACTTTTCTCTGAAAAGGAAGCCGCCTCCCGCTGTGCGGTGGCCCTTACCGGAGAAAACCGGCAGATCTTTGTCACAAAACCCTACCCCAAAGGGATCACCCTCCTCCCCTGAGAATAAGACGGAAAAAACCGCCCATACTTTTGGTGCAAGACAGCAAAAGGAAAGGGCGGTTTTCATGAAACAAGCAAAATTTCTCACAAAAGAGGACAGGCAGATCCGGCGGATTCTCTTAGTAGTCGCACTAGGCTTCCTCATTGGGATCGTGTGGGACAGCTTTTCGGGCTTTTTTGATACCAGCGCCCGGATCCGGCAGGAGGTCTTACGGCTCCATGTGCTGGCCAATTCCGATTCAGACGAGGATCAGGCGCTGAAATTAAAGGTTCGGGACCGGATCTTATCGGAAGCAGGCACGCTTTTTTATCAGGCGGAGACCGAAAGCTCCGCCCGGAAGGCCGCTGAGGAGAACCTCCCCCTCATCGAAGCGGCGGCAAAAGCCGCTCTTAAAGATGCGGGAACGGAGGGAACCGTCCGGGTAAAGGTGACCCGGCAGTTTTTCGACACAAGGGTTTACGACGGCTTCACCCTCCCCGCCGGACAGTACGACGCCGTACAGGTCGTTTTAGGGGAAGGAAAAGGCCACAACTGGTGGTGCGTCCTCTATCCGCCTCTCTGTCTTTCCACGGCGGAAAAGCTGCCAGAGGAGCTTTCCAAATTTTCCGAAGAGGAACGGCGACTTTTAGAGTCTGCCCCCAAATACGAGGTTCGCTTTTTCCTTTTGGAACTGGCGGAGAAAATCGGCATCTGGTTCCGCTCCCGGTAAGGGAGCTTAAGAAAGGAGCGTCATCATGCTGCAGCTCATCGAAGGCGGTGCAAAAACCGGAAAATCCACCCGGATCCGGCAGGATCTCTTAGCCCTCGCTGACCGGGAAGAAATCTCCTCCGGCGAGCTTCTTCTGCTGGTTCCGGAGCAGTTTTCCTACGAAACGGAGCGGGCGTACTACCACGCTCTTGGCATCCGCCGGGCGGATCGGGTGCAAGTTCTGAGCTTCAAGCGCCTGTCCGACGAGGTCTTCCGGGAATACGGCGGCCTTGCCGGAGAAACGGCGGGGGATCCCGCCAAGCTCCTTGCCATGAAGCTGGCTCTGCAGGACTGCAAGGGGGAGCTGCGGCTCTATGCGCCCCTTGTAAAGCGTCCGGATCTTCCGGGGCAGATGCTTAAGGCCATGTCGGAATTAAAGCACGCCGCCATCTCTCTGGAGATGCTGGAGGAGACGGCAAAGAAGGCGGAAGGCTTCTTAAAGGATAAACTTTCAGACCTTGCCCTTCTCCGCCGTACATATGAGGCCCTGCTGGGCGCCCATTATACCGATGAAGAAGACGATCTGAGCCGGGCAGAGGAGCAGATCCGGGCCCACCGCTGGTTTGCAGGGAAAAAGGTCTGGCTGGACGGCTTCAAGAGCTTCACCGCCGCTCAGGAACGGATTCTCTTCCTCATGCTGGAACAGGGCGCAGACGTAACCGCCGCCCTCTCCCTTTCCGAAGGCGACCCACGCTTTTCCACCACGGAACAGACCGCCCTCCGGCTTCGGGCGCTGGCCCATAAAGCAGGCGTCCCCACCCCCGCCCCCATCCGCCTCACCGAAGCGGCAGGCTTTTCCGACCCGTCCTTACAGTGGTTTGTGAAAGAAGCCTTAAAAAACGCCCCCAAGCCCTACACGGAAGAAAACACCGGAGTCATCTGCTGCGAAATGCTCAACGAATTTGACGAAGCTTCCTTCGCCGCCGCACGGATCCTGGAGCTGGTTCGGGAAAAGGAGTACGCTTTTGAAGAGACCGCCGTACTGGTTCGGGATATGGATCGGTACGCCCCTCTGCTGGAAGCGGCCTTTGACCGCTACGGCATACCCTATTACATGGATCGGACGGAGAGCATCGCCTCCATGCCTCTGGTGCGCTTTATCCAGCACGCCGCCGGCGCTTTGACGGCAGGCTTCGACCGGGCGGAGGTGCTGAGTTTCTTAAAATGCGGAATGACTGACCTTAGTTTAGAAGAGCTGGACGCCTTTGAAAGCTATTCGCTGGTCTGGAACATCGACCGGGAAGGCTTCTTCACCCCCTTTACCCAGAACCCCGCCGGCTTTGCCGACCGGGAAATGACCGAAGGCGAAAAGGCGGAGCTTTCAAAGGCCGAATCCGTCCGGGAACTCTGCGTTTCCCTGCTCTCCGCTTTCCGGAAGGAGGGGGAGGAAGGCTCCTGGCCCCGGGCTGTGTTAAAACTTCTGACGGATCTTTCCCTGCCGGAACGCCTGTCCCGGCAGATCCTCTCCCTGCAGCAGCAGGGCCGCCAGCAGGAAGCCGAGGATCAGAAGCGGACGTGGAGCAGCGTTATGGATCTCTTAGACGTGATGGAGCGAATGCTTGCCGGGCAGCCCATGACCATCCGGGAGTTCCGGGACTCCTTCTCCGTCTGCGCCGCCGGATGCAGCTTGGGACGGATCCCCCAGACACTGGACAGCGTACAGATCGGCGGCGCCGACCGGATCCGGGTCACCGGCAAAAAAGCCGTGATCCTCTTGGGCGCAAACGAAGGAGAGTTCCCCCTGCTTTCTTCGGAAGACGGACTTTTCACCGACCGGGAGCGGAAGACCCTGGCCGGGCTTGGCCTTGAGATCGCCGGCAATCTGGAGGAGCGGATCTTAGAGGAGCGCTTCATCTCCTGGCAGGCCCTTTCCTGCCCCACCAAGCAGCTCACCCTTGTCCGCTCATTGGGAGATCTGGCAGGAAAGATGCGCTACCCCTCCGCCCTGATCTCCTCCTTTCGGGAGATTTTCCCCAATTCCCCGGTGCTTCATCCAAACGATCTCCCCCCGGACTACTTCTGCCGTACGGAGAAGACTCTTTTCCTCCAATACGCCCGCTCCTTTACCGAAAAGACCCCCTTTGCCGCCTCCGCCGAAGCGCTGCTTTTCAAAGACGGCTGGGGCGGAAAAGTCCAGAAGCTCAAGGAGACCGGCTCTTCCCGCCGCTTCTCTCTCACCGATCCCGCCCTCGCCCGAAAGCTCTTCGGGAAAGAACTGCGGGTGTCCCCCACCCAGATCGATGTCTTCTTCTCGTGCCGCTTCCAATATTTCTGCCGCTACGGCCTGCACCTGAAGCCCCGGAAGCGGGCGGAATTAAACGCTCTTTCCCGGGGCGACATCGTACACTTCCTGCTGGAACGGGTGCTGTCCGGGGAGTACGGCGACTTCCGGAACCTTTCGGATCCGGAGCTTTCCGCCCTTCTGGAGCAGCTGCTGTCTGACTATCTGGATCAGGCGCTGGGCGGCGGGAAGGAAAAGGGGCCGACCTTCCTTTACTACTACCGTCGGATGCGGGATGCTGCCCTGCGGATCTTCAAGGCCCTCCGGGCGGAATTTTCCCAGACGAAATTCGTCATCGCCGGACTGGAGGAAAAGGTAGAGCCCAATGCCCGGATCCTGCCCCTGACCGTTCCGGTGGATGAAGAGACCTCTGTCATCGTCACCGGAAAGATCGACCGGGTGGACTTATTCCGGGAAGCCGATGCCTGCTACGCCAGGATCGTAGACTATAAGACCGGGAAGAAGGCGTTTGATTTAAGCGACATTGCTCAGGGATTAAATCTCCAGATGCTCCTTTACCTTTTTGCCCTCTGGAAAAACGGCAGAGAGGAATATGCAAATGTGACCCCTGCCGGTATCCTCTATATGCCTGCCCACGAACCGGCTCCCGCCCTCCCCCGGAATGCCAGAGAAGAGGAAGTAGAAGCCGCTTCGGAGAAGGGTTATACCATGAATGGGCTGCTTTTAGACAATCAGGACGTGCTCTGCGCTATGGAGCCGGATCTGGCAGGAAGGTTCCTTCCCGTTTCCCTGTCCCGCACCAGCAAGAGCGGATCCCTGAAAGGCAACTACCTGGCCGCTGCGGAGGACTTTCAGAATCTGGAGCTTTACACCGAAGGGCTCCTCCGCTCTATGGCGGATCAGCTGCTTTCCGGCGAGATCGAACCGGATCCCTATCGGAACGGGGACAAGCGCCCCTGCAATTACTGCGATTTCCGGGCGGTCTGCGGCCATGAAAGCAAGGATGCCTTCCGCTCCATCCCCAAGGCCGACCTTTCCGACATTGCCGCTGCCTGCGACGCAGCAAAGGAGGAAGAAGCATGAAACGCTACCGAATCCGATCAAAAGAGACCCGTCTTCTTCCCAAAAGGAACCGACGCCTCCATCTGCCCCATCGGGAAGCGGCCCGCGGCTGGACGCCGGAGCAGGAACGTGCCATCACCCTAAAGGGCGGCGGCATCCTGGTCTCCGCCGCCGCCGGAAGCGGGAAGACCGCCGTTTTGGTGGAACGGATCATCCGTCGGATCACCGACCCCGTTTCCCCGGTCCCGGCCGACCAATTTTTAGTGGTGACCTTTACAAACGCCGCCGCTGCCGAAATGCGCAGCCGCATCTCCCGCCGCCTCCGGGAAAAGATCGCCGAAGACCCGGAAAATCCCTTTTACGAGCGGCAGCTCCTGCTTCTCTCCAAAGCAAGGATCTGTACCATGGACGCCTTTTTCTCCGCCATGGCAAGAGAAAACTTTGAGCGGCTGGGCGTTTCCCCCAACCTGCGCATCGCCGATGAGCCGGAGCTGGCGTTCCTCCGGGCGTCCGCCATCGAAGCGGTGCTGGAACGCCGCTTTGCCGACCCGGATCCGGACTTTCTCGCCGCCGTTTCCTACTTCGGCGACGACAGCGGCGAAGCGCTTTCCAGAGAAACGGTGGGGCTTTATTTAAAGACCCGGAACCTCCCGGATCCGGAAAGCTGGCTTTCTGCGCAGGAAGCCGCCTACGCCTCCGACGAGCCCGGATGGAGGACGCTGCTTTTAAGCTGGGTCCAGCTGATCCTGGAGGAAGCAAAGCACTCCCTCCTCTTGGGGATCTGCCTTCTGGACTGGAGCGCCCCATTAAGAGACGCCTACCTTCCCACCTTCCAGTCCGATCTGGAACAAATGGAGTTGGCGTCCCAGCTGGCAGACGCCGGCAATTGGGACGGGCTTTTCCACTTCCTCCGCAGCCTTTCCTTTGGAAGGCTGAAAAACGCCCCCCGCTCGGTGGATGCCGACTTCAAAGAACGGGTGAAGGCTCTCCGGGACGCCGCAAAGGAAACGGCTCTGAAAGCGCAGGGCTTTCTCCCCAGCACCCTTGCCGGGCTGCAGGAGGATCTGACTTTTCTGCTGCCCATTGTCCGGGGGCTCTGCCGGTTGGTGCGGGAATTCGGGGACGAATTCTCCGCCCGCAAAACCGAACGGAATGCGGCGGATTTCTCCGACTACGCCGCATGGACGCTGCGACTGGTATCCGCTCCCGACGGGACCCCCACCGATTTTGCAAAAGAGCTTTCCGCCCAGTTTGAAGAGATCCTTCTGGACGAATATCAGGACACCAACCAATTGCAGGATCGCATCTTCCGCAGCATTTCCCGAAACGGCGAAAACCTCTTTTTCGTAGGGGACTTAAAGCAGAGCATCTACCGCTTCCGGAGTGCGGATCCCGGCGTTTTCCTCCGCTGCCGGGCAGCCTCCAGAGAAGACGGCTCCTTCCCTGCCCTGCTGCGGCTTTCCAAGAATTTCCGGAGCCGCAAGGGCGTTTTGGACGGCGTAAACTGCGTCTTTTCCCAGATCATGTCCCCCATAGCCGGCGGCATTTCCTACGACGAAGGAGAAGCCGTCCGCCCCGGCGCACGGTTTCCGGAGCGCCCCGGCGCCTGCATTAAGGTGCAGCTCCTTGATATGAAGGAGATCGATGCCGAAGACACCCGCCTGATCGCCGAAGCGAAGCAGACCGCCCGTCTGGTGGCGTCCATGCTGAAGGAAGGCTATCCCGTCACCGAAAACGGCGTTCTCCGTCCCTGCCGGGGTGGGGACTTCGCCATCCTCCTCCGCAGCGCAAAGGGCGCCGACGCCGTCTACTGCGCCGCTTTACAGGAAGCGGGGGTCGAAGCCACCATAGGCGCATCGGAGGGCTACTTCACCTCCCGTGAGGTATCGGTAATGTTAAGCCTTTTGGAAGTTCTCGATAACCCCCTGCGGGACATTCCCATGGCCGCCCTTCTCCTTTCCCCCTTGGGCAATTACAGCTGCGACGGTCTGACCGCCCTGCGGCTCAAATACCCTTCCGTCCGGCTCTATCACGCCCTGTCTGCCGAAGCAAAGGAAGGAGACGCCGCCGCATCCGAATTTCTTTCCCTCCTTACCACCCTCCGGGAAAAAGCCGCCGTCAAGCGGATCCGGGGGCTGATCCAATACATCTATGATACCACCGATTTCGTGGAAGTGGTGTCCGGACTTTCCGCTTCGGAAGAGCGGGAGGCAAACTTGAAGCTCCTCCTAAACTACGCCGGCGACTACGAAAATCAGGGAAACGGCGAGCTTTCCGGCTTTGTTTCCTTCATCCGCCGCACCATGGAGGAGAAAAAGGACTTCGAGGTGGCAAACCCCTTATCGGAGCAGACCGCTTCCGTTCAGATCCTCACCGCCCACCGCTCCAAGGGGCTGGAATACCCCATCGTTATCTTAGGCAACTGCTCCAAACGCTTCAACCAGCAGGACGTCCAGCGGGACACCTGCTTTTCCGCCACAGGGGCGGGCTACGGCATGAAGGTGGTCCGCCGGGACACCCTCCAGCGGTACGACACCATCCCCTCCGCCGCCGTCCGGCTGGTGGAACGGAACGAGGTCATCTCCGAAGAAGAGCGGCTCCTCTACGTCGCCATGACCCGTGCCCGGGAAACGCTGATCTTAAACATCACCGAAAAAAATCTGACGAAAACCCTCCAGCGGCTGGCTTCCCAGCTGGATGAGGACCGTCCCCTCTCCGCCTATTCCGTCCTTCAGATGCAAAGCTGGGCGGAATGGCTGCTGGCGGCCTTCCTGCGGCACCCGGATTTCAAGGACGTGCGGAATGCCCGGGGCATCGACGTGAGCGTCCGGAACGAGACCTTCCCGCTGGAATTGAGCTGGATCGATGCACCGGAAGCCCTCGCCGCCGAAGCCTCCCTCCCTCCTGCGCCGGATCCCGACCGGATCGCCCGCCTGGAGGAGCAGATTCATTGGACCTATCCCCACCTTACCCGGACCCGGATCCCCGCAAAGCTGGCGGTCACCGAGCTGGTGCGGCAGGAGGAATCCCAGTGGGCAAGCGCCCTTCCCCTTCCCGCCTTTGCCAAAAAAGCGGGCTTCACCCCCGCCCAGAAGGGAAGCATTTTCCACCGTGCCCTGCAGTTTGCCGACTATGCCGCCGGCAGGGAAGATCCGGAGGCGGAGCTTTCCCGGCTGACCGAAGCGGGCTATCTGACCGAAGAAGAAGCAAAAACCATTTCCCCGGAGGAGTTTGCCGCCTTCTTCCGCTCGCCTTTGATGGATCGGATCCTAAAAGCCGACCGGATCCTCCGGGAGTACCGGTTCTTCAGCACCGTCCCCGCTTCCCAAGCGGGCTATGAAGGGGGCGGAGAAATCCTGATCCAGGGCATCGCCGACTGCATTCTGGAAGAGGACGGCGCCGGGGTCATTCTGGATTTCAAAACCGACCGTACCTCCCCGGAAGATCTGCTCCGCCGCCACACCCTGCAGTTGAACCTCTATCGGGACGCCCTGAAAGAGCTGTTTCCAAATGGGATAAAAGAGTGCCTTTTATACTCTGTGCATTTAAAAAAGGCCATCCCGGTACCGGAAAGATAAAAAATTCGAATGATGGAGAATCCCCTATGACGAATCGTGAAATGCTTGAGATCGCCATGCAGCAGTCGGCAGAAGACATCGGCTGCCGCACGGAAGATTTCAAGACAGACAAAAACGTTCTTGTCCCTTTAAAAATGGGGAAAAACGCCCGCAAATACCTGAAGGAACCGATCACCTGCAGCCTCGTTTCCTATGGAAACAACCTCGTAGCGGCTTCCATCCCCGAAACACGGGACATTGTGTCCGGGTATATCGGAAAATTTGAGTTCTACCACTGTTTTGAAACGCCGAACCTGCACTGGCTGGACGAACGCCTGTCTGAGAAAGGCCATAAGGTCTGTTTCATGGCGGAGTACTACCTGCCGGATTTGAACCGGATCCCGCTCCTTTCCTGCGCCTATCCAATGCGGCTTTTAACGCAGGGGGATTTCGGGGCGCTGTACCTGCCGGAATGGAGCAACGCCCTCTGCAAGGACCGGAAGCAGCTGGACATCCTGGGCATCGGGGCATACGACGGGGACACTCTGGTCGGATTGGCCGCCTGCTCCGCGGACTGCGGGGATATGTGGCAGATCGGCGTGGACGTCCTCCCCGGATACCGGCGGCAGGGGATCGCCTCCGCCCTAACAAGCACGCTCACAAGGGAGATCCTGAACCGGAACAAAGTCCCCTTTTACTGCACGGCGTGGTCGAATATCCGCTCCGCCCGGAACGCCATGAAAAGCGGCTTCCTCCCGGCTTGGGCGGAGCTGACCGCAAAGCCTTCCTCCTTCGTGGAGGAAATGAATCGGTGACCGAAACAAAAAATTGCGGGAGATTTTTTCGTCTCCCGCAATTTTTATTTCGTTTTCTTTTGTGCCAGTAGAGCTTCCCGGATCACACCGTCTGGATCTTTTAAAAGGAGCCGGACGATCCAGACAACCAGCCCCAGCGCCACCACCGAAAGACCTAAGGAAAGGTCGTTCAGGAGCTCTTCCGGAGCCGGGTTGAAAAAGGCGGCGCCCTCTTCAAAATACCCGATGACCGCATCCACCAGCCACATCAGGGACGCCCCCCAATAAAGCCAGCAGAGCAGACCCACCTTCCGCCTCCGGGCCGCCGGGCTGCAGTACCAGACCGCCGTGGCCGCCACTGCCGCAAAAACCGCCGCAAGAAGGGTCATAAGCCCCTCCTTATTCCGAAGCAGGCAGCTCCGCCCGCTTCTCAATCTTCGAAGAAACCACCAGCATGATCCCCCAGACCGCCGTGCAGAGGGCAGCCATCCCAACGCCTGCCGTGGCCATTTCATGCAGCATTTCCGCCGCATCCGCCGGGTTCCCGGCTGCGGTCAGGAAGGGGAACCACGGGGTAATCTCCCCGTGCCAGACGTGCTCGAAAGCAAGCAGCCCGCTGCCGCCCCAGAGCAGGCGGTTGAGCCATTTTAGCTTCCGGGAAAAATTCGCCCGGAACTCCGCCGGATGCTTTTCCTCTTTTGCGGCGAGGATCTTTTCCGCCGCAGTGGTCAGGACGGCCTCCGCCGCCGGTACAAGAACACATGCCATGATCCATTCCTCCTGTGATTTTTGCGCAAGGCTCCCCGAAAAAATAAAAAGGCCCACGGCTCCTTCTGGAGTTCCGTACGCCTTCTGATGCATACATTTTTTGAATTTCAGGGGACTCTGACGCTTCAGCGCTTTTGCCGGCTTCCTGCCGACGATGTTTTCATTTTAGCAGGTTTTTGCGCTCCTGTCAATCGGTCTCACCGAGCACTTTCCGGATCTCCTCCAGCACCCCTTCCACCAGCTTCCCCACGGAAAGGTCGGGAACGCCAACGATGCGGTTGTCGCAGTGGTTGACCGGGATGAGGATCCGTCTCGCCCGGCTCTGCCCCACGGCGGCGGACATTTTCGGGGTGATCTCCCCCAAAAGAGCGTCGGCAATGACGATCCCGATGGGTCCCACGATCAGATCCGCTTTCCGGCAGCAGACCACCACCGGGTTCTCCCCTGTAGCCGCTTCGTCCGCCCCGGCCTTCAGCATGGCGGAGGTGGCGGCGCTGTTGGTGCCCACCGCCGTAACTTTCAGCTGCGGGAACTCCCGCTTCACCGCTGCGACCACCTGTTTCCCGATGCCGCCGCCCTGTGCGTCAATGACAAGAAGATCCATCTTTCCTTCCTCCAATTCTATTCTGCTTTTATTTTATCAGAAAATTGTGAACATTTCCACGAAAGCCCCGGAACTTCCCTTTGAGGGCTTTTAAAACGGCTTTAAATGTGATATGATAAAGAAAAATGCGCTTTTTCGCACGGCTTTTCAGAAAGGCGGGCTTTGATATGAAACAGAACCTTCTTCTTGTGACTGAACACTACCCCTGCGGCACTCAGGAAAGCTTTTTAGAAACGGAAATCGAATACTTAAAAGAGCTTTACCGGGTCCACGTCATCACCACCGACACCGACCGTCTCATGACCCGCACCCTCCCGAAGGATGTGATCTTTTCCCGCCCCTCGGAAAAGGTCAGCGGCTTCAAGCGGTTTTTCATCCGGCTTTCCTGCCTGTTCAGCCGGGGATATCTGGAGGAGCGCCGGCTTGCCAAGGCCGCCGGAAAATTCACCCCGGCTTTCCGGAAGCACACGCTGGATATGCTGGTCAAAAGCAAGCTCCTTTATAACTACATTCGGAACCTCGATTTCTTCCAGCGGGAGGAGCCGCTTTTAGTCTACTCCGCAAACCTCAACGACTACCTCTACGGCCTCTGCTGTTTAAAAAACTTCTCCGACGACATCCGGGTGGTCACCCGCTGCCACAACGCCAATATGTACAGCCCCCGCAGCGGCAAGCGCCGGGAGACCTTAAACGAGCTTATCAACCAATCCATTGATGCCGTCTATTTCACCAGCGACCACTCCCGCCAGCTTTACCTTCAGAACTTCGCCGCCCCCGGCACGGATCCGGAAAAATTCCGGGTGGCCCGGATGGGCGTCCCCGCTCAGGAGCTTCTGCCCCTTTCCCCCCTGCCGGAATTCTCCCTGCGGGTGGTCACCTGCTGCGCCATGGAAGCGGACAAGCGCCTGCCCCTGATCATCGACGCCTTGAGCGGGTTAAACTCCGGCTGCGTCGAATGGATCCACATCGGCACCGGCTCCAAGCGGCAGGAGATCACCGCCTACGCCCAGCAGAAGCTCGCCGGAAAGAACGGCGTGCGCTATAAATTCTTCGGAAAAATGTCCCGGAACGAGATCGACCGCTACTACCGGGAAAATTATGTGGACCTCTTTTTAAGCGTGAGCCTTTCCGAATCTGTCCCCACCGCCATGATGCAGGCCATGTCCCACGGCATCTTCGTCGCCGCCACCAACGTAGACGGCGTTTCCGATGTAGTGGACAACGAAAATGGGATGCTCCTCCCTGCAAACGCTACACCCGAGCAGCTTTCCCGGGCGCTGGATGCCTTCTGCCGGATCTCCAAGGAATCGATCGCCAAAAAAGGCCGGCTCGCCTACTGCAGCTGGCAGGAGAAATTTGACGCCGAGAAAAACTGCGCTGATTTTGCCGCCACCCTGGCCCGGATTTCCGGTCAGACGGACGAAGAGATCACCGCCCAGTGGAAAGAGGCCCACAGCAAGGCTCTGGAAATGGAGAACCGCCCCCGCAGCATCTTTGGGCCCCTCCAGACCCCCGCTTCTCAGGCAGGCATCCATGAAATACCGGTGAGCTTCATCGAATCGTTAAAAGAAGACGGCCTCCTGACCGAAGCCGACCCGCTCCCCCCGGAAAAACCGGCCGAACCGGAAGAGGAGCCCCTCTCTTTTGAAGAACCGGCCGGGAAAGAAGAGGACGCCCGGCTGACCCCCGAAGCGGAAGCCGCCCTTCCCGATGAGATCCTAGAGGTTTTAGATCCCGGCGCCCGCCCGAAAGAAGAAAATTCCCCCGAAGAAGCGCAGAAAACGTCGGAAAATTAACGCTCAGGGGTAGAATTTTTCCCGAAGCTGTGGTATAATAAACCGACTAATAGATTTCCGTCAGGATTTATCTTGCGTTCTTTAAGAATTTTACCGAATTTTCGATTCGGATCTTTTGGGATCTGAGAAGGAAGGGGTACCAAAAACCATGGTCAAACAGTTTGTCAAAAAACTGCAGAGGACGTTTCTGCTTGCTTTTAAGGGACTTTTCTTTGTTGCACTTTTCGCTGTCTTTTTCGGGCTTTTCGGCCTCACGGAACGGGAACTGTGGCGGGCTTCCCGGACGGCGGCTATTTCCATGTCTACCTTCGCCGTCGCCGGCATCTGCTTTATTAAGATCTACGGCGGCTTTGCCATCGGCATCAAAAAAAGCCGGGAGATTGTCTACTCCGTGCTCATCGCCACGGTAATCACCGACCTGATTACCTATTTCCAGTTCGCCATCATGCTCTATAACTACGAAAAACGGGCGCCCTTCATCGAAGACCTGTTCACATTCCTCGGTGTGGTGATCCTCCAGACCATTATCATCAATCTGGCCACCTATTTAGGAAACTTCCTCTATTTCCAGGTGAACCCCCCGGAAAGCGTAGCGGTCATCTACGGCGACAAAGAGGGGCTTGTCAGCTTCGTCTCCAAGATCAACAAGTACAAAAAGCAGTACGACATCCATACCCTCTGCTCCGTCACTGATGAAAACATCAAGCAGACCATCCGGGATCACCAGACCATCTTCATGTACGCCCTGAAGGAAGCCGATAAAGCACGCCTTCTGGAATACTGCTACAAGCACAACAAAAATGTCTGCTTCACTCCGGAGCTGGCGGACATCATCGTCAAGCACTCCCACCACGTTCTGGTAGACGACGTGACCGTCCTCTCCTCCCGGGTCACCGGCCTTACTTTCGAGCAGAGCGTCTTAAAACGGGCGCTGGACATTCTGGTCTCCGTGGTGGCGCTGATCGTTTCCAGCCCCATCATGCTCATCGAAGCCCTTGCCATCAAGCTGGAGGACGGCGGCCCCGTCTTCTTTAAGCAGCCCCGTGTGACCAAAGACGGCGCTATCTTCCAGGTGCTGAAGTTCCGCACCATGATTGTGGACGCCGACAAAAACAAAAAGCGCCTGGCCTCGCAGGACGATGACCGGATCACGAAGGTGGGCCGGATCGTCCGGAAGCTGCGCATCGACGAGCTGCCTCAGTTCATCAATATCTTAAAAGGTGAAATGAGCGTCGTCGGCCCCCGTCCCGAACAGGCGGAGATCACCGAAAAATATGTGGAGGTCCTCCCGGAGTTCCGCTACCGCTTAAAGGTAAAGGCGGGCCTCACGGGCTTGGCGCAGATCCTCGGGAAGTACAACACCACCCCCAAGGACAAGCTGATTTTAGACCTCATTTACATCGAACAGTACAGCATCTGGGTCGACCTGAAGCTGATGCTCCAGACGGTGAAGGTACTGTTCAAATCCGACAGCACGGAAGGTGTCATCGGCGAGCTTCCCATCGATCTGGAGAAGCACCGGGAGGAGCTTTTCGGCCCGGAGGATCCTTCCAAAGAGGAAAATCAGGAATGACTAAAAACGGCCGCAGGTTCTCTTGCGGCTGTTTTTTTCAAAATTCGGGAAATGGGTGTTTGCAGCATGATAAACGGGCTCTCTTTCTTTGGGCTGAACGGAAGCGGAAAGTCCACACTTGCGCACGCACTGGCAAAACAAACGGACTATTTTGAGATGGATGCAGAGGACTACTATTTCCCGGAGCAAAAAGAATCACGAAAATGGGCTATGGATCCGAACGGGCTTCCTGTTACAGAGCCCTTGGGAACCATTCCTTTTTCCGTTTCAAGGACAAAAGAAGAGGTTCAGAATGCGCTGATAAACGATTTCCGGATTCACCCCAGATTTATTCTGTCCAGTGTAACGATGAATTGGAACGAAGCCATTCTTTCCCGCATCGATCTCGCCTTCCTCGTACAAACGCCGCTGGAAGAGCGGCTCAAGAGGATCCGGATACGGGAAGAAAAACGGTTTGGCGAAAGGGTTTTGCCCGGCGGGGATATGTACCTGCAGCAGATGGAGTTCCGCACAGCTTCCAAAAGCCGTGATCCGAAAGAGGTGGAGGAGAGCGCAAAAAGATTGAACTGTCCCATCGTTGTGCTGGATGGAACAAAGTCCGTGGAAGAAAACTTAAAGAGGATCCTGAGGTATCTTCCCTGATAAAGTCAGGGAAGATCCAAAATGATATCCTTGTATCACAGGGAGAATGGGTGTTTGTATGTTGAATTTCTACAAAACCGTGGACAATCACATGGTGCAGTTGGCGAAAGAGGAGCCCGGCTGCTGGGCCATGGCGGTGCGCCCCACAAGCGAAGAGTTATCCTACCTCCGGGACGAGATGCATCTGGATGCCGGCTTCCTCAGCGCATCTCTGGACGAAGAGGAGACCTCCCGTACCGAAAAAGAGGAGGATCAGACCTTCGTTGTCGTCGACGTCCCCTATCAGGTGGAAAAGGACGACGAAGAGGTGGAGGAAGACCCTTCCGTTGTCTTCACCACCATTCCCTTAGGCATTATCATCACCCCGGAGTATTTCGTCACCATCAGCTCCAAACAGAGCGCCTTATTAGACAGCTTCGCCTCCGGCGCCGTCCGTGGTGTTCAGACCCGGATGCGCACCCGTTTCCTCCTGACCATCCTCTTCCGCATCGCCCAGCGTTTCCTTGTTCACCTGCGGATGATTGAACGGATCTCCGGCAGCATGGAGTCCCAGATGCACGGCTCCATGAAAAACGAAGCCCTGATCCAGCTGATGGGCTTACAGAAATCCTTGGTCTACATTTCCACCTCCCTCCGTTCCAACGAAGCCACCCTAAAACGGATCGCCCGGGGGAACCTGGTCACCCTTTACGAGGAAGACGAAGATCTGATGCAGGACGTCCTCATCGAGATCCGTCAGGCCATGGAGATGGCGGAGATCTACACCAATATTCTCGCCAGCACCATGGATGCTTACGCTTCCATCATCTCCAACAACCTAAACATCGTGATGAAGGTGCTGACCTCCGTGACCGTCCTCATGACCATCCCCACCATGGTCTTCAGCTACTACGGCATGAACGTGTCGGGGCTGCAGGTGCCGGTGTGGTGGTTCCCGACTTTGGTTTCCGGCGTGCTGGCACTGGCTGCACTGGTGCTGCTCATCAAGTTCAAGATGTTCAAATAGGGAGGAACCCATGTCACTGACCCCCATTTGCGACTTTCTGGCCGCTTACCGCAGCCAGGGCATCGCCCGTCTTCATATGCCCGGTCACAAGGGCCGATCCGCCATGCAGGGCAGTCTCTGGGAAGAGTTGCCCTTTTCTCTTGACCTCACCGAGATCAAAGGCGCTGACGCCCTTTTTGAAGCGACCGGCATCATCGGGGAGTCGGAGCGGATCGCCGCTTCCCTCTATGATGCCGACTGCACCTGCTTTTCCGCCGGCGGCTCCACTCTATCCATCCTTGCCATGGTCGCCGCCGCCAAAGCACGGGGCGGGAAGCTCCTTGCCGTTCGGAACGCCCACATTGCCCTGATCCACGCCTGCATCCTTCTGGACTGGCAGCCAGTCTGGCTCTTCCCGGAATACGACCCCTCCGTGGGCCTTGCAAGACCGGTCACAGCCGCTGAGGTCGCCGCCGCCATGGATTCCGATCCGGAAATAAAAGCCGTTTACCTCACCAGCCCCGACTATTTCGGCAGGGAAGCCGATATTCAAAGGATCTCTTCCGAAGTCCACCGCCGGAATGCCCTTTTGCTGGTCGACAACGCCCACGGCGCCCACCTGCGGTTCCTCCCCGAAGACCGCCACCCCATGACCCTGGGCGCCGACCTCTGCTGCGACAGCGCTCACAAGAGCCTTCCCGCCCTGACCGGAGCCGGCTATCTTCACAGCCGCTCCATCGAAAAAGAGGAGCTGAAACGCTGGATGGCGCTGTTCGGCTCCACCAGCCCCTCTTATCTGATCTTAGCCTCCTTAGACCTCTGCAATGCCTATCTTTCCGGCCCTGCAAAAGAAGAATTTGCAAGGCTGTCTGAGCGGTCCTTCCGGCTGCGCTGCCGCCTTTCTGAAAAAAGCGTCTCCCTCCTCCCCGGCGTCACTGACCCGGCGAAGCTCACCTTGGACGCATTCGCCATGGGCTGCACCCACGAAGAGGCCGCCGCCCTTCTTAGAAGCGAAAAAATCGAACCGGAATACGCAGGCGGCGGGAAGATCGTCCTGATGCTGTCCCCCCAGACCCCAGACGGACACCTTTCAAGACTGGAGGCCACCCTTTTGAAGCTCCCCCGGAAGCCTCCCCTCCCATACGAAGGGAGCTGCCCCGCTCCCGCCCCGGCGCTGACCCTCCGGGAAGCCGCCTTTTCCCCATGGGAGGAAGTGCCCCTCTCCGAAAGCGAAGGACGGATCGCTGCGGAAACAAAAATCACCTGCCCACCTGCCATCCCCATTCTGGCCGCTGGAGAGCGGATCGGAAAAGCCGAAAAAAATCTTCTCCAAAACAGTGGTATTTTTTCGGTAAAAGTGGTAAAATGAAAGGGGATAAAATCCGAATGCTCTCCCATTCTTCAAGGAGGTATCTTCCATGAAATTGATTTACGCCATTATCAGCAGCGATGACAGCTCCTCCGTCTCCGGCGCATTGACGCAAAACGGCTTCTTTGCGACCAAGCTGGCCTCCACCGGCGGGTTTCTGATGGCAGGAAACACCACCTTCCTCATCTGCACCGATGACGAAAACGTGGATCAGGTCATCCGCATCATCGCCGAGCACTCGAAAAAGCGCAAACAGATGGTTTCCTCCTCCGCAGGCTACGGCATGGGCTCCTATACCCCCTTCCCCGTGGAAGTCACCGTAGGCGGCGCAACTATCATTGTCACTGACGTTCAGCGCTTCGAGAAGCTCTGATGCGCTTTTCGGACTTTCAATCGAATCAACGGGTGGTTCAGACGCTGAAAGCCGCAGCCGGCGGACGGCGTTTGAGTCATGCTTATTTGTTTCACGGGACGCAGGGGACCGGAAAGCGGATGCTGGCCCGGATCTTTGCGCAGGCTCTCCTCTGCACCGGGGAGGAAAAGCCCTGCGGTCGCTGCCCCCACTGCCTGAAATTCGCCCACGACGCCCATCCGGACTTTACCGTGGTGCAGAAGCCCTCGGACAAGAACTTCATTCTGGTGGATCAGATCCGCACCCTCCGGGAGGAGATCTTCATCCGCCCCAACGAAGCCGACCATCGGGTGGTTCTCATCGAAAATGCGGAGCAGATGAACCCTGCCGCCGCCAACGCCCTCTTGAAAGTGCTGGAGGAGCCGCCCCCCTACGCCGTCTTCCTTCTGACTGCCAACAACCGGGATCTGCTGCCGGAGACCATCGCCTCCCGCTGCGTCTGTCTGGAGATCCTGGAGATCCCGGAAACTCAGGCGGAACGCTGGCTGGAAGCGCAATTTCCCGGTACCGATCCTAAAGAACTTCACCGCGCCGCCCTTTACGGCGGCGGGAATTTAGGGCGCAGCCGCAGCTTTTTGGAAGAAGAAGCAGTGCGCCGCCGGTACGGACAGGCTCTCTCCCTCCTCTCCGCCCTGGCGAACGGGAAAGAGTTTGACGTGGTTTCCGCCCTCGCCCCTTTTGAAGGGGATAAGGCGGGCTTTCTGCAGCTTCTGCAGGATTTTGACGGGCTTCTGGGCCGTCTGGCCGCCCTTCCTTACGGCGGGACTGCCGACCCGGAGCTTGCCCCCATCGCTTCAAAGATCAGCCCCCTGCGGGCTGCAGCCATGCACAACCGCATCGACGGGATCCGCCAGCGGCTCTTTTATAATGCCGGCTGCCCGCTGACGGTGGCCCTGTTCGGCGCACAGCTGAAAGAAATTTGACCCACTGCGCAAAGACCGCCCTGCGGTCGGAAAGGTTTTCAATTTTATGACGGAAATTATCGGCGTTCGCTTTAAAAATACAGGAAAGACCTATTACTTCTCCCCCGCCGGAGAGCGGATCCCCATGGGCGAAAAGGTCATCGTCGAGACAGCGCGGGGCGTGGAATGCGGCAGCGTCGTCATCCCCAACCGGCAGGTGGACGACGCCCACATCGTGGCCCCCTTAAAGCCCATCATCCGCCGTGCCACGAAAAAGGATCTGGCCCAGCTGGAGGAAAATCTCCGGAAGGAAAAGGAAGCCTTCCAGATCTGTCAGGAAAAGATCGCCAAGCATAAGCTCCAGATGAACCTGGTAGACGTGGAATACACCTTCGACAACAACAAGGTGCTCTTTTACTTCACTGCTGACGGACGCATCGACTTCCGGGAGCTGGTCAAGGATCTGGCCGGCGTCTTCCGTACCCGCATCGAGCTGCGGCAGATCGGCGTCCGTGACGAAGCAAAAATGCTGGGCGGGCTCGGCATCTGCGGCCGTCCCTTCTGCTGCTCCAGCTTTTTAAGCGACTTCCAGCCCGTATCCATCAAAATGGCCAAGGAACAGGGACTTTCTTTAAACCCCACCAAGATCTCCGGCGCCTGCGGACGGCTGATGTGCTGTTTAAAGTATGAACAGGACGCCTATGAATCCCTCATCAAGATCACCCCCCGTGTGGGCAGCACCGTCCAGACCCCCGACGGGAAAGGCACCGTTGTGGACGCAAACCTCCTGACCGGCGTCTTAAAAGTGGCACTGGAGGGCAAGGATGACGCCGCTCCCTCCGAGTATAACCGCAAGGATGTCCGCTCCCTCCGGGGCGAACGGACTCCCCGCCCGGGGACTGACCTTCCCGATGATTCGGAATAAGTCGTAAATTTTTCCTTACAACACTTGATTTTTACCCGGAATATGTTACAATAAGAGAAAGCGAATCAAAGGAGGTGTATCCCCATGGCATATGCAATTGGCGAAGAGTGCATCAGCTGCGGCGCTTGCGCAGCAGAGTGCCCTGTTTCTGCAATTTCTGAAGGTGACGGCAAGTACGAGATCAACGCTGATACCTGCATCGAGTGTGGTGCTTGCGCGGGCGTCTGTCCCGTTGGCGCTCCCAAGGCCGAGTAAGTAATTGCTCCCGAAAGCCTGCGTTCCCCCGGGACGCAGGCTTTTTCCATATTTTCCCATTGTAAGGAGGCATTTTTATGAAGAAAAATTTTGGGACTCTTTTGGTTGGCATCGTCTTTCTGATCTTCGGCGGCGGTTATGTGGTCGCCCGGCTTTTCGGCTACGATCCGCCCTTTTTCTTTGACGGCTGGTGGACGTTGTTCCTCATGATCCCCGCCCTCATCAGCATGGTAGAGACCGGGCTTCACTTAGGAAACAGCATCGTCTTTGTGATCGGACTTCTCCTCCTTGCGTGGGAACAGGACTGGATCAAGAACCTGAACTTCACCCTGATCCTGGCCATCGTGCTGGTCATGCTGGGCGTCTACTTCATTGTCCGTGCCATCACCGGCAGCCGGAAAAAAGCCGGTGCCTCCGTCTCATGGAACGCCGGGAACATCCAATGGCGCTCCGACGGCGGTGACCTCCCCACCTACTCCGCCTTCTTTACCGGAACCAACGTGAAAAGCGAGTCCCGCAACCTGATGGGCGGTACCTGCAGCGCCACCTTCGGACGGCTCCGGGTGGATCTGTCGGAAGTCTCCGTGAACCATGACATCACCCTGTTCTGCAACGCTATCTTCGGTCAGGTCACCGTTTCCGCCCCCAAGGGCGTGCGGATCGTCTGCAAGAACGTCCCCATTTTAGGCGGCGTCCAGCTGCTGGCGGACAGCCTCTCCTCCGACGCCAATGCCCCCACCGTCACCTTCGACTGCACCAGCGTCTTAGGCGGCGTCACGATCCTCTGATCGATCCGAACAGCAAAATTCCCCCGTGTCCAACGAACACGGGGGAATTTTTTTCATAAAAAACAACGGGGAGATAGAGATCTCCCCGTTGTCCGTTTCAAACACAAAGCCTTATTTGCTGGCTTCTTCGACTGCAACGGCGCAGGCGACGGTGGCGCCGACCATGGGGTTGTTGCCCATGCCGATCAGGCCCATCATCTCAACATGCGCAGGCACAGAAGAGGAACCGGCGAACTGAGCGTCGGAGTGCATACGGCCCATGGTGTCGGTCATGCCGTAAGAGGAAGGACCGGCAGCCATGTTGTCGGGATGCAGGGTACGGCCGGTGCCGCCGCCGGAAGCGACGGAGAAGTACTTCTGGCCGTTCTCGACGCACCATTTCTTATAGGTGCCGGCAACGGGGTGCTGGAAGCGGGTGGGGTTGGTGGAGTTGCCGGTGATGGAAACGCCGACCTTCTCCAGCTTCATGATGGCAACGCCTTCGGGAACGTTGTCTGCGCCATAGCACTTAACGTCCGCGCGGGGGCCGTTGGAGTAAGCCTTCTCGCTGACAACAGAGACTTCCTCGGTGTAGGGATCGAACTTAGTCTCTACATAGGTGAAGCCGTTGATTCTGGAAATGATGAAGGCAGCGTCCTTGCCCAGACCATTCAGGATGACCCGCAGAGGCTTCGTTCTGACCTTGTTGGCGTTCAGAGCGATCTTGATGGCGCCCTCAGCGGCAGCAAAGGACTCGTGACCGGCTAAGAAAGCGAAGCACTCGGTCTCCTCGCTGAGGAGCATTTTGCCCAGGTTGCCGTGGCCCAGACCGACCTTGCGGTCCTCAGCGACGGAGCCGGGGACGGTGAAGGCCTGGATGCCCTCGCCGATGATGGCGGCAGCCTCAGAAGCGGACTTGGCGCCACGCTTGACAGCGAGAGCGCAACCGAGGGTGTAGGCCCACTCGGCGTTCTGGAAGGCGATGGACTGGGTGTTGTTGACGATCTCACGCGGGTTGAAGCCCTTGTCGGTGCAGATCTGCAGAGCTTCCTCGAGGGAGGCGATGCCGTTGTCGGCGAGGCACTTGTTGATCTTGTCAGCGCGGCGCTCGTAACCTTCGAACGTAACAGTCATAGTTATTTCCCTCCCTTTCTACTCGTGAACCGGGAACACGCTGGCGACGGAGTGAGTCTCCTCGTCGGTGCGCGGGTCGATGTACTTGGCAGCGTTCTCCCACTGACCATAGTGGCCCATAGCGCCAGCGATGGCCTCCTCGGGGGTCTTGCCGGCCTTGACGGCGTCGGTGAACTTACCGAGGTTCAGGAACTCGAACGCGATGATCTCGTTCTTGTCGTTGAGAGCCATGCGGGTGACGTAGCCCTGAGCGAGCTCGAGGTAACGAGCGCCCTTGGCCTTGGTGCCGAACATGGTGCCGACCTGAGAGCGAAGGCCCTTGCCGAGGTCGTCGAGGGAGGCGCCCACGGGCAGGCCGCCCTCGGAGAACGCGGTCTGGCTGCGGCCGTAAACGATCTGCAGGAAGATCTCGCGCATAGCAACGTTGATGGCGTCGCAGACGAGGTCGGTGTTGAGGGCCTCGAGGATGGTCTTACCGGGAAGGATCTCGGAAGCCATGGCGGCAGAGTGGGTCATGCCCGAGCAGCCGATGGTCTCAACGAGGGCCTCCTCGATGATGCCGTCCTTGACGTTCAGCGTGAGCTTGCAGGCGCCCTGCTGAGGTGCGCACCAACCCACACCGTGCGTAAGACCGGAGATGTCGGAAATCTCCTTAGCCTGGACCCACTTGCCCTCCTCGGGGATGGGTGCGGGGCCGTGGTATGCACCCTTGGCAACGGGGCACATGTTCTCCACTTCCTGTGAGTACTGCATGCCTCTCCTCTCTATCGTGTTGGCGTCCCGTCTGGGGGTCGTGGCTGGCGATTGCCGGGCGACCCTTCGAAAGGGACATGACATGCAGCCCCTATAATACCGCGAAATGCACGGAATATTCGGCGAACGGCTCAGTTTTCGTAGCGAGAAGTCCGGAAGTTTTAATTGAAACGGTTTAACGCTATGTTCTGTGGTCGCGAACTTCCGTAGAGGGGGGTCCGTCTTGGGCAAGCTTTTGGCCGGCTCTTGTAAGTGTTGCACGGGTTGACCTGTTGCAACGGTGCCGTTCGCCGCCTGTTTACTGCCTTTGGCCGCGCGAGTGTATTGTTTTGCGTGAATGTTTTGATGGCACGCTTCAATCGTGCTGTATTGGATGGCAAGCAGATCCCGGCGAAGGGAGCGCCATGCAGCGCGTTTGGAGAACGGTTACCGGCTTTTACCATGTCTGTGCCCGCGGTACGGGCAAGCAGCTCATCTTTGAGGGCGATGAGGACCGGTGGGAGTTTTTGGAGCTGATGCGCGAGTGCTGCCGCGAGGAGGGTGTGACGGTTATCGCTTGGTGCCTTATGGGCAATCACGTGCATTTGGTGCTTGCAGATTACGAGGACAGGATGAGCGCGGCAATGCACCGGCTGCTTTTGACGTACGCGCGGCGGTTCAATAAGCGCACGGGGCGCACAGGCCATCTGTTCCAAAACCGTTTTGACCGGCGCTCGCTCGATACCGACTGGCAGGTGATGGAGGCTATTCGCTCCGTTCACGCCAATCCGCAGGAGGCGGGCATTAGCCTAATCGAGCGTTATCCCTGGAGTAGCTTTGCGGAGCATTTGTGCGCTTACGACGGTGACGCGGCTGATGTCGCGAGGGGATTTTCTGATCCTTCTTGCGTGCTTGAACTTTTTGGTTCTGCCGAGGGCTTTATTGCCTATTCGCTTTCGACGCCCGACGGCAGCGAGCCGGCGCTGTGCGATATGAAAGATACAGAGTGGGAACGCCACGCCTTTGCCGACAAGATGGCGAAGCGCCTGGGCGTGCCGCTCAACGGGGTTAAAACTGCACCGACGGCGCAGCGCGATACCGTTATTGTTGGATTGAACAATGCCGGCTTTACGGTGCGCCAGATTGAGCGGTATACCGGGATTGGCAAAAGTACCGTCTCTCGTATCGTGCGCGCCCGCGCGCGAACGGCGATGAGGGCTGGCGGAAACGTGATGTAGGGTCGCCTGTTCACTGCAGCTGGAGTCGTCCATACGCTGCAACCAGCGTTCAAAAGCTTGGTACGGTAACTGCACTTCTTAATATGCATAGAAAAATCGCCATCTTGCATAAAATAACGGTTCGGTCCGGGTTTGCCCGTGGCTACCCCCGTCTGCGCCGTGCAAAAAACGGAGTTTTCAACATCGTGGTGCTGTCGGCACCGCTGCAATCTTTCAACATACGGGTTCTTAAGCTATTAATCCCCGCTGTTGCGCCCCGAAGCACGTGTCTGCGTCCCGTCAGACCGCGATGTCAGTTTTAAAACACAATATATATGCGCCTGGAGACGTTGATTAACGCTTTCGATGCGTATACACACAGCTTGGCGTGCTGAATACTCGCAAAAATGCACGCCGCTCCCTATGGGACCCGTCTGCGGCAGGCGCGAAGCGAGTCGGAGCTTCGCAGAACGGGGCTTGGCGCATTGCTTGGCGGGCCCGGGGCCCTGCCGCAGGACTTTGGTGCTGCGGAAAACGCCCGTGTTTGCGTCTGGTTGTGTGGCAAATGTCAGACGGGGCGCCGGACGCGCGGACTTTGTGCGTTTGCACTCATTAGGAAAAACCGAGCCGCCCGTATCGGGCGGCTCGGCAATCAAAAACCTTGGATTCGGGGCATAAGCTACTGGTTTGTTTGCCCCTCGAGTATGCCGTCGAGGGTGCGCCAGGCGAGCTCGGCGCATTTGACGCGGGCGGGCATGTGCGAGATGTCCTGGAGCTGGGCGGCTTCGTCCAGGTCTTCCAGGTCGTCCTCGGAGAGCTTCTCGCCGCGGATCATGGCGAGGAAGAGCTCTGCCAAGCGGTGAGCTTCCTCGACGGTCTCGCCGGTGATGAGGTCGGCCATGATGTCGGCGCTGGCCTGGCTGATGGCGCAGCCATGACCGGTAAAGGAGGCCTCCTCGATCACGCCCTTCTCGACACGCAGCTGCAAGGTGAGCTCGTCTCCGCAGCTGGGGTTGATGCCGTCGTGCTCGTGCGTGGGGGCATCCATCTCGTACTTATAGTCGGGGTGCGAGTTGTGCTCCATAAATGTGGTGGAGGTGTACAGATTACCCATTGAACGTGCTCCAAACGTGATGCAGGCCGGCGATGAACTTGTCGATGTCGGCCTTGTCGTTGTAGAAGGCCACGCTGGCGCGGCAGCAGGCAAGGTTCTCGACGCCCAGCCAGGTGAGCAGCGGCTGTGCACAGTGGTGGCCGGCGCGAATGCAGACGCCGTCCATGTCCATGATGCTCGCGACGTCGTGCGGGTGGATGCCCTTGACGTTAAAGCTCACAACGCCGTGGTGGTTGTCCCAATAGATGGAGCCGATGATCTGGACAAAGTCGAGCTGCATGAGTTCGCCCATCAGATAGTGGACGAGTGCCTGCTCGCGTGCCTGGATGTTCTCGTAACCCACGGTGTTGACAAGGTAGTCGAGTGCCGCACCTGTGGCGAAGATGCCGGCGGCGTCCTGCGTGCCAGCCTCGAACTTCTCGGGGACGGGCGCCCAGACGGCTTCCTGCTCGGTGACAGAGTCGATCATTTCGCCGCCGGTGAGCATGGGCGGCATGGCGTTGAGCAGGTCCATCTTGCCCCACAGCACGCCGATGCCCATGGGGCCCATGGCCTTGTGTGCGCTAAAGGCAAAGAAGTCGGCTCCCAGGTCGGCCACATCGACCGGCATGTGCGGCAGCGACTGTGCGCCGTCGACGACCAGATAGCCGCCGTACTTGTGGACGAGCTTGCCGAGGTTCTTGACCGGGTTCTCGACGCCCAGCACGTTAGAAACCTGACCCACGGCCAGAATCTTGGTCTTGGGACCAACCTTGGCAAGAACCTCCTCGGTGGTGAGCTGGCCGGTCTTGGTGGGGTAGAGGTAGACGAGTTTGGCGCCGGTTTCGCGGCAGACCTGCTGCCACGGAATCAGGTTGGAGTGGTGCTCCATGATGGTGATGACGACCTCGTCACCAGGCTCGAGCACCGTGGGTGCAAAGCTCTTGGCGATCAGGTTGAGCGACTCGCTCGTGTTGCGGGTGAAGACGACCTCGTTGGCCTGGGCGGCACCGATGAGGTCGGCAATCTGCTGGCGGACCTTCGCGATGGCCTCGGTGGCCTCGACGGACAGCGAGTACAGGCCGCGCAGGGGGTTGGCGTTCATACGCTGGTAGAAGTCGCGCTCGGCGTCGAGCACGCAGGCGGGGCGCTGCGCGGTGGCGGCGCTATCGAGGAAGGCGATCTCGGGGTGCTGCTGGAACAGCGGGAACTGGCCCTTGTAGGGGTTGGTCTCGATATCTACGGTGGGCCAGCCGCGCGAGGCCTCGTCGCTGGCGTCGAGCTCCATGGGCTCAGGCGCGGTACAGGTATCGCATTTAACGTGCTCGGTGTCGATCATGCGAGCTCCTCTTCAAAGTTGTCGATCAGGTTGTTGCCCAAGCGGACGACGGCTGCGCGGGTGCGCTCGTCGGTGGCGGAAAGCGCGGCGTCCTCCAGCTTGGCGCGAATGAACAGGTCCTCGGCGGCGTTTTGGTCAAGGCCGCGGCAGGCGAGATAGAACAGTTGCTCGTCGCGGACGTGGCCGATCGTAGCGCCGTGGTTGCCGGCAACGTCGTCCTCGTCGCAGAGGATGACGGGGACGGTCTTGTTGTCGACGCCCTTGTTGGCGAGCAGCACGGTTTCGCGCTCGGTGCCGGTTGCGCCCTTGCAGCCGTGCACGAGGTCGATGGTGCCGCGGTAGACCTTCTTGGACGTGCCGGTCAGCACGCCGTTGGCGTCGATCTCGCACTCGGTCTTGCGACCGCGGTGGCGCAGCTCGTAGTTAAAGTCGCGCACCTGCTCTCGGGCGCCCAGGTAGTCAGTATCGATGGTGACCTTGGCGGTATCGCCCAGCAGGTCGCCGGCAAGGCCGGTGGCGCTGGCGCCGGCACCCAGGACGGTGTGCTGCACGTTGACGCGCGCGCCCTCGTCCAGGAACAGGCCGGTGTCGTCGAGCGCGATCCAGCTATCGTCGAGCGTTTGCGTGCAGGTCACGTTGACGGTGGCGTACTCGTGGGCGCACACGCGTAGCACGGATCCCACGACGCCTTGGCCGGCAACGGGGGAGTCCAGGGCAATCTGCAGGTCGAGCGTTGCCTGCGGACGGGCGACGACATCGATGGCGGCGATGGCCGCGGCAGCGTCGACGCCACTCACGCGCGCGGTAACCGTGGCGTGCTTGTATGCGGGTACATCGATGACGATGCGCTTGGTAGCGTGCTCGGCCAAGTAGGCGTAGGCAGCCTCGCCCATGCCGGTCTCGAAGGCTTCAGCAGGGGAGAGCTCCTCCTCGAGCTTGATGGCACCGGCCTGGTAGACAGAGGTGGCGGGCACGTCAAGCTCGGTCTCGGGCGTGATGCGGGCGCGGTCGGCGGCGTCGCCGGGGGCGGAGGCGCGGCGCTCGGGGAAGCGCTCGGCCATGGTGTCCATGGCGGCTTCGAACGCGTCTGCCACGCCAGTAAACTGCTCGTCCAAGCCCTCGACCTCAACGGCCTCGGTGGGAGCGGCGGCAAGCTCGTCAGAGAGCTCGAGCTTGGTCTGGTTCATCTTCAGCCAGCCCCAAGTTGCAGCCGGCATCGCATTGACCTGCTCGAGCGTGGTAGCAGCAGTGTTGGTTTCCTGTTTCATTATCCGATCGCTCCTTCCATCTCGAGCTTGATCAGGTTGTTCATCTCGACGGCGTACTCAAGCGGCAGCTCCTTGGAGACCGGGTTGGCAAAGCCGTTGACGATTATGGTGCGGGCCTCTTCCTCAGAGATACCGCGGCTCATCAGGTAGAACACCTTGTCGTCGCCGATGCGGCCGATGGTGGCCTCGTGGCCGATGTCGACGTTCTTGGCGCGGATGTCCATGGCGGGGATGGTATCGGAGCGACTCTGGTCGTCGAGCATGAGCGACTGGCAGCTCACGGTTGCCTTGGAGCCCTCGGCCTTAGGCGTGGCCACGATGGAGCTGCGGAAGGTCTGAATGCCGCCACTCTTGGAGATACCCTTGGTCTCGACCGTTGCCGAGGTCTCAGGCGCGTTGAGCACGACCTTGCAGCCGGTGTCGAGGTTCTGCCCGGCGCCGGCAAAGGTGATGCCGGTAAAGCTCGAGCGGGCGCGGCGGCCGTTGAGCATGCTCATGGGGTAGAGGTAGCCCACGTGGCTGCCGAAGGAGCCGCTGATCCACTCGATGTCGCCGTCCTCGTCCACGCGCGCACGCTTGGTGTTGAGGTTGTACATGTTCTTGGACCAGTTCTCGATGGTCGAGTAGCGCAGGTGCGCACGCTTACCCACAAAGAGCTCGACAGCGCCGGCGTGGAGGTTGGCCACGTTGTACTTGGGCGCCGAGCAACCCTCGATAAAGTGCAGGTCGGCGTCGTCCTCGACGATGATGAGCGTGTGCTCAAACTGGCCGGCGCCCTTGGCGTTAAGGCGGAAGTAGCTCTGCAGCGGGAAGTCCAACTTGGTGCCCTTGGGCACGTAGACAAACGAGCCGCCCGACCACACGGCGCCGTGCAGGGCCGCAAACTTGTGGTCGGTGGGCGGGATGAGCGTCATAAACTTCTCGTGGATGAGCGGCTCCCACTGCGGGTCGTGCAGGGCCTCCTCGATGCCGGAGTAGACGATGCCCATTTTGGACGCCGTGTCCTGCATGTTGTGGTAGACGAGCTCGGAGTCGTACTGCGCGCCGACGCCCGCCAGGTAGCTGCGCTCGGCCTCGGGGATGCCCAGGCGCTCAAAGGTGTTCTTGATGTCGTCGGGCACCGACTCCCAGTCGTGCTTTTGGTCGGTGTTGGGCTTGACGTAGGTGACGATGTTGTCCATGTCCAGGCCCTCGATGGAGGGGCCCCACGTCGGGTCGGGGAAACGATTGAAGATCTCGAGGGACTTTAAGCGCAGGTCGAGCATCCACTGCGGCTCGTCCTTCTTGGCGCTGATCTCGTGCACGATGTCGGGCGTGATGCCGGCGTCGAGGCGCTCGAATCCCTCCTCGCCATAGGTGAAGTCGTAGAGGCTGCGGTCGATGTCCGCAACCTCGGTGCGGTTCTTGGTCATTGCGTTGCCCCTTTACGCCTGCTGCTCGGCAGCGGCGGCCTCGGCCTGGGCGCGCTGCTCGGCGGCCTCGCGCTCGAAGGTCTCAAAGCCGTTCTTGTCGATCCAGGGGATCAGCGAGGCGTCGTCCTCGCGCACGATATGGCCCTTGACCATAACGTGGACGCGGTCGACATCCAGATGCTCCAGGATGCGCGTGTTGTGCGTGATGATGAGCATGGAGCCGTCGCAGCTCTTGCGGTAGGCGTCCATGCCGTGGCTGACGGTGGACAGGGCGTCGACGTCCAGGCCCGAGTCGGTTTCGTCCAGGATGGCGAGCTTGGGCTGCAGCAGCAGAAGCTGGAGCATCTCGACCTTCTTTTTCTCGCCGCCCGAGAAGCCCACGCCCAGCTCACGGTTCAGGTAGGCGGTGTCCATGTTGAGTTCTGCCGCGAGCTCCTTGACGCGCCGGCGGAACTCCTTGCCCTTCATCTCCAGGCCGGGGCGGCCGGCGATGCTGGCACGCAAAAAGCTGGACAGCGGCACGCCCGGGATCTCGACCGGGGCCTGGAAGCTCAGGAACAGGCCGGCGCGCGAGCGCTTGTCGGTGGTGAGCTCGGTGATGTCCTGGCCGACAAAGACGATGCGGCCGTCCTGCACGGTGTAGACGGGGTCGCCCATGACCAGGTGGCCGAGGGTGGACTTGCCGGCGCCGTTGGGTCCCATCAGCACGTGGGTCTCGCCGGCGGCGACGTTGAGGTTGACATTGTGGAGGATGGTCTTCTCGTCCACGGAGGCGGTCAGACCTTCGATGGAAAGCAGCGGATTTGCGCTCATGCTGTCCCTCTCTGTATATGGTGTACTCATAGGTGTACTAAACCCTAGGAATCTTCTCGGAATAAAGTTACTATGGGTTCGGCGTTAGTCAAGGGAAAACCCGACTAATCCACTCGACTTTTTAGATGTGGGACATAATAATCAGGTTTGTTTGCCCCGCGTGCATAAGATTTGGGACAAATAGGCCTGGTATTTTGTCCCGGCAACGATGAGAGGGTAGGTATGCTCATTTCTTCCAAGGGCCGCTATGCCCTCCGGCTGATGATCTATATCGCAGCGCTTGGCGACGTCGAGGGCAAAATCGCCCTGCGCGAGGTCGCCGACCGCGAGCACATCTCGCAAAAGTATTTGGAGCAGCTGGTTCGTCCGCTTATGAAGGCGGGCCTGCTTAAGAGCGTACGCGGCAAGGGCGGCGGCTACATGATGGCCAAGGACCCCTCCGAGGTGCGTGCCGGCGACATCCTGCGTGCCGTCGAGGGCAGCACGGCTCCGGTGGCGTGCGATGGCATCGACAACAGCTGCACCCGCAGCGATCTTTGCTCGACCGTCAAGTTCTGGCGCGGGCTGGACGACGTGATTGAAAAGTACGTCGACGGCGTGACGTTGGCCGACCTGGCCGCCGTCCCCGAGATCAACTTTGACATTAAGCTGTAGGGCTGCAAATGGCATCTCTCGACAAGGTGTATAAGCAAATCGAAGTTTTTGCTCGGGAATGTGACGCCGAGACGGTCGTGTTGTTTGGTTCTCGTGCTCGAGGCGACAACTTGCCCAAGAGCGATATTGACATCGCCGTAGCAGGTTGCCGGGATTTCGGCCGTTTCTCATATTTGATCGAGGAACATCTTGATACTCTTTTAGATGTAGATGTCGTCAATCTCGATGAGCCCTTATCGCAGCAATTGCTCGATGAAATTGCCAGGGATGGTGTGATTCTGTATGAAAAAATATGAGAACTTTGCCAGCGCCTTGGCGAATCTTGAGGATGCGCCCAATCAGGATCTCAACAATGATTTTGTTCAGAGTGGATTGATTAATAAGTTCAATCTTCAATTTGAACTGAGCTGGAAGCTCCTTAAGCGTCTGCTCGAGTATGAGGGCGCCACGCTTGCCGCGTCGGGGTCTCCTCGTGCCATCTTGAAGGAGTCCTACCGATTCTACGACTTTATTGATGAGGCAGCCTGGCTGGATATGCTCAGAGACCGCAATACGAACGTCCATATCTACGACAACAAGCTCGCTCAAGATTTGATTCAGCGCATCTTGAACGTCTATATTCCCGCTTTCTGTCAGTTGAGAGACGGGCTGACGAAACGTTACGGCGAGCTTCTGTTGGCGCCCGACGACCAGTTTGTCTAATTCCTTAAGAATTCGCGGAGGGTTGTTGCCGTTTACCGAGGGGTTGTTGTGTAACAACGGGCGAGCTGCAATACTTATTTTTATCTTTGCAAACTGAACTTTAACTACACCAATGCAGGGAGGATCTTATGCAGCCCAAGCATTCTGCTATTGTCGCGGGCCTGACGCTGGCGCTTTCGTTTGGCGCCGTTTCCGCGCCGGCACCCGCTGCTGCCGAGGAGCCCACGCCGGGCGTTGCCTCGGATGCCACCGATATCGATAAGGGTCTCTACACCCAGCAGTCCTTCTCGGGCGTGCTGAGGTCGGTCCAGGGCGTTTCGTTTGTCAACGTGACTCCTGAGATGAAGTACTTTACCAAGTACGAGAGCCATGGCAACTATAACCAGGGCTTTTCGTATGGCGACGGTTATAACGCGCTGGGCTATTACCAGTTCGACCGCCGTTGGTCGCTCATCCCGTTTATGAAGCAGGCCTACAACTACAACCCTGAAAAATACAGCATGCTCAAGGATGCGATTGATCGCGGCAGCGAGATTTCCAACACGAGCAATGCCATGTACGAGAACGGCCAGCTCACCGAGTTGGGCCATATCGCTCAGGATGCCTTCCAAGGTGCGTACAACACCGATCCTGTTGAGTTCTCAGCACTTCAAGATGCCTATGCGTACAACTCGTACTATGCGGTGACCGAGGCGTGGCTCAAGAGCGGCCTTGGTATTGATATTTCGGGCCGTGCCGATTGCGTCAAGGGCATGGTGTGGAGCATTACCAACATGTGCGGCACCGGTGGCTGCAGGGACTTTTTCCGCTGGGCGAATCTTTCCAACGATATGTCCGACCGCGAGTTTGTGACGGCGCTTTCCAATAGTGTGGTCAACAATGTCGCCACTAAGTTTTCGAGTCAGCCCCAGTATCATGAGGGCTGGAAGAATCGTTATAAGAATGAGCTGAAGGACTGCTTGGCTTATATCGCCGAGGACGAGGCCGCTGCCGCTGCGACGCCCGTGCAGCCCGAGCCTACGCCGGCGCCCTCGCCGACACCTGATTCGAATGACGACTCGAGTGACGATGCCAACGATGACAGGATGGATGCGCCCTCGACCGATGCTGACGGTAATGGCTCTGCTGGTGGCACTACCAACGACGGCTCTACCCCGAACGGCTCCAATTTGAACGGCTCTGCTGCGGGCGATTCGCCTTCAAGCTCTGCCAGCAATACGGACAGCGACGCTTCTGGTTCGGCTGGCGCTGACACCTCTAACTCATCTACCGGCTCGAGCGATTCGTCCGTTGACACCGGCTCTAACAACGGCTCCGGCTCTGACGCAGCCCCTGATTCCGATGCTTCCAAGGACGACTCGAATAAGGCGCCGGACGCTCCCGTTGCTTCGCCGGACAAGAAGCCTTCTTTCTCCGTGCAGCTTGGTTCTACGCTGGGCTCTTCGCTGATGGCTGGCGTCAATAATGGCTCGACTCAGAACAAGGACAACTCTGATCAGGCTTCCACGGAAAAGACCGAAGCCGTAAAGGGCGACTCCAAGGATAAGGCTTCCGAGAAGATCGAATCCGATAAGGGTTCTAGCTCTGATGAGAAGGGCGACAAGTCCGGTCAGAAGAAGGACGAGAGCAAGACCGAGGGCGAAAAGAAACAGTCCGAAGACGACGACAAGAGCGGTGCTGACAACCAGGTCCAGGAGCAAAATGACTCCAAAACGGTGACCACCACGACCACGACGACTACAACTACCAAGTCCTCGGGTGGCAACATGCCCAAGACGGGCGATCTGATTGTGATGGCGAGCCTTGCCAGTGCAAGCTTGGCCACGCTGGGCGCTACGTCTATCGTAAGTGGTAAGCATAAGCTCGATCAGCAGAAGAAGGCTTCTGGGGAGGACGGCTCGGAGGAGTAGCCTCTTGGTTGCTAGATAACTAAAGAGTTGGGACGGGGTCCGGTGCGAATGCATCGGGCCCCGTTTTGTTGTGCAACGATTAGTTATGCCCCCTCACACCTCTTGTTGCTACCGTTGCCCGATATGTTCGCGCGGCGTCGTCGGTACGCGCGAGGCGGTCATTACAATTGGCATCGTGCAGCGATTTAGGGGGAACGTTTTGGTGTCTGAACAGGCAAATGTTGATTGTGCTGCTGGCTTTGGCGTGCGCTTGATCGGCTGTGCCGACGATGCGGTTTTGCCCATTGGCATGCACGACTATGCGGAGGCCCTTGGTTGCTGCATGCTGGTTGACAAGACCATGTTTATTGCCGATGTGTTGGACTGCGACGCGTCCGTTGTGGTGTGCTGTCGACCCGAGGGTTTTGGCAAGAGCATGAACTTGTCGATGCTCAGGGCTTTTCTGGAGCGTCCAGCGGTCGGTCGCTCTGGTCAGCGTTTGTTTGCCGATGCTCAGATTTGGGATGCGAACGGCGGGCGCTATCGGGATGAGTACGCTTGCTATCCGGTGATATCGCTGGATTTTTCTGGCGCTGCGAGGCGTGGCGCCGCTATTGCCGACGTCGTGCGCGATGCTCTTTCGGACGAGTGCGCCCGCCTGCTGGCGCTTTTGGAGGCTCCGGATTTAGCTCGAGACAAGGTGCGTCACATCGAACGTGTTGCGCGTGGCGCGGCGAGCGAGGACGAGGTCGCCTCGGTGCTCGGTGTGCTCATTGAGCTGCTGGAGATGGCCTGCGATGAGCAGGTTGTATTGCTCGTTGATGGGTACGATGCGGCGTGGTCTCGCCGTGCGAGCGCGAGGGACGCTTCCGACGCCGATCCGGCAGAACTACTTGACCGTGTGCTGTTCGACGCCATTGCCACTGCGCGTGATTCGTTGCGGCTGACGTGTCTGATGGGGGAGCGTCCCAGTCCTGCCGAAGTGGCGCTTTCTTCGCGCGGCTGCTCGTATTGTCTGACGACGCCGCTGTCGGCGTGGTGTGACCGATGTTTCGGTTTTTCGGATGCCGAGGTCGAGGCTCTGCTGAATCATGCTGGGCGCGAGGAATACCTGGATGATGCGCGTGAATGGCTCGAGGGATATCGGTTTGGTAGGGCCTATTGCTCGAGTCCAGCGCGTGTGATCGGTTTTCTGGACCGAGGCTGCACGGCGCCTGTGCGCGCCGATCTGTATGAATATGCCGATTGCCTGAGTAGGGTAGTTGCCGGGTGGAATCTCGACCGCCTTTCGGTCTTGTTTGATTTGCTCGAGGCCCATGGGTGCGCTGAGGTCCCGCTTTGTTTGGGCACTGCAGAGCCAGATGTCTCGCCTGACGATGGCATGTGGACAGCGCTGTATCTGTCCGGTTTTCTCACGACGGATATGACTGAGGAGCCAGAGCATGGCGATCGCCTCCGTGCTTTGCGATTGCCCAATAACGAGCTTCGCCAGGCCTTGCGTCTAGTGATTATTGAGTGGTTTGAGTGCGCTGCAGAAGACATTCGAGACGTCGATGTGTTTCGCGACGGGCTGTGCCATGGGAACGAGGATACCGTGAGGCGGGCGCTAAGCCGCATCTTGGGAGATGCGGGAATCGGCGAGACCGACCCAGATACGCCGCTGCCATATCACCTACTCTTGCAAGGACTCTGCTTTGGATTGCCGGGCTATGCCAATCCTGCTTCGAGGCGAAAGTGTGGCGCGGATCGCTGGGACATCCAGGTTTTTCCTACGGGCGCCGTGTTCGACATAGCCGATACGATCGGTATGCTCGATGAACGTCCGCTGATAACGACCAACATGATGTATGACCCCGGTGTGGATGCGCTGGGCCTGGAATTGCTGGCCGTGCAGGCGCTGCTCGACATAGAGCGCGACGGCATCGACGAAATCCGTGTGCCACGCCCCGCCATTGGACGCATGCGCTGGGGGTTTGGGTTTGATGGGCAGCATGTGGCTACGGTGTGCCAGCGGCTTTAAGCGCCGAGGTGTTTTCGGCTCCGTTACTCGGTGTCCTTCATGGGCGGCATGGGCTTCCAGTTGGGGTCCTTGACGATCTTGCGGGCGTCCTTCATGCCGCGGCGCAGTGCCGGAATGCCGGTCTTAAAGCACTTATCGACCGCAGCCAGGCGAATGAATTCCTTGCAGAAGGTCGCGGCATTGCCCAGGCGGAACAGCATGGGGTGGTAGTCACCGTAGATCTGCATATAGCGAGCGAGGAAGCCTCGGTTGCGCATGATGTAGTAGCGGTTGGTGTCGCTCGTGGAGTTGAGCTGGCGTTTGCCGGCGATGTCCCAGTTAGAGACGGCGCGGGCGCGCTTGAGCACCACGTCGGCAACAACGGCGGCGGGGAAGTGCTGGCTGGCCACGTAGCCGTAGCAGGCATCGTCGCCGTAGATAAAGAATCGCGCATCGGGCAGGCCGATCTTGTCGACCACGCGGCGCGAGAACATGCCGCCCTCAAAGCACAGCTGGTTCATGGCGCGATAACCCTCTGGACCCAAGTCCCACTTGGCGACTGGGTTGGGAATGCCGAGCGAAAGGATGAGTTGGTATTGCCAAAAGAAGGCGCCGCCGTCAAAGTCCAGGCGCGAACCCTGGATGACATCGTAGCGGTCGGTCCACTTGGCAAGACGCTCGATGCCTTCGGGGATGACGAGCACGTCGTCGTCCATCACCCAGAACCATTGAGCGTCCAGGTCGTAGGCGCATTTAGTGCCGGCGGAGAAGCCGCCCGCACCGCCGCCGTTTTCGAGCTGCGGGGCGTAGATGACACGGTCGGTGCCGCCCTGCGCGTCAGGCTGCTCGGTGTCGATGCCCCACAGGTTGGCCAGGCGCTCGTTGAATGCGGTGCACATGGCCTCGGTCTCGCGCGAATTCTCGTTATCGACAATCACGATGCGCCAGGGCGCGGCCGTGAGCTCGGTCATAGAGTCGAACAAGTTGGCCAGGAGTTCCTGGCGCTTGTACGTAACGACGACGATGGCGAGCTTATCGATGGGGGTGGGAAGGGTTGAAGGCATGGGGCAATATATCCTTTCACGCGCGGCGGGCGAACGCAGCGCGGAAGCTATCGAATACGTCCTTGGGACTGTCTTATTGTAAAGGCTCGGCGCACCTTGGCGGCAAGCTTTGAATAAAACGCAGGAACCTGCCACGGGTGTAGCGGCTTTAGCGTCTGACGGCAGCGTGTCTATTGCCGCTTGAGCTGGCGAGCGATAAGGCTTCTAACTGCATCGATGTTGAGGAGCGCTAAGGCAAAGATGATGCTAATGACGGTGCCCGTGATAATACATATAGCTGCCGGGCTGTTTTGGCTGACCAGTATGTTTGCGAGCAACGTATTGAAGACGGGACGCCACAGGCTATTGGTGAGCGACTGCATCACATAGAAACCGAGCGTGGCGGTCGATAAGGTGACGATGGCACCTGCAGTCCGCGAATTGCCTGAGGCACTGCGTCGGGTAGCCGCAAAGAGCAGGGAGGCGGCAGCGAGGGCAAACGAGATCAGCGAGGTCGATTTGTAGGAAAGGATTGTCATCGCCGTGAGGTTGTCAGTGAAGGAGAGTGCTCCTTCCAGGATGATGGTGAGCACTAAAACCGTTACGAGCGAGCGCATGCCCAAGGCGGCCGCCCTGTCCGAATCCATGGCGTCGGTTACGTCGCGGAGCAGTCCGCCGATCAAAAACGCGATAACGTACGTGACGGCGCTCATGAGCTTCTGCAGCCAAGAAAACTCGCCGGCGCTTGTCGCACTCATGGCGGCCAAATACCCGTTAACAACGAATACGAGGATGCCAACGGCGATGACCGTCGCCGTGTAGCTCTTCTTAGAGAGTCGGCTCTTGGCCAGCCCAAACAGCGGCGCCATGAAGACCGTGGCGGCATAGACCCAGATAAACTCAAGGCCTAGCGTGTACCAGTAGTGCGTGTTGAGGGTAACATCGGGAATGGGAGAGACGACCGTGGACCATGCGAGCGCCACGAGGCAATAAAACGTAGTGGGCAAGATGACCTTGCCGAGGCGCTGCGCCGTCCGTTGCATTTGCGACTTCCACGTTGCTCCACCGTCCCAAGCACGCGCGGCCGAAGCGATGAGAAAATAGCCCGAGATCATAAAGAAGACCTCGTTGGCCCAGCAGCCAAGCAGGTTAATAAAACCGAGCACGCCGGAATAGGGGGACATCGCAAGTGGGGTATATTCCACGGCGCCGACGCAGGCGGCTTGGAAGGTCCACTGAAAGGTGTGGAACACCGCGATGCCGGCGACCGCGACCAAGCGCAAGGCTTCGATGGATATGTTGCGTGCGGCTTTGGGCTGCATGACGTCCTTTCTTATCGGTTTGCCTCTGCGAGCTCCATAGATTATATAAACGCCCGCTGGCGCGCTGGCCCTTTGATACCATGAAACGACAGGTATTTCCTAAGGAGCACATTTGTCTACTAACGCCTCTGGCAGCCCTGTTCTGTCGCTGCTTATTCCCATTTACAATGTTCAGCGCTACCTGCGCGAGTGCCTCGATTCCGCCCTGGCGCAGACGCTCAAGGATGTTGAGATCATCTGCATTAACGACGGGTCGACCGACAACTCGCCGGCGATTATTCGCGAGTATATGGAGCGCGATAGGCGCGTCAAGATGATCGACAAGGCCAACAGCGGCTACGGCGACTCGATGAACCGCGGTCTGGAGATGGCGCGTGGCAAGTACGTAGGCATCTTGGAGTCCGATGACTTTATGGTGCCCGACGCACTCGAAAAGCTTGTCTCGGCCGCCGATAGCAATAATGCCGACTTTGCGAAGGCGAACTTTGATTTCTACTGGTCTAAGCCCGAGGAGCGCCGTTCGCTGCACGAGATGTTTAGACCTCGGGATTGCGGCAAGCCGGTGCATCCGAGCGATACGACGCAGTTCTTTAAGCAAAAGCCGTCGATTTGGTCGGCCGTGTACCGTCGCGATTTTCTTGAGCGCAACGGCATTACGTTTCTGCCGACTCCGGGGGCATCCTTTCAGGACACGTCATTCGCCTTTAAGGTGATCGCGTGCGCCGATAAGGCCGTTTACCTGCATGATGCTGTGTTGTCGTATCGCCAGGATAACGAGAATTCCTCGGTCAATTCTTCTGCCAAGGTTTTTTGCGTCAATGCCGAGTATGCCGAGATTGAGCGTTGGATTCGAGAGGATTATGCCCGTGACCACGCAAGTGATGACGTTGCGCGCATGCTCAAGTTCAATCAGCTCATTAAGTACGATTCGTATATGTGGAACTACGTGCGCCTGGCGCCCGAGTTCTATAAGGAGTTCCTGGTTCAAATGGCCAAGGAGTTCCAAGCGGCCTTGGACGCGGGGGAGTTTTCGCTTGACGATCTCAAGCCGTGGAAGCGCGCAAATCTCGCTGCCATCCTCAAAGATCCTGAGGGCTGGGTTGACGAGCATCCGAGTTTTGCGACGGATGGTGCCTTGGGGCGTGCTAAGTATTACGCCTCGGTTGGAGGCCCAGGCGTGGTTGCTGCTTTCCTCATCGAATCGCTGAGGGGGTAGGTCGGCATGGGAGAGGCCTCTCGTCCTAAAGCTACCATTGTCGTCCCCGTTTACAACTCTGCGCGCTCCATTCGGCGATGCCTCGATTCGCTGCTGGCCCAGTCCGAGCGCTCGATTCAGGTTGTCTGCGTCAACGACGGTTCGACTGATGATTCGTTGAACGCGTTGCGCCAGATCGCGCAGGCCGACGATCACGTACTGGTGATTGACCAGGAAAACGCGGGCGTCTCGTGTGCTCGAAATGCTGGTATCGATGCCGCCGAGGGCGAGACCGTCTTTTTTGTGGACGCCGACGATTACATCGATGCCCAGACGGTCGAGCGCGTGCTGCATGCCATGGAGTCTGCAGATGCCGAGGCTGCCGTTTTTGGCGGTGTCTGTGAACCCGCCGATGCTGCCCCCAAACGCGTCCAGCAACTCATGAGCCCCAAAGCTGGTACCTTCGGTGCCCGTGATCCCCAACTGCTGTTCCATTCGAATGCGCAGCCCTATGCCTGCCGTGCGGCTTTTTCGCGCGAGCTGCTCAATCGCGAAGGCATTCGCTTCGCCCCCGGTTTGGCTTTGGGCGAGGACGTCGTCTTCCAATTTGCGGCTTATGCGCTTGCCCGCAAGACCGTCGTCATGCCGGACAAGTTCTACCACTACGTGATGGAGAGTGAATCGGCGACGCACGAGTTCAACAGTGCCGATGCTCGCGCCAAAAAGCTTGACGCCCACATGAGGATGCTCGAGGAGGTCTTGGAGGACTGGGCGGCCTACGGTCTTTTGGACCTGTGCCCCGGCGAGCTGATAACTTGGTTTTTAGACCTAATTGTGTTCGATCTGGCGCGCTTGGATGCCGATGGTTTCCATCGCGTGGCGGCTCGCGTCAACATGGATCTCACGACGTTTTTGGGAACGGAGTGGGCGGATATGCCTGCTAAGGGCGCCGTTCGCCGTGTTGCCCACAAGCTCGTTGCGGCGACCTCGGGCGTTTCGATGGCAGACGCCACGCTGTTCTATCTTTCGACTCGCGGTCTCAAAGCCTGCCTGGAGCGCTTTATCTAATTCCAAGCGCTGTCGCCCGCCGTAACTCGGCTGCTAAAATAACCCTGTTACACGCTATTCAACAGGAGGTTCTCTTGCAGAACTCTGATACCCCTAAAGTTTCGCTGCTTGTCCCCATTTGCAATGTTGAGCGCTACTTGCGCGAGTGCCTCGATTCCGCCGTGGCGCAGACACTAAAGGCCATCGAGATCATCTGCATCAACGATGGCTCTACCGATAGCTCGGCGGATATCATCCGCGAGTACATGGAGCGCGATGCGCGCGTCAAGATGATCGACAAAGCCAACAGCGGCTACGGCGACTCGATGAACCGCGGCCTGGAGATGGCGCGCGGTGAGTACGTGGGCATTCTTGAGTCCGACGACTTTATGTTTGAGGATTCGCTCCAAAAGCTGGTTGCCAAGGCAGACGCCGAGCACGCCGATGTGGTGAAGGGCGACTTCTATCTGTACTGGTCCACGCCCAGCGAGCGCCGTGAGCTGTTTGGGATCATCGACGAGTATATGACGGGCGCCGCGTATCGCCCCGTCGATCGCCCGGGCATCTTCTACCGCAAACCTTCCATTTGGTCGGCTATCTATCGGCGCGAGTTCCTCAACGACAATCAGATTCGGTTCCTTCCCACGCCGGGCGCCTCGTATCAGGATGCGGGTTTTAACTTTAAGGTTTGGGCATGCGCCGAGCGTGCAGCGTTTATCGCGGACCCCATTTTGTGCTATCGCCAGGATAACGAGAAGAGCTCAGTTAATTCGCCCAACAAGGTATTTTGCGTGTGCGACGAATACGCCGAGATGCAGCGCTTTTTGGATGAACGTCCCGAGCTCAAGGCTCAGCTCAAGGGCATTTTAATGCGCATGAAGGTCGATACGTACCGTTGGAATGATGAGCGTCTGGTCGATGAGCTGCGCGAACAGTTTTGGCAGAAGGCCTCGCCCGAGCTCAAGGCCGATTGGGATGCTGGTCGCTTTGACCTGTCGCTGTTCGACCCGCGTGGCGAGACCGACTTGCGCCTGATGGTCAAGTCGCCCCGCGCCTATATCGATTCGCGCTTTGACTTTAAGAAGCCGGGCAAGCTCAATACGTTTAAACATTACTTTAAGATCGGTGGCCTGCCGCTGGTCTGGCGCGTGCTGACGTATCAGCGCACCTACGGCGACAACCCGCACCCTGATGACGTTCCGGCCGCACAGTAGGAGCGAGTGACTATGGCTACCCCCAAGATTTCCGTTGTCGTTCCCATCTATAAAGTGGAGGAGTGCCTGGCCTGGTGCCTGGATTCCCTGCTTGCGCAGAACATGACCGATTGGGAAGGCGTGCTGGTCAACGATGGCTCGCCGGACGGTTCGCGCGATATTGCGGCCGCTTATTGCGAAAAGGATGCGCGCTTTACGCTGGTCGATAAGGAGAACGGTGGCCTGTCGAGCGCCCGCAATGCGGGCATCGCTGCGTCCACGGCGCCTATCGTTGCGTTTTTGGATTCAGACGACCGTTTTACGCCCGATGCATGCCGCGTGATCGTCGATGCCTTTGAGCGCGAGGGTTGCGACGTGTTGACCTTTGGTGCGAACCCGTATCCGCTGGAGGCGGGGTATCCGTGGCTTAATCGGGTTCTGAGTCCGCGGGACGTTTCTTTTCATGGATATAGTTTCGAATTACTGTTTAAAGAGGATTCGCGTCCCTTTGTGTGGCGGACTGCCTGTAGCCGGGATTTTCTGGCGGATAACGCTATTCAGTTCGATGAATCTATTATCTATGGTGAAGATCAGGTTTTCGAAATGGCGATATATGGTCGTTCGCGAAAGACAACGCTAATTTCGAACAAATTGTACGACTACCGTGTGGCGCGCAAGGGCTCGCTCATGGACACCATGCGCTACGATGACGAAACGCGTCTTTTGGAGCACGTAAAGATTTATTCCGCGGTGTTAGCCGACTGGCATCGCGATGACCTTGACGTACGGCATGCCGATGACCTGGCATACTTTCTGTGTGATTTGGTGCTGTACGATGCAATCAGGTTGCTGGGCACGGACTGCGGAGAAGTATTCGATGCTGTATCTACGGTGCTCGCTGGTTCCGCTGTGGGGAGCGATGCCGCGCTTACGCAATGTGCTTCTTCTGTTGCTGCTATGGTGCGCGCAGCGCTTGCCAACAAGGCGCCCAGCGCCCGTGCGTGCAGGAGGCTCATGTTCGATTACGACGTTTTGAGGTCTGGGTTCCTTCGGGCGTGCAAACGCATGGCCGCGAATATCCTGGGAAAGAGAGATGTGTAGATCGGAGCGGCCATGTCTGTTGTCTAGTTAAACCATCGTCGTCGTTGCGTTTTGCTTGTTGCTGTGGCCTGCCCGCGCGTTTTGCTGGGTGGGCCTTCTTGTCTCGGGTAGAGCGGTGCCCTTTCTACATTTGAATGCGAATGCTAATGCGGCTAGTCAAATATATATTTCGGTTTCAGACTTGAAAACGCTTGAATTCACCAGTTGCTAGTTTAAAAATAACATATAGATTCCGCCGGATTCGTGGAAAGGATGTTCTATGAAAGACGTTCGAAGGAGATGGCGCGGGCTAAAGGCTTTCGGTTTGGCCGCATTTGCAACTGCCTGCCTTACTTGCGCTCCATTGACCGCAAAAGCAGGACTTATTGGCGGTGTTGGAGGGGGTAGCGCCTCGGTAGACGAGCCCACGGAATGGTGCGTTGGCGATAACCGTCCGATTTCTTACTGGGGATATGACGGTTGGAACGGCACTCAAAATGAACAGATGTCTGGTCCTCTTACGCGGTATAGCGTCGAGTGCAATGCTGGGGGGACTGCTCACAGAGATTTTCTAGTAGGCTTAAGCTCTATCGATAAGAGCGCTTCGCGGACCGATCCTTCTGGAGTTACATCACGTCCCGCAGGTACATACTATTTCAACAAAGATGGTTTAATGCAGTCCGGACTCGTTCGGTGCGAGGACGGCAACCTTCGCTATTTCGATCCCGAAACTGGCGCCATGGTCACGAACCAGTGGCATAACGAATACGAAGCTGTCTGGTACTATTTTGGCGCTGACGGGACCGCGGTGTCGGGCTGGCAGTCTATCGGTGGGGACAAGTATTACTTCTATCCCGAAAACCATGATATGGCATACGGCCGAGTTCAGATTGACGGCAAGAACTACTTCCTGAACACCCCTGGTGCCAACGCCGATGGCCGCATGCAGCATAGTGGCTGGTTCTACGACTCCATCTACGGAAAGTGGTCCTATGCGACCTCCGACGGTGAGCTATTGACCGGTTGGCATAATCTCGGCGGGGCTTGGTACTATTTCAACGAATCTGGGGTCATGCTGACTGGCTGGATCAACGATTCGGGTACCTGGTACTACACTAATGCCTCCGGTGCGATGGTCACTGGCTGGCTCAACATCGGCGGTACGTGGTTCTACCTCGACGGCTCGGGCGCCATGGTCGCTAACAGCTGGCGCAGCCTCGGCGGCTCCTGGTACTGGTTCGGCGACTCCGGTGCAATGGCCACTGGCTGGTTCTTGGCAGGCGGCTCTTGGTACTATGCGAGCGGTTCGGGCGCCATGGCAACCGGCTGGCTCAGCAATGGCGGCACGTGGTATTGGCTCGGAGGTTCGGGCGCTATGGCCTCTAACTCTTGGGCTAACGTTGGTGGAGTTTGGTACTGGTTCGACGATTCCGGCGCGATGGCCACCGGCTGGCGTCAGGTCGGCGGCGCCTGGTACTACTTTAGCGGTTCCGGCGCTATGGCTCACGACGCCTGGGTCGGCGACTACTACCTCCAGTCTTCCGGTGCCATGGCTACGAATGCCTGGGTTGGCTCCTACTATGTCGGCGAGGACGGCAAGTGGATTCCGGGCTACGGTTTAGTTTGGTATAAGAACGGTAGCGATGTTTACCATACGCATAAGTGCCGTACCGTTGGTAAGGACGCAAAGGGCTATTCGCAGATCTCTATTCAGGAGGCCCAGAGGCGTGGCGCTTCACGAGAGTGCAAAAACTGCCAGCAAATTGGCTAGCACATTACTGAGCTAGTTTTGATTGAGGCCCCGTTGCCCTGAAGCGACGGGGCCGCTGCGTGATTGGATACCGTGCTGTTATGAAGAAATGGTCATTCGGAGTGCTGGCTTTTTCGGGCCTCATTTCTTTTGGGCTCCTTTTGGGTTCGCCCTCGATGTTATACGCCCTTGATTCGAATAACACTGACGAAGGTCCCGCATCTAACGTTGCTATTGCTTCTGTCGAGTCAGGCGTTGATGCTCAGCGCGAATCGACCTTCGCTGTCGAGCAGAACTCTCAGGTGGATAATGAGACCCCTTCCGAGGTTTCGAATCAAATTATTTGGCATCAGGGGTGGATATCACCCGAAGAAGGGGCTGGTTTTTGGCGTTGGGGCTTGTCCGACGGAACAATCGCTGTTTCTTCTTGGAGACATATAAACGGTAGCTGGTACTGGTTCGACGACGAAGGTCGAATGGCTCAGGATGGGTTGGTTCAAGTCGGGGGTGCGACGTATGCCTTCTCCTCTTCGGGCGCAATGCGTGTCGGCTGGTACCTAGATTCTACGGGCTCCACTTCTGCTTGGCGTTATTTCTCCGGTTCTGGCGCCATGGTAAAAGGCTGGCTTTCAGACGGCAGCAACTGGTATTGGCTGGATGATGAGGGCAAGATGGTCCACGATGCGATGCTGCAGATTGGGGGAGCCACGTATGGATTCTCTTCTTCTGGTGCAATGCTTATCGGATGGCATCTTGATGCTTCTGTCTGGCATTGTTTTTCCGGCTCTGGCGCTCTGGTAAAGGGCTGGCTCTCGGATGGGGGTCGTTGGTACTGGCTTGATCCTGCAGACGGTTCTATGGCCACCGGGCTGAATGAATGCAATGGCACCTCTTATATCTTTAACAGTTCAGGGGCCATGCTATCCTCCCAGTGGGCACTTATTGACAACAACTGGTATTACGCTGACTCCAACGGCTTACTGCATGGAGGTTGGTTACTTCTAGGGAATTCTTGGTATTACCTGGATCCAGGAAGCCATATTATGCTCACGGGCTTTGTGCAAGTGGGCTCGTCCACCTATTTCCTTACGAGCTCAGGTGCCATGGCAACAGGCTGGGCACTTGCTGATGGTACTTGGTATTACGCCGCATCAAACGGAGCTATTCAACGAGGGCGATGGATAAAGTCCGGAAGCGCCTGGTATTACCTTGATGATGTATCCGGCGCAATGCGTACTGGTGAATTTGCGGTAGGAAGCAAGCGCTATTTTTCTTATGATTCCGGTGCAATGGCATCTTCGTGCTGGATCAACTTGAACGATGGTATGGCATGGGCGAATTCGTCTGGAGCACTGAGCGAGCCGTTGCCTACTTCATCTGATGGATCTCCTGTAGTCGCTGATCGTACTGACTCGTCTTCATTGCCAGGTGTGATTCATATTGGAGATGCGGTTTTCTATGCGGATGCGAATGGTGTCGTTAACGTGGCGTCTGGTTGGATTATGTCGGAAGACGCTTCTGACGAAAGTGGCAATACTTGGTACTACGCATCTTCCAATGGTGTCCTTAAGTCTGGTTGGCAATATGTCAACGGTGCGTGGTATTGGATGGACCCTTCCACATTCAAGATGAAAACTGGATGGCTTAATGACGGCGGTACGTGGTACTGGCTCCAGCCTTCGGGTGCCATGTTTGCTAACGGGTGGCTGAAAATCGATGGCGTTGACTATTACTTCAATGCAAGTGGTGCATGGTTGAATACGTCTGGTTCTGTTTTGGGGGTCAATAGGTCCAGCCTGGTCAATTGGCTTATGAGCCACGAAAACGACGGCTATTACCGTGGAACACGCTACGACACGCATCTCAGCCAGGAAACGTGCATGTACCCAAAGGGTGATCCGCGTTGGGACGGTTATACGGGCATGAATTGTGGTGGATTTGTATCGCATGCATATATGAAGGCGGGCGGGAATTTAGCTCCCATTGCCGCCGAGCAGAGCCATTCCCCTTGGAGTGGAGGTCCCGGAAGGGGCGGCTGCGTAAACGCTTATCGTTGGTACGGCTACGCTATCGATACGTGTGCGAACGTGACTTATTTCAACTCTATTGATGAGTTGTTACGTAGTGGTTTGGCTCGTAAGGGGGACATTGTGTTCTTCAATCCTTACAACCCATATGCGGACGATAGCCACATTGGCTTTTTCTGGGGCAATTCGCCGAGCGAAAATTTGTTCTGGCATAGTGATGGTTATGGAAATCGCATCTCCGGTTTGACTGCTTTGGGCCCATCGAAAGTAATCTTGATTCGTTAGAATTCCGCGTTGTAGGGGACTCTCTGGGTCCCCTACCTTTTTGACATCTGGTTTGAAAGCTAACTGATGTCGGCATTCTTTGGGGCTAAGAGTAGGGACTAGGAGTCCTTGGTTTCACCCTGCTGGGAAGTTCTTGTTTACATTGTGGTATTGCGTGCAGTTATTTGTCGTCCTAGATGGCATCTTGTCCAGTTGGATGTTCGGAAATCTTTCACAGCCATGCTGTAAGCTAAACGCAAAAAAGAACGAATGACGAGGTTTACATGAGCAAACATCTTAAGTTATTTTCGGCATTGTTGGTGCTGATGGTCCTTGCGCCCATTTCTGTGTTTGTTTTCCCCTCGAACGCGGAAGCTGCGCGGTCCCTAGTTGAGAATTCCTGGCGTTATGAGGATGGGCAATTGGTCGCAGAGGATGCTTCTTCCGAAGAAGATGGAATAGCCTTATTGTCCATGGACATTCTTCCCGATGGGGCTACGGCGCAGGGCATCGATGTCAGTGAGCATCAAGGACGTATTGACTGGAATGCTGTTAAGGCTTCTGGTATCGATTTCGCTATTCTGCGTGTTGGATTTGGCGCTCCATCTTGGGGCGGTCGAGTTGACTATCAATTTAATCGAAATATTTCTGAGTGCGAGCGACTCGGAATTCCCTACGGCGTCTATATCTATTCATATGCTTTTGATAATCAGCAGGCAGCTGATGAGGCATCAATGGTGATCAATTGCCTTTCTGGGCATAATCCAAGATTGCCGGTGTATTACGATCTTGAGGATAACTCGATAATTGCAAATGGACGTCAAACCGGAATTGCATCGAGGGCGCAGGTTTTTTGTAATAGGATTTCTGCCGCAGGATATGAGCCTGGTATTTATGCAAATTTAAATTGGTTTAACAACATTTTGACTGACTCTGTATTTAAGAGTAGCTCTTGGGATCATTGGATTGCTCAATATAACTCGCAATGTGACTATACCGGCAATTACAGTTTTTGGCAGTATAAGAGCAACGGAAAAGTCCCTGGAATCAACGGCAACGTTGATATGAACTACGCGTATGTTGATGTCTCCCTTTATCATTGGCAACTAATTGACAGTACCTGGTATTATGCAGCCTCCAACGGCAAGGCGTATACCGGATGGTTGTTTCAGAGTGGCACGTGGTACTGGCTTGAGCCCGACGCGGGCGGTGCCATGGCTACCGGCCTTCACGAGTGCAACGGCTCCCTGTACTGGTTTAATTCGTCCGGCGCGATGGCGACCGGGTGGGTCCTCGACGGCGGGACCTGGTACTACGCGACTGGCTCCGGCGCGCTGGCGCGCGGCCCCGTATCCGTCGGCGGCGTGCCCTACTGCTTCGACGCCCGGACGGGTGCCATGCTGACGGGCTACCAGACGGACGCGCAGGGCGTCCGCCGCTACTTCGGCAGCTGCGGCCCCCTTAACGGCTGGGGCTTCGTCGACGGCTCCTGGTACTGGTTCGCTGACGGTATCGCCTCGACCGGCTGGCTTTACACCGGCGGTTCCTGGTACTGGCTCGACCCCGACGCGGGCGGTGCCATGGTGACGGGCCTCCACGCGTGCAACGGCTCAGCGTACTGGTTCAGCGCCTCCGGCGCGATGGCGACCGGATGGGTCCTCGACGGCGGGACCTGGTACTACGCGACTGGCTCCGGCGCCCTCGCCTCCGGCTGGCTCAACCTAAACGGTACGTGGTACTGGCTCGATCCCTCGACGCACGCCATGGCTACGGGTGTCCAAACTATTGGATCATGTGAATACATATTTAATAGTTCCGGCAAGATGATGGCTAATTGCTGGTCAAACGGTGATGGGTCCTGGATGTATCATTCTTCATCCAGCGGTGCAATTGACCTTAAAGGCATCATGACCGATTCAGGAATCCAGCTGATTGACGATGGCGGGAATGTTAGAACGGGCTGGATTGAGAGTCAGGGTTCTCGATATTATTGTTCTGCTAATGGGATAGTTCTGACTGGATGGCAGCAAATAGCTGGGTCTTGGTATTACTTTAACTCGGATGGTCGAATGGCGACCGGCTGGCTTAACGATGGCAGTAACTGGTTCTGGCTAGATTCCTCTTCTGGCACAATGAAAACGGGATGGCTATCCCTTGGGGGCACATGGTATTACCTTGATGCCGCACGTGGGGGAGTAATGTTGAGCAACGGTTGGTATTGGATCGGCTCTACTGACTACAAGTTCAGTTCATCCGGCGCAATGGTTGGCGCTTGGGTCGATGTCCCGTGCTATTTGCAGTACCCGGAACTTCCTACTGGCTGTGAGTCGGTTGCCCTTACAAACTTGCTTAACTACTATGGTTTCGGTTTAGGTAAGACGATTATTGCGGATTATTACTTGCCCAAGGGAAGCAACGGCAACTTTGTTACCGCCTTTGATGGCAACCCAAGGCGTAGTAGCGGGGGTCTCATGGGATGCGTCGCCCCTGCGATTACTATTGCTGGTAATAACTTTCTGCGTGCTGCTGGAAGTGGCAAGCAGGCAAAAGACGTCTCTTTCTCGTCAATTTCTTCCATTAAGAACAGACTGACCTGTGGTCAACCTGTTGAGATGTGGAATACCGAGTGGGGAAGTTGGCCAGGAGGCCGTTATGCTGCGCGTTGGTATAACGGGCATTCCTATGGCCTGTGGGGCGGTAATCATGCCGTAGTCCTTAAAGGCTATGATGACGAGCAGGGAATTGTCTATCTTTCGGATTCGATTAACGGCAATGTTACGCGAAATGCCCAGGTGTTCTTCGGTACGTGGCAACAGATGGATAGCCAGGCCGTGGTAATTGAATAGCCATGATGTTAAAAAAAGGGAGAGCTCGATGAGCTCTCCCTTTTTTACTACATTTTTAATCAAGCTACGCTGTCCTATTACGTCCAAATAGTTCGTCCCAGTTACTAGCTGCCAAAACTGTTCCGCACACAATTACAACGCAGCAGATTACGGATGCCACGTCGGGAATTGTTCCAAGCAAGATCAGGCCAAAGACCACCGACCATGCCGAATAGGAGATATTCAGAGCCATCGCACGCGCTGCTCCGATTGCCGCAATGCCCTTGTAATAGAACAGATAGGATGCAGTTCCTGCGAGCCCGGCGAGTGCAATAATCAATGTGGGCATGCTCGGGATTGCGCCCAGCGTGAAATGCCATGCTCCGAAGAGGGGAAGTACAAGCACTCCATAAACAAGCGCACTTGTAGTTTCGCGGATTTGCAAAGCCGTTTCGTCATCAACGGCATCATCTTTCATTCCCCATGCGCACAGCACCGCTTCGGATCCCCATCCAATAACGGCAAGCACCGCGCCGAGTAAGCCGAGAGGGGCATTTGCAATCTCGCTTGATCCGGCCGATAGATAGCCCATCGTCATTACGCCGCAAAGGGCAACAAGAAGGGAAAGAATCTGACCTTTGCCCATTTTCTCCTTCAGCAGCACGAACGAAAGGAATGCTCCGACTGCGGGATAGAAGGCGGAGATAATTGCCGTGTAGGCTGCTCCGATATTATTAATCGCCAATACGTATCCGGTCATTCCGATAGGTCCACCGAGCAGCGCGCCGGCGATGACGACCTTGCCAGAACGAGTTTTAAGTGCAGCGAGCGTGTCTTTTAATCTGCCTCGAACTCCCATGTATCCAAAGAGCCAGATTGCGCAGAAGGCATCATGGAGAAAAGATCCCGCAATGGAGGCGCATGCAAGCGCTTCCGCCGATCCAATATAGGGCGCGAGCGCCAAGCCGATTCCAAGAATTACTGTATCAAGGCCCCAAAGAAGGCCGCTAAAAAAGCCGAATTTCATCGTTACTCACCTTTCCGATAGATCTCCAGTGCCTTTTTAAGGTATTTGGCACCGTAATTGAAGTAGATATAGAGCCACTCGCCCACGAAGTCACCTTCGGCTTCTTTCAGAAGAGACCAGAGGTACCAGCACCATCCTGCAAGGGCAATGTGCGCATAGTTATGCGCAACTTCGTTGTTTGTTGCCTTGCGCCCAAAATATGCATCAAGCGCGCGGTCGACTTCATCTTCGGAAAGCTCGCAGCAGACACTGCACGTTCCAAAATCGTTTGCGTAATCGCTCATGCCAGCATATTCCCAGTCAATGAGATAGTACTTGTCGTTCTCATCGATAAGAAAATTGAGGTAGAAGAAGTCATTGTGGCAAAGGCATTTTGGTGCATTATCGGCCTGTACAAAGCGCTCCAATTCATCGATTTCGGCGGACATTTCCCTGTAGCCTGGAATGTCGATGGGACCTTTTTCCAGAAGAAGTGATTCGTAGCGCTTCGCTTCGAGGTAGAAGTCAAATTCGGTTTCAACATTTGCACCACTCTCGTGAAGCGAACGACACATCTGCATCATTCGATTCATTTGGGCAGCATCATGCGGATCAGGCTGCTTTGCGTTGGGTACAAACTTCGAAATTTTCCAACCACGCTTTGGGTCCTCATGAATGAACGTGTCGTCAAGGCCGAGTTCCTTGGCTTTTTTAAGTGCGGCTACTTCTCCATTTCTGTTAATAAGCAGTTCGGTCCCGACTCCCGGATGGCGGTAAACGTACTCTCCGTCATTGGTTCTAAAGTGGCACGATAGATTCGTAAGACCTTGTTTAAGGGGATAAACGTCGTGAATCTCTGATTTGGAGCAGCCGAGCACTTGCTCGATGTTATCGAAAATATCGGAGTCAACGTTTTCGATAAAATGCGGATCAAAGGCACGCAGCTCATCAAGAGAATCGAATTCGTTGATCTCGCCCTCAGGATACTTCTTGATAACCATATCGAGCTCCTTGATGTGCTCGATATATAGATCTTCCCAAAGCTTGTCCGTTGTTTCGGGCTTGTTATATTCCGTTTCGAGAATCTGCTTAAATGTAACCGAGAAGGCTTTATCAAAGTAGACATGTCCGAGCATATACCAAGCATCGGAACCGCCAATCGTAACATTGGTGATTCTGTCCATTGCTCCGGTTTGAATGCACCATTCTTTGGTGTCGCCTTCAGCATATTGAGCAGAATAAAATGCTTTCCAAACGTATGCTTCAAACGGATTGTTTAGAAGGTAATCATCGCTTGAGCAAATATAGGTGTTGCCAAGCCGCTCTTTTACGCACATAAGCGATGCGTGGTTATTTTTGGATGCATATTCGTTGTTGACGACAATCGAGACGCCGAACTTGCTTTCGAGATAGAAGAAATATTCTTTTTTATAGCCGACAACGACGGTGATATTTCTGATACCTGCGTCTTGCAGCTGCCTAATCTGACGTTCGATGAGAATCTCACCACGTACCTTTAAAAGGCCTTTGGGCTTTTCATACGAAATGGGAGCAAAGCGGCTCGAAAGCCCCGCAGCCAATATCACTGCGTTTTCAACCTTATAGGGGTGAAGTGCTTCGTAACCGCTGTCGGTTAGGCTGTCAGATTCGAGAAGGCCCTCATTCGTAAGCTCTTTATTTGCTGCGTTTACCGATCCAAGTGAAAGGCCAGTGCGCTCGGCAACTTCTCGCTGGCTAGCATATGGGTTCTTTAGGTATTCGTACAGAACAGTAAAGTTACGCTTGGTCAGTTCCACTGCAGGCCTCCAATTAAGATGTTCATTGCTTAGGGAAAGAATAGAATGATTGAACGTTATGTTCAATTTAATATATTTATCTACATAGACTGAACAGACAGTAACGAAAATCAATCCTGGAATGTGGATTAAAATAAATAAATGAGATATCTGGGAGGGTCGCTTATGTATCGATTCGAAAAGAAGGCCACGCTTGTTTGTGCTGCTGCGTCATTAATCACTGCTTGCTGCTTGCCCCTGAGTGCGAATGTCGCGTTTGCACAGGATTCCGTTGAGGCTCAGAGTAATGAGTCAAAAGCGGATTTTTCTTCGGTGGTTTCCGATGATTTGCAACCTGATAATTCTTCCGTCATAAAAGATGGCTGGCAACGAGACGAGTCGTCTGGAGTTTGGTATTACGGAAAAAACGGTAAACACCAAACTGGCTGGCTGCAAAGCGGGGGCTATTGGTATTGGCTTGATCCAGCCAATGATGGTGCAATGCAGACAGGTTATTTCAATGTGACCGATGCTGGCGGATCGACTGCTTCGTTTTATGCGAATGACGGCAATGCCGCAACGCCTTTTGGCGCGCTATATCAGAACTGCTGGCTACGTAACTCAGATGGAAATTGGTTTTATGCCAATGCTGGAGGCGATTTAGCTGCTGGTTGGTTTTATCAAGACGGCACATGGTATTACCTGGATCCTGCCACCCATATAATGCAGGTTGGTTTTGTCGACCTCGGGAGCGGGAAATACTATTTAGATGCCACTGGTGCTATGAAAACCGGCTGGTTTCTCGTTGACGGGAATTGGTACTGGGCTTATTCATCGGGTGCCCTTGCTTCGTCATGGCAAACGATAGGTGGTGCTCGCTATTATTTTGACCCACAGACGTTCATTATGTTCAAGGGTCGTCAAAAGATTGATGGAAGAACCTACATTTTTGGTGACTATGGCCTCGCAAATGGATGGTACAAAGACGGAGCAGATTGGTATTACTGCTCTAACGGCATCGCGGCCACTGGCTGGAAACTCGTTAACGACACTTGGTATTATCTCGACCCAGCCTCCGATGGTAAGATGTACGTTGGGTATTTAGACCTTGGCAATGCAGCTTATTATTTAAAGCCTAACGGGGCTATGGCTGTTGGTTGGGCTCAGGTCGAGGACGGCTGGTATTTCGCCTCCCAATCTGGTGCACTTATTTCTGGCTGGTATAAAGAGGGCACGAGCTGGTATTACCTGGACCCTGTTAGCCATCTCATGAAAACGGGCTTATTTGAGGTGGGCGGCAACGATTGTTTTGCAAACCAGAGCGGTAGGCTTGTGGTTTCAAGCTGGGTTACCGTTAATGACGGCGTTCAAAGATACGCTAATGATAATGGATATCTTTGCAAGGATGTGATTCGCGAAAACGGCACTATCCTAAAAACCGCTGGAGCTGATGGTTGGCAGGTTGCGTCAGGCTGGGTTAATGTCGCAAATCTTAGGTTTTACGCTGAGCCCGGAACGGGTGCCATTCATCTTGGATGGCTGCAGATTGACGGCGATTGGTATTGGCTTGATGCCGATTCTGGCGTGATGAAGACTGGATGGGTTTTTACTGGCGGTGCATGGTATTACCTAAACGCTGACGGAAAAATGGCAACTGGTTGGAAATGCCTGAATGGAACATGGTATTACCTTGAGTCCAATGGAAGCATGCATGTTGGCTGGCTTAAAGATTCGGGTAAGTGGTATTGGTTAGACGGCAGCGGCGCTATGGCAACGGGCGCAAGGACCATCGATGGCGTTCGTCGAGTTTTCTGGAGCGATGGACAGTGCGACAAAGTTGGCTGGCAAAATCCATCCCAGTATCCTCAGGTCAGTTCTTGGACTGTTCGGCTGCCTAGCTATTGCACCGGATACTTTACCTATGTGACCCCTTCTCGCATTTCTGTCGAAGCAACGCGGGAAGATTGCGTGAACGCCTTTATCCAGCGCGCCTATGAGTATATTGGTACGCAATATATTGAGCCTTGGTCTACCGCTCCCGGTGGAGCTGTTGATTGCTCTGGTTTTGTCTTGCAGTGCCTTTATGCTACTGGCATGGATATGGGTGTTTACAACCCTTATAACCATCGCTGGGATCCAAGCCAAACCTATAATTCCATGAATTGGTATCGAAGCAATATCTTTATGCCCGTGAGCACGAGCTCGATTCAACGCGGCGATGTGATTTATTACCGCGGTCATATTGCAATTGCACTTGGCGGCGGCTTGATGATTGATTCCTGGCCTCATCAAGGTGTCGGAATTCATCCTATTAGCGCAAGGGGAAATGTAATCGGCGCAGCTCGTCCGTTTATTTAATAGATTCCCTGCAAGACAGTCGGTACCGGTTGGGGGCCTGAAATGAATGCTCGGATTGATCATCGAATTTGCTGGCGAGTAATTGGCTTGATGCTATTTTCCGCCTTACTCTCAGTTACAGCCCCCGCATTTTCTTGCACTGCTTATGCCGTGGAAGAGGGGGCGGATAACGGTGTCGTAGAGCGCGACTCGACAGGAGGGCCGGGAGCATTGGTCGGTGGCGGTTGCTCTCAATACTCCAGCGATTGTGCCGGCAAAACAACGGAAGATTCGAGCCTACAGGTTGTCGAAAGCCATGACCCGTCGACTACAGAACAACTATCTGGATGGCAATGGAACGGTTTGTCCTGGTATTACTATCTAGATGGCTGTCGTTTGACCGGAATTCAGAATATTGACGACTCGCTGTACTACTTGGACCCCGCTCGTGACGGCGCAATGAGCTGCGGCTGGATTTTTACTGAAAATAAGTGGTATTACGCGGGTCCGTCAGGCGCTTTGGCAAGTGGCTGGCAGTTTATTGGAGACCAATGGTACTGGTTTGACTCCCTTAACAGCTGTTCTATGGCTACTGGTCGACGTGTTATTGATGGGCACCCTTATCTTCTTGGAACCTATGGACTGATTAATGGATGGTGCCTTGATAACGGTTTATGGTATTGGGGTGGCAATGGTGAAGTCTTAACCGGCTGGCTTCAAACTGGCAATAACTGGTATTGGCTTGATCCCGCCAATGATGGTGTTATGTCTAGAGGAATCGTTTCTGTCGGTTCGTCTCGTTACTATTTATCGGATTCCGGCGCAATGGCTGTTGGTTGGGCGTTTGATGGGACGGACTGGTATTACGCTGACGGTTCCGGCGCACTTGCATCGGGCTGGCGTTTGGTGAATGGCGTTTGGTATTGGCTCGATGTCGCAAATGACAATAGAATGGCTACCGGCTTTTTTGTCATCGGATCCAATCAGTATCATTTTTCTTCAACGGGAGCGCTGTCACTCGGCTGGTTTATGAGCGATGGAGACTGGTATTACGCTGAGCCTTCTCATGCGTCGGGCATTGTAAAGACGGGATGGCTGAAGGACAATAGCCAATACTATTATCTCGATCCTGCTGCCGACGGTAAAATGCTGCTAGGTCATTTTTCTGTAAATGGGAAAAGCTATTATGCAAAAGCTTCAGGCGCTGTTGCTTGCCGTGAATGGGTAGATGTCCAGGACTCGGTTCAGGATGAGCCGTCTAAGGCTTTTGCTGGTTCTGATTGCTCATTGTGTGGAGCATTGCGTAGTGGAAAGCTATTTACAACAAACGGTGATGGCGAATTAACCGAAGCTAACGGGTTTGTGACGCTTGGAGGGTGCAAGTTCTATGCTGATCCAACCGATGGCTCCCCCTGTGCTGGATGGAAGAACGTTAACGGAAAATGGTACTTCTTTGATGAGACTGCTGGCTATGCACGATCTGGCTGGCTGTACAAGGATGGCTCCTGGTTCTATTTGGACCCATCTACCTACGTTATGAAAACCGGCTGGGTTGCCGTTAACGGATCTTGGTATTACTTGAATTCGTCTGGTTATATGCAAACAGGGTGGCTTAACCTGGGGGGTACCTGGTATTGGCTTGACGCTAGTGGCGCCATGGCTACTGGCTGGCGCGTTGTGGACGGATCCTGGAATTACTTCATGGCCAACGGCGCGTGGGTGTCAGACTATATGGATGCTAAGGCTCAAAGTTATTCAAGCAATACAAATTGGCTGATACTTGTCGATACGTCACGTTGCGTTACGAGTATTTACACTGGATCATGGAATAACTGGTCCTTAAACCGTCGATATGTATGTTCGACGGGAAAAGCTAGCACGCCTACGGTGATAGGGGAGTATCAAGTCTACGGTAAGGGATACTCCTTTGGGCATGGATATACTTGCTATTACTACACGCAGTTCTATGGTGATTACCTATTCCATTCCTCACCCTACTATGTTAACAGCAATCGCGTGATGGATCCTAGAATGGGGGTCCCATCCTCTGCCGGATGCGTACGTCTTGAGATCCAGAACGCAAAATGGATTTACGATAATATTCCTTATGGAACAAAAGTCGTTACGTATTGATTATTTGGTTTATGTAACTACTTTCGCTTAATTAGCTTAACTGTTCGAGATCAGGTGGAAATCTTATTATGAGAACGTGGTCCTAGCCTCCGTTTTATGAAGGGTATTCCTTTGTTGGTGATTTGTTGATTGGTCGCTGTAAATCATATGACGGCGTGTGGGCCGTGTTCCGCTATTCGGTTGTCATTTTGCGAAAGAAATTATGCGTTCCCGTGCGTTCTGGGTCGACATAGGCGAGGTATGCATGGCGCTAATCCTTCTCGCCATGTGAATATTTTCATTCACTCGATTGCAAGGCGGCCCTGGCGTAGCGGGACGCTCTGAAGGACGTTTGATGGCGGTATTGAATGGTAATATCCTGCCAGGTGGACGGCAGTGCCGGCCTGCAATACAGGTGGTGTCGAAATGGGCTAGGACTCAGCTAGGGCGGTAATGGCTAAGATAAAGCTTGTATAACCAATTCGCGGAATCCTTAATATCAAAACCGGCAACTTGGGCATTTATGAAAGCCTTATCCCTTGTTGAAACGTCGCACTCACTCAGAGCTTTGATTGCTTCGGATGCCCATTTATTTGCTCCAAGGGATAGATCAAGAAACTCTGTTTGCTCGCGTATTTTAACCGAATTGGGAACTCCAGTTGATACTATGCATGGCAAGCCTGAAGACTGAGCTTCTACTACCGCTAATCCAAGTCCTTCCGAGAGGGAAGGGAACAGGAATACATCAACCGCGCTTAAAACTTTGGGTATGTCATCTCTTACTCCGAGAAATTGTACCGATTGGTCAATTCCGAGTTCCTGAGCTTGAAATTTGAGCTGTTTTTCCAATTCTCCACGACCGCAGAGCAATAGTATTGATTCCGGCTGCCTTTTGAGAATTTCACTAAATACATCAAGCAAGAATCTGTGGTTCTTTATCTCGGTAAGACGACCAACGTGACCAAATACAGGTGCGTTTAAGGGGATGTTTAGCTCATTTCGTATCAAAGCTCTCGCAGCTTGGTCGTAGTGCATTTTATTTAAATCAACTCCGTTTTTGAGCACTGCATAATTTGGGCCACGAGTAATTGCGTTTCCAAAACGATCGATACCAGCATGTTCGGAACAGGCAATAAAATAGTCTGCAACGTTTCGGACAGAGCTGGAGCAAATTCTAAATGCTAGCTCAGATGGATTTAACGGAAAGTTAGCTCTATGGCTGTGAGCAATCGTGAAAGCGCCATTGTGTTTGGCGATATTAAGGTAGATTGCAGCGGGCAGTCCTATATGTCCATGAACAATGCTGTAGTGATGATTTGAAAAAAACTTCCTACATTCCGCTTTGTAGTGAAAATAATTGAATATTTTGTATCTAGGAATGTAGTAAATCTTGCCGCCAAGTTCCTTGATTTCTGAGTCGAAATCGCATTCCCGCTTTTCGTTGACTAGAAAGTCGAATTGAATTCTACTTCTATCGATATTTCGGTAAAGGTTCATGACCAGCGTTTCGGCTCCGCCACGGTCCATTGCACCTATAACTTGTAATACTCGGATTGGTTCTGCGGTTGACTTCATTGGAATCTATTCCTCTATAGTTTCGTTTGGGATTTCTTGGGTTGTTTCGTTTCTTTTTAGCGCGTAGAACAAGTAACAAACGCCTAAACCACATGAAACAGCTCCTGCGATGCTTACTCCATTCATGCCCCAGTTGTTTATGCAAAATACTGATAAGGGGATAACAGAAATGAAGGCAATCAGATTACCAATAAGGTTGGCCTTGAAATCTCTAATAGTAATGAGAAGATCGCTGAAAAACCAAAGAAATGCTGTCATTATTGTTGAAATAAGAACAGGCTGTAGTAAGTAAACGTATGGTTCGATGGTATTTCCAAATACCAGCATGAGTAGCGGTTTGCCTAAGAATAATAGGGCAATGCAACACAGTGCAGCTACGGTTAAGATGGAAATTACTGTTCGAACAAGAAGATTGTCGAAAGCCTTGCGACCCTCATTGAAGTATTTCTTTGGAAAAATATCCAATAGCGGTACGTATAGGTACTGTGCTCCCATTTGGACGATGAGGGCGGGGGCTGCAATTGAGGAATAGATTCCCAAGGCTGCATCGCCGGAGACGCTTAGCAAGTATTGCTTGGGAATCGTGAATAGCGCGCTCGCAGCCACTGATGCAATGACGGCAGGCAGAGAGGTTTTAAGGAGATTCAGTGCCTTAATTATTCCAATACGCGCGCGAAAATCTTGAAATTGAGATGTTTTTTTGCGATCGAAAAACAGGAGAACGAGTGTTACACCTAGGGTCATTCCGATTATTGCCAGGTTTAGATTTTGAGTGGCAATAAATACAACTATAAAAGCTCCAACGGAAACAGAGCCTTGCAGGATGAAAGACTTGCCAATGTAGTCCATACGACGATTGAGCTGGTTTTCTCCGTGCAAGATATCAATTATTAGGCCAACAGCTTTATAGATGTAGTAAATAATTACTGTCGCTATTGAGTAAGCGGGGCATGTTATGACTGCATAGATTAGGCATGCGATGAAGGCTAGGGCTAGAGTGAACGCCCTGAACCCCATATATTCGGAAAAAGAATACTGTCGATTAATATCGGAGACTTGGTATGTGCCAATTTTATAGTTTGCAAAAGTTCCGAACGTATTTACGACAGACGTCGCTAGTGAAAAAAGCCCTGCAGCATCAAAGCTCGTTGACAGTCTTACTACAAGAACCGTAATAAGCCACTGACAGCCAAGGTAGAACATCGACCCCAAGGAGTTCCAAAGCATATTTTTCTTTAGAGATAGTGGTTGGACAGTGTCGGTCACATCTACTCCTCGTCTTTTAGAAAAGCATTGGGAAAATGGACGGCTCGCTTATCCTCAGGCGGCACCTGCTTCCAGTTGCCGTATACCGTCGCAAGGTAGTCATCAGGGTTTGCGGGGCATGGAAATGCTCTACCTTCAAATGTTCCTGGTTTTGCGGGGAATATAGAGCTGCGTTTATAAATAATTCCTCCTCCGATGCAGTCAATGAGATAGGGTGACATTTCGGAGTTATGGGTTGAAAAGTCCCGTGCAATGGCATCGAGCTTTTCGTTCATTTTTTTAACGTTAAGATGCTTTGCAAAGGGGCAGACGAGTTTTTTAATCAGCACGATCATTCGCGTTGAACCCGTATTGGTGTCGGCAACGGCGAAATTGCGCCATAAGTTATAAAAGCTATTCAGTTTAAGCGTCTTCTTCAGTTTTTTATCGTTTATTGAGTCCAGTGGTTCAAGAGGAAAAATGTCAATCCAGAGTCCAATGGAACGGCTAGGGCCAACAAATGTTTCGTATGCTGTCGTTTTTTTATCGACAAGCTTGGCAAACTGATAGATAGATGAATCGTCTCTATATGAAACAAGATCACAGCTTGATTTTAGTCCTTCAGAAAACAGATCAAAGAGGCGCTCGTAATCTTTTCTAGGCATGTGTACATCGATATCATCATCCCAAGGAATAAAGCCATTGTGCCGTTCGGCTCCAAGGGCAGTGCCGTATGCTAAACAATAAGTGAGGCCGTTGTCTTTACAAATGCGGTCGAATTCGATCAATATTTCGTATTCAATTTGTTTAATCTGGTCTGCGGTTAGGCGTTTCATGGGGCTCCTTAAATAATCAATTCTTTATCGAATGTATTATAGTTTGTAATTTAAGAAGAACTTGAATACGCTGAGTCTTTCAACCTTGTCCACAGTTTTTAATCGCTTGAGATTTGATTGGTTTTGCATGGCCGGTAGCTTTGTTTTATTTTCTGCGCTGTATCCACCTCATATGGGTGGCATTGAAAACTTCACCTACGGTTTGGCACACGCACTGGTTGATCGTGGCGATGAGGTGCTGGTGGTTACGAACGATACAAATGGTTTAGGTGCCGGTATTACAGATGAAGATGGAGTGTGGGTTCTTCGCCTGCCCTGTTTTCCCTTTTTTTCGGGACGCTTTCCCGTTCCTAAGTTAAATGCTTTATCACGTAAATTATGGAAGCATATTGAACGCCAGCACATCGATGGCGTTCTTGTAAATGCTCGTTTCTATATTCACTCGCTTTACGGCATTAGGTTTGCAAAGAGCATGGGGATAACGCCTGTTGTCCTTGATCATGGTTCGGCTTATCTTTCATTCAGTAATCCAGTGATAGATCCCTTGGTCCGTACATATGAGCGCCTAATAACGGCCTTGGGCAAGCGGTTCCATCCAGACTATTATGGCGTTTCGAGCAAGAGTGTTGAGTGGCTTAGGTCTTTTGGTATTGCAGCAAAGGGAGTTATCCCCAACTCAATCGATGCTAAGTCATTCAGAGAGATGTCGTCGGGACGAGACTTTCGTAATGAGCTTGGTGTAGGCGCTGAGTCCTTCTTGGTCTGTTTTGTAGGGCGGCTAATTCCTGAAAAAGGCATCAAGGCCATTCTTGAGGCTTCGAGAAGCCATAGGCTTGTCGAAGCTGGCGTCGTCTTTGTTCTGGCGGGTGATGGTGCATTATCAAAAGAAGTTGATGATGCTCAAGGTGAATCGCTTAGATGGGTTGGACGGCTTTCATCTTCCGACATCTCCTCACTCCTTCAGCAGTCCGATCTGCTGTGTCTCCCTACACGGTCGGAGGGCTTTGCTACAACTTTGCTAGAGGCTTCTTCGTGCGGGTGTCCTTCTGTTGTTACGGATGTGGGCGGGGCGCGAGAACTTTTTCCAAACGAGCATTTCGGAACAATTATTAGCTCTATGGATTCCGATAATGTTGAGCAGGCCATCTATTCGCTTGTCAAAAACCCTGATAAGTTGGCTGAGCAGTCTCGTTTATGTCGACGCATGGTTGAAAATGAGAGTTCATGGGATAAGACGGCGTCTTTGGTTGAAAAAGTGCTTTCTGGAACTAATGGGTAAAACGATCGCATGTCACCATTGCTTCTCAAGAACATCATCGTCACGGGCGGCTGCGGCTTCATCGGCAGCAACTTCGTGCACTACGTCGTGAACAACCACCCGGGCGTCCACGTCACCGTCCTGGACAAGCTGACCTACGCCGGCAACCCCGAGAACATCGCCGGGCTGCCCTCCGACCGCGTGGAGCTCGTCGTCGGCGACATCTGCGACGCCGCGCTGCTGGACCGCATCGTCCCGGGCCACGACGCCATCGTGCACTACGCCGCGGAGTCCCACAACGACAACTCCATCGCGGACCCGGAGCCGTTCCTGCGCACCAACGTGGAGGGCACCTTCCGCCTGCTCGAGGCCGTCCGCAAGCACGGCGTCCGCTACCACCACGTCTCCACCGACGAGGTCTACGGCGACCTGGCGCTCGACGACCCGGCCAAGTTCACCGAGGAGACGCCGTACCGCCCGAGCAGCCCGTACTCGAGCACCAAGGCGTCCTCCGACATGCTCGTGCGCGCATGGACCCGCACCTACGGCCTGCGCACCACGATCTCCAACTGCTCCAACAACTACGGCCCCTACCAGCACGTGGAGAAGTT
>ERZ827363.196-NODE-196-length-64271-cov-11.300953_pt1 | contig 64271 bp, 67 predicted proteins | sample MGYA00519776_ERZ827363 | MGnify/ENA primary metagenome ERZ827363 (study PRJEB31778, sample SAMEA3449288) | human gut metagenome | biome: human gut; feature: human-associated habitat; material: faeces | place: United Kingdom | collected 2010/2012 ... | reverse complement strand
ATTAAATTTGAATATTTAAAAATATTCTTATCATATATTCTCCCAAAAGTTGATATTTTTATTATTGAAAATTTATAAAATTGTATTGGCATACGATAATTATGTTGAAATTCCAAATTCGTCTATCTTTTTTATATGATAATTCATCATTCATTCATTTAAAAACATAAAATAAGACTGTCTCACTTTTTAAGTAGAGCAGTCCTATTTTTAACTTATATTATAAAGCTTGCATTTCTTGCAGATTATCCACATTCATATCTTCTTTAGGTGTTTTCTTTGATAAGAATATAAAGAAAGATATACATAATATAATTTGAACAAGAGTAGATGTAGGTGTTGCTAAACCAACCTTAAATAATGAAACAGGCTCTATTTTACTCATAAGATAAGATACAGGTATTCTTACACAAAAAGCACCTATTATACCTTGAATCATAACAAATGTTGTTTTACCACAACCATTGAAATATCCAACCATACTAAACATTATGGCAGTAAATAAACAATCCACACCGTATGCCTTCATATAATCCCAAGATGCTAAAATAACAGCTTCATCTTTAGAGAATATTCCAGAAAGTAAATTTCCGTGGAAGAATGTAATATAAAACATTACAATACCACAACATAGTGAAGATATTACAGCATAAAGAAGTACTTTTCTTGCTCTAGCATATTTTTTAGCTCCGTAGTTTTGTGCAACAAAGGCAGAAACAGCTTGAGCAAATGATAATGGTATTAACATGATAAATCCAACTAATTTTTCAGATACACCAATACCAGCTGATGCAACCACTCCCATAGAATTACCTATCATCATAATTACTAAGAATGACATGTTAACAAGAACATCTTGAAGAGCAATTGGTGCGCCATATTTAATTATTCTAGAAGTTAAGTTTTTATGGAATTTTATACTTTTTCTAGAAAACTCAAAAGGAAGACCACGTCTTTTGATTAATATTAAAGATAAAATAACACTTGTTGACTGAGCAAGTACTGTGGCACAAGCTGCCCCAACTGATGCCATTTTAAATACACCAACAAAGACTAAGTCACCTATTATATTTACTGCACATGCTATACCAACAGTAATAAGAGGTGTTTTAGAATCTCCTAGTCCTCTAAACACTCCACCTATAACATTGTAAGAAACTACAAATACAGCACCCATAGCGCATATTTTTAAATAAGAAACTGTATCATTAAAAGCTTCTGTAGGTGCGTGCATTAAAGTTGCAATAGATGGTGAAAAAGTAACAACTACAATAGTTATAATAACTGCAATAATAGCAAATATTGATATACCACTACCAACAACATTTCCTGCTTCTTTTCTTTTACCTTCACCAAGTTTTTGACCGATTAATATAGTAATACCCATTGTTAATCCTGTAATCATTGATGTTATAGCATACATAACTTGGCTACCTGTTGAAACTGCAGACACATCAGCTGCATTACCAAATTGACCAACTATAAGTAAATCAACTGCTCCATACATTGTCTGTAAAAATAGAGCCATTAATATGGGTATTGTAAATTTTAATAAAGGCGAGAATATTTTGCCTTCTGTAAAATTAGATACTTTTGACATATGTTAATCTCCTTTTTATTTATGTTTTGTACAAAACTATATTTATGTAGAATAACCATTAAATTTAATATGATTATTCTAAATTATTTCTTATTTTATCAAGTACTTTATAAAATGTATTTATTTCTTCTAATGTTAAAGAATCAGATAATTTATTTTCAATTGAATCAATAGCATTAGAAATATTTTTATTAAGTAAAAGTGCTTTTTCTGTTAAAATAATTTTTTTCAAACGGGCATCTTCTGCAACGGGAACTCTTTGGATTAAATCATTTTTTTCCATATTATTTAGCATAAGGCTAATGGAAGAACGCTTTAAATCAAAATGTTTTTCCAAATCTTTTTGGAATATATCCTTATCTTTGCCAGCCATAGAAATAAAATCTATAACATATGCTTGAGATACAGTTAAATTATCAGAGATGGTATTAATTATAGCAGCATCCATTTTTCTTGAAATTATATGATTTATTCTTCCAATATCAAATCCTAATTTAAGTTTCTTTTTATTTGTCAAAGATAGACCTCCTAAAATATGTTTTGCACTAAACTATAATAGCTATTATAAATATTTATGTCAATAGTAATGATGTGGAAATAAAAAATAACTTTAGACTAATATTTATCTAAAGTTATTTTTTAATAATGAAATTATATATTTTTTAAATTTTTCATGCTAAGATCAAGAATTTTAGCAGAATGAGTAAGAGCTCCAACAGAGATAAAGTCCACACCAATATGAGCAATGGATTTTATATTTTCTAAAGATACATTGCCAGAAAACTCAATAGTAGCTTTATGGTCAATTATTTCGATAGCTTCTTTAGCCATATCTAAACTCATATTGTCCAGCATGATAATGTCTGCCTTAGCTTCAATAGCTTCTTTAACCATTTCTAAATTTTCTGTTTCAACTTCAATTTTTCTTACAAAAGAAGAATTTTCACGACAAAGTTTAACAGCGTTTTTTATACCACCAGCAGCTGAAATATGGTTGTCTTTTAACATAACACCATCAGATAAATTAAATCTGTGGTTATGACCACCACCAACTTTTACTGCATACTTTTCAAGGATTTTTAAGTTTGGCGTTGTTTTTCTAGTATCTAATAATTTAGCATTAGTATTTTCAATTTCTTTTACATATTTATTTGTAAGAGTGGCAATACCGCTCATTCTTTGTAATAAATTAAGGGCAACACGTTCACCTTTTAAAATATTTCTAGTATTGCCTTTTAAAAGAGCAATTTTATCCTTTGGATAAACTTTATCACCATCATTTTTGAAAAAAGTAACCTCTACATCACCAAGTATTTTAAAAACTCTTTCAAAAACTTTAAGACCTGCAATAATGCCTTCCTCTTTGCAAATTAAGTCAATGGTAGATATACTATCTTCACTTATTACAGAGTTTGTACTTATATCTTCTACAGGAATATCTTCTATCAAAGCTTCTTTAATTATTTTATCTACAACTAAAAAATTAATCATCAATTACTCCACCTTTTTCTTTGATTGCGTTTACAACTAATATTCTATTATCTTCTTCAATTTCTTTTTGTGATTTATATATTCTATCAATATCTATTTTTGTAAGATTAAAAGTATCTGTTTTATGGTTGATTAAGTTGGCGGCTCTTTTAGAAAATACAAGACCTTCAAGTAGTGAATTACTAGCAAGCCTGTTAGCACCATGTATGCCAGTACAAGCAGTTTCACCTACAGCATATAAATTTTCCATGGAAGTTTCACTATCTAAGTTGACCTTAATTCCACCCATAAAATAATGTTGAGCAGGAGAAACTTTAATAGGTTCTTTAGTTATATCAGTTCCTTTTTCTAAACACTTATTATAAATTGTAGAAAATCTATTTTTTAAATAATTTTCATCTAAGAAACTTATATCAAGCAGTACATAAGGAAAATTAGTTTTTTCCATTTCTTTAAAAATTGCTTGAGAAACCACATCTCTAGGTTGAAGTTCATCTACAAATCTTTCACCATTTATATTGTAAAGCTTTCCGCCTTCACCTCTTACAGATTCAGATATTAAAAATCTTCTTTCATCATCAGATTCATCATAAAAAGCAGTTGGATGAATTTGAATATAGTTGATATCTTTAAGTTCTACATCATGTCTAAGGGCAACAGCCAAGCCGTCTCCTTTTAAAATTCTTTGACTAGTGGAGTTTTTATATAATCCACCAATTCCACCACAAGCAAGAATTACTGATTTGGCAAAAACATTGATTTGCTTATTGTCTTTAAATAAAATAGCACCAATGCATTTATTATTTTTTTCAATAATATCAACAAGGAAAGTATCTTCATAAACTTTTATATTTTTTCTATTTAAAACATTTTCAACAAGGGTTTTTTCCACATTTTCACCAGTGTTATCTTGAGTATGTATAATTCTATTTACACAGTGGGCACCTTCTTTAGTATAATCCCAGTTACCTTCATCATCTTTGTCAACATCTAAACCTAAAGCTACTAAACTATCCACATTTTCAATTGATTCTTTAGTTAAAACTTTTACAGCTTGTACATCATTTTTATATTGACCTGCTTTTAATGTATCTTCAATAAAATAAGGTACATCATTTACATCTCTAGCAACAGATATACCTCCTTGGGCAAGAGATGTATTGGTACAATCTATTTTATCTTTTGATACGACCATCACATCTAAATCATCACGAAGATTTAAAGCTGAGTATAATCCAGCAACACCAGATCCCACAATTAAAACATCAACATATTTATTCTCCACAAAGAACCATCTCCTTTAATTTGTGCATATTTTCTAGAGATGTTAAAGCTTTTTTAGCTATCTCTTCATCTAGCACAACTTCTTCAACTTTTCCACATAAAGCATCATAAACATTTTGTAAATTAGTCTTTTTCATATTAGGACAGACAATTCTTTCTGGGAAGTAGAACTTTTTATTTGGATTATTTTTTTCTAATTCATATAAAATTCCTTCTTCAGTACAAATTATAAATTCTTCATCTTCACATTTAGTGGCAAAATCTATAATCCCACTTGTACTTCCGATATAATCACATAAATCTCTAACTTCTTTATTACATTCAGGATGAGCTAAAACTTTAACTTGTGGATGTTTTTCTTTAGCTGTTAAAATATCTTCCACACTTATTCTTTCATGAGTAGGACAGAAACCTTGCCAGAAAATAAATTCTTTTTCTGGGAAAAATTCAGCAATATAGCTGCCTAAATTTCTATCAGGTAGAAATAATATTTGTTTGTTTTCAACATTTTTTAATATATCCAAGGCACTAGAAGATGTCACAGAAACATCACAAAGAGCCTTAACTTCATAAGATGAATTTATATAACAAACTTTAAAAGCATCTGGATAAAATTTGATCATTTCTTCTAAATCTTCAACACATGCCATATCAGCCATAGGGCAACCTGCATTAGTAGCTGGCAAAATAATTGTTTTTTGTGGAGATAAGATTTTAGCACTTTCCCCCATAAATTTAACTCCGCAGAATATAATTAAATCTTCTTTGCAATCACGTGCAATTTTACTTAAATAGTAAGAATCGCCAACATAATCAGCAATTTCTTGGATTTCTGGCGTTTGATATAAATGAGCTAGAATGATAGCGTTTTTTTCTTTTTTTAATTTTAATATTTTTTCAGATAAATTTTTACCCATAAATTACACCCTTTTCTTATAAATGAATTTACAAGTGTATATACACCTGTAAATCCATTGTAGCATTGAGATGGAAAGCAGACAAGGAAAAAAATGTATATTTTTAGTAAAAATAACGTATTGATTTATGATAAATTTATATATAGAATAATAAAAAGATGGATGAATTGATTATTTAAGAAGAAGGTGTATTATGAATAGCAATAGGAGAAGGGAAAGTTTACTTCGTATATTAAAAACATCTGATAGACCAGTTAAAGGTGTAGATTTAGCAAAAGAGCTTAATGTAACTAGACAAGTTATTGTAAAAGATATTGCTTTGCTTAGAGCATCAGGAGCAGATATATTAGCTACATCTAATGGCTATATAATATATACAACTAAAAATAAAGAATTTGAAATAAAATGTAAAAATCATACTAGTGATGAACACCTTTTATTAGAATTACAAACTATAATAGATTTAGGTGGAAAAGTTAAAGATGTTATAGTGGATCACCCAACTTATGGAAGTATAAAAGCAGAGTTAAATCTCTCTTCAAATAGAGATATAAAAACATTTATGAACAAAAGTAGGGAAAATGGATTTAAACAATTATCAAGTTTGTCAAAGGATTATCATATTCATACTATAGAAGTTCCTGATGAAAAAGTATTAGAAGAGATAAAAAAAGAACTCAAAGAAGAAGATATATTATATTAATATTTAGGCTCTGTTAGCTTACTTCGTGATAATTATAATAAAAAAATAACCATACCTTAGTAATTTCAATATATACTCAGGTATGGTTATTTAATTTGTTGTAAGTAGTTCGTATTATATTAATATTGTGTATCAAAAAGTTGTTCAAAAAATCATCATTTTTATTTTTGAACAATTTCTTATTAAATTAACTATATTTTGTAATAATAATACTTTCTTAATATTACCGTTTATAATTGTTTTGTTGAACACGAAAAGAAAAGCATATACTCCTCTTTTATATAACTCTATATTGTAAAATGATTCATATTAATTATCTATAGCCTTAATATATTAAACTCTCCATTCAACAATGTTTTCTATTTTTTTTCTAGGCCTTTGTTTAGGACTCTCAGCGGGATAACCAAATGCCATACAAGCAACCAGCTGTCCATCAATATTTAACCAATTAGCTAATTCATTATAAGCAAAGTAAATATCACAAATCCATAAACTTCCTATTCCTAGTGCAGTAGCAGCTATAGACATATTCTCCATACAAGCTCCAACACATTGTAAATTAGCCATTTCATAAAATTTTTCTTCTAAACTTAAGTTTTCTATTGGAGATTTCCCAAATGGATTATATACAAAAACAACGGTAGGTGATTGCTCCATAATGTCTAATGTATAGCGTGTTCCAGATTCAAATTTACCACTATTCGGAAGTAATTTTGGATTATTAAACTCATCATTCGCTCCTTTTCTAAATACTTCTAGCATCTGTTTCTTTTCATCACCTTCAAAAACAATAAAACTCCAAGGTTGTCTATTTTTTGAAGATGGTGCACTCATACCTGATAATAAAATTTTTTCTATTGTTTCTTTAGGTATTACTTTATCCTCGAATTTTCTTATACTACGCCTATTAAAAATTGCATCTATTGCTTTCATTGTTAATCCTCCAATTACCTATAATATTTGTATTATAATTTAGTAATAATTCAAATTGCAATATTATTTTTATAAATTTTATATTATATAACAATTACGAACTTAACTATATTATATATTATTAATCACGAAGTTAGCTAACAGAGCCAATATTTATAAAAAAATGGTTGCTAATAGTGACCATTTTTTTAAATTTCATTTAAACAAACAGTTAAAAACTTTGTACTTAACGTGTCTTATACGGGTCGTCAACTTTTCGTGGGCAAAATAAAAATTAAAAATAAAAATAAAAATAAAAAATAAAAAAGCGATACGGGGTCGGTACCATGGAAGAAAATATGTATGCCAAGGGGCACTATGATAAATCATATATGCATGACATATGTCATTTAAATTAATAATAAGAAAATGATAAACTTTCATTAAATATATATAGAGGAGGATTGACATGGAGAATATTAATAAAATTATTGAATTCATTAAGGAAATAGAAAATTTAAAATCAGTTACGAGAACAGCTTGGACAAAAACTGGACGTAGAGAATCTACGGCAGAGCACTCTTGGAGATTGGCAATGCTGTTAATGGTCTTAGAGGAAGATTTTAAAGATATTGATATAAATAAAGCTATTAAGATGAGCTTAGTTCATGATTTGGGAGAGCTTTATGATGGAGACATATCAGCTACTTTACAACATGATAATGATAATAAATCAGAGATGGAAGAAAGAGCCATGAATAGAATGTTAAAAGTATTGCCAGAGAGTATAAGCAAACAAATTTATGATTTATGGGCGGAGTATAATAAATGTGCGACAAAAGAAGCTAAACTTGTAAAGGCTATGGATAAATTAGAGACTATTGTTCAACATAATCAAGGTACAAATCCAAAGGATTTTGACTATGAGTTTAACTTAACTTATGGTAAAAAGTATTTTGAAGATGATGATACATTAAAATATATGAGAAATATCATAGATGAAGATACAAAAAATAAAATTAAAAGTGCATATTAGGCTAAATAAAAAGTATAAAAGAATGTTTTAGTATAAATTTTAAAGAAAACTGAAATATTCTTTTTTTATTTTTTGAATAAAATTTTAATCAAAAATTAAATTTCATATAAAAAAATAAACAAAAATAAAAATAAAAATGTCTAATAAATAAATTTACTGAAATGAAAAGTAATTATTTTATAATTAGTATTAATAAAGAGAAATATATATATAAAATTATATGTCGAAGAAAAAAGAAATATAAAAAACAAATCCGATTGCAAAAATATTGTAACTGTGCAACAATGAAAATAGATAATTAGTAAACAAACAAAAGTCAACTCGCTGAAAGGTAATGTATTTAGCAATATTTTTAGTAGTGAAGGGGTGTATTTATAATACATTCTTTTCAGAGAATATAATTATTTTAGGGGGTAATTGTATGAACAAAGGGTATCAAAATTTTAAGAAAAGAGCTGGACAACTTGCTATAGCTCTTACGCTAGCAGGAACTACAGCTATAGGGGCTAATGCAGCAACTGTAACAGGGGTAACTAAAGCAAATGTAAATATGAGATCTGGTGCTGGAACAAAATACAAAGTAGTAAAAGTAGTAAAAGCAAACAAAACAGTTACTATATTGGGTCAAAAAGGAAGCTGGTACAAAGTTAAATATAATGGAAAAACAGGATATATCAGCAAATCTTATGTTATAAAGAAAAATTATACAGTTAAAAAATACTCAGGAAAATATAAAACTAAAGTAGCTTTAACTGTTAGAAAAGGACCTGGAACAAATTATGTAAAAGCTGGAACTCTTAAAAAAGGTACAGTAGTAACTGTTAAAGGAAAAACTTCTAATGGATGGTTACAAATAACTTATAAAGGTGCAACAAGATATATATCTGGATCAAGTAAATATGTAGCAAAATATACTGCTCCAGTAAAAAATAATGCACCAGTTATAAATGTAGAAGATACATATACTTTAACTAAAGGTGAAGATTTTGAATATGCAATGTTAAATGCAACAGCAACAGATAAAGAAGATGGAGATTTAACTGATAAAATAGTATTCTCAGGTCAAGTTAACGTTAATAAAGTTGGAGAATACAAAGTTACATTAACAGTAACTGATAAAGGTGGAAAAACAGCTACTAAGAGTGTAAAAGTTGTAGTTGAAAATGTAAAAACTAATAATAAACCATCAATAGCTGTTGATAGTGAGTTATATATAACTCAAGGAGATAAATATGATAATACAATGCTAAAAGCAACAGCATATGATAAAGAAGATGGAGATTTAACAGATAAAATAGTTTATTTTGGTGACACTGTAAATACTAATGTTGCTGGAACTTATAAAGTAAAATTAAGTGTAACAGATGCTAATAATAATACTGTTGAAAAGACAGTTAAAGTAATAGTAAGTCGTAACTCTGTTCCAACTATAAAAACATCATTACTTGAAAATACTTTAACAATAACAAAAGGTGGAAAATATAATGAATCAATGTTAAAGTTAACAGCATATGATAAAGAAGATGGAGATTTAACAAATAAAATTCAAATAAGTGGAGACAAAGTTGATACAACTAAATTAGGTACTTATGATGTTGTAGCAACAGTTACAGACTCTAAAGGTATACCTGCAAAATTAACAATAAAAGTAAACGTTGTTAAAAATATAGAACCACAAATAACAATAGGAAAATCAGATAGAACTATGGTAATAGAACAAGGTGATGCAATAAATAGAGAATCAATATTAGAAGCTCTTAAAGTAAAAGCTATAAATCCAGAAGATAATTCAGATATAACAAATAAAATTGATATTTATGGATTAGGCAGTGTAAATGTAAATAATCCAGGAGAATATACTATAAAATTATCAGTTGAAGATGAAATAGGAGGAGTAACAGGATCAGCATTAGAACAAGCAACTGTTAAAGTAGTAGAAAATCAAAAACCAGTTATAAATGTTCAACCTAAATTTATAATCATGCAAGGATCAAACTTTAATCCAAGTGTTGATATAAAAGCTACAGCTACAGATACAAATCTTGCTACTGGAAAAGTTACTGATGTATCAAGTTCTATAAAATATGAAGGTGTAGAATATGTAAATACTAACGTACCAGGACCATATACAATAACAGTTAAAGCTACAGATAATAAAGGTCTTGTAACTACTGAAAAAATAGTTGTAGTAGTAAAAGCATACTCAGAACCAACTATAACAATAAATAATAAAAATGTAGTAAATGGTGTATTAACAGTTAAAGCAGGAGTTACAGTAAATAAAGATACTTTTAATGCAGTAGCTAAAGATTATAAAGGAAACTCTTTAGATATAACTTATGATGGATTAGATAGCGTTAATACAAAACGAGTAGGAACATATAAAGTAACATTAACAGCTAGAGATGAATTTGGTCGTCCTGCAACTGCAACTGTATATGTAGATGTAGTTGAATAAACTATATTAAAATTTTAGTAATATGACTTAGGTAAAATTGCCTTAGAACAATTTAAATTGTTCTAAGGCAATTTTTTAATATACTCCGTTTGTTAAAACTTGTTATAAACTCGTTAAGGAGCTTGTTAAAAAACTCGTTATATATGTAGCCCTGTAAAACACTACAACACAGGATTTTCTTAACGAGATAACAAGAATTTCTATATAGACTTTTTTATAATAGAAATATAAAAAGTAATAAGTTATAACACGTATAATAAATATAGAGAAAAAGTTGTTATCTTGTTAGTTGTTAAAAAATAAAATTTAAGATTGCTTTAAGGATTAAGTGTTAATATCTTCAATAAAGTTAGAATTAATTTTATTGAGGAGGGAACTTATGAACAAAAAACTAATAGCCATGTTGTCAGCATTATCACCATGTATAACTATGACAGCAGGTACAATTATTCAACCTTAAAATAATCTTAAAGCAATAAAATATATTAAAAAAAATATATGGAAAAATATTGAAATTATTGTAGATAATTTGTACAAAATAGTATAGGATTACAATGTAAAGAAAATTAAAGTATTTTAGGTTCTTAAGAGATTAATAGGGAAAGAGGTTAAATTCCTCTACAGCCCCCGTTACTGTGATGTGGACGAAACTCAATAAACCACTGTAGGGCACAAGCTTTATGGGAAGGTGAGGAGTAGGTTGAAACTAAGTCAGGAGACCTGCCTAAAGTATGAAATAAATTTCTTCGGGGTGAAGAAAATATCTTATTAAAACATTTCATGTTGGTAATTAGAAGATATGAGCTTGACCTTTGGTCAAGCTTTTTTGGCTAAAATTAACCAACTAATAACATTGCATAATATTCAATTACATCAAAAGTCTTAGTTATAAAGAAAGTTTATAGTAAGATATGTGCCCAAAATATAAAAAGGGAGAGGTATGTAGTATGAAAAAAAGTAGTATCAAGTGGTCATTAATAGCAGCTTTAATGTTAATGGTCACACCAGTTGTTTCAAATGCAATGCATATTATGGAAGGATTTTTACCAGTAAAATGGGCAGCAATTTGGTGGGTAATATTTGTTCCATTCTTTGTAGTAGGACTAAAAAATATTACAAAAGTAGTAAAAGAACAACCTAAAAAGAAATTATTATTAGCCCTTTGTGGTGCCTTCGTCTTTGTATTATCAGCACTTAAAATACCATCAGTAACAGGAAGTTGTTCACATCCAACAGGAGTTGGTCTTGCAGCCATATTATTTGGACCAAGTGTAACAGTTGTACTTGGATCAATAGTTTTAATATTCCAAGCTTTATTATTAGCTCATGGTGGAATAACAACTCTTGGGGCAAATGCATTTTCAATGGCAATTGTAGGTCCACTAGTATCATTTGGACTTTGGAAATTATTAAAAGATAAAATGGATAAGAAAGTTGTAGTATTTTTAGCAGCAGCCTTAGGTGATTTAGCTACATATACTGTAACATCTTTACAGTTAGGATTAGCATTCCCAGATCCTGCAGCAGGATTTTTAGCATCAGCAGCTAAATTCTTAGGAATATTCTTTGTTACACAAGTACCAATAGCAATAGCTGAAGGTTTACTTACAGTTATAATATATAACTTTATAAGTGAAAATGAAGAAAGAGAGGTGCTTGCATAATGCAACATTCTACAACTAAAAAATCAAATAATGGAAAAATAACAGTTATTTTACTTTTATTAGTATTAGCAATAATTATAATTCCACAAATTACTCAAAAGGGAGCTGAATTTGGTGGAGCAGATGGTGAAGCAGAAGCTGCAATAGGTGAAATAAATCCAGATTACGAACCTTGGTTTAGCAGTTTTTATGAACCAGCAAGTGGTGAAATAGAAAGTTTATTATTTGCATCTCAAGCAGCACTTGGTGCAGGAATAGTAGGTTATTATATAGGAACTACTAAAACTAAGAAAAAAATGAGAGATGAAAAATAAATGATTATAGACGACTATGCTTATAAAAATAAGCTATATAAAGTTAATCCAAATAAAAAGTTTATCATAGGAATGCTATTATTAATTTTATCTTTAATTAATCCCTTTAATTATATATCATTATTGATAATAGCTCTTATGAGCTTTGTAATTGTTGTAATTGCAAAAATTGAACTTAAAGATTATTTACATTTTATAAAAATTCCTCTGACATTTTTAATTATTAGCATAATAATGATACTTTTAAATTTTTCACATAATAAAGAAATATTTTTATATTCTATAAAAATAGGAAATTTATACGTAGGGGTGACAAATGAATCACTTAAGTCAGCAATGCATTTGTTTTTTAGAGCATTATCATGTTTAACATGTATTTATTTTATAATGCTCACAACGCCTTTTTACCAACTAATATTTGTATTTAAAAAATTACATTTGCCAGATGTAGTTTTGGAAATATCAATGTTGATGTATAGATTTATATTTATTTTTATGGAGGAAGTATCAGATATTAGAAAATCACAAGAATTAAGATTTGGCTATATAAATTTAAAAAATGGATATAATTCTTTTGGATTATTAGTAAGTATGTTATTTAAAAGAATGATGATAAGATATGATGAAATGAGCATAGCTTTAGATATGAAGCTTTATGATGGTACATTTCATATAGTAGGGGATGAGTAAAATATTTAAAATAAATAAACTAACATATAAATATGACAAAGAAAGAAAAGCCTTAGATAGTGTTTCTATGGACTTTAATAAAGGTGATATAATTGGCATAATTGGTTCAAATGGTTCAGGAAAATCCACATTATTTAATAACTTGATGGGGATTTTAAAATCAGCAGAGGGGGAGATTTTATACAAAGAAAATCCCCTAAAGTATGATAAAAAAAGTTTGTATAATTTGAGAAAAGAAGTGGGAATAGTTTTTCAAGATCCAGAAAAACAAATTTTTTATTCAATGGTTTATGATGATTTAGCTTTTGCCCTTAGAAATATTGGCATAGATGAAAAAACTATAAAAGAAAGAATTAATAAAGCACTAGATGCAGTAAATGGCAAGGAATTTATTAATAGACCTGTTCATAGTTTAAGTTTTGGCCAGAAAAAAAGGGTGGCAATTGCATCTGTTATAGCTATGGAAAATGAATTAGTTTTGTTAGATGAACCAACAGCAGGATTGGATCCAGAAAGTACAAGGGCTATAGTAGATATCATAAAAAAAATGCACGCACAAGGCAAGAAAATAGTTATAACTAGTCATGATATGAATTTAATTTATGATATATGTGATTTTGTATATGTGCTAAATCAAGGGAAAATTATTGATGAAGGTAAAGTAGAAGATGTATTTACCCATGAAGACATAATAAAAGAAGCTGGATTAGAATTTCCATGGCTTGTAAAACTTAATAAGCATATGAATTTACCTTTGTTTAGAACAGAGGAAGATTTATATAATTATTGGGATGAGAATTTTGGAGATAATTTAAAAATTATATCAAAATGAAATTAAAATGTATTATAATGAATAGATAAAAGTCCATATTTCTTTGTAAATATGGGTTTTTATCTATTTGAATTTTATCTCTGATAAAAAAATGGAGGCAAGTATGAATATAGCAGTTATAGGTATAAATCATAATTTATCACCAATTAATATTAGGGAAAAAGTATCATTTACAGATACTAAAAATATAGAAGCAACAAATATTCTTTTAGATAAAGATTTAGAAGAAATAGTGATACTATCAACTTGTAATAGAAGTGAAATTTATATTAGTTGTGAAGATATAGAAAAAGGAATAAACATAGTTAGAGATTTTTATGAACAATTTTTTGATTTAAGAGAAGTTAGAAAATATTTATTTAGCAAAAAAAATACTGAAGCAATTGAACATTTATTTAATGTAACATCAGGATTAGATTCTCTTGTTATTGGAGAAGACCAAATATTAGGTCAAGTAAAAGATGCTCATGAATTTTCCATGAAAATTGGAGCAAGCAAAAAATTATTTAACAAACTTTTTAGAGAAGCAATTACAACAGCAAAAGAAGTAAAAACAGTGACTAAAATTTCTCAACAACCTTTATCCATAAGTTATATAGCAATAAAATTACTAAAAGAAAAGGTAAAAAGTCTTCAAAATAAAAATATTTTAATAATAGGCCTTGGGAAAATGAATTTACTTACTATAAAACATTTGGAAGAAGAAAATGTGGGAACTATTTACATAGCCAATAGAAGTGTTGAAAAATTCAAGGAAATTCAAAATTTATATGACAACATAGAATATGTGGAATATAAAGATAGATATAATATTTTAAAAGAAGATAAAATAGATATAGTAATTAGCGCAACTTCATCACCTCATTTAGTTATAAAAAAAGAAGATTTGCCAAATATAAAAGATCCTATTTATTTTATGGATTTAGCCTTGCCTAGAGATATTGATTTTAAAATCAAAGAATTGGAAAATGCAAATGTTTATTGTATTGATGATTTAAAAGCTATACAAAATAAAAATGATAATGAAAGAATTAAATTATCAAAGGAAGCTTATAAGATTATAAAAAATAAAATAGATGAATTTATTGAATGGGAAGAAGTATCTACTATAGATCCAACTATTAAATCATTGAATAAAAAGTGTGCTGATATAAAAGAAGATACACTAGATTATATTTTTAGGAAAATTGATTTAAACCAAAGAGATAAAAAAATATTAGATAAAATGTTATCTTCAGCACTAAAAAGAATGATTAGAGAGCCGATTCTTAATTTAAAGCATGTAAAAAATAAGGGAAAAAGAGAAGAATATATAAAAGCTATAGAAGAGCTATTTGATATTTAGGAGGACAACAATGAATCATAAAAAATCAGAAGAATTATACAAAGAAGCAGTGAAATATATTCCAGGAGGAGTAAACAGTCCAGTTAGATCCTTTAATTCAGTAGGGATAAGTCCTATTTTTGCCAAAAAGGCTCATGGTAGTAAAATTACAGATGTAGATGGAAATGAATATATTGACTATATTTGTTCATGGGGACCATTAATGCTAGGACATAGTAATGAAGAAATATCTAAAGGTATGGAAGAAGTAGTATCTAATGGTATAAGTTTTGGTTTAGCAACAGAAATAGAAGTTGAAATGGCAAAAATGATAGTTGAAGCTTATCCTGCCATAGACCAAGTTCGTATGGTTAACTCAGGAACAGAAGCAACAATGAGTGCCTTAAGAGTAGCTAGAGGTTATACAGGAAGAAATAAAATACTTAAATTTGAAGGATGTTATCATGGTCACTCTGATGGATTATTAGTTAAATCAGGCTCGGGAACTATTACATTTGGAGTGCCAACAAGTCCAGGTGTTCCAACAGATATAGTAAAAAATACTTTAGTCTGTAGATACAATGATATAGAAGATGTAAAAAGAACTTTTGAAGAACATGGGCAAGATATAGCTGCTGTAATAGTTGAAACAGTAGGTGGTAATATGGGGCTTGTACCAGGAAAAAAAGAGTTTATTGAATTTTTAAGACAAGTCTGTGATGAATATAAAACAGTTTTAATTTTCGATGAAGTTATTACAGGATTTAGACTTGCTTATGACAGTTCTATAGGATACTTCGGCATAAAACCAGATATGGTTTGCTTTGGTAAAATCATAGGTTCTGGAATGCCAGTAGGAGCTTATGGAGGAAAAAAAGAAATTATGCAAGTCGTATCTCCAGTAGGACCTGTTTATCAAGCTGGAACTTTATCAGGAAATCCTCTAGCAATGTATTTAGGAAAAAGAAACTTAGAAGTTCTAAGAGATAATCCACAAATTTATAAAGAATTAGATAGAAAAGGTGCTATGCTAGAAGAAGGGATAAAAAATAATTTAAAAGAATTAGGATTAAATTATACAGTTAATAGAGCTGGTTCTTTAGTTTGTTTATTCTTTACAGAAGGTCCTGTACAAAATTATGATGATGCAATAAAATGCGATATCGAAAAATATAATTTATACTTCAAAGAAATGTTAGAAAGAGGAGTATTAATAGGACCAAGTCAATTTGAAGCTATGTTTTTATCAAATGCTCATAGTGATGAAGACATTGAATTTACAATAAAAGCAAACTATGAAGCTTTAAAAAATCTTTTATAATATAGAAAATAATATGAAAAAGATAAGAAGTTTGATAAAATATATTTTTAACATAAATTATATATATAAAAAGAATTAATATGTTTTATATAGACAAAAAAGCTACTATAATTAGCATATAAAGACTTTTTATAATATTTTACTAAAATCAAAATTAAATAAATCAATTTAGGTTTTCTAAGGAGATTAATAGGGAAAAAGGTAAAAGCCTTTGCAGCCCCCGCTACTGTGAAATGGATGAAATTATTAATAACCACTGTCTTGATTAAAAGATGGGAAGGAATAAGAGTAAGTTGATATTGAGCCAGGATACCTGCCTAAATTGATTATGAGAAAAAGTCTCGGGGTGAAGATTTTATTTATATTAACGTATAGAGAAATCCTAGCTATTTGAGCTGGGATTTTTTGGTATTTATTTTAAATAATTATATTTTTAAATATATATTTGGCTATATAAAAATAACTATTTTTTAAAGAGAGGACTAATGTTATGGGTAAAAAAATAATGCTTCAAGGGACTGCATCTAATGTGGGTAAAAGTACAATAACAACAGGGTTATGTAGAATTTTTAAACAAGATGGCTATAATGTAATTCCTTTTAAATCTCAAAATATGGCTCTGAATTCTTTTATAACAAAAGAAGGACTAGAAATGGGCCGAGCTCAGGTATCACAGGCTGAAGCTTGTAAAATAGATCCCATTGCAGATATGAATCCCATATTATTAAAACCAAATGGAAATAACAAAAGCCAAGTTATAGTAAGAGGAAAAGTAGTAGGTGATATGTCTTCAAAAGAATATCATGATTACAAATTACAATTAACAGAAGTATTAGATGAGATATTTAAAGAGTTTGAAGAAAAATACGATGTGGTAGTTATGGAAGGTGCAGGAAGTTGTGCTGAAATTAACTTGATGGAAAGAGATATCTCTAATATGGGAATGGCTAAAATTGCCGATGCACCAGTTATTCTTGTGGGAGATATAGATAGAGGTGGCGTTTTTGCATCTTTAGCAGGAACAATGTTATTGCTTCCTGAGGAATATAAAAAAAGAGTTAAAGGTGTAATAATTAATAAATTTAGAGGTAAAAAAGAACTTTTAGATTCTGGAATAAAAATGTTAGAAGACATTATTAAGGTTCCAGTGTTGGGAGTTTTACCTTATACTGACATAAAAATTGAAGAAGAAGATAGTGTGACAACTAGGTTTAAACAAAAGGTAAATAGAGGAGATATGCATATAGAAGTTGTGAGAACTCCTCATATGTCTAATTTTACAGATTTTAATATATTTGAAACTCAAGAAGATGTAAGTTTAAGATATGTGGATTTTGGAGAATCTTTTGGAGATCCAGATATAGTAATTATACCAGGAACAAAATCTACTATAGATGATTTGATGTTCTTAAGAAAAAATGGATTAGAAAATCAAATAAAAGAACTACATAAAAGAGGAAAACTTGTTATAGGAATTTGTGGTGGATATCAAATGTTAGGTAAAGTTTTAAAAGACCCTTATCATGTGGAAAATGATTTGGAAGAAGTTGAGGGTATGGGACTTTTAGACGTGGAGACAACTTTTGAATTAGAAAAAACAACAACACAAGTAAAAGCACTTTTAGATGAAAATTTACAGGGATATCTTGAAAATTTAAGTGGCAAAGAAGTTAATGGTTATGAAATTCATATGGGTATAACTAAAAGAAATGAAAATAGTAATAATCTTGTAACTGTAACAAAAAAACTTGAGCAAAATTTAAATTATCAAGTTGGAAGTGTAAACAAAGAATGTAATGTTTTTGGAACATATCTTCATGGCATATTTGATGATATAGATTTTACAAGAACAATTTTAAATAATATAAGAAAAATGAAAAACTTAGAGCCAATTGAAAGTAATGTTAAATCATTTGCTGAATTTAAAAATCAACAATATGATAAATTGGCAGATTATTTAAGAGAACATTTAGATATGAAAAAAATATATGAAATAATGAATGATAGTGACAATTAGGTGATAAATATGAAAAAAATATTGATTGCAGGAACAAATAGTGGAGTTGGAAAAACAACAATTTCTTTAGGGATAATGCAAGCTTTGACAAAGAGAAATTTAAAAGTACAACCATATAAAGTTGGTCCTGACTATATAGACCCTTCTTATCATACTTTTATAACTAAAAGAAATTCAAGAAATCTTGATTCTTATATGTTAGATGATGAGAAGATAAAGTACATAGTAAAAAATGCTTCTAAAGATGCAGATATATCTGTAATTGAAGGTGTTATGGGGTTATATGATGGATATGGCATTGATTTAGATGATTGTACTAGCTCATATACATCAAAAATGCTTAAAGCACCAGTGATTTTAGTAATAAATGCAAAGGCAATGGCAACATCAGCTGCAGCAATGGTACTTGGATATAAAATGCTAGATAAAAATGTAAATATAGCTGGTGTGATTGCAAACAACGTAAAAAGTGAATCACATTATAATATTTTAAAAGAAGCAATAGAAACATATACAGGTGTGGAGGTTTTAGGATATTTCCCTCCAAATAAAGAATTTTCTTTAGAGTCTAGACATTTGGGATTAATTCCATCTGTGGAAATGGACTCTCTAAAAGCTAAGTTTGATAACTTAGCCGAGGAAATAGAAAAATATATAAATATTGATAGAATAATTGAAATAGCCGAAACTGAAGAAATTGAATCTTCTTTTGATTTAAATGAATTTATTGATAAAAACAAAGTTGAAGATAAAACAATAGCTGTAGCTTATGATAAAGCATTTAATTTTTACTATAGAGAAAATTTAGAGCTATTTGAAAAGCTGGGGATGAAAATAAAATATTTCAGCCCTATAAAAGATAAAAAACTACCATCTTGTGATTATGTTTACATTGGTGGAGGATTCCCAGAAATTTTTGCAAAAGAGCTACACGATAATAAAGAAATAAGAGAAGAAATTTTTAAGGCTTATGAGAAAAATATTCCTATATATGCTGAATGTGGTGGACTGATGTACTTAGGAGAAAAACTTCAAGACAAAGAAAATAACATTTATGATATGGTGGGAGTTTTCCAAGGTTGCAGTAAAATGACTTCATCTCTTAAACGTTTTGGATATTGTTTAGGAGAAGCTAAAGTAGATACTATTTTAGCTAAGAAAAATCAAATAATAAAAGGTCATGAGTTTCATCATTCAATATTTGAAAGTAATGAAGAATGTGCTTATCATATGAGAAAAGTTAAAGATAACAAGGTTATTGATGAGTGGGAAGGTGGATATAGCAAAAAGAATACTTTAGCAACTTATTTACATACTCATTTTTACAATAATTTAGATTGTATAGCTAATTTTATAAAAAGAGGATGTGAGTAATATGAATCTTTTATCCATATATACAGGATATGCTCTTGATTTAATCATAGGAGATCCCTATTCATTTCCCCATCCGGTGAGATATATTGGCAAATTAATTAGTATGGTAGAAAAACAAATTAGAAAGATAACATCATCAGATAAAGGCTTAAAAATAGCAGGTTTCTTTCTTTGGTTTATTGTTGTAGGATTAACATTTTGTGTTACATCTTTAATATTACAATTATTTAAGTTTAATAAAATAATTTACTTTGTTGTAAATACCATACTAATTTATACAACTTTAGCTACAAAATGTTTAAAAGATGAATCAGTAAAAATTTATAAAGTATTAAAAACTGGAGATTTAGAAAAATCAAGAATTCAGCTTTCTTATATTGTGGGAAGAGATACAACAAACTTAAATGAAAAAGAAATAGTAAGAGCAACAGTGGAAACTGTGGCAGAAAATACAGTGGATGGAATAATAGCTCCACTATTTTATGGATTTATAGGAGGAGCACCTCTTGCCATGGCATACAAAGCCATTAATACTTTGGATTCTACTGTAGGATACAAAAATGACAAATATTATTATCTAGGATTTGCTTCAGCAAAAATAGATGATATAGCAAATTATATACCAGCAAGGCTGGGAGTTGTATTACTATCTCTTGGAAGTTTATTTGTAGGGTTTAATTTTAAAAATGCTTTAAAAATAGGTATAAGAGATAGGAAAAATCACAAAAGTCCCAACTGTGCCTTTCCTGAAGGTGCAGTATCAGGAGCTTTAGGAATACAGCTTGGTGGAACAAATGTCTACTTTGGAAAAGAAGTATATAAACCAACAATTGGTGACAAAACAAGAGAAATTGAAATTGAAGATATAGTAAGAACAAATAAAATAATGTATTCATCATCAATAATATCAATGATTATTTTTACAGCTATATATTATTTAGTTGTGACATTATAAAGAAAGGTGATTGTATGAAAGACTTAGGACATGGAGCAAATGTGGATTTTATGGCAAAAGCTTTTAATAAAAATACAAAAGATATAATCGATTTTAGTTCTAACATAAATCCAAAATTAATTTCCAACTTGGAAAAGTATATTCTAGAAGGATTAAACAAAAGTACAAGTTATCCAGATATTAATTATACATCTTTGAAAAAAAATATTGGAAATTATATCAATATAAATCCAGAATTTATTATTCCAGGAAATGGAGCAACAGAAATAATTTATCTTCTTATGAAAAACATAAAAAAGAGGCTGGCTATTTTAAATCCAACTTTTTCAGAATATGAAAGAGGAGCTAGATTAAATAATTTAGAAGTTATAAATTTTATGCTAAATAAAGATGATGAGTTTAGCGTAAATTTAGATGAAATAGAAGAAAAAATTGATGAATTTGATAGTTTATTCATCTGTAATCCAAACAATCCCAATGGAAAAGTTAAAAATATTGAAAAATTATTAGAATTAATGAGCAAACACAACAAATTATTGATAGTTGATGAAACTTTTATGGAATTTGTTTATGAAGAAGAAAAATACAGTTTAATTAAATATATAAATAAATATGAAAATCTTTTTATTTTAAAAGCAGTTACAAAATTCTTTGGAATGCCAGGACTTAGATTAGGTTATGGAGTTACAAGTAATAAAAAACTAATTGAAAATATATATAAATACAAAGAACCTTGGACAGTAAACTCCTTTGCTGATACTTTATCAAATTATATTTTTAATGACAAAGATTATATAAATAATAGCAAGACATATTACTTAAAAGAAAGAAAATACATGTTAAATGCTTTAAGAAAAATTAAAAGATTAAAAGCTTATGATACAGATACAAATTTTATTTTAATTAAACTTGAAGATAAAAAAGCAGAAGAACTTAAATTACAATTATTTAAGGAGAGTAATATTTTAATAAGAGATGCATCTAATTTTGTTAATTTAGATGAAAGTTATATAAGAATTGCAATTAAAAGTCATAATGAAAACCAATTAATTTTAAAAGAATTAAATAGAATAATGGGAGAATAACATGAAATCTTATGGAATATGTCCAGCATCTTGTGGAGAATTTGTTCAAGGCTTTTTAGATAAGGAAGAATATTTGTCATCTTATGCAATTGACATGTTTTCTATTGCCACATTGGAAGAAAAAAAAGAGATTGATTTAGGGCCTAAAAAATCAAGAAAAGCCATAGAAAAGGTCTTTGAAAAATTTAATATTCCTCTGGAAGAAAGCAAAAATATATCTTTAAATTTAAAAAGCGACATACCTGTAGGCAAAGGGATGGCCAGTTCTACAGCAGATATTGGGGCTACAATTAAAGCTACACTGTCAATTTTAAATAAAAATTTAAATGATGAAGAGATATCTTTTATGGCCTCTGAAATAGAACCTACAGATTCCATTATTTTATATGAAAATTCTATTTTTAATCCTGTTAATGGAACAGTAAAAAAGTATTTATCTAGTATTGATAATGGAAGGGTGATTATTTTAGAGCCAAAGGGTATTTTAGAAACTAAAATAATAAGAAGTAATCCCAATTATTTAAATATAAAACTAGAAAACAAGTCAATTATTAATAAATCATTTGATTTATTAGAAAAAGGATTAAAAAATAATGATTTAAAATTAATAGGAGAAGCTTGCACTTTAAGTGCTATAGCTAATGAAAATATTCATAAAAAGCCATATTTAAATGAAGTCATTGAAATAAGCCAAAGTATGAATGCTTATGGTGTAAATATTGCCCATAGTGGAACAGTTGTAGGCATTTTAATTGATGAAAATATGGATTATGAAAAAATAATAAATCATTTAAAAAACCAACCTTTAAGTGATTATTATAAAAAAATACATTTAGCAAATATTATAGGACATGAGAAGAGGGAGGAACTAGAATGGAATATGTTAAAGACCCTAAAATGATAGAAACAAAAAGTTTCGAAATCATACAAGGAATAATCGATGATATTAGGCCTGGATATAAATTTAAAAATGAAATAGAAGAAAAAATAATCAAACGTTGTATTCATACAAGTGCTGATTTTGAATATTTAGATATATTAAAAATATCACAAACGGCAGTGCAAACTATAATAGATGCACTAAAAGATGGATGTAGTATTTATACAGATACAAATATGGCACTTAGTGGAATTAACAAAATGAAATTAAATGCACTAGGTTGTGAATATAAATGTTTAGTTGCAGATGATAGAGTTAGAGATTTAGCTAAAGAAAAAAATATAACTAGATCAATGGCAGCTGTAGAAGTTGCTATGAGTGAAGAAGGTAAAAAATTATTCGTATTTGGTAATGCTCCAACTGCTCTTTATAAAACTATAGAAATGGTCAATGATGGTAAAGATGTAGAAGCTATAGTTGGTGCACCAGTAGGATTTGTTGGTGCAGCAGAATCTAAATATGAATTAGAAAAAACTGATATACCACATATTGTAGTTCAAGGAAGAAAAGGTGGAAGTAATGTGGCTGCTGCTATAATCAATGCAATTTTATATGCAATGTAGGTTTTAATTATGCAAGAGTATGTTTATATTGATGGAAAAAAATATAAAAGAGGATATACAACAGGTTCTTGCGCAGCAGCAGCATCAAAAGCTTCTGTTTATATGCTCTTAACTAATAAAAAAATAGAAAATATAAATATAGATACACCAAAGGGAATACCTCTAACACTAGGAGTTAAAAATATTGAACTTCGTGATAATAGCTCAACTTGTTCCATCCAAAAGGATGGAGGAGATGATATTGATGCTACACATAATATGAATATTTTCGCAAAAGCTGAGCTAATAAATAAAGAAGATGAAGATATTATAGTAACTGGTGGCATTGGGGTAGGTTTAGTAACTAAAAAAGGATTGAGTGTGGAAGTTGGCAAACATGCCATTAACCCAGTTCCTATGAAAATGATTAAAAGTGAAGTTTCTAAAGTTTTAGGAGAAAATAAGATACTTTTACCAAAGGATAAATCTTTGAAAATAACAATATTTGCTCCAGAAGGTGTAGAAATTGCCAAAAAAACTTTTAATCCTAGACTAGGTATAGTAGGAGGAATATCCATACTTGGAACTACAGGAATTGTGGAACCTATGAGTGAAGAAGGTTGGAAAAAATCACTATCCATAGAAATGGAAATGAAGAAAGCTCAAGGTCTTGACAAGATTATTCTTGTACCAGGAAATCATGGTGAAGAATTTATAAGAGAACATTTACAAATAGATATGAGTAATTGTGTAAGAATGAGCAACTTTGTTGGATATATGCTAAGTGAAGCAAAAAGAATTGGATTTAAAAAAATTCTTATGGCAGGTCATATTGGTAAGTTTATAAAAATATCTGCAGGTATATTTAATACTCACAGCAAAGTTTGTGATGCTAGAAATGAAATAATGATATCTAACTTAGCTTTAATGGGTGCACCTTTAGAATTTTTAAAAGAAATAAATAAATGTGTTACAGCTGAAGGTGCAGTGGAAATCATAGATAAAAGTGAATACACAGATATTTATAATATACTTTGCAATAAGTGTAAACAAAGAGCTGAGCAGTATCTACATAATGAAGTAGAAGTGGAAGTTTATATGTTCAAAATGGATAAATCAATGTTAGGAAAATCAGATAAAGCAGATTTACTTATGGAGGAATTTAGATGATTAATATTATAGGTCTTGGACCTGGTGAATTTGATTATATAACTAAAATGGGTGAAAAATTAATTTATTCTTCTGATATTTTAATTGGAGGGAAAAGAAATTTAGAATCCATAGAAAATTTTTCAGGAGAAAAAATTGTTCTTGGCAACAATCTTAAAGAAATTTTAGATTTTATAAAAAATAATCTTCATAAAAATATAAGTGTTATAGCATCTGGTGACCCTTCAATTTATGGAATAGGTAAATATTTATCAAATAATATTGAACATGAAAGCTTAAATATAGTAAGTGGAATAAGTTCCCTACAGTATATTTTTTCTAAAATATTTGTGGATATGAACGATGTTTATATAACAAGTAGCCATGGTAAAATACCTGATTTTGACTATATTTTATCTCACAAAAAAGTATGTATGGTGACTGATAGCAAAATTGGACCCCATGAAATTTGTAGAGAAATTCAAAAGAGAAATTTAGAAAAAACAGTAGTTGTGGGTGAAAACTTATCTTATGCAAATGAAAGAATTACTATAGGAAAAGCAAAAGATATCTTATCTGTAGACAAATTTGACATGAATGTGGTGGTGATACTAGATGAAAAATAATGAATTTATAAGAGGTAAGGTGCCAATTACAAAGGAAGAAGTAAGAGCCATCTCATTAAATAAATTAAATCTAAAAAGTGCTAAAACTTTTATAGATGTGGGTGCAGGAACAGGAAGTGTTTCCATAGAGGCTGCTTTAACTTATGATAATTTAAAAGTTATTGCCATTGAAAGAAATGATGTGGCAATAGATTTAATAAATCAAAATGTTAATAAGTTTAATCTATCAAATATAGAGGTGATTAAAGATTATGCACCAATTGATTTAGATGTAAAAGCCGATGGAATTTTCTTAGGTGGAACAGGTAATAACTTAGAAGAAATTATTAAATGGTCTAAGGATTTGCTAATACCAGGAGGAAGGCTTGTAGCAAACTTTATATTAATAGATAACTTTTATGATACGCTAGATTTACTAAAAAAATATAACTTTGTAAATCTTGATGTATCGCAATTAAGTATAAATAAATTAGAAAAACTAGGAAGTAGAGATTATTTTAAACCTCACAATCCTATTTTTATAATATCTTGTGAAAAAGGGGCAGAGAGAGAAGATGATAAATAAAGTACATTTTGTAGGAGCAGGACCAGGAGATAAAGAGTTAATAACATTAAAAGGATATAAATTACTATCAAATGCAGATGTGGTAATATATGCAGGTTCACTGGTAAATCCAGAGCTTCTTGAATATTGTAAAGAAGGATGCGAAATACACGATAGCGCTTATATGAATTTACAAGAAATAATTGAAGTAATGGAAAAAGGAATTAAAGAAGGAAAATCAGTTGTTAGACTTCAAACAGGAGATTTCTCAATTTATGGTTCTATAAGAGAGCAAGTTGAAGATTTAGCAAAATTAAATATAGATTATGATTGCACACCAGGGGTTAGCTCATTCTTAGGGGCATCATCAGCTTTAGGTGTAGAATATACAGTTCCAGAAATATCTCAATCAGTAGTAATTACTAGAATGGAAGGAAGAACTCCAGTGCCATCAAAAGAATCAATAGAATCTTTTGCATCTCACCAAACTTCAATGGTAATATTCCTTTCAGTTCAAGAAATAGAAAAAGTTGTAGAAAAACTAATAGATGGTGGATACAAAAAAACTACTCCTATAGCAGTTGTATATAAAGCAACTTGGCCAGATGAAAAGATAGTAAAAGGAACATTAGAGGATATAGCTCAAAAAGTTAAAGATGCAGATATAAGAAAAACTGCCTTAATAATGGTTGGAGAATTTTTAGGAAAAGAATATAACAACTCTAAGTTATACGATAAGGACTTTGTACATGAATTTAGAGGATAAAAAAATAGCGATTTTATCCATAACTAATGGAGGACGAGAAAAAGCCTTAGAAATTAAAAATCACCTAAAAAATACAGATGCATTTTTTATTAAAAAAGATAATGATTATAAAAATGAACAAATCATAGTTGTAAATAAATCATTGAAGGAATTTGTTTCTGAAATATTTGATAAATACGACTATTTAATTTTTATAATGGCAACAGGTATAGTTGTAAGAACTATTGCACCATTAGTTGTGAGCAAATTTAGCGATCCAGCAATCTTAGTTATGGATGAAAAAGGACATAACATTATAAGTTTATTAAGTGGTCATATGGGTGGAGCTAATGAAATGACTTTGTATATTAGCAATTTAATTAACTCTAATCCCGTTATAACAACAGCTACAGATGTGAATAAAAAATCATCTTTAGACATGATTGCAAAAAGTTTAAATGCTCATATTGATAATTTTAGAGATAATGTTTTAAAAGTTAACTCAATGATAGTTAATAATGAAGAAGTTCATATTTATATAGATGGAAATTACAAAATAAATTATCAAGGATTTACTTTATATGATGATAAGACAGATTTAGATAAAGTAAAAAGTTTAGTTGTTGTAACTAACAAAAAAGATATAAATAAAATGTTAAATAAAGATATAGAAAACTTAAATGAAAAAATTATTAAAGTTATTCCAAAAGATATAGTAATTGGTATTGGATGTAAGAAAAATACAGATTCAGACCATATGAAAAACTCACTTTTAAAATTTTTAGATGAATATAATATTGATATTAATGGGATAAAAGAAATTGGCAGTATAGAAATCAAAAAAGGGGAAAAAGCCATAATAGACTTAGCAAAGTTCTTAGATGTGGACTTTAAAACTTTTAGTGTGGATGAAATATCAAAAGTGGATTATCTATATGAAAAATCTCAGTGGGTTAAAAAAAATGTGGGAGTTTACTCTGTATCAGATCCAGTGGCCCATTTACTAAGTGAAGGAAGGGTAATAATAAATAAGCAAAAATACGATGGAATTACATTTTCAATAGGGAGAATTGATATATGATATACGTTATAGGAATAGGACCAGGTTCTAGAAATCTAATGACTGAAGAAGCAATAAAAGCAATAGAAGATTCTGAAGTAATAGTTGGATATAAAACTTATATAAACTTAATAACAGAGTTTATAGGCGATAAAGAAGTAGTTCAAAATGGAATGAGAAAAGAAATAGAAAGATGTAAACAAGCTATAGAAATTGCGAAAACTGGTAAAACAGTTGCTGTAATTAGTAGTGGTGATGCTGGTATTTATGGAATGGCAGGACTTATACTAGAGCTTTTAACAAAAGAAGAAGCTGATGTAAAAGTTAAAGTTGTTCCAGGAGTGACAGCAAGTATAGGAGCTGCAGCAGTACTTGGAGCACCAATAATGCACGATTTTTGTCATATAAGTTTAAGTGATTTAATGACTCCATGGGAAGTTATAGAAAAAAGATTAAGATTAGCTGCTGAAGCTGATTTTGTTATTTGTTTATACAATCCAAGAAGTAAAGGTAGAAGTGAGCACTTAGCAAAAGCCTTTGAAATAATGGGAGAATTTAAAGATAAATCAACTCCAGTTGGAATAGTTAAAGATGTGGCAAGAGAAGATGAAGAAAAAATAATATGTACATTTGAGACTATGGATTTTGAAAAAGTTGATATGACTACTATGGTTATAATAGGAAATAAAGCAACTTATATACATGATGACTTAATGATAACTCCAAGAGGTTATACAGTATAAAAATATAAACTTTGGAGGAGAAATAAGTGATATTAGTTTTAGGAGGAACATCAGATAGTATAGAATTATGCAATCTGTTGAATAAACATAATTTATCATATTTTGTATCTGTAACTACAGCTTATGGAAAAGAAATAGCTAGTAAATGTACATATAAAGTACTGTTAAAAAAATTAACCATTGAAGATATGATTGAATTTATAAAAGAGAATAAAATAGATAAAGTAATAGATGCAACTCATCCCTATGCAGTAGAAGTATCGACAAATGCTATGAAGGCTTGTGAACTTTCAAATACAAGATATATAAGATTTGAAAGAGAATCTTTAATAAATCAAATAAACTACGATAATAAATATTTAGTTGAAACAGTTGAAGAGGCTTGTGAAGTGGCAAATAAAGTTGGTAATAACATATTTATAGGAACGGGAAGTAAAAATTTAAGTATTTATAAAGAACTAATAAAAAATAAAAATTTAATAACAAGAGTTTTGCCTACAAGTGAAGTATTAATTAGCTGTGAAAATTTAGGATTTAATGCAGATAATATTATAGCTATGAAGGGACCTTTCACACAAGAAATGAATGAGTCCACATATAAACAATATGATATTGATTTAGTTATTACTAAAGAAAGTGGTATAGCAGGAGGCTTTTTAGAAAAAGTAAATGCTTGTAAAACATTAAATATTCCAGTAGTAATAATAAAAAGAAAAGAAATGAACTACCCAAATACTATTGGGAATATTGAAAAATTAATAGATTTAATTTAAATAATATTTATTAGATTATTAGGAGAGAGAAATGAAAAAAGCTATATTAGTAGTGAGTTTTGGGACAAGCTATCATGAAACAAGAAAAAAGACTATAGAAGCATGTGAAAATAAAATAAAAGAAAGTTTTAAAGATTATGATTTTTATAGAGCATTCACATCAGGAATGATAATTAATAAACTGAAAAAAAGAGACAATATGTTTATTGACAATCCAAGTGAAGCATTAGAAAAATTATACAATGCTGGATATAAAGAAGTTGTGGTACAATCACTTCATATTATATGTGGAGATGAATACAACAAGTTAAAAGATATGGTTGCACAATATGAAGATAAGTTTGATAAAATTTCTATTGGAAGACCGCTATTAACATATATTGATGATTATAGAGAAACAGTTGAAGCAGTAAAAAAAGATTTAGATAAAATGGATATAGATGAAGCAGTAGTATTTATGGGACATGGAACAGAACATGAAAGCCACTCTTCGTATCCTGCCATAGAGTATATGTTTAGGGATTATGGAATAAATGCTTTTGTAGGAACTGTAGAAGGTTATCCTGAATTAGAACAAGTTATAAAAAAATTAAAAAATAGAAATATAAAAACAGTAGATTTACTTCCATTTATGTTAGTAGCAGGAGATCATGCTATAAATGATATGGCAAGTGATGAAGAAGATTCATGGAAGACTATTTTAGAAAAAGAAGGATTCAATGTAAAGGTTCATGTAAAAGGACTGGGAGAAAATCCATATATACAAGAAAAATTCAAAAATCATGCTCTAGATTGTATGAAAGAATTACAAGAAGCTAGTATTTAATATTGGAGGAAGAAGAAATGGCAAAATTTTATGGAATAGGGACAGGACCTGGAGATAGCTCTTTATTAACAGTAAAGGCAGTAGATACACTAAAAAATATAGACGTATTATATACTCCAGAAGCTAAAAAAGGTGGAGACAGTTTAGCTTTATCAATAGTAAAAAAATATTTACCTGAAGATTTAGAAATAAAATCTAGACATTTTCCAATGAGTAATGATAGTTTTGAAAAAATCCAAGTATGGAATGATGTTTCATCAGAGATAGTATCAGATGTTAAAGATGGTAAAGATGTTGGATTTATAACATTAGGAGACCCTATGATATACAGCACTTATGTATATGTAATGGAAAGATTAATGGAAGATATAGAAGTTGAAACTATACCGGGAATATCATCATTTTCAAATATAGCTTCAAATCAAAATTACCCATTAGTAATGGATACAGACCCTCTTATGGTAATACCATGTACAATGGAGGAAGAAAAAATTGATGAGGCTTTAGGAAAATACGATTGTTTTGTATTGATGAAAGTTTATAAAAAAATAAATATGATACTAGAAAAGCTTGAAAAATACGATTTAATAGATCATGCCATATTAGTAAGTAACTCATCTCAAGAAAGAGAAGAAGTATTTACTAATTTAAGAGATGATAAAATAGATGAGAAAATATCCTATTTCTCAACAATATTAGTAAATAAAAATCGTAACACAAGATAGTATTTAAATTCCTAAAAATTAAGGAGACATATTATGAAGATAGTAGTTGGAACTAGAGGTAGTAAATTAGCCCTTGTTCAAACTAATTGGGTAGTTGATGAATTAAAAAAAGCTAATCCAGAAATTGAGTTTGAAGTAAAGATTATAAAAACAAAGGGTGATTTAGTGACACATCTACCTCTACATAAAATAGGAGATAAGGGATTATTTACAAAGGAAATAGAACAGCAACTTTTAGATAAAGAAATAGATTTGGCAATTCATAGTATGAAGGATATGCCATCAAGCTTACCAGAAGGTTTAAAATTTGCAAGTATTCCAAAAAGAGAAGATCCAAGAGACGTTCTTGTTTTAAAAGAAGGATACAATGATATAAATGATTTGCCAAAGGGCGCTAAAATTGGAACTGGAAGCAAAAGAAGAACATATCAACTTTTAAAATATAGACCAGATTTAGAGATAGTTCCTATAAGAGGAAATATCGATACTAGAATAAGAAAAATAGAAGATGAAAATTTAGATGGAATAGTACTAGCTGCTGCAGGACTAAATAGGGCAGGTCTTAATCATCATATAAGTTATCATTTGCCAGTAGATATTATGATTCCAGCACCAGCACAAGGAGCTTTAGCCCTTGAAATAAGAGAAGATGATTCTAATATGGAAAAAATTATTTCTCATATTAAAGATGAAATGACAGAGATTCAAGTTGCAGCAGAGAGAGGCTTTTTAAGGGGAGTAAATGGAAGTTGTCATATTCCAATGGGGGCTTATTGTGAAATAAAAGATAATAAACTGAACTTAAGTGGACTTTATGGAGATGAAGAAGGAAATAAACTTGTAATAAAATCTATTACTGGAGCTATTGAAGAAGCTGAAAAAATAGGATTTGAATTAGCTAAAAATATACTTAAAGAGTATAATAGCTTATAGTAAATTTAAGGAGCATGAAATTATGAAAGGAAAAGTTTACTTAGTAGGGGCAGGTCCTGGAGATTATAAACTTATGACATTAAAAGGCTTAGAATGTATAAGAAAATCAGATGTAATAGTTTATGATAGATTGGCTAATATTAATTATTTAAAGGAAGCCAAAGAAGACTGTGAATTTATAAATGTGGGAAAAGCATCAAGTAATCATTTATTACCACAAGGTGATATAAATAGATTAATAGCTGATAAAGCATTAGAAGGAAAAGTAGTAACTAGATTAAAAGGCGGAGACCCTTATGTATTTGGTAGAGGTGGAGAGGAAGCTGAAATTCTTAGAAATGAAAATATTGACTTTGAAGTTGTACCTGGAATAACTTCTGCCATAGGTGGATTATGTTATGCAGGAATTCCTATAACTCATAGGGATCATGCTTCATCATTTCATGTAATAACAGGCCACCCAAGAAATGATGGTAAGGAAACAAAAGAAATAGATTGGAAAGCTTTAGCTCATGTTAAAGGAACACTAGTATTTTTAATGGGAATTGCTAATTTAAAACACATTAGCGAAAACCTTATAAAAGAAGGTAAAGATAAAAATACTCCAGTAGCATTTATAAGTTGGGCGACTAGATATAATCAAAGGGTTGTAACAGCAACACTGGAAAGTGCTTATGAAGTTGCTATAAAAGAAAATATAAAACCACCTACATTGATAGTAGTTGGAACAGTTGTAAATCTTAGAGAAAAGTTAAATTTCTTTGAAGAAAAACCGCTGTTTGGAAAAAATATACTTGTGACTAGAAGTAGAACTCAAAGCAGTACTTTAGTTGAAAAAATTTCTGATTTAGGTGGAAATCCAATAGAAATACCAACTATAAAAATAGAAAAGATTGAAAATAACTTAGAGTTAGAAGAAGAAATAAATAATCTTAAAGATTATTCATATATAATATTTAGCAGTAAAAATGCAGTAGATATATTCTTTGATAAATTAAATGAAATGGGATATGATTCAAGAGCCTTATATAATATAAAAATATGTGCAGTTGGTGCTGAAACTGCAAGACATATAAAAACAAGAGGAATTAATCCTGATATAGTTCCTAAAAAATATATAGCAGAAGAACTTTATGAAGAATTAAAAGATATTGTTGAAGAAAATGATAAAATTTTAATTCCGAGGGCAAAAAATGCTAGAGATTTTTTAGTTAAAAATCTAAGTGAAAAATGCTTTGTAAAAGAAGTACTTACGTATGAATCTGTAATCGATTATTCTAAAAAAGATGAATTACTAGATATAATGGAAAATGAAAATGTGGATTATATTACTTTTGCCAGTTCTTCAACAGTTAAAAACTTTATGACTTTAATTGGCAAAGATAATATAAAAAAATTAAGTGATACGAAAATAATTTCCATAGGAGATATTACAAGTAAAACTATTGAAGAATATGGATTAAAAGTTTATAAACAATCTGAGACAGCGACAATTGCAAGTATGATAGATGCAATATCTAATGATAAATTTAATTTAAATACAGGAGTATTAACATGTTAAGAAGACCAAGAAGATTAAGAAGTACAAAAGCTATAAGAAATTTAGTAAGAGAAACAAAATTACAAATTGAAGACTTAATATATCCATTATTTATAGTTGATGGAGAAAATATAAAAAGAGAAATACCTTCAATGGAAGGCGTTTATCATTTTTCAGTGGATATGTTAGAAGATGAAATAAAAGAATTAACAGAACTTGGAATAGAACATGTATTACTATTTGGAGTTCCAGATGATGAGAAAAAAGATTGTTGTGCAAGTGAAGCTTTTAATCCAGAAGGTGCAGTTCAAAGGGCTGTAAGAAAGATAAAAGAAATAAATCCCCAAATGGATGTTATATGTGACGTATGTATGTGTGAATATACTGATCACGGTCATTGTGGAATATTAACAGATAGCGGATATGTACATAATGATAAAACATTAAATTATCTTGGCAAAATAGCATTAAGTTATGCAGAATCTGGAGCAGATATGGTAGCACCATCTGATATGATGGATGGAAGAATTGGGGCCATAAGAGAAATTTTAGATAATAATGGATTTGAAAATGTGGTAATAATGGCATACAGTGCTAAATATGCTTCAGCTTTTTATGGACCATTTAGAGATGCAGCAAATTCAGCACCTCAATTTGGAGATAGAAAAACTTATCAAATGGACCCATCAAACTCAAATGAAGCAATAGTTGAAGGTAAATTAGATGTAGCTGAAGGTGCTGACATAATAATGGTTAAACCGGCTCTATCTTATTTAGATGTAATTCAAAGATTTAAAGATAACTTTGATTTACCAATAGCAGCTTATAATGTAAGTGGTGAATACTCTATGTTAAAATTAGCTGTTAAACAAGGTTTATTAAATGAAAGTGCTATTTATGAAGCTGTTATGTCTATAAAAAGAGCAGGAGCAACTATAATAATCACTTATTTTGCTAAAGATATAGCTAAAATGTTAAAAAATAGCTAGTTATTAAAAGTGATAAATATATGGGAGGAAAAACTATGAGTAATAAATTTGTTTTATCATATAGTGGTGGAAAAGACTGTATATTAGCTTTATATAGAAAAATAGAGCAAGGAGATATTCCAGTAGCCTTACTGACTACAGTAAAAAAGTCATCTGAAGAAACTTGGACTCATGGTTTAAGTTTTGACTTACTAGAGCAAGTTAGCAAAAGTTTGGAACTCCCTATAATTTATGCCCAATGTGATGTATCTGAATATGAGGATGTATTTGAAGAAAAGTTAAGAGAAGCTAAAAAAATGGGCGCCACATCTGTAGTCTATGGAGATATAGATATAGCTCATCATAAACAGTGGGGAATTGATAGATCTAAAAATGCAGGTCTAGATTATGAATTTCCTCTTTGGCAAGAAGACAGAGAAAAACTTGTTTATGAAGTGATAGATAGTGGTTTTAAAGCTGTAATTAAAAAAGTAAACTTAGATTATTTGAGCGAAGATTTTTTAGGAAAAACACTTACTAAAGAATTAATTGAAAAAATTAAATCACAAGGAATAGATCCTTGTGGTGAAAATGGAGAATATCATACTTTTGTAGTTGATGGACCTATATTTGACTATAAAATAGATATAAAGTATGATAAATCAAAAATAGAAAATAACTGTGCGTTATCAATAATGTAAAAATAGAAATAAAATACCTTAAAGTTTAGTTTATAAAACATCTTTAAGGTATTTTTATTTGTAAAATTATTAGATTACAATATAATTAAAATTAAATAATTAAAATAGCAGGGAGTTAAAATGTTTTATCCAATAAATTTAAAAATAGATGATATGAAAATAGTTATTATAGGTGGAGGAAAAGTTGCCTATAGAAAGTGCATGAATTTTTTAGCTTTTAATAAAAAAGTTAAGGTAATAAGTCAGGATTTTATAGAAGAATTTGAAGAAATAAAAGATCAGATTGAAATGATAAAAGATAGCTATGATGAAAAATATATAAAAGATGATTTTGTTGTTGTGGCTGCAACTAATAATAAAGAAGTAAATCATAAGATAGGTATTTATTGCAGACAATATAACAAGTTAGTAAATGTGGTAGATGATAAAGATTTGTCTAATTTTACAGTACCATCCTTTGTTAAAAGAGGAGACTTGTTATTAAGTGTATCTACAGGAGGAAAAAGTCCTTCATTATCTAGTAAGATAAGAAAAGATTTAGAAGAAGTATATGATGACAGCTACGAAGAATATGTAAAACTTTTAGGAGAAGCTAGAGATAATATAATTGAAAATACTAGTGATATAAAAGAAAGAAGAAAAAAATTAAAAGAACTTGTAGACCTAAGTTTTGATGAACTTAGGGAAATAATAAAATTGTAAGAAAAAATAGAAATGATTTTGGAATATGTACTCTAAAGTCATTTCTATTTTTATTTTTAAAATAGGCTGTGTTTTAAATTCGCAATTGTTATATAATGTGAAATATGAACTGTAGAATTTAGAGGTGAGAATTATGAAGAATAAAATTTTAATTATAGAAGATGATATAGAGATTTCTGATATGCTAAATGATTATCTTTCTAAAAATAATTATGATACGAGTATAGCAAGAGATGGAATCAATGGTATCAAGATTGCAAAAGAAAATAATCCTGATTTGATTATCCTAGATATTATGTTGCCATATAAAAGTGGAGATGAAGTATTAAGAGAAGTTAGAAAATTTTCTGATGCACCTGTAATTATTTTATCTGCAAAAGAGAGCATACAAATGAAGGTAGATTTATTAAAAATAGGTGCAGATGACTATGTAGTAAAACCATTCGACTTATCGGAACTTTTAGCTAGAATTGAAACGAATTTAAAAAGATATGTAAAATCATTTAATCAAAAAATAATTTATAACTATAAAAATATAACATTAAATTATGATTTAAAAGAGGTATTAGTAGATGAAGATATCATAAGACTTACTTCAAAGGAATTTGAAATTTTGTATCTATTAATTAAATATCCAAACAAAGTATTTTCTAAAAAAAATCTCTATGAAGCTGTATGGGAAGATATGTATACTTATGATAATGATACAATAAACACTCATATAAGTAATATTAGAAAAAAAATTAATATTGATTTAATTGAAACTGTATGGGGAATGGGATATAAGTTAAAATAAATTCTTTAGAGATTCTTTAGAAATTATTTTAGAAAAATTTAAACAAAGAATATTATTATATAAGGCAAAGGAGATGATGTAAATGTCAGAAATTATTTGCCAAACAGTAAATTTATCAAAAAAATATAAAGGTAACGTAGCACTTGAAAATGTAAATATTAACATCAAAAAGGGTGAAATTTATGGACTAATTGGAGAAAATGGTGCTGGGAAAACTACATTAATTAAAATTATTGCACAATTGATAAAACCAACAGAAGGTGACGTTAAATTATTTGGGAAAACTATGGAAAATGAATTATGCACACTACAAAGAAAGATTGGATATACAATAGAAAATCCAGCACTATATATGGATATGACGGCAAGACAAAATCTTGAGATAATACGTATACAAAAGGGAATACCAGGAACTAATGATATTGATAGAGTATTAAGCGTGGTCAACTTAAGTAACACTGGTAAAAAGAAAGTTAAGAATTTTTCATTAGGAATGAAACAAAGATTAGCTTTAGCAATGGCGTTAATAGATGATCCAGAGATTTTGGTTTTAGACGAGCCATTAAATGGTCTTGATCCCACTGGGATTTCTGAGTTAAGAAATCTTTTAAAAAAATTAAATACTGAAAAAAATATGACAATAATTTTATCAAGTCATATTCTTAGTGAACTTCATAAACTAGCGACTTGTTATGGAATTATGCATAAAGGAAAAATAGTTGAAGAGATATCGTCAGAAATTTTAGATGATAGATGTAAAAAACATATTTTTATAAAAGTTTCTGATATTAAAATTGCATCTATGATATTAGAAAAGGAGTTAGGAATTAATGATTTTATTGTCTATAATGACAGTATTATTAAGATATACGGTAACTTTGATAAATGTGCAGAAATAAATAAGACTTTAGTATTGAATAATATACTAGTTGAAGAAATTAGTATCAAAGGTGAGAACTTAGAGTCATACTTCACAAAAGTAATAGGAGGTAAGCTTTATGTATAATCTTTTGAAAGTAGAGATGTATAAGTTAAAATACAGTAAGGAATTATTAATTTGTATAATAGGATTATTTGTACTAGGCGCAATAAATATTTATTATGGTGGAGTATTAAATGGTAGAGAAGCCTTAACTCATCAAAGTCGTGAAATGTTTGGACTTATAGCATGTACTTTGTTTGCAACTACATATATTGGAAAAGATTTTGTATCTAAAACTATAAATCATACATTAACATCAGGTCATAAAAGAAATAAAGTCTTATTAAGTAAATATATATCTTATATTATCGCTTGTATAATTATTTTATTAACAAATTACTTGTTTATGGGTGGGTTATACAGTCTATTTTATGGTTGGGGACAGTCGTTTAATGGTGAAGAGTTATATTTTGTAATAGTATATATATCAGTGGGGATATTTTTTGATTTGTGTATTGCATCTATTCCATTTTTTATATGTGTTATAATAAGAAACTCAAGTATTGCAATAGCATTATCGGCAGGTGTAATTGGACTTATATTTGCACTATCTCAAATGCCTTGGGATACAGTCGCTTATAGTATAGGGAGTAAAAATACCTCATTAGGAACTACTTCGCTTATATTTAGCCTATTTTTTATAGCTATTACATACCTCTTATATTTAATTTGTAATTATAATTTTAAGAAAATGGACATACAATAAATTTCTATGAAAGGATGGATTATGGTATGTTAAAAGTTTTACTAGTTATAGGTATCGTATATACTCTAATCCGTTTTATATCATTAAAAAAACAATTAAGAAAAATTGAAAAACAGATTTACAGTAAAGAAAGAGTTAATATCACTTTGAATGACAAAGATGTAGAAAGATTAGCTGAAACTATAAATACTACTATGCAAGTGCAAAAACAACTTAGAATAGATATTATGAATAGAGAAGAAAGATTAAAACAGAATATTTCTGATATAGCTCATGATCTAAGAACACCACTTGCATCTATTAGAGGTTATATAACTCTTTTAAAAAATTGTACAGAACAAGAAAAGAAAGAATATTTAAATATTATTGAAAGGAAATCTGAAGAGTTAAACTTATTAATCAACAATTTTTATGAAGTATCTTTATATGATAATAGTAGTTTGGAAATACAGACTACATCAATAGATATTGTACAAATAATTATGGAAATTGTTATTTCTAATTATTCTTTGATAAAAAATAATGAAATTGAAATAAATAATAGATTACCAGAAAAGCAAATAAAAATTTATGGAGAAGAAATTATATGTAAAAGAATAATTCAAAATTTAATATCTAATTCAATTAAATACTCAACTGGATATATTTCAATTGAACTTGATGAATTTGACAATGAAGTAATATTCATTATTAGAAATAGTGTTTTAGACTTAAAAAAATCAGAATTAGAGCATTTATTTGAAAGATTTTATACTGTAGATAAATCTCGTAATAGTAGTGGTAGTGGATTGGGACTATATATTGTAAAATTATTACTTGAAAAAATTGGTGGAGAAGTAAAGGTTGTAAGTTTAGAAGGGGATATTTTAAGCATTTCTATTATGTTTAAACCTTTTATTAGTTTAGACTCATAAGTACCAAAAATATAATGAGGTTATAGAAAATTGACATATGCAATAAAAATGAACATTTTTAATATAATGCGAACTTAATAAAGAGTTGTATGTGTTTATTCATACAACTCTTTATTTTTTATTATTCAAATTTATCTAATTTCAACACTGTGTTAAAACATAGCCTTAAAATAAAAATAAGTTTTTGTGAACTTTTTTAATATTTAGGTGTCTTAATAGTATATAGTAAATAATGAATTAAAAAATGAAATGAGGTGCTACAAGTTTGGGAGAAAAAGAGCTTTTAGATAAGGCCAGGCAGGGTAATAAACATTGTTTAAACTTACTACTGCAAAATAATTATCAAATGCTCTACGGATTTTTAATAAAGTTGACAGGGGACAAAGATTTAGCAGAAGACTTAGTACAAGACACCTTATTAAAAGCATCTTTAAACATAACTAAGTTTAGAGGAGAGAGTAAATTTTCTAGTTATTTGATTAAAATTGGAATAAATACACATAAGAATTATCTTAGGAAAAATAAAATAAGAACAGAAAATGATAATTTTGAATTGAAATCTAGTTATGATGGAGAAGAGGATTTGATAAATCATATAAGGTTTAAAGAAGCTATAAGTCATTTAAATAATATGCCTTATGAAAAAAGAATTTCTTTTATTTTGAAACATTATTATGGTTATTCAATTGAAGAAATATCAGAAATACTTAAAGTATCTCAGGGAACTACAAAATCTAGAATACATAATACTATGAAAAAATTAAGAGAATTATTAAGTTAAAAGGAGGTAGAACATTGGATTATATAAATGATGATAAATTAGAAGAAATGGGATATATAAAAGAAATAGATACACTAGCTATAGTTGAAAAAGCATCTAAAATAAAAGAAAAAAGAAAAAAGAGACTACTAATTATATGTTTTACTTTGATGAGTGTTGTATCTGTTTTAGGACAAGGTTTATTTATGTTTTTATTTGATGTAAGTACTTTAATTAAAATTGGAATAAAAATGTATATATTTGTATTAGTGGTAGTTTCATTAATTTTAATAGAAAAGAGAGAGGGTAGTTTATGTTAGTAGGTAGTAAACAGCTTATATTAATGTTTATTGTACTGTTTTTAATATTTTCCTTTGGAATTGGACAAGTTGTATGGATTTATTTAGATAGTAAAAAAAGAGAAGATAAGTGGGGGATTTTATGGTCAATATTGGCTATAACACCACTTTTTATTCCTATATTATTACCATTACCATTAATAGTTTATTTATTAGTAACTAGAGCATTTTCATTAAAATGTCCTAATTGTAGAATAAAAATATCCAGCAAGTTTTCTTCTTGCCCAAATTGCGGGTGGAAGTTAAAAGAAAAATGTAAATCTTGTGGTAATCCATTGAAAGATGAGTGGAATTACTGTCCATATTGTAATTGTGAAATAAAGGGAGAATGATTATGAGGATAATAAAAAATAATAGAAAAGTTTTTGTGGGAGTAATTATAGGAGCAGCATTAATTGCAATTATACCAACTATATTAGTATATATGTTATCAAAAATGTCTATAGGGATTGAAGTTGGAGATAGTATGGAAGTTGTTGAGGAAAAAATAAATACTTATTTTGAGGATGGTGGATTTGAAAAAGATATAGAAAATGCCCTTAGAAAAAAGCCAAGTGGAGATTTTAATATATATACATATGCATCAGGAATTGAAGAAACTATGGAAATAGAAAAGAAATTGAAGTTAAATTGTCCAACGCTGATGGAAATAAGCAGGTTGGAAACTGGAAAAGAATATAATATAAAATTATATTCAGATTTTTACGAAGGAAATAAGAAAGTTAGTACTGAAGTGTTGATGTCAAAAAATATTGTTGGAACACCAAAGATGCAAATAATTTATAGTGATACTTTTATGGATGGAGGCAGTAGAAGAGATATGACTATTTACTTTGTTCAAAATAATAAAGTACTTGATAGTATAAAATACTACTGTCCTACAAACTATAATGGAGCTTCATTCACTCAAGATGCAGATTTAAATATAAATGAGAATATTCCAATTATGGGATTTACTAGAGGAATAAAAGTAAATGGAAAATATAAAACTTACTATGCTGACTTTCATAAAAGTAAAGATAAAATAGAGAAATCTATTCAAAGAAAATTAGATAAAAATGAAAAAATGGTAATTCTAAGATTAGCTATAAATGAGAATTAAAAAATTAGTATAAATACTCCTGAAAGATAAAAACTAATTTTAAAAGAAGTTTTAGGAGGTAATATAAAATGAAAGTAACATTTCAAGGAAATCCAATAACACTAAAAGGAACACAAGTAAAAGTAGGAGATACAGCTCCAGACTTTACAGTTGTAGATAATGATTTAAATCCACTTAAACTTAGTGATACAAAAGGTAAAAGAGTATTTTTAACAGTACCATCTATAGATACTTCAGTTTGTGATACTGAAGTTAGAAGATTTAATCAAGAAGCAACTAAATTAGGTGAGGATGTAACTATATATACTATATCTATGGATTTACCATTTGCCCAAGGAAGATGGTGTGGTGGAGCTGGAATAGATAGAGTAAAAACAGTGTCAGATTATAAAGATAGAGAGTTTGGAAATAATTATGGAGTTTATATAAATGAGTTAGGACTTTTATCTAGAGCAGTCTTTATAGTAGATGAAAATAATAAAGTTGTATATGTGGAATATTTAAATGAAATAACTGAAGAACCAGATTATGAAAAAGCATTAGAAGCCCTTAAATAAAATAATCCAGGGAGAGTATTTTACTTTTCCTGGATTTTTATTTTTTATTTTCAGCTAAAAGCTTTAAAATATTATTTTTATGATAGTTATAAATAGATTCATTTAAAACATTATCTGAGTAACAAACTTTTTTCTCAATTAAATATAAACCATGAACGTGATGAATTAAATTTTCACAGCGGTCAAAACGGCTATATAAAGTATTTAAGCGATAAGATTCATTAGATAAAGGTAATTCATCAACTAGGTGATTGTAGTATTCTTGTAGAGAATCAAATTTTTCATTAAGTTTTTTATAAGATAAAGAAAAATCCAAACCTTCTATCATGGAATTAATAATATTTATGCAATCATCATAAGCTAAGTTAAAAGATTTCCACAGATGATCTATATACTTATGTCTACTTACACCAAAATTAACAATTAAAGCTATAATAACACCTACCAACGTATCTATGGTACGCATTATAGAGTAAGTAAGAGGATGATTATTGCCAACACCCAGGCAAATAGAAATAAAAGTAACAGAAGCGATGGCAGAAGAGTCATAAATTTTAAGTTCATTGCAAAGATGAATAATAAAAATAACACCTAAAGTTGCAGAAATTATATTAGTAAACAAAAAACGGGCACATAAATAACCAACTAAACCACCGACTAAAGTTCCAATAATCCTAGAAAAAGAATCATCTAAGGAGTTTTTTATTGTATTTTTTATGGAAAATATACAGACAGAAACAGTATAGACAGGTGTTTCCACAATGCCCAAATAACCAGCAAAAGTTGCAAGAAAAACAGCAATACCAGTTTTAATATTTCTCATTCCTATTTTTTTCATATAGAACTCCTTTATTGTATAAGTTAATTAATAATATTATTTCTATTGTTGAGGAAGATTATTATTAGAATTTTCTTTGATATAAAGATGTTTGGTAACGAATAAATGAATTGGAAATAAAAAAACTATTCACTTTTTCTGAAAATACAATATAATAGAAAGGTATTATTTTTTAAGAAATGAAAAACAATAATGTTTTTACATATAAATTCAACAAGATATTTGACTATATTGGAGGAAAAAATATGAAAACTATAAAGAAAATAGTAATAACTGGAGGTCCTTGTTCTGGTAAAAGTACAATGCTTAACTTAATAGAAAATACTTTTAAAGAAAAAGGATATAAGGTTTTAATAGTTTCAGAGACAGCAACAGAATTAATAAGAGGTGGAATTTCACCCCTTGGCGGAAAAGAAAATATGTTCATATTCCAAGACTATCTTTTAAACCTTCAATTCAAAAAAGAAGAAGTTTATGAAAAAGCTGCAGCTGAAATGGATGCAGATAAAATAATAATACTTTATGATAGAGGATTATTAGATAATAAAGCCTATGTTTCAAAAGATGAATTTGAAGTTATATTAGATAGATTTGGGACTACTGAAAATGAATTAATAGATAGATACGACTTAGTATTACACTTAGTTACTACAGCTAATGGGGCTGAAGAACACTATACACTTGCTAATAATGCAGCAAGAAGTGAATCTTTAGATGATGCAAGAAAATTAGACGAATTAACAATGAATGCTTGGGTTGGACATCCTCGTTTAAGAATATTTGATAACTCTACAGATTTTGAAGGAAAAGTTGAAAGAGTATTAAAAGAAATCTACAATGATTTAGATGAACATATGCCAACGGGAACTATACGTAAGTACTTAGTAAATGTGGAAAATATAGACATAGATAGTATAATAAATACTTCAGAAAAAATGGATATAGTTCAACATTATCTAAAATCTTCTAATTCAAATGTGGAAAGAAGAATTAGACAAATAGGAAATGGAGAAAACTATTCATATTACTATACAGAAAAAGAAAAAGTTAATAACTATAGAACATTTAGAAAAGAAAAGAAAATAAGTGATAAATTATACTTAACTTATCTATCAGAAATAGATAACCAACTTTTCACTATAATAAAAACTCGTCATTGTTTTGTATATGAAAATCAATACTTCAAATTAGATGTATTTAACAATGATAAAAAATATGGAATATTAGAAATAGAAGCTACAGATCAAAATGGAAAGATATTACTTCCAGATTTCTTAAATATAACAGCAGATGTAACTAAAGATTCAATGTACTCAAATTATGAAATTTCAAAAAGAAATTATGTAGGTAAATAGATATGAAGCACTTTCATAAATTATATGGAAGTGCTTTTTGATTCTTAAAAAGAATAATCCAAATAAGTAAAATAGTGCTACTATTTAAGTAAGCTGACCCTAAAGTATCATCTGAAGGGGAAGGTAATCATAATATTGATTTAATCTGATTACGAAGACTAGTTTTAAGTAAAAAGATATGGAAATAATAAATTTATTTTTAGTAATTTAAATTTATATATCCATCTTCTAATTTGTCAGCAAAACATTTTTAGGAGGAAAAAATATGATTTATGATCCAAAATCAAGTAAAGCAGAAGAATTTATCAATCATGAGGAAATTTTAGAAAGTTTAGAGTATGCAAAAGCAAATAAAGATAATAAGGAATTAATAAAAGAAATATTAGATAAAGCAAATAAAGCAAAAGGCTTAACTCATAGAGAAGCTGCCCTACTATTAGAATGTGAAGATAAAGAATTAATTGAAAAAATGTTCATATTGGCAGAAGACCTTAAAAAGAGATTTTATGGTAATCGTATAGTAATGTTTGCACCTCTGTATTTATCAAATTATTGCGTAAATGGATGTATATATTGTCCATACCATGCTAAAAATAAAGAAATTGCAAGAAAGAAACTAACACAAGAAGAAATAAAAAGAGAAGTTATTGCACTACAAGATTTAGGACATAAAAGGCTTGCATTAGAAGCTGGTGAAGATCCAAAGAATAATCCAATAGAATACATATTAGAATGTATAAATACTATTTATAGCATAAAGCATAAAAATGGAGCTATAAGAAGAGTTAATGTTAATATAGCTGCAACAACAGTTGAAAATTATAGAAAATTAAAAGAAGCAGGAATAGGAACTTATATTTTATTCCAAGAGACTTATAATAAAGAATCTTATGAAAAACTTCATCCAACAGGACCTAAACATGATTATAATTATCATACAGAAGCTCATGATAGAGCTATGGAAGCAGGAATAGATGATGTAGGCCTTGGGGTATTATATGGACTTAGTACTTATAAATATGAACTAGTAGGAATACTAATGCATGCAGAGCATTTAGAAGCTCGATTTGGCGTTGGTCCACATACTATAAGTGTGCCAAGACTTCGTCCAGCAAATAATATTGATGTTTCAGACTTCCCAGATGCATTATCAGATGAAATATTCCAAAAGATAGTAGCTATAATACGTTTATCAGTACCTTATACAGGAATGATAGTTTCAACAAGAGAATCTCAAAAAACTAGAGAAAAAGTTTTACATTTAGGTGTTTCTCAAATAAGTGGAGCATCATCAACAAGTGTTGGAGGATATGCTGATAGAGCAGAAGGTATTAAAGAGGAAATAACAAGTGCTCAATTTGATGTGGATGATGATAGAACATTGGATGAAGTTGTTAATTGGTTACTAGATATGGATTATATACCAAGTTTTTGTACAGCGTGTTATAGAGAAGGAAGAACAGGAGATAGATTCATGTCCCTATGTAAAAGTGGTCAAATAGCAAACTGTTGTCAACCAAATGCTATTATGACTTTAAAAGAATACTTAGAAGATTATGCGTCTGAGGAAGTAAAAAAATCAGGAGAAGCATTAATAGAAAAAGAAGTTAAAAAAATACCTAAAGATAAAGTAAGACATATAGTAGAAGATAGATTACTTAAAATAGCCAATGGAGAACGTGATTTTAGATTTTAATTTATAAATTTAACGTCATTTTAAAGAGGGTGCCTATGGTATCCTCTTTTTTAATCAAAATAAATAAGGATAATTAATATGTATTATGAATATTATTTTGTAATGAAACAAAATTTGAGGTGATAAAATTTGAAATTAATTTCTTACAACATACATGTTGGTATGGATGAATTTAGAAGATTTACCTTGTTTCAACTTATAAAATATTTGAAAGAACAAGATGCAGATATTATTTGTTTGCAGGAAGTTTTATATTATCAATTTAATCTTATGAAATTGCTTTTAAAGATGGACGGCATATTTGGTCTTCATGTTAATAATAAAAAAATGAAATTTGGCATTTGTATTTTAAGTAAAAGAAAAATAATAGAAAGTAATCATTTCTTACTTACTAGTAAAAAAGAACAGAGAGGGCTGTTGAGTATTAATAGTACAGATTTACTTATTATAAATACCCATTTAGGTTTAGATAGTGATGAAAGAAAGTTACAAATAAGTGAAATATTAGATTTTGCAAAAGGTAAATGTGGTTATATTATAATTTGTGGAGATTTTAATGAGAAAAATATAAATTTATTTTCTTACAATGATATAGCAAAATATTTATCAAAAGATATGAAACCTACCTTTAATAAACATAGAATCGACTATATTTTTATGAGTAAAAATATAAAACCTAAATATTATGAGGTGGATGAAGTATTTTATTCAGATCACTTTCCTATTATTGTGGAGATATAAAAATTTAATAAGATTACTTTAATTAATAGAAGGAGGAATATTTATGAGTAGTAATGAAAATCTACTTCAAATGGTTTTTGATGGAGTTTGGGAAACAGGGGAAATGATATTTAAATATTTTACTAAAGAAGAAGTAAAAAAAGCTCCCTTGGAGATATTTTTTGAAAAAGTTGGTTTGTGTAACAAAGATCAAGAATATCCTAAATTGGTAGAAAAAGTTGTAAAAGAAAATAAAGAAATTTATAAAGTTCAATGTCCTATAGGCCTTGGAAAGTCAGATTTTAAAAAACATGCAGATGCTTTGGAAGTTTTTTTAGGAAAAGATGTTGAAATTAAATCAACTAAAGGATTTATATATATAGAAATGACTTTTTTATAAAAAATATAATTTGAATTTACAGAAAATTAAAATTTTATTGACTATTCTAACATATACCCCTTATAATAGATACATGGGAAATATAAAGGGAGACATTTAAGGAGGTCATAATGAAGAAAATTAATAAAGATATAATAATAGTAGGATTTGCATTATTTGCAATGTTTTTCGGTGCAGGAAATTTATTATTTCCACCATTTTTAGGACTTATAACAGGTAAAAGTTGGTTAATTGGATTCTCAGGATTTATTTTAGCAGATGTAGGTTTATCATTACTTGCAATACTTGCCATAGCAAAATGTAGTGGTGAAGTTGGTAAAATATTTTCAAGAGCAGGTCATAAATTATCTATTGCTCTAGCATGTGCAATAATGATTTGTATAGGGCCACTTCTTGCTATACCAAGAACAGCAGCAACAACATTTGAAATGGGTATTCAGCCAATATTTAATAATTTTAATGCAGTGATATTTTCAGTAATATTCTTTGCAATAACATTATTATTAACAATAAAACCGTCAAAAGTTGTTGATATAATAGGTTCTTACTTAACACCAGCTCTATTAATAGCATTATTAGTATTAATAGGAATGGGAATATTTAATCCATTAGGGAATATTGAACCATCAACAATAGATAATGTGTTTTCAGAAGGTATATTCCAAGGGTATCAAACATTAGATGCACTAGGAGCAGTTTCTTTAGGAGCAATAGTTATAACAAGTATCGCAAATAAAGGATATACTAAAAAAGAAGAGCAATTTAGTATAACATTTAAAGCTGGATTAGTAGCAGGAGCAGGTTTATTTTTAGTTTACGGAGGATTAACATATCTTGGAGCTACAGTATCAACTATGTTTGATACAACTGTATCTCAAGCAGGACTTATAGTTTCTATAACAGAGATGTTATTAAGATTACCAGGTAAAGTAATACTTGGAATAATAGTTGCACTAGCATGTTTAACTACAGCAATAGGTTTAACATCTGCAACTGGTCAATACTTTGCCAAACTTACAAATAATAAATTAAAATACGAGGTAGTAGTTACAGTAGTATGTTTATTTAGTTTAGTAGTATCTAATTTTGGCGTTAGTACAATAATACAATTCTCAGCGCCAATATTAACATTTGTATATCCACCAACAATAGTTTTAGTAGTATTCACACTATTTGGTGATAATATTAAAAATGATAATGTATTTAAATTTGCAACATATGCTGCACTATTTATAAGTATATTAAATATAATAAGTGACTTTGGAGTTAATGTTCCAGTAATAAAGAGCTTACCATTAGCTAGTTTAGGATTTAACTGGGTAGTACCTGTAGTTATAGCTGCAGTAATAGGATATTTTGTTAAATCAAGAAATAATTTACAATCTAAATTAGAAAAGAAATCGGCATAGAGATTTAAATAAATATAAAAGCCATTTAGCATATCAAATTTATAAGCTAAATGGCTTTTTTCTATGGGGAACTTTGTTATATATCTTAGTAATAGAGAATTATTTTAATTCATAAATATTAATAGTACATAAAAATAAAAGGAGAATTAATATTTATGGAACGTGAAATAGTTGTTATAGGTGCAGGAATTTCTGGCTTAACTGCGGCAGCTCTTCTTGCAAAGAAAGGTTTTTTTGTAACTGTCATAGATGCTCAATTTAAACCAGGAGGATCATGTGGTATTTTTAAAAGAAGAGATGTTATATTTGAGCAAGGTTGTGCCATGATATATGGATTTGGAGAGAGGGGATTTAATCCTCATAGATTTGTTTTTAATATTTTAGAAGAACCAATAGATATAATAAAACATGATGCCTTGTATTCTATAAATTTTAACAATAATAAAATTATTTTTTATGAAGAAATGGAAAAATTCACAGATCAATTGGGACGTATATTTCCAACTGAAAAAGAAAATTTTAAAAGATTTTATAGGGATTTAAGTGACTTATACTTAAAAGTAATAGCAGAGCAACCCACATTTACTACACCTGACGTGGTTACAAAGGAGCAAGGATTAGAACAACTTAAGAGTCATCCAGTTGCATATATGAAATTTTTAGGATTTATGAATAAAAATACAGAATACTTACTTAAAAAGTATTTTTCATCTAAGGAAGTATTTGATTTTTTTGATAAGCTGACTTCTACTTATTGTTATACAAATGTTTATGAAACACCAGCCATATTATCAGCAGTAATGTTTGTAGATAATCATTTTGGAGGTAGTTATTATCCGGCTGGTTCTACTTTAAATTTAATTGGAAAATTAGAAAAAGTCATAGAAGAGAATAATGGAGAGATGATTTATAACAAAAAAGTAGAAAAAATTTTAATTGAAAATAATAAAGTTTATGGAGTTAGGTTAAGTGACAATAAAATCATTAAATGTAATAAGGTAATAAATTCGGGAAATGTGTGGAATTTATACAATAATTTAATTGATGATAATTTATGTATTAAAAGTAGAAAATGGGCAAATTCCTTAGTTCCAACTTATCCATCAGTAGTTTTTTATGGTTTAGTAGAAGAAAAAGTTATACCAAAAGATACTCTTCCCATTGAAATGCTAATTAGTAATACTGAAAAAATAGATGAAGGTGAAATTACACTCTATATTCTTAGTAAGGATGATTATACTCTTTGTCCAAGGGGATATGAAACGGTAATTGCTATTGGGCCAACTTTCAAAAAATGGCCTGGTAATAAAAATGAAGATTATCATAATAGTGACTATTTAAATATGAAATCAATGGAAGAAAAAAGAATTTTAAATGTTTTAGAAAGAAAATTCCCAGGATTTATAAATAGCTTATCTTATTTTGAATTAAGTACACCAAAGACATTGCAACGACTAGTTATGAAGGAAAATGGAGCTGTTGCAGGACCTAAACAACAATTGGGTCAACATATGCTAAAGAGACTTAAAGCCAAGTCAGAGGTAGAAGGTCTTTATAACTGTGGAGAATCAACTGTTATGGGAACAGGAACACCAGCAGTAACAGTATCTGGTATAAGTGTAGCAAATCTTATTTTAAGAGAATGTAATATGGAGGAATATGAAAATAAGAATATTAAAAAAGATTATGTAAGAATTGTACAAAAACCATATAAAGGAGAAAATTTAGAAATAGGCCATAATGATTTGGAAAATAGGATAGGTAAACTAGCTATGAAATGTCAGTATTGCATGAATCCTAGTTGTGAAAAAGTCTGTAATAAATGTGTACCTATTAGAGATATAAATAGAAGAGTATCTGTGGGAAATTTCTATGGAGCAAAAAAACTTATGAAAGAATATAGAATCAACCCATGCATAGATTGTGAAGAAAAATCTTGTGAAAAAGCATGTGTAAGAAAAAAATTTGCTGAAGCTGTAAATATAAAAGAAATAAATAGTAATTTGACTAAAATATAAAGGAGGATTCTTATGTATATTCTCCAAATAGAGAATTTATATAAAAAATATGATAAAACAGAAGTTATAAATAATGTGAGTTTCTCTATAAAAGAAGGAGAAATATACGGACTTTTAGGACCTAATGGAGCAGGAAAAAGTACTATTATAAAATTAATTGCTGGAATTGAGCAATTGGATAAAGGCAAAATAATATTTGAAGAAAAGGAAACCAATGTAAATAAGTATAAGAAAAATTTAGGAATTGTAGCTCAAGATATCGCTCTATATCCTAATTTTACTGCTTATGAAAATATTTCTTTTTTCTGTTCTCTTTATTCTTTTAAAGGCAAAGAGCTTAAAAAACATGTGGAGAATTCTTTGGAATTTGTAGGTCTTAAAGATTATAAAAATAAAAAGGCAAAAGAATTTTCAGGTGGCATGATGAGAAGATTGCATTTAGCTTGTGCCATAGCCCACAATCCAAAGCTTATTATTATGGATGAGCCCACAGTGGGTATAGATCCAAAATCAAGAAATAATATATTACAGTCTGTAAAAAAATTGAGAGATAATGGGGCAAGTATTATTTATACATCTCATTACATGGAAGAGATTGAAGAAATTTGTGATAGGATATGTATTTTGGATAAAGGAAAAATTGTAGCTGAGGGAAGTTCAAATTATTTAAAATCAAATTTTACTAGAGAGAATATTTATACCATAGTTTTAAAAAATAAAGTTGAAAATATTGAAAAATTTATTATGAAAATTGATGGCATTGAAAATATAAGTATTAATGATAAAGTTATGCAGTGTATATATTCAAAGGATAAAAATATTTTACAAAAACTCGTAAATACAATTTTTAATAATGGTGGTGTAATAGAAAGTATAAAAAATGAATCACCCACATTGGAAAATGTATTTTTAAATCTTACTGGGAAAAGATTAAAAAATTAATATGAGGTGGATAAAGTTGATTTTGTTAACTCTAATAAAAAAAGAAATAAAGGAGTTTTTTAGAAGTAAAAGTGATATAATTGTCATGCTCATATTCCCAGTAATTCTTATTTTTGTTATGGGAAAGTCACTAGATAATTTGATGAGCGTGGAGAAAAATATATTTAATAATAAAACTATATACTATAGGATAAATGCTCCGATTAATAATGAAAAGAATTTACAAATTTTTTATGATTTTATGATTAATTTCGAGAAAAAAACAAATGTGAAATTTATAGAAAATAAGAATTATAAAGAAGCTATAAATGATGTAAATAATAATAAAGCCATATGCTTTATGGATATTTATGATAATAAAATTAATTATTTTAGAAATGAGAAAAAAGAAAGTACAGAAAGTAAAATATTTAGAAATTTATATGAACAATATAGGAGAAAGTATTCTTTTTTACAAACAATTAGCAAGTCTAATTTAAATCAAATGACAAATCTATCAAATTACCAGATGAAAATTTCATTGAAAGATGAAAATATAAATGAAGAAGAAATAAACTCTTATACATATTACACTTTTGCTGAGCTAATCTTAATTATTTTATATATATCAACATTAACATCCATATCTATGTATAAGGAAAGGTTTTTACATACCATGACTAGATTGAAAGTTTCTAATACTAATAGATTTAATATACTTGCATCAAAAATAGATTTGGGAATAATTATAGGATTAATGCAAACACTTGTGGTTTATATTGTAAGTGCTAAATTACTTCATGTTAATTGGGGAGATAACTTAACTTATATAATGCTTGTTTTAATTTCGTTTATAATATTCAGTTCAGTCTTAGGAATATTTATATCCATGATTTTTCATAATCAAAAAACAGCCTACACAGTTAATAATATTCTTATAATTATAATGGGATTTTTAGGTGGATCTTATGTTCCTATTTGTCTCGTAAAATCATCGAGAATTACAAATTTTCTTTGTAATATTATGCCAAACTATTGGGCTAATATTGCTTTACTTGGACTACATTATAATATGGAAACAAAATATTATATTATTTCCATACTTATATCACTTAGCTTATCACTTATTATGTTGATAGTGGGAAATTTCATATCAAAGCAAAGGGTTGGTGGTAACTTTGATTAGTCTAATAATAAATACCATGAAATTACTTATGAAAAAGAAAAGTTATATTCTAATGGGAGTTATATTACCAGCCCTTGTAATAATATTTTTTACTTTTGAGTTTGGAAGTGAATATAAATTTAAAGTAGGAATAATAGATAAGGATAATTCTTATGTATCTGAGGAAGTTATAAAAGTAATAGATGAATTAGAAGATGTAGAGACTGTTAATATTAAAGAAAAAGATTACAAGATGCTTTTAGTTAGCCAACAAATTCAAATGGCTATAATTATAAACGATGGTTTTCAAGAAAAACTTTTAAATAATGAGGATAATAATATAATAATAAAATCTATTAATGAAAGTGATGTAAATGCAGTTGTAAGAACTATGATAGAGCTAAAATGTGAAGATTTATCAATGATATCAAATATAAGCGATAAAGATATAAATAATTTTAAAAGAATTAATGAAAATTATAAAGATGAAGGTACAAAGTTAAGTTTAAATGACATAGATGAAAGTAGGCCACAAATTGAAAAATCTCTGGGATTAATCATATTTATTGTATTTATCATTTGTGGAAATATAGCTAATTTTTTGATTGAAGATGAGGAAAATAAAACAAAAATTCGTATTCTTAGCTCGGGAATAAGTAAATGGAAGTATTATTTTTCCTTAGTTTTTGTCTTTTATATAATGTCATTTTTAACTATTTTTGTTTATTATTTGATGTGTAAAATATTTAGTATAAATTTTGGCATGGAAAATAGTGTGGATTTTCTTATTGTGATGATATTTTTAAATCTATTAGCTTTAAGTTTTAATTTATGTATAGTTTCTTTTACAAGAAGCAGATATACTTCAACTATAGTAAATATATTAATAATAGTTCCTTGTTGTATGTTAAGTGGTGTATTTTGGGATTTTCATGTTATGACAGATAGTTTGCAAGAAATAGGGCGTTTTATGCCAACTAGATGGGTTATACTTTCTGTTGAAACATTACAAAGAACTAATAATTTACAATGTATAAGTAGATATTTATACTCACTTACACTACTATCAATTGTATTTTTTGTAATAACTTTTATTAAATTAAGAACAAATAAAGAAATTTAAAATTTATGAAATCACCACAAAATAGTTGTATATCATAACCAGAAAAAGGCAGTTTGATTTTTGTAGGATATCCAACTTCAGGTTTAATTATCAATTCAAGATTTTCACTATAAGTACTATTTTCATAAGGTAAAATACCAACTAAAATTGATCTATCTTGAGAGTGTTCATCAATTATATTGGCAGAAATACTATCTATAACAACTTTATTATCTAAATCAGCCATGGCAGACCTCCGTATATATAAACTTATTTTTTATTAAAATATGAAATTGAATAGTATTATGTTAATATTATTAGAGCTAATTTAATGTGGATTACCTTAAGGAAAAAGAGGGTAATATAGATAATACGTTTAATATATTGTAAAATAAAAATTACTATAGGATTTAGAAATAAAAATTAGGAGATGAGATAATTGATAAGAGATAGAGTTAGAATAGTATATAGAAATAATTATGAAAGAATAGTTGAAGAAAGTAATGTGAGAAATTTTAGAGCATTAATAGATTGGATGGAAGAATTTAATGAAGGTAATCAAGTACCATCATTAGTCTTATTTGGGAGAGATTTAGGAAGTAATTTTTCTATAAACAAAAGTAATGTAAAAATAATAGAATTTATAGATTAATAAATTTAACAACCTATTAAGTTTTGAAACATAAAATATACCAAAAGACAAAATTAGTTACATTGGGAGGTGACTATATGAGCTTACATGAAGAAGCTTCTTCCATAGTAAAAAAGCTCTCTTTAGAAGAAAAGTGTAAATTTTGTTGTGGTATGGATTTTTGGGAATTGTTTTTTGCAGATAAAGTAGATATTCCATCTATCATGATATGTGATGGTCCCCATGGTCTTAGAAAAGAAATTAAAAACAACTTTGATTTTATAGGTAGTCAAGTTGAAAAGGCAACTTGTTTTCCTACATCAACTGCATGGGCATCATCATTTGATGAAGATTTAATTTATAGAGTTGGCAAAGCTTTAGGAGAAGAATGTAGAACAGAAAATGTGGCAGTTCTTTTAAGTCCAGGAATTAATATAAAAAGAATTCCTATATGTGGACGTAATTTTGAATATCTTAGTGAAGATCCTTATTTAAGTGGAAAAATATCAGCTGCATTAATTAAAGGAATACAAAGTAAGGGTGTGGCAGCATGTTTAAAACATTTTGCTGCTAATAATCAAGAAAAAAATCGATATACAGTAAATGCCATAATTGATGAAAGAGCTCTTAGAGAAATTTATTTAAAAGGATTTGAAATTGCCATAAAGGAATCAAACCCTTGGTCAATTATGATGGCTTATAATAGATTAAATGGCAAGTATTGTTGTCAAAATAATTATTTAATTAATGATATATTGAGAAAAGAATGGAACTATAAAGGATGTATAATTAGTGACTGGGGAGGCGTCAACGATATTGTTGAGAGCATTAACAATGGGTTAAATTTGGAGATGCCTGGTTATAATGATGATTATTACAAAAATATAGAACAAGCAGTAAAAAATAATAAAATTAAAGAAGAAATTTTAGATGAATCTGTTACAAAAGTTATTGAACTAATTTTAAAATATAAAGAAAGCAAAAAAATACCTTATAAATGTAATATACAAGAACATATTGATTTAGCTGAAGAAGTTGCTGAAAATAGTGCAGTATTATTAAAAAATGATGATAAACTTCTTCCGGGAAATATTAATCAAAATATAGCTATAATAGGAAGATTAGCTAAAGAACCCGTAATTCAAGCTCTTGGTAGTTCAAAAGTTAATCCAAATACAAATGATAATGCCTGTGATGCATTTATAGATAATAAATGTAAAATATCCTATGCTCCAGGTTATTCTTTTGAAGATGACAAAAATGATAAATTTTTATTAAAGGAGGCTATTGAAGTATCGAAAGATAAAGATATTGTATATTTATTTGTAGGCTTACCTAAATATGTTGAAGCTGAAGGCTATGATCGTAAAAATATGAACTTACCAAAATCCCATGAAAATTTAATTTATGAAATTGGAAAAATAAATAAAAATTTAGTTGTAGTACTGCAATGTGGTTCTGCTATAAAAATGGATTGGAGTCATATTCCAAAGTCTATTTTATTAACTCATTTAAGTGGAGCTAGGGGAGGTCATGCAACTGTAAATTTGTTACTGGGAAAGAAAAATCCAAGCGGCAAATTAAATGAAACATATGCCAATAATTTAGAAGATTATCCATCATTTAAATTTTATCCAGGAGATAGAAATCATTTAGAATATAGAGAAAGTATTTTTGTAGGGTATAGATATTTTGATACAGCTCAGAAAGAAGTTAAATATCCTTTTGGATTTGGACTCTCATATACAACATTTGAATATAATAACATGAAAGTTAAAAATAATAATAATTTAGTAGAAGTACATGTTACTATTACTAATACAGGAAATTTTGAAGGTAAGGAAGTTGTTCAACTTTATATATCTTGTTTAAATTCAAAATTATTCAGAGCAAAACAAGAATTAAAGAGATTTAAAAAGATAAATTTAATGCCTGGTGAAAGTAAAGAGGTAGTTTTTTCTTTAGATGAAGATTGTTTTTCTTATTTTAATACTTATACGCATAAGTTTGAAATGGAAAAAGGAATATATAGCATAAATGTAGGATCATCATCAAGAGATATAAAATTTTCAACTATAATAAAGAAAAATAGTACTAACGAAAAAATTCCTGCTTATAAAGAAATATCACCATCATATTATGAATTATATAAAAAAGAGTTTAATCCTACAATTAAAGAATTTGAAGCCATTTATGGAAATAATTTACCTATAACAAAAAATCAAACTAGTCCATTTAATGCAAACTCAACAATTAATGATATAAAACATGCCTATGGAGGAGATTTGATTATATCTCTCATTAATAAAAAAGCATATAAGTTCGCCAAAGGAGATAGGTATATGCAAATTACAATTAAAGAATCTTTAAATGATTTACCATTTAGACTGATGACTATGGCTACTAGAGGAGTTATCAGTCATAAAACAATTACAGGATTTATAAATTTGTTAAATAAACATTATATAAAAGGTCTATTAGAAATTCTAAGAGGTACAAAGCATATCTAAAGGAATAGAAGCTATTTTTATTGGATAAATTATAATTAAAATATCATCAAGGAGAAGAAATATGGATAATAATAAAAATAGAATGAAAGATAGACCTAAATCAAATGCAGAACTTAGAAAAATGTACTCAGAACATGGTGCAGATATAGGTATAGAAAATGGTCAAAAAATAGGTGCTAGAGATTGTGGTACAAACAAAACTAAAACAGAAAAACTTTATAATAAAGTTAAAAAAAGAGATTAGAAAAGATCGCATCAATTTTATATTGGTGCGATCTTTTAATTAAAATTTACTCACTTTTATTTGTAGAAAGTCATATATAAATTATAGGGAAAGTCTTTTATTGTCGAAAATTTCGTTTTGATGATAAAAATACTTTATTATATTTTAAATAATGAGGAGGAACTTACTTGAGTATTGACTTAGAAGCAAAAATAAGTGATAAGTATTGGCTTAGAAAAATTATTAATGAAAATAATGGAGCTAGATTAAATAAAAAAATTATGGATAGAGATACTAGAATTGAAAATATAACATGGCTATCACCATTAGAAGGAGAAGATTATAAAGAGTATATGTTAAATTCAAATCATATGTTAGAAATGCTAAATATAAATAATTTTTTACTTAAAAAAGAAGACTTAGATTTCTGGACTCAAAGACAACCTAGATGGGATGGTATAGGAATAGGTGATATGAAAAATTCATCAGAAAAAATAATAATATTAGTTGAAAGTAAAAGTGATTTTAAAGATTTGAAAAGTAAATTAGCTTCAAAAAATGAATACAATAGAAGAAAAATACTAGACTCTATGAAAGAAACTTACGATGAATTGGGATTTAAAGGGGATTTTAATAAATGGTTTGATGCTTATTATCAATTCACAAATAGAATAACTTTTATGCACCAGCTTATGAAAAGAGGTTATAAAGTAAAAGTTGTATTTTTAAATATAGTTGAAGATCACTTATATAAAAATATATCTAAATCTCAATGGGTTCAAGAGTATGGTAATATGTTAAATGAAATAATAGGTGATAGATTTGTACCAAGAGATGTAGTGATAATAGATTTAAATGTACATGAAGAGTAATGGATAAAGACGTATTGGATTTCCAATACGCCTTTCAATTTCTAAATTATTAACTTGTTCGATTGGTTAAAATATTTTCATATAAAAAAATAACTTTATCGCTGGAAAATATTGACTAAAAAAAATTAAAGGACTATTATTTAAAAGTATTTTGAATACAAAATTTAATATTGGGGGTCATTATTATGATAGACAAAATAAAAAAAATATCACAATCAGAGGTGTTTACCAGGCATACTTCTAATTATTGTAACAGCAATTTCAGTATTAATTGCAAATAGTAATTTAAAAGAAGTTTATGATCAAGTTTTTCACCATACTAAAATAATCGGTAGTTTTAATTTACATGAAATTGTAAATGATTTCTTAATGGCAATTTTCTTTTTATATGTAGGCTTAGAAATCAAAAAGGAAATATTAGAAGGTTCTTTATCAAGTTTCAAAAAAGCATCTTTTCCTGTTATAGCTTCACTTGGAGGAGTAATTGTTCCAGCAATCATATTTATGATAATAAATAAAAATACTAAATATCTACCAGGTGTTGGAGTAGCCATATCTACAGATATTGCTTTTGCCATAGGAATATTTATGATATTTAAAGATAGAATGAATTCAAATTTAAAAATTTTCTTATTATCTTTGGCCGTTGTAGATGATTTAATTTCGATTTTAGCCATAGTATTTTTATATTCAGCAAAAATAAATGTGCAAGCTTTATTAATTTCAATGCTTATACTATTATTACTTGCAGTAATAAATAAAGTGTTTAAAGTAGATAACGTGTACATATATTTACTTGTAGGTTTAGCTTTATGGTATTTTGTTTATATAAGTGGAATACATTCAACAATAAGTGGTGTATTACTAGCAGCAGTTATACCATCTAGAAAAGTTGGAGATAATCAATCTAGTGCAGATAAATTAGAACATAAATTATCTAAATTAAGTAATTTAGTAATATTACCTTTATTTGCTTTCGCCAATACATCAATAGCATTAAATTTAAATGTAGATGTGGCAGATGCATCAAATTTAGTAATGGGAATAATGTGTGGTTTAGTTATTGGAAAACCTCTTGGCGTAGTGTCTTTTAGTTTTATAGCAACTAAACTACATATTGCTGAAAAGCCTGAGAAAGCATCTTGGATATCCATAGCAGAGGTTGCTCTACTTACAGGTATAGGATTTACAATGTCTATATTTGTTTCAGAGTTGGCATTTTCATATGATGAAAGTGTAATTAATCTAGCTAAAATATCCATATTAACAGCTTCAATGACATCGGTAATAATGACACAAATAGCCCTACATACAAAACATAGTAGAGTTGGTGTGAAAATCAAATCCTTAGTAGGATCAATACATTAAAAATAGTAATAAAAAAGTGCTAATCATTTAAATGGTTAGCACTTTTTTATTACTATTTTACCAACATCTTTTACAAGCTCTATAGCCTTTTGCTTTTGCTTGAGATACAGTCATTTTTATGGCACCTTCCATATTATGTGCTTTTGGTGTTTTGTGATAAATATTAGATGTATATTTTCCCCCATTAGCATAAACATATTTAGAAGATGAGCTTGAACCAGAACTAGAAGAAGGACTAGCTTTAACAGTTATGGTTTTTGATTTAGTAGCATAACCGCTTTTAATAATTTTAATAGTTATTTTAGTATTTTTCTTTTTCTTAGAAATTTTAATTGAATATGTTCCAGAAGAAGACACACTAGATTTACCTATTTGTGTTCCATTTACATAAGCTTTAACGCTAGCTCCTTTAGTACCTTTACCAGTTATTTTTGTTGATGAACTATATACTGAATTAACAGTAAAAGTTTTAAATGTTTGTTTTGAAGCTGCCTCTATAAAGCTTACATTTGAACCATCAAAACTACTTAATAATGGTGTAATAGACATAGTAAATGCCATAACAATAGACAAGCTTAGTGACTTAAATATTTTTTTCATTAGAATCCCCCTCGTTATATAACTATAAAACATCATAAAAAAATTTTATGGCGTTTATAGGAAAATTATAACATTGTTAATATTATTTTATCAATATATGAGATAAGAATATAATAATTATGATTAAAAATATTTATAAATAAGAATAATTATAAGGTAAAATAAAAATATATACGATTTGTGGAGGATTAATATGATAAGTAAAAAGCAATTTTTAGATACATATAATATTAGCGAAGTAGAACTTGAAGAATTAAATATAGATTGGATAGATTTAAAAGCAATTCATGATGATTTTGTAGAATGCAGAAAGAGCTATGAAACACAAGCTGACTTAATAGCAAATATTCTGAGGGGCCACAAAAAAGTACACTCAGTAAAAACAAGAGTAAAAGATATGAAACATCTGATGGAAAAAGTTATAAGAAAAACTCCAGATAGGAGAGCAAAATACGGTGAAAACTTTAAATTTACAGTAGAAAATTACAAAGATGAGATAACAGACTTACTTGGAATAAGAGTTATACATATCTTTAAAGAAGATTGGGAAGAAATACATAATTTTATAACTAATATGTGGAATGTTAGAGAGATAGTTGCAAATGTTAGAGAAGGAGATACAACAAAAAAATTTGACGAACAAGGAATAGCAGTACGTTCTAGACCATCAGGATATAGATCAGTACATTACTTAATAGAGTCTTACCCAACTAATAAAAAACTTATTACTGAGGTACAAGTTAGAACTATTTTTGAAGAAGGATATGGAGAAATTGATCATCAACTTAGATATTCTCATGAAAATATTCCAGAACTTTTAGGGCAAAACTTAATGTTGTTAAATAGAATAGCAGGAAGTTCTGATGAGATGGCATCATTAATAAATATGTTAAGTCAAAGTATACAAGAAGTAGAAAATAATTGTAAAGAAAAGATAAAAGAAAAAGACATGAAGATACAAAATATAAAAGAAAAAATTTCTAGTAAAGACTACATAGATGATGAAGATAAAAAAAGTTTAATTGCAGAAATTGATAATATATTAAAAATATAAATTGAATAATAAAGTAGAAATTATATTTTATATGAATTAATAAAATATAATTTTTCATATTAGAAATAAGGTATTCTTTGAATATCTTATTTCTGTTTTTAGAAGATTAATGAAAATATTAATTATTTTACATAGTTATACTAAGTATTATTAAAAAGGAAAAAAATAGGGAGGCATGTATATGTTCATAAATAAAGTGAAAATTATAGCATTATTATCTTTAATTTCGATTTTAATGGTGGGGTGTAATAAAAAAGCTGAAGAAAAAACAAATGAAAAATCTTTAGAGAGTATAACCATATCAGGTTCAACTTCAGTAGGACCTCTTATGGAAAAAGAATCAGAGCGATTTGAACAATTAAATCCACAAGTCAATGTACAGATAAATCAGCTGGGATCTTCTGCAGGCATTAAAGATGCTATAAATGGAACAGCTATAATTACTAGCAAAGATAATAAAATAGATTCATTGAAATTAAGTCAAATTAGAGATATTTACACAGGTAAGATAAGAAATTGGAAAGATGTTGGAGGAAAAGATTCAGAGATTGTTGTGGTATCAAGAGAAGAAGGATCTGGAACTAGAGATGTTTTTCAAAAAATCGTTGGATATACTTCAGAAGAGCTTATTAATAATGCCATAATAGGTGATGGCTCTGGAAATATTAAAACTACTGTTGCAGTAAATAATCATGCTATAGGATTTATATCTTTTGAGTATTTGGATAATTCTGTTAATAAAGTGAAAATTGATGGTATAGAGCCTAATGCAGAAAATGTAAAATACAACAAATATAAATTAGCAAGAACATTTTTATTAGTATATAAAGAAGAATATTTAAAGGAAAATGGTAATAAATTAATAGATTTTGTGTTAAGTGAAGAAGGACAAAACATAGTAGAAGAAAATGGATTAATAAGAATAAAATAAGCAAAACATAAAGTCCTCCTTTTTAATATGAGGAGGACTTATTTTGTATGATAAGGCATCTATGAATGCAAAAATAAATGTATCAAAGAGTAAATCTAATAAAGATAAATACTTAGTCGAAAATATTGTAAAAAATAGCATTTGCAATTGATAAAAGAATAGCAGCCCATATGGAGTTGATAAATCCATTTAGGTGAACACCAGGAACTAATGAGAATGCTAAATATAATACAATGCCATTTATAACTAATGAAAATAGTCCTAAGGTTAAAAAAGTAATAGGTAATGATAAAAATTCGATAACTGGTTTAACTATTAAATTAAGGCATCCAAATATAATAGTTAACATTATTAAAGATCCCAGTGAACTTATATAAACACTGGACATTAAATTTGAAATTATGTAGAGTGAAATTGCATTAATAATAATAAATAATGATATTCTTTTCATCTTAATTCTCCTTTAAATTAAAAATTTAAATTCTTTTTGTAACTATAAAATATAATCTTATAACTATTATACAACTAATTTATAAAAACTATTAGAAAATCTAACTAATATTTGAATTTTACTTAAAAAATAGCACTTACTTAAAAAATTTAAAGTAAATGCTATCTTTTATAAATAATCTAAATGCCCAATAATGCCATATTTCAAGTTATATATGTGTTTAAATCCACATTCATCTAACATTGATGCAGCCATAGTGCTTCTGCTTCCTGAACGGCAGTATATAACTACTTTTTCATCTTTATAAGGTAGTAAGTGTTCAATTTGTGATTCTAAACTAGATAATGGTATATTTATAGAGTTTGGAATATGACTAACTTCATACTCTTCTTCTGTTCTTACATCAAGTAATATAAATTTTTCTCTATTTTCAATCATATTATTTAGCTCTAGTGAGCTTATATATTCATATTTATCCATACAAAACTCCTTTAAAAATTATAAAATATAATGTATCATCATTTATTATTTCACTATTTTAGAAATATATTAATAATATATAAATACATTTATATAATAAAATTTTAATTTATGTGATAATGTCACAGTTAATTATACTTTATTTTGATATAAATATAAACACGATATTTAATACTAAGAAAGTCTAAATAACATAAGATATGGATGATTTTAATAATGAAGTGGCTAGGGATGTTTGTATAGTAGATTTTTTTACATCTTGGTGTAATCCTTGTAAAGTATTAGAACAAGTATTTGAAGAATTAAGTAAAGAAATGAAAGATGTAAATTTATTTAAAGCTGATTTAGTTCAATCTTTAAATACATAAATTAAGTTTGTTTAATAATATAAATTTGGGGTATATATATTAGAAATAATATGGATATAAATTTATTATTGTAATAAAATATAAATAATAGAAAATATATAGAAAAATATGGAGGACTTTGTGATGGCACAAATACTTAATAATGATAATTTTAATAGTTCAATAGAAAATGGAGTTTGCGTGGTAGATTTCTTTGCAACTTGGTGTGGTCCTTGTAAAATGCTAGCTCCAGTATTTGAAGAATTAAGTGGAGAAATGGAAGAAGTAAACTTCTTTAAAGTTGATGTTGATCAAGCTTTAGACATAGCTAGAAAATATGCAATAACTACAGTTCCCACAATGATAATATTCAAAGATGGTGAAGTTGTAGATAAAATGATAGGATTTTTACCAAAAGAACATATAAAATCAAAAATACAAACACAATTATAATTTGTAAAAAAAGGGGTTGTCTCAAAATGATTTTAAAATCATAAAAAGAGGCAACTCTTTTTTATGACTTTATACCTAGGATAATTTAATATATTTTACGTTATTTGTTAAATTAGATTATATTTGGACATGACAAAATAGGATATCTATAAATATCCCATATAATGTAAATATTTAAGCTATCGCTTTTGTATAAAAAGTTACACCTAATCTATTTTGTTGAATTTTATTATGAAGTTTATTTAAATTGTAAGCAAGTGCTAAAAGTGTAAATTCTACTTTTACATTTTTCTTACCTCTAGTTAAAAATCTTCTAAAATTATGATTTTCTTTTATTACTCCAAATGCACCTTCAACTTGTATAGATCTATTCATTCTAGCTAAAATACCAAACTCACTTGTTATATTATCTTGTGATTGTTTTCTTTTTGTTATAAATACAGGAGATACTTGTATCCTTTTATTACCCTTTGCTTTTGTACATTTTGATTTAATAGGACAGTCATTACAATTTTCACATTCATATATTTTAGCTTTCGAAATATATCCAGATTTTGATTTTCTCGTAGTTGTAGCTATAAATTTTAATTCTTTATTATTAGCACAAGTATAAGTATCAGTTATTTCGTTATAAATCATATTTTCTCTTTTACCAATATTATTCTTAAACTTTTTACTCTTTGTATTTTCATAATTTTGTGGTTTTATAAATGATTTTTGATTATTTTCTTCTAAATAAACATAATTTTCTTCACTTTCATAACCAGCATCAGCTATTATATTTTCATATTTAGCCGGAAGGCTTTCGCCTAATTTATCTAAAAACGGAATAAATGTAAGTTGATCTGATCTTTCACTAGAAATATCAACTCCAACTATATATTCACCCTCAACTCCTATCTGAATATTATATCCAGGTTTTAATTGAGCATTTTTCATGTGATCATCTTTCATATGCATAAATGTAGCATCTATATCTGTCTTAGAAAAACTATTTCTTCCATTAAAAATAGAATTATATAAATCATATTTAGACTGTCTTTCTAAGTATTTATTG